>Ga0213828_1000100_pt1 | contig 112778 bp, 93 predicted proteins | sample MC6MC0897MG_FD_180664 | JGI IMG/M metagenome (GOLD analysis project Ga0213828, IMG submission 180664) | Enriched soil aggregate microbial communities from Iowa State University, Ames, United States - MC6-MC0897-MG | ecosystem: Environmental > Terrestrial > Soil > Unclassified | place: USA: Iowa...
GATGATCGCCCGCTTCGATCAGGCGAGAGCAGAGGACGAAAACGAAATCGAATCCTACTGCCGGTCGGCCGTCGCCATGTTCATAGCCGCGCACGGTCGCAGCGACCGCGCAAGTGGATAAGCATTTAATTGCTCCAGGGCAGCTTGGCCTAGGCTTGGTTTTGCGCTTCAGGGTTCGCAGCGGAATCACAGGCTGCGTCCGATAACTACGCAGTACTGACGCAAGTGCTCAGCATCGCAGCCTGAATCGATCATAGACTCGGAGACTCCTTCAAGCTGCTGGCTGCTATTGACCGTTTGCTGTCCTTAGCGAGAGACTGCTTTGGGTCGAAAGCAGCCAGCCGTGACAGTGCTGCTTGGATCACCGTAATTCCTTAGAGCGCCGGAAGTGGTCAAAAGCTGTCAACGCTACTGCTAAGCTTGGCCTCCATTTGGAGCAGATAAATCAGTATCAGCTTGCCGCGCTGGGCCACCATCCGAGTTCTCCCGCAGCGTTCTTACAGCTCACGCAGTTCACCATGAGTTTTGCGATAGCCGTAGGCTGGGCTGCAGGCCGTGCTGAGTATGTGAACTGACATCCCGCCTGCTCATGACAGGCGGGATGATCAGCTGTTCAATTCAAGCGAGGACGTTCTGCACCAACCGCGTCCAGCACTCAGCGCCCAACGGAATGGCGTCATCGTTGAAGTCGTAGTGGTCATTATGTGGGGAGCAGCCGTTGAACGTGCCGGTACCGTTGCCGAGGAGGAAGTAACAGCCCGGCACTTGGTCCAGCATCCAGGCGAAGTCCTCGCTGCCTAGCGCCTTTACTGGCATGCGTTCGAGCACGTTTTCCTCGCCCAGCGCCTCACACGCGGCGGCGCGCATCTGGGCAGTCTCATGTGGGGTGTTGACCAGCACGGGGGTCAACAGGGTGTATTCGACTTTAACCTCGACATTGAATGCTGCTGCCTGGCCGGCAACGATTTCCTTGATCCGTTGCTCCACGCGGTCACGGGTCATGGCGTCGAGAGTGCGCACGCCGAGCTCCAGCCAGGCGGTTTGCGGAATGATGTTGCTGGCGGTACCCGCATGCAACTGTCCAATGGTTACGACCGCGGGTTCGTCAACGCTCAAGTTGCGCGCGACGATCGTCTGCAAAGCCATTACCATGCTGGCTGCGGCTGGAATAGGATCGATGGTTAGCGACGGCATGGCGCCGTGACCGCCTTTACCGGTAATGGTGATCCGCACGCGCTCGGAGGACGCCGCAGTGCCACCTAGCTGAACCACGGCCTTGCCGACTTCAACGCCTGGCAGGTTGTGAAATGCGAATACGGATTCGCATGGAAAGCGTTGGAACAAGCCATCTTCGATCATGGCCTTGGCGCCCATCAACCCTTCCTCGTCCGGCTGGAAAATCAGGTTGAGCGTACCGTTGAAGTCTACGTTGAGTGCCACGTGCTCAGCAGCAGCCAGCAAGGTCGCGGTATGTCCGTCGTGCCCGCAGGCGTGCATCAGGCCATCGCGCTGACTGGCCCATGGCAGGCCATTGCGTTCGTGAATCGGCAAGGCGTCCATGTCTGCGCGAATGCCCAAGGTTTTAGCGCCGGTGCCTTTGCGTAATACACCCACCACGCCATGCCCGCCGATGCCACGGTGTACTTCATAACCCCAGTCTTGCAGTAACCCTGCGACGCGCTCGGCGGTGACCGGCGTGTCCAGGCCGAGTTCTGGATGACGGTGGATGTCACGGCGTATTTGAGTAAAAAAGGGTGCGCGGTCGCGCAAGTTGGTTGCGTTGCTCATTTTCAGTCCTCTCTGGCTTTGAATTATCAGTGACGTCCCGGATGTTCGGGGTACAGGCGCAGGCCAACCAGGCTTAGGGTCATGGCCGTCATCAGGTAAAGGGCAGGGGTCAATGCGTTGCCGGTGGTGTCGATCAGCCAGGTGACGATCAAAGGTGAAAAGCCGCCGAAGCAGGTCACGCTGACGCTGTAGACGCAAGAAAGGCAGGTTGCACGTTCACTGCGGGCAAAGCCTTCCATGAGCAGCGCAAACAGTGCCGCTGAGCCTACCGTCAGCGGCAGCACAACGATGATCACTGCCAATGCGCAGGCCAGAGTGCTGTGCAAGCCGAACATCCAGAACGCCGGGTAGGCCGCGAGCAATGTCAGCGAGAAGGCGAAATACAGCAGCGGTTTGCGGCGTTGCAGGCGGTCGGCCAGGCGGCCGGCAAGAGGAGGGACCACCGCCATGATCAGGCAGGTCATGCCCACCAAGGCAAAGGAAAACTGCGAGGTGTAACCCAATGTCCGGGTGAGATAGATAGGCATGTAATAGACGATCAGATACATCGTCACGGTGGAGCCCGCCATCAGCATCATGCCCAGGCAAATGTTGCGCGCCTGTGCGCGCAGCACACTCGCCAAAGAGGGGCCAGAAGCATGTGCTTCATGGGTTTCATCCAGATTTCGGCGAATGTACCAGCCGACTGGGCCGATCATCAGGCCAAGAATGAATGGCAATCTCCAGCCCCAGCTCTCCAATTGCTCGGTGTTGAGCGTAGAGGTCAGCAGCAGCCCGCAAAGCGCACCGACCAGGGCGGCGATACCTTGACTGGCTCCCTGCCAACTGATCATGAAACAGCGATTGCGCGTGGTGCCGGATTCCATGAGGAAAGTGGTTGCCGTACCCACTTCGCCACCTGCCGAAATGCCTTGAAGCAAGCGCCCTATGATCAAAGACACCGTTGCCCAGATACCTATCTGTGAATACGCGGGCGTGAATGCAATCAAGGCCGTCCCCAGCGTCATCAGCAGAATCGTCAGCGACAGCGCCGCCTTGCGTCCGTGGCTATCAGCAAAACGACCGATCAGAATTCCGCCTAGAGGCCTGGCGAGAAAGCCGCTGGCAAAGGTCATCAAGGAGAGCAAGAGGGATGCTTGCGCCGAGGCTGCCGGAAAAAACAGCTTGCCGATGGTGACGGCAAAAAAGCCGTAGATGGTGAAGTCGAACATCTCCAGGCCATTTCCCAGAGACGAGGCGATGATGACACGACGAGATGGCGGAGCCTTTTGCGCCGGAGTGGCCAATGGCGTCTGTGCTGTAGCCCGAACTATTGAATGGTTCATGTGTTGTTGTAGTCCTGATTCAAAGGCGAGCCCAGTGTTGGGCATCAGGACGTAACAAGCACTTGGCGATTTGGCATGCCCTTGAGCTTTTCTACAGGCCAGCTCAGCGAGCGTACGTTGTCATCTCGGCTGCTGCATCGCCCTGTTGCGTGTGAAGATAAGTTCGGACAATTTTGGTGCGTGCTGATGGCAGATCTGGCACCTTCGAACCTGACTGACGCAATCACCAAAGTCGGGTTGTAGTGCGGCATTGGCGGGCTGGAGCACGCATGTGAGCCAGAAAATCAAGGGGTTGAAAAAGCCGGAATATGACTGTTCCGCGTCACAGGTGATGCTGCGCTCTCCATCATCTGCTCAAGGTTTTCGCCCGTGGCAACATTCTCCTCGCGGTCTCTCCTGGCAATTCCACTGTGTACAGCTTTGTTCGCTGGCAAAATCTGCGCTGCCGGCTTCCCAGGGCTGGCGATGACTGCCGCCGGGTGGGGGCCTTTGGTAACGGACAAGGGTTACGCATCAAAAATCCAGGTCTATGGCACCCTCGATGCTTATGTAGATACTTACGATTCTGGAGGGCGATCAGGTACACGTTTCGCCGGAGGCGGTGTATGGACCAACAAGATTGGGGTTTTCGCCCGCCTCGGGTTGTCAGAAGACACTGCCCTTGTGGCGGATGTTGAAGAGGGCTTCAACTTTGATGGAGATGCTCTGTCGCACAATGCGACTTGGCAGGACGTCGGCCGGTTGCGTTTGGCGATGGTGGGAGTGCGATCCAGGCAGTGGGGTAGCCTGGATCTGGGCAAGAGCTTTGGTGTGACAGCCCCCACTATGCTTGACCCTTTTTACGGGCCTGCGAAGTTGTCACCCCACACCTCATTGAGTGCACCCGTAGCAACCCCGGGGGCGCATTACGCGGACATCCGACCCAAACACTCCATCGTCTATACCACTCCGCGCTGGCATAACTGGAGTATCGCTTCAGCGCTAACCTTCAACTTCGATGAGGCTGCCCACAGCGGTCGAACCGTCCGCGGGCAAGCCGTGCGGCTTGATTATTTCAGCCCGGAAGTGATCTTCCTGGCAGGCATCGGCCGTTATTGGAGCAATCCGTATGAAACTGCGGGCGGCAAAGTGCAAACCGCCAACGATTACTACTTTCTCAACTACAGCTATGACTTTGGCCCCATCAGCCTGAGCGCCGCCTGGCAGCGTCAGACAATCGATACGGCCATTGCACCGCGCCTGGACGTTTTCACCGCAGGCGCGACCATGCCGGTGGGTAAAGACCTTGCGCGGGCTGTTTTGGTCAACCGCATAGTAGAGGGCAAGGACAACGATGCGTGGGGATTCATGGTGGGTTACGACCATTTTTTCACACCACAAACAGCAATCTACGGGCGCCTCGGGCTAGTGGTGAATCAACGACGGGCAGGGCAGACACTCGCTGAGATCCCTTTGGAGAATGCCGACGACACACCGCAAGACCTGGCAATCGGGATGTATCATCACTTCTAACGTCGGCAAGCCAGCAACTGATCGAATAGAACGCCTGCACTGCGTGTCAGGTAGCTGCGGTTCACGCACACCAGATTGATTGCATATTCAGGAATTGGCTCTTCGATCTGCAGTTCGCGCAGATCGATGCCAGGAAGAATCCACCCGGCCTCGCGGTCAGGCATCTTGCAGGTCACCATCACTGCATCGCTTTTCGCGAGCTGGAGCAGGGCCAGGCTGAACGCCGTGCATTCCTGCAATCGCTGAGGTCGCGGCAAGTTGTTGCCATCGAATAACTGGTTCAACTGCGACTGGTTGTCTGATACCTGATCGACACTGATCCAGTAGGCATGTTGAAGCAATCGCAGGGAGCGAACGTTTCTCAACGGGTGGTCTTTGCGCACGAGCAGTGTACTGGGCAATCGATCCAGGGCATGCCATTCAAAGCCCACTGTGCTTACCGGCAACTGTGACGACAGGGCAAAATCCAGCTGCCCGTCACGTAGCCGTTGCAGCAAGGTGGCCGGCCGCATCTCCTGAACTTTCAAGCGGGTATGAGGATGTTCGGCCTGATAACGGATCAGGATTTCGTCCATGAAAGGAAGAAGCGCCGTAACAGGCGTCACCCCGATGCTGATCTCGCTGACGGCCGCACCTTTGAAGTCATCGATATCTTGCTTGGCTCTGCGCACGCTCTCCATCACCTGGCGGGCATGGGTAAGCAGACGAATACCGCCTTCGGTGAGACTTACCCCCTTGTTGGAGCGCACGAGTAATGTGACGCCCAACTCCGTTTCGAATTCCTTGATGCTTTTGCTCAATGCTGACTGGGTAACGTGCATCCGCATGGATGCATCCTGCAGGCTTCCGGTTTCGTGAATTTCCACCAGCGCGCGCATCTGACGGAGGTTCATGGCAAGTCCTTCTTGGCGTTTGTTTTTTCGATGATAGCGCAGCTCGCCTTTAACTGTGCTATCGCACGCTTACCCGCTGGACTCGCTGAAAGCATGGTGTGCCATCGCAGGGATAAAACTCGCTTCCACCACGGACAAAGATGCGCTGATAGGGCAGTTCACACTGGGTGGTAGTCGGCCTGATCGCGAGTGGTGCGTCGTTGACATTGCCCATAAGCCTTTCAGGTCCGATCCACTCTATTCATCAAGGTTGAAGGGGTTAAAACATGTCCGAGTCTCAGGCCGCTGTCAGAGAAATCTGCGATGCCATCATCAAGCGAGTGGACCGTGCCTACGTTGCGGAATGCGGGCGCAAGAACGAGTTCCCTCAGAAGTTGTGGGACATGTGGGTGGACACTGGCCTGCTGTCCATGGGCATGCCGGAAGAATATGGTGGCTCTGGCGGATCGCTGAAGGATATCGTGCTGGCGCTGGACCTGCTGCATCAGAAGGCGCTCCTGCTGCCGATCGCAGTCACCAACTTCATGTCCCGCGAACCGTTGATGCACCATGCCAGCGCCGCACAGAAAGAGCGCTACCTACCGCCGACCGCCACGGGTGAAGAGTTCTTCAGTTTCGGCATCACAGAATCCGACTCCGGTACCAATACCTTCAAGATTAAAACCACTGCGATTCGCCAGCCGGACGGTACGTTCCTTCTCAATGGCAGCAAGACGTATCAGACAGCCTTCGTCGAATCCAACCATTGCTTGTTGGTCGCGCGAACCTCGCTGCTGGATTCCGCCGACCGCACCCAGGGGATCTCGCTGTTCATCGTCGATACCAAGCTGCCTGGCATTTCGGCTACCCCAATGAACATCGGGATGTACCTGCCGGAACAGCAATATCAGACCTATTTCGACAATGTGGTCCTGCCAGCTGATTCCCTGGTCGGTGAAGAGGGCAAGGGCCTGAATATTCTGTTCAGCTCGTTGAACTCCGAACGCCTACTGGTTGCGGCCATGAACGTTGGGCAAGCGGATTACGTCCTCAACCGCGCAGCCGAATATGCCAAGGTCAGGGCGCCGTTCGGCGCGGTGATCGGGTCCTATCAGTCCATCGCCCATCCACTGGCACGCGCCAAGACCTATGTAGAGGCAGCGCGCCTGATGATGTATCAGACCTGCGACAAGCACGACCGTGGTGAGTCGGTGGGGCTGGATGTGAACATGGTGAAGATACTGTCTTCCGAAGCCTTCAAGATGGCGGCCGAAATTGCCATGACCACCTTTGGCGGCGCGGGCGTCGATGTGAGCCAGGATATCCTGCCGTTCTATATCGCCGCACAGAACAACACCGTCGCGCCGGTCAACAACCAGGTTGTCCTGAGTTTCATTGCGGAAAAAGCGTTGGGCTTGCCCAAGTGCTACTGAGCAATCCGTGCTGACGCGGTTCTGTCATCAACAAGGAGATTGACCATGGTTGCTGGCGTTGCCATCGCGGCGAGCTACGAAGTTCCTCCCTCGAGGTTCCCAGAGGTCAGGCCTCACAATCTGTACCGACAGGTCGCGCACGCCGCGTTGTCGGAGTGGGGGTTGAAACCTGGCGACATCAATGGATTGCTGGCGGTGCCCTCTGGGCAAGGCATCAACGAAATCGATATCTACACCCATGAGAAACTGGGCTCCGAGCTAGGCATCACCCCGGCATTTGCGGAAACGCTGAATGCCGGTGGCGCGAGCTTCGCCATCATGGTGGGACGTGCAGCCAGTGCGATTCGCGATGGGCTAGCCGACAGCATCCTGTGCATCGGCACCGGAAAGTTCACCAAGCCTGCCGAAGGTGGCGCCGGGAACATGGCGCGGATGATCAGTGAACCTGACTTCGAGATTGGATACGGTCCATTCATCCCCGCGCTGTATGCCCTGATCGCTTCACGCTTCATGGCTGAAAGTGGGGTCGGCCCTGCCGATCTTGCACGGGTCGCGGTATCTGCCCGACAGTGGGCGTTGCGTAATCCACGTGCGCTGATGCACCGCAAAGGCGCCATCAGCGTTGAAGATGTGCTGCAGTCGCGCATGATCTCCACCCCGCTGCATTATCTGGATTGTTCCGTGCCCTGTGATGGCGGCGGGGCAATCTTGGTAACCACCGACGAGAAGGCACGCCAGCTCACGCGCCAGCCCGCGTATCTGCTGGGTTATGGCGAAGCCCATAGCCATGGCTCGATCAGCGCCGCGGGCGAACGCCTGGTGCAGACTCTGGCGACACGTACCGGCGCGGATGCCTTCAAGCGGGCAGGGCTCAGTCCTGCGGATATGGACATGGCGATGCTCTATGACGCCTTCTCGTTCACCCCGCTGTTGCTGCTCGAGAACCTTGGCTTCGCACCTGCAGGGCAGTCTGCCGCAATGGTGCAGAGTGGCGCGATCGATCCCGGGGGCTCATTGCCGGTCAACACCAACGGAGGCTTGCTCTCGTTCGGTCATACCGGGGAGTCCTCCGGGATGTCCGTCATCGTCGAAGGCGTCAGGCAGATCATGGCGCAGGCTGGCGAGAACCAACTCGACCGCGCCCGAACGGCGCTAGTTCATTGCTACGGAGGGATGATGTACGAGCATGCCACGTTGATCCTGGGGCGCTCGCGATGAGCGGGGGGCCGATGCCGGAGGTGACGCCGGTAAACGAGATCTTCTGGGAGGGGACTGCCCTCGGCGAATTGAGGCTCAGGCGCTGTCGAGCGTGTGACCACCGCTTCAGGTTCGTCAGCTCATGGTGCCCGGCCTGCTGGTCGGATGACCTCGACTGGGTGCGTGCAAGCGGTCGTGGCAAGGTTTCGGCCATGACTGTGGTGCACATGGCTCCTTACGAATCGATGGCTCAGCGTGTGCCGTACGTCCTGGCACTGATCGAACTGGATGAGGGGCTGGTGATGATGAGTAACGTCGTCGATGTTCCCTGTGAGCAGGTGGTTATCGGCATGCCGGTCGAGGTGACGTTCGAGCCCCGTGACGGGTTGCAATTACCCCAATTTCGTCCGCGTGCGGACTGATCGACCGTGCAATTGATCAGGAGTCAGTCGTGCAGAACAACAAATACAGCAAACTGCGCTTTCGAGATTTGAAAGAAGGTGACCGCTTCGACTTGGGCGTGCATGCGTTCAGCCTCGAGGAAATGATCGCCTTCGCGTCCAAATACGACCCTCAACCTTTCCACCTGAGCGATGAGGCCGCCAGGGCTCATCCACTGTTCGAGCGCACGTCGGCGAGCGGTTGGCTCAGCATCATGAAATTACAGATTCTGATCGCAGATTTTTGGAAAGGCACTCAGGTGAAGGGCTTGGCGGGCGCGGGTGTTGACCAGATCGAATGGGCAGCGCCGACCTATGCAGATGAACCATTGCACTGCGTGATGCTGCTGGAGATGGTGCGGCCGTCTGCTTCAAAGCCCCAACTCGGCCTGGTCAGGATGTGCGTTAGCTTGTCCAAGCAGGATAAGCAGCTCGCCACCCTGTTGCGCATTACAGGCGTCTTCGAGAACGACTAACTGCTCGACCTGCGCGCAGGTACTGGCTGCCTGCGCTTCCGATCCTCTACCTTCCTGTGTAAGGGCCTGGCATGAAGGCTTATCAAGATATTCTCGTCGAAGAGCGAGCGGGTATCGTCAAACTGACATTGAATCGCCCTGACGCATTGAACGCCATGCGCACTCGCACGCTGGAAGAAGTGCTGGACGTGCTGGATCATGTGCGTGACAGCACGAGTGCACGGGTTCTGGTAATCACTGGGGCAGGGCGGGCATTCTCATCGGGTGCTGACCTCGCCGCCGGCGATGGTAATGGTGACCTGGGTTACAAGGTTGAGCATTACTACAACCCGATTCTGGAAAAACTCATGGCCTTGCCGGTGCCTGTGCTCACCGTCATTAATGGTCCTGCGGTCGGTGCCGGCTGTGCCTTGGCCTTGGCAGGCGATATCGTACTGGCATGTACGGGTGCATATTTCCTGCAAGCATTCATTAACATCGGCCTGGTGCCAGATGCCGGCAGCACCTGGTTGTTGCCCCGGTTGATGGGGCGGGCGCGAGCACAGGCGATGATGATGTTGGGCGACCGCATCAGTGCTCAGCAAGCCGAGGCCTGGGGCATGATTTACGAGGTTGTCGAGGGCGTTTCACTCAACGACCGCGCCGAAGCACTCGCGCAGCGCTTGGCCAATGGGCCAACCAGGGCCTATGCATTGATCCGCCAAGGGGTGCGTTATGCCCTGGATCACTCACTCACCGAGGCGCTTGCTGCGGAGAGCCGCAGTCAACGCCTGGCAGGGGCATCTGAAGATTTTGCCGAAGGTGTCGCTGCGTTCAAGGAAAAGCGCCGCGCGGTCTTTAAAGGGCGCTGATTCGCTCGATTGAAAAAGGCCCCGTCCCATTTGCATGGGGCGGGGCCTTTTTGTGCTCAAGCGCTCACGGGTTGAACAGGCAGTCAACCTCCGTGCTTTCAACGCCCCATTCCATCAGGGTCGCTCGGGTACCCTCGCCGAACACCGATGCCTGGACTTGGCCCGGCGTGCGCGAAAAGCGGGGGGCTGGTGCAGGTTGGCGAATGCCTTCGATCTCGATGAACGATTCTCTGGCACGGTTGTGGGGGTCCTGGGCAGCTTCAGTGGCGTCAAGCACTGGTGCGAAACAGGTGTCGGCATCGCCCATGATTTGCACCCACTGATCCCGGGTCTTGCTGGCGAAGGTGCGCTCGAATACCGCCTTCATGTGTGGCCAGGCGAGCTTGTCCATTTGAGCTTGGGTAAGCGTATCGACCAGGCCGGTCTTTTCCAGCAACAGCGCGTAGAACTGCGGTTCGATCGCGCCGACCGCGACGAACTTCCCGTCGGCGCAACGATAGGTATCGTAGAAAGGTGCTCCGCCGTCCAGCAGGTTGGCAACGCGCTGCTCCTGCCATTGCCCCAATGCCCGCAACCGGCAGAAGATGGCGGTCAGGTAGCAGGTCCCATCGGAGATCGAGGCATCCACCACTTGCCCTAGGCCGGTCGTGCGAGCATTCAGGACACCGGCGAGCAAGCCCACCGCCAGCATCATTGCGCCGCCTCCATAGTCACCGACCAGGTTCAGCGGCGGTACGGGTTTGTCCCGTGTGCCAATCGCGGCGAGTGCTCCGGAGATGGCGATGTAGTTGATATCATGGCCTGCGCGCTGGGCGTAAGGGCCAGACTGGCCCCAGCCCGTCATGCGGCCATAGACCAGGCGTGGGTTACGAGCCAGCATTACATCGGGCCCCAAGCCCAAGCGCTCCATTACTCCGGGGCGTAAACCTTCGATGATGACATCGGCCTTGTCGCAAATTGCCAGGCACGCATCTACGCTGCGGCCGTCTTTGAGATTGGCCACCACCGAGCGGCGGCCTCGCCCGTCGACGCGCAGGGCGTGCTCTGCCGGGTCGCCGGCTACGCGGTCAATGCGAACTACTTCGGCTCCCAAGTCCGAAAGCACCATGCCGCAAAAAGGTCCGGGACCAATCCCGGCGAACTCTACTACCTTCAAACCTTGAAGTGGACCACTGGTCATGCGTTGCAACTCCTGTTCCGCCCTTAATCGCGGCGATTTTGCGGGGGCATTGTCCGGCTTATGAAGTCGAGAATGCCTCGGTTGAAAGCATCATTGCGGTCACCTACGACCATATGATCCGCCCCATGCACGGTCAGGTATTGCGCATGGGGTACCAGCTCGAGAAAACGCGTGGCTTCCTGCTCGGTCACGATGTTGCTCTTGTTACCCCTGATCAACAGGGTCGGCATGCTGAGCGAACGGGCAGCCGTTTCCAGTCGATCCAGGGAATGCGCTCTGGCCTGATCGCTGCCAAGCATCAGCTGCGGGTCCCAGTGCCAGAACCACCGGCCCTCGTGTTGACGCAGGTTGCGCGAAAGCCCTGAGGGATCACGTGGGCGCTTGCGCAGAGGCAGGTAGTTCGCCACTGCCTCAGCGGCGGCTTCGATGCTTTCGAAACCATCGGCGTGGTCACGCATGAACGCCATGATCTGCTGTGCCCCTTGTGCATTGATGCGCGGTGTCACATCGACCATGACCAATGCACGTGCAATGTCGTACTGCGCTTCGCCTGCGGCTGTCAGCGCGGTCAAACCACCCATGGACGCACCCACCAGAATGGGTGCGCAGGGCAGTTCGCGAAGCACGGCAAGGAGGTCTGCGACCATGGCGTCGAGTGTGTAATCACCTTGGCTGTCCCAGCCGCTGTCGCCATGACCTCGTGCATCGTAGGAGATCACGGGGTAGCCGGCCGTCACCAGCGCGCTGAAGACGTTGCCCCAGCTATGCCGTGTCTGGCCACCGCCATGCAACAAAACCACGGGCGCAAGGCCTGCCTCGCCCCCTATATCTGCCGCCAATCGCAGGCCTGTGGCGCTTTCGAAATGGTGCATGGCTCACAGCGCCAATGCCACGGCACCAAATGGGCGCTGTGTGGCCATGTATCGCAAAGCTTGCGGTGCGCGATCAAAAGGGAAGCTCTTGTCAAAAAGGACTTTGATCTTGCCTGCGTCGCAGAACTTGCGGAATGCATTCCACGCCTGCTGCCACTCTTCGGGAGAACTGGTGTAGACACCGAACCCCTGAATGCTCCCGCGCACCAGGATCAGGTCAGCCAATGTAATTTGAGACTGCCGGCCTGCTGCACAGCCCAAGGTAATGGTTTTGCCATAGCGTTTCATGCACTTGACCGCTTCGGCAATGACTTGGCCGCCAACCGAATCGATTACAATGTCAACACCCTCACCCTCGGTTCCAGCTAGTACACCCTCGGCCAATGTCTGCTTGGACATGTCGATTACATTGTCGAACCCCAATAGGGCCGCACGCTCTGCCTTTGCCGACGAACGTGTGCAGGAAAATACCTTGTTGGCGCCCATTGCCTTCGCCAGCTGATAGGCAGCATTGCCCACTGATCCGCCGATAGCGGTGGCCAGAACGGTTTTTCCCGGGGCCATTCCCGCCTCCTTCAAGGCCATATAGGCAGCCGGGTAGGCCACTACTGCCTGGGCGGCTTCACCGTCGCTGACGCTGTCGGGAATTCGGGTCAGGTGAGCCACATCTACCGCTACAAACTCGGCCCAGCTGCCAGGGCGCGTGAAGCCATACACGAATGCACCGAACATCACTCGCTCGCCTTTCCTCAGTGACGTGGTGCCCGGGTTCGCTACTGTACCGGCACCTTGGTTACCAGGTTGGATCGGCAGCACTGCAGCGGGGAAGTTGGATTCGTTTTCATCGTTGATGACGGCGTAATCGAAGGGCACGACGCCCGGGGCAGTAACCCTTACGAGCACTTCATTGTCGGCGATTTCCGGCAAATCGATGTCGACCAGGTCCAGGTCTGCGGTGCCGGTTTGCGCGCTGAGCGTCCAGGCTTTCATTGTCAAATCCCCTGTTGTTATTGGATGGGTTGCCGCCGTTACGCGCTCGGGTGACAGGACGCGATTGCGATGCAGGTCGGTTGACCTTACGGGGTTATTGCCATGCACGCGCAGGCCTGGCGAGCGATTTCTACTCACTCTGCTGTGCAAAACAAATGCAAGCGCAGGTCCAGACAAACTGCCTTGCGCGTGCTGCATACACTGCCCCAATACGGGTGCTGGCCAGCACCTGGGAGTTCGCTAGCCATTGCACTTCACTATGCAGGAGTGGGAGCGGGAGGGTGAATGAACGAAACCTATGATGTTGTCGTGGTAGGCTCCGGGTCGGCTGGAATGGCCGCAGCACTGCGGGCCTCCTGTTTAGGGATGTCGGTACTGGTGCTGGAAAAGGCGCACAAGTTCGGCGGCACCTCGGCAACCTCCGGTGGAGTTTTGTGGATTCCAAACCATGGCCTGGGTACCAGTGACAGCCGCAAGGAGACATTGCGCTACCTGGATGCCGTCGTTGAAGGCGATGTGCGCAGGGACCGCCTTGAGAGTTTCGTCGACCACGGGCCGCAGATGGTGAAGTTTCTGCGCTCGGTGGGCATTGACCTGCGGGGGATGCCATGGTCAGACTATTTTGCTGAGCGGCCGGGTGCCCGGGCCGACCGGTCCCTGGTATGCCCGATGTACGACGGCCAGCAATTGGCGAAAGAGTTTCACCTTCTACGCGAACAGTTTACCCGCTTCAAGCTCCTAAACCGCTACACCATGGATTTTGATGAAGCCTTCGGTATTGCTGCGCAGAGTCAAGGTTGGCCAATGACGCTCGCGCGTGTCATTGGCCGTTACTGGAAGGACTGGCGCACACGCAGAGTCACACGGCGGGATCGCCTGCTCAGCCTTGGCGGCGCGCTGATCGGTCCGATGCGTAAGCTGTTGCGCGACCGGGGGGGGCGAATTGAGGCTTGGCGCTGGAGTGAAACGCCTTGGTCAGATGAGTACTGTCACTGCGCGTCGCGGGATGGTCATTTGCGCAGGTGGCTTTGAGTGGAATCAGGAGCTTCGCAATCGTTACTTCACCATACCCGGTGACCGGCGCTGGAGCAGCACACCAGAAGAGGCCAACCGTGGCGAGCTGTTGCAGGCCGCGATGGAGATTGGCGCAAACGTCGAATTCATGGAGAACGGTTGGTGGGTGCCGACCATGTCCAAGCCCATGCGTGGTGTTTCCAATTTCCACGAAATTCATCAAGTGACGTTCGATGTCGGAAGGCCGCACAGCGTCTGCGTCAACCGCAATGGTGACCGTTTCGTCAACGAGGCCTGCGGGTATGATCGCTTCGGCAACGCGATGATCAAGGATCAGCTCGAAACTGGCAAGAATGCCCCCTGCTGGCTGGTGTTCGATGCAACCTTTCGCCGCAAGTTTCCGGCGGGGGGGTTACATGCCTTCGCAAAACATGCCCGATAGCAGTATCGGCCCTGACCACTGGGACCGTTACATCTTCAAGGCTGACAGCATTTCCCAACTGGCACGCAAGATCGGCCTGGAGCCGGCGAAACTGGAGGGTTCTGTCCAGCGCATGAATGAATATGCGCGGGCCGGAAAGGATCCAGAGTTCGGTCGCGGAGATACCGACTACGACCGCACGTTTGGCGACGCGCGCGTCACGCCCAATCCTTGCCTTGGGTTCATCGGCAAACCACCGTTCTATGCCATTGCGATCGATCTCGGCGATCTGGGTACCAAAGGCGGCCTGAAAGCTGATGCGCATGCCCGTGTGCTCGACACACGAAATCAACCGATCCCTGGCCTGTATGCCGCGGGTAACGCATCTGGGTCGCCCTTTGGCAATTCCTATCCTGGTGCGGGGGGGACGATTGGCCCTGCCATGGTGTTTGGTTACCTGGCGGCCGATGACATAGCTGCAGCGGCGTCTACCGGTGCAGCTGTGGTGCTGGCTCGACCTCTTCGGCTTGAAGCGTCTACAGGTGCTCCTTCGCAACGAAACGGCCCGCAGCAGCAGGTGGTTGATCTTGAAGGGAGGGGTTAACCGACTCGTTTTACGTGATTCGTCCAATACGGTTCGCGCAGCGCGCGCCTGAGCACCTTGCCGCCGGCATTGCGCGGCAGTTCTGCCGCCAGCTCAACGCTTTTCGGAACTTTGTAGGCGGCCAGGTGTAGGCGTGCGTAGGCTAGTAAGCTCGCGCTGTCGAACCGATCGAGGTCGACCGGCACCACGATGGCTTTGACTTCCTCACCCCAACGCTCTGAAGGAATGCCGATGACCGCTACATCGTGCACGCTGGCATGCTCCAGAAGCCGGTGTTCGACCTCGAGAGGGTAGACGTTCTCGCCCCCGGTCACGATCGTATCCTTCGCGCGATCGACCACAGTCAGGTAGCCGTTGGTGTCGAGCCAGCCAAGATCTCCGGTACGCAGCCACCCCTGGGTGGTGAAAGCATCGGCGGTTGCTTCGGGTTGTCGCCAGTAACCTGCCATTACCGCCTCGGAACGTATCACGATCTCACCTACCTCAGCGTTGTCTACGAAGGTGCCTTCAGCATCGATAATACCCAGTTCCACCCCCAGCATTGCCCGCCCTGCGCAGCCCAGCAACTCCAGCTGGCCCGAGTCATGATCCCGTGGCGTCAGGGCGACGACGCCCCCAGCGGTCTCGGTCATACCGTACATCTGGGCAAGGCCGCATTTCAGGCGCGCGAGGGCCTGTTGCAATACCGAAGGCGCAATCGGGGAGCCACCGTAGGTGACATATCGCAAATGCGGCGCACAGGCGTCCGTTGTACTCGCTTCAAGCAACATTCGCAGCGCCGTCGGCGCCAGCAGCATATGGGTGACGCCTGCATGCGCGAGTTGGTGCCAGACTTGTTGTGCGTTGAATTCCCGACAGATCACCAGGCGGCCGCCACTATGCAATCCAAACAACCCATAGGCAGTTCCTGCGATATGAGCAACTGGCATGACCACTAGGCTCGTATCGCAAGCACGGGGGAACCACTCGAGGTTAGCGCGTAGCCCGGGCTCTCGAAGGGCCAGGACATTGGTATGGCTCAAGAGGGTGCCTTTGGGCTTGCCGGTGGTACCGGACGTGTAGATCTGCAGGACTACATCGGAAGCGGTGACAGTGCCAAAGAGAACATTTGCCCTAGTGTGCTTGATGAGATAATCCCAGCTGTCTTGCAAGGGCGAGACAGCGGTGAGCAACAACCTTTGAGCCAACGCAGTGCCCGCTGCGGCGAATTCGTTATCGGTGAACAGGTAGCCTACCTGTGCGTCGTCGAGAATATAGCTCCACTCACCCTGGGTCAGACGCCAGTTCAGAGGCACCAAAACCTTGCCTGCTTTGGCGGTGGCGAACAGGAGCTCGAAATAGTGATCGCTGTTCTTGCCCAGATAGGCGATGCGGCTGTGGGGTTCAGGATCGAGTGCGAGAAGGGTTCTGGCTAAACGGTCTGCGCGCGCGTGCAGAGCCTGGTAACTGGTCTTCCTGCCTTCAAACTCGGTTGCGATTCTTTCTGGTTGTGTTTCGGCGTGATAGGTCAGCAAGCCGGGCAATGTACCCAGCCGAGAAAAGTCCAGCATTTGGCTCCACCTCTAGAAGATACCTGCACCAGGTCGCAGGAGGACCGTCTACCCTACGTCAGGCGTGGGGTAGAGCTTTGCCTGCTGTTGATGTGCTGCTTGTCCAGCCATCGAGCTGTCCGCCATCACCGCTGCGCGGCGTGCGCCGGGGCTGCAGTCTCCAAGCGGCGGAACCACATGCGAGATTCCCCTGTAAATGGTCATTCAGAACAGTTGCAGCCTAGCCTGCGTCATCGACCATCTCTTGCGGCCGTAGCTCCTAGCACCGGGGAGCATCGGTCTTTTTATTGTTTTCAAAGGCTTGCAGTTCTGCTCGATTGCCGGCGCGCTGCCTGCTCTTGACGCTAAGAATCCAGTCGGATAGATTTGGTCGACACGTGTCGAGTTAATAGTCATCTGGTTTGTTAGGCTGCGTCTTCAACAATAAAAAAAGGACGAATGCATGGACACCGTATTAACTGCCGTCACCCCAGGTTTCGTTCCAGTGCGCTTGAATCAAGAGCGCGAATTTTCCTGGGCCAAACCCTTCCTTGTACAGAACGCCAACTGGATCGAGCCGCTCAAACATGAGTACTACGATTGCGAAATCGAGAGTCTGTCCAGTGACCGTAAATTCGACTTGGTCGCCAGGCGAGGTATTTCCTCTCCTTGCCCTGTGACCTTGCTGTCATCGCGGCGCCGCTATGCATTCTGGCGCTCCTGGAATCACATCAGTGACAACAAGGAAAACTTGGTCATACTGCGTTATGTGAAGTCTGGTGAGTTCTCGCTGTCCCAATGCGGCGCGGCGATGAAGGTGGGGCCAGGTCAGTTCTCGCTCAGCCGCAGCAATACCCCGTTCCGCTGGGAAAGCCTGTCCGATGACATGTTATTGTCAGAGTACTATTCCATTCTTCTGCCGCTCGATCTGGTCCACCGCCATTTCCCCGATGGCATACCGCTCAAGAACGCGTTGCGTGCGCCTTCGGAATGGCGATTGGCGATGCCTACGCTTTTTTCTTTGCTCAGTGGTCAAGGCCGCGAGCTGGAGCGTCACATCGTGGACATGTTGATCGATACTTTGCTGACCGAAGCACAGACTGTGGTCAAGGCTGCCAGTGTGCAACTGGAGGCGCGCAAACACATCAGCGAAAAACGCTATGAAGAGATCCTGGCCTACATATCCCTGCACCTGGCGAATCCGGACATTTCCGCATCGATGGTCGCCCGAGGCTGCGGTATCTCTCCGCGCTATCTGTGTCATCTCCTCAAGCTCAAAAGCACATCCTTCTCTGATCTGCTGTGGGAAGAGCGCTTGAAACAGACGGCAGACTGGCTGCTGGCACTGGATACGCGGCACTACACCATTTCTGAAATCGCCTACATGAATGGTTTCAAGACAGCCGCGCACTTCAGTCGCCTGTTCAAGAGCTACTGGGGCTGTTCTCCTCGCGAGTTCCGACAAACCGAAGGGCAGGGTGGCTCTCGTGCGCAAAGCGTACAACGAGATCAACAACGTTATTTGTGCTGACCTCGCCGTCGGCGGCGCCTTGCGTGTGTCAATGCACGCGTGAGGTGCTAGCGGCGGAACTGGTTGATGGCGGCTTCCACCTCTGGTCGTGTCATGCTTTGCATCTCGTAAGCCAGGCCCAGATCAAGTACCAGGTTCGCCTTGTTATGTACCAACTGCGCAAATGCACGCTTGGTTCCCTCAATGCCAGCCTGAGGCAAGCTGGCTATCAGCTGGCCTATCTCCATGGCTCTGGGTACCGCATCGTCGGGGTTATCAACCAGATCGGTCACCATACCCATGTGGTACGCCTGCTCGGCAGTAATGGCTTCACCGGTCAGCAAGTAACGGCGCGCGCGGTTTATACCTACTGATTGGGTCCAACCCACTACACCTCCGTCGCCTGCGACAAGGCCTATTCCTACGTGGGGGTCGGAAATCTTGGCGCTGCGGTGGGCGACCACGACATCACACAGGGTCATGATGGTGGTGCCTAATCCCGCACTGGCACCTTGAACAGCAGCGATCACAGGCACATTCAAGTCGACGATGGCGTTGAAGACGCCCTTGGCCAGTCGTGTCATTTCTTGGCGAATGGCAGGTGAAGTGGCGGCAGCGATGATCTCGTCGAAATCGCCTCCAGCCGAAAATACCTTGCCCTGTGCGGAGAGGATAACGGCGCGAGTGCCATTGTCCTTTGCCGCCATCTCCAAGGCGTTGATCAGTTCAACATGGGCCATTTCATCGAAACGATTGAGCAGGGTGGGGCGGCTCAGTCGAATATGGGCCAGTTGCTCGCTGAACGTCAGCGAAAGTGTGGTGAAGTTAATGTCTGGCATGAGCAGCTCCATTTAGTGCGACCAATGGACAGGGGGTAGCGATCGCCGCCTCCTGCTGGAAGTTGCTCCAGTTGCTTGTCGAAGGGTACGACAGGGGACCGGGCGCTAAAAAAGTAACATCCGTACTTCTCCGCGCTTGTCTACACCTGCATCCAGTTTCTTCCCGTGCTCAGTTTCCGTGCATTCACTGCTGTTGACCTGGAACGCTGGCGAACAGCTCGTTCCAGACGAGCTCAGCAATCGCGCCCAACGGATCGTAGCTGCCGAAATCGAGTTCCTGACACAGTAGATGAAATTCGAGACGGTGGAGCATGGTGAACAGGCATACGATTTTCATACGTGCCATCGGGCGTAGTTCTTCAGGCCAGCGACTGACCGTGTTGACCATGACGCGTTCAGCGATCCGAATAAAGTAATCCATATACTCTTGTCCGAAGCCTGGATCAGCAGAACTCGCTTCATGGGTAATATTGACCATCACCTTATCCGAACGCCTATGGTTAATATCGTTCTCAAGCCACTCCCGAACATCTGCCTGGGTCGGTGATTCCATCCGATCAAGCTGTCGAAACCTTTCGGCCACCTCCACTGAAGACCGGCGGCCGAGCCCCGCAGCAATATTGAGCTTGTCTGTAAAATGCAGGTAGAAGGTCGCTCGATTAGCGCCAGCGCGCTTCATGATTTCATCGATGGTGGCTGCGCGAAATCCTACTTCACTGAACACTTCAAATGCCGCATCCAGTAGCCGGTCACGCGTACGCTGTTTTTGTTCTTCGCGGATTGAAAGACGGGCCACGGAACCACTTGCCGGCGTGCTTTTTCGGGGCTTGGTCTGATCCAGAGCCATGATTCAACTCCTGTTGTGTGTACAAGACGAGTATACGCAGCAGCAGCTTCATTGGGTAAACATAAGTTGCCTGTCTCAACAGGTGTCGCAGGCCGCTTTTGGCCCAGGGGTGTCTGCTCCGGCTATTGCAGCGCCATTACGCGGGTTGAGTACCGGGCACAGGGTACTTTCATTGCAGGGCAAGACAAGATGTGCTTCCGGCGCTTGCTAGATTCGCAGCGATGGGGCCGTGGTGGCGGCTCATGACTGATACCCATGTGGAGTAGCTAATGAACGATCACTCTGTGTCGCCGCAAGCGAGCGACGCTGTAACCCCGGCAGTCGACAGTAGCCTCTGGGTGTGGGGGGCCAACGCTATCCGGCCGCGCCTGCTGCATTCGATGCTCCGGGTGAAAAACCTCGACGCATCAATCAAGTTCTACTGCCAGGGGCTGGGTATGCATGAGATCAGTCGGTTCGAAAGTGAGCAGGGTCGCTTTACCTTGCTGTTTCTCTCGTACACGGATTTCGCCAGCGGGCCGGCAATTGAGCTGACATATAACTGGGATCAGGCAGACGACTATAGCCATGGCACTGGATTTGGTCACCTGGCGGTAGGGGTTCCGGATATTCAAGGCATGTGTGATCGCCTGGCGGCCCATGGCGGCACGGTAACCACTGCCCCCAAAAAGATGCTTGAAGGCGCGCCGCATCTGGCATTCGTCAAGGATCCCGATGGTTACTCCATCGAGCTCATTCAAACCTTTCACGGCTGATAGATCATGACGGCGCAGACTTACATTGATAATGAGCTGCACGCTCAGCTTATGACCATCACCGGCTCAACCGGGGTGCTGACGGGCGAGGATGTGTCATCCCGCTCCTGTGACCCGCTGCGGTTGATGCCGACACTTGCCAGCCTTATCGTCCGGCCAGCTGATACCGATCAGTTGGTCCAGGTGGTGAAGGCCTGCGCGCACGCAGGTCAGGCCATGGTCATTCAGGGAGGGCGCACAGGCGTTGCCGGCGGGGCGTATAGCAAATCAGACGATATCGTCATTTCGCTGGAGCGCATGGACAAGATCGAGCACATCTGTGCGGCCAGTCAGACCGCTATTGTACAAGCCGGGGTTTCCATCGAGGCCTTGCAGAATGCAGCGCTAGCCCAGGGCTTGTTCTATCCCGTCGACCTGGGATCCAAGGGGAGCGCTACCTTGGGCGGTACGATCGCCACCAATGCGGGCGGTAATCGCGTTATCAGATGGGGAATGACGCGCCAGAATATTCTCGGGCTCGAAGCGGTACTGCCCGACGGCACGCTCGTTTCTAACTTGAGCCGGTTGCTGAAGAACAATACAGGTTATGACCTAAAGCAACTGTTCATCGGTTCCGAGGGGACATTGGGGATCGTCACCCGGGCGGTGGTCAAGCTGGTGCCGCAGCCCTCTACGCACCATGTAGCTTTTGTATCGGTATCGACGTTCGACAAGGTCATCGAATTGCTCGCTCAGGCACGCTGCATTTCCATCCTCAGTGCGTTCGAGGTGATGTGGGAGGATTTCTACACTTTGGTCGCCCCCACGGCACAGAGCCAGCCTGTTGCGCCGGATCAGCCCTACTATGTTCTGATCGAAGGGCTCGGTTATAACGACGAGGCTGATCGGGCGGTGTTTGACCAGTTTCTCGCAGAAGCCTTGACTAACGGCTTGATTGCCGACGCGGTGGTTGCTGCGTCTGAAAAGCAGTGCCAGGAACTTTGGAACATACGTGAAGGCAGCGAAGCTATTGTCAAGGCCATGTCACCATTTATTGCCTTCGATGTCAGTGTTGAAATCCCCCTCGTTGAGGCTTATTTGTCAGCGGTTCGCAATGAGTTGATCTTGAATTACCCCGAGGTGAAGTTTGTAACCTTTGGGCATCTGGGGGACAACAATATACATCTGGGTGTGACCATCGGTGCTTCGACCAATGAACATGCGCATGACATAGAGCGCATCGTCTATGCCGCGCTTCCCCTGTTTGGTGGCGCAATAACTGCGGAGCATGGTATTGGCCAGCACAAGAAAACTTACATGGCAGAACAGAAAAGCGTCGGCGAGCATCTGGTGATGCGACGCCTGCGCAAGGCTCTAGATCCTGCTGGCTTGCTCAACCCTGACGTGATGTTCTGAGCGCAGCTGGGCGGGCTGGATAAGCACCGCTGCAGCTCAAGGTAAAACACGGGCGTCCTGCACGGTAAATTAAGGTCAGTTCAACGTCCTGCAAAGACTCTGTTTGATCGTCTGCCTACGGCATTTTTTATAAATGTCAGCGGCGTCTTATTGGCAGCTGAGTGGAAGCCATGAACAGCACTGATAATATTTTTACTGACTCGGTTGCCCGTGTTTTCGAGACACTGTGTACCGATGCCTGCTTGCACAGCGCCGAACAAGGTGAATGGTTAGCTGGACATTGGCAGACCGTAGAGGATCTTGGATTGCCATCAGCGCTTCTCAATGAAGAGGCGGGCGGATTCGGCATGGATCGCAGCCAATCCCTGGAGTTACTCAAACTGGCCGGTTATTTTGCCGTGCCGCTGCCGCTTGCCGAAACCATGCTGGCGAACATGCGCTTGAGCGAGGCCGGCTTCACTGTCGGCGCAGGTGTAGCCGTCATCGCATTACCATGCGAAAGCAAGCCGTTGAATCTGGTTCGGCAGTCTTCGGGCTGGTCGCTGTCGGGTGAGGTGCCAAATGTCAGTTGGGGGCGCCGCGCCGAACGAGCTGGCATCCCTTGTCACTACCGCGACGAACTATTCCTGGTCGAAGTGCCCCGTGACGCGTGGCGTGTAGTGCAACGGCACGGCATTGACGGGGCGCCGTTGGACAACCTGCTGCTGGATGCCTCGCTACCTGACGAGGCCGTCATGCAATGCACACGGGGCCTGGACACCTTTATAGCTGATGATGCCGCGATCCAGGTTCTGCTTATGGCCGGTGCGCTGCAGCGCGTGCTGGAGCTGACTGTGCAGTACGCCGGCGAGCGCGCACAGTTTGGAAAACCACTGGCGAAATTCCAGATCATCCAGCAGAGCCTTGCCTTGCTCGCCAGCCAAGCGTGTGCAGCCAACGCGGCCGCTGATTTGGTGATCCGAGCGCTTTCTGGCGAGGGTGACCTCATGTCTGTCGCGATTGCCAAGTCTCGGGCAGGGGAGGCGGCGGGTATCTGTTGCGGGCTCGCGCATCAACTCCATGGGGCGATGGGCTTTACTTCTGAACACCGCTTGCACTTCTTCACCAAGTTGCTCTGGACCTGCCGCGACCGTGGCGGCAACGAAGCGTATTGGAGTCGACGTATCGGTCAGCAGTTGGCTCAGGTCGAGGCCGAGCAGTTGTGGCCATACCTTTCTTCCCTTTGAGAGAACCTTCATGACTCCTCAATTCAATTTCACGGGGTTGGATCAGGCTAATGCGTTCGAAGCGCTTCGCGGCGAAGTCCGCGCGTTCATTGCCGAGCACGGCAGGCATTGGTCGACCTTGCAGCGAGGCGAATCCTGGAGCGGTTTCGATGCAGACTTCAGTCGCCAGCTAGGTGCCCAGGGCTGGATTGGCATGACCTGGCCTAAAGCCTATGGTGGCCACGAGCGCTCGGCGTTCGAGCGATACATCGTGTTGGAGGAATTGCTCGCCGCCGGCGCGCCGGTTGCTGCGCATTGGTTCGCGGACCGTCAGACCGGACCTTTGCTGCTCAAGTTCGGTACCGACCAGCAGAAAGCAACCCTGCTGCCCAAAATGGCGCGTGGCGAGTGTTTTACCTGTATCGGAATGAGTGAACCCAACTCTGGCTCGGATTTGGCGGCCGTTGAAACCCGGGCTATCCAGACCGAGGACGGTTGGCGGATCAACGGAACCAAGCTTTGGACCACCTATGCGCATCACGCGCACTACATGGTTCTGTTCTGCCGCACTGACGGTACTCGCAGCGATCGTCAAAGCGGCACCAGCCAACTGCTGATAGACCTGCAGACGTCGGGTATCACGATCAATCCGATTATTGATCTGGCCGGGCGGCACCACTTCAATGAAGTAGTGCTCGAAGATGTACTTGTACCCCACGACGCCCTGATCGGTACGCAAGGCCAAGGGTGGGCGCAGGTCACCAGCGAGCTGGCATTGGAACGCAGTGGCCCGGAACGCTACCTGTCGTCGTTTCGTTTGCTGGCCGAGTTGATGGTCGCTCTGAAGGGTAACGTCGGCGAAGGCCAGGCAATAGCGCTGGGGCGGCTCGCGAGCCATATCGTCACCTTGCGGCACATGTCCAAGAGCGTTACGTCGATGCTCCAGGATGGCGTCGACCCCCAGTTGCAGGCGGCGATCGTCAAGGACCTTGGCGCGGTGCTCGAACAGGAGATCCCAGAAGTCGCGCGACTGCAGTTCAGCAGCAATCGTGAAGGGCCGATATCCGATCCGCGCTTCTTCGATGCCTTGACCCAGGCGGTGATGAACGCCCCTTGCTATTCGTTGCGCGGCGGCACGCGTGAAATTTTGCGCGGCATCATCTCTCGAGGGCTGGGCCTGCGTTGAGCCGAGTCAAATTCAATCGGTTGGAGAATCCTATGTCTGACGATGTTCGGCAGCTGGAGCAGCTGCGTATGCAAACGCGGGCCTGGCTCGAAGTAAATATTCCGCAAGATTGGCGAGCCGCCATGACGGATACCCAGGACCAGGCGTTTTTACAGTTTCAGCGTAACTGGATGCAATCGCTGGTGTCTGCCGGTCTCGCGACTTCGCATTGGCACGTGGGCTGGCCTGGCGGCGGGCGCAGCCTCGCCGAGCAGATCGTGATCGTCGAGGAATTGGCACGCGCCGATGCGCCACGGCTGATTCTCTACTTCATCTCGCTCTATCACGCGGCAATGACGTTGATGGAGTGGGGCACGCCTGAGCAGAAGAACAAGCACCTGCCAGCCATTCTGGCGGGCGAGGTCTGGTGTCAGGGCTTCTCCGAGCCGAACGCGGGTTCGGACCTGGCCTCGCTTAAGACTCGGGCTGTTCGCGACGGCGACCACTACATCGTTGATGGTCAGAAGATCTGGTCGACGCTGGGGCAGCATGCTGATTACTGCCTACTGCTGGTGCGCACCGATGCGTCTGGACCGAAACAGGCCGGGATCACCTTCCTGCTGATGGACATGCGCTCCAAGGGTGTCGAAGTTCGACCGATTCGACAGATCACCGGTGATGAAGAGTTCGCAGAAATCTTCCTCACAGGCGTAAGGATTCCAGTCGCCAACCGGCTCGGCGAAGAGGGCCAAGGGTGGCGGATCGCTCAGACCACGCTCAACTCCGAGCGAGGCTTGACCATTCTGGAACTCTCCGAACGCCTGTCGCATTCGCGCTGGCGCCTGCTGGAGGCGTTGGGGGCTGGCGCCGACGGGCAGTTGGCAGACGACCAACTGCGCCGCGAAGCGGTAGACGTGTTCATCCAGATCGACGCCCTCAGCGCCATGGTCAAGGACATGATGGGACGGCTGGTCGAGGGCCTGGACGTGGGCGGCACGGCCTCGATGGTCAAGCTCTTTTATGCCCAGGTGCTCAGGTCGTTTACCGCCCTCGGCCTGCGCAGCCAGCCGGCTGCCTTGCAGCAGCAGCCGTTCACCCTTGGCGGTGGCCATGAAACCGGTAACTGGTCATTCGATTACATGAACTCGTTCATGTGGACCATCGCCGGCGGCAGCAACGAGATCCAGCGCAACATCATTTCCGAACGCGTGCTGGCAATGCCGCGGGAAAAATATGCATGACGCGTCGCGTTATTGAAAAGGGGATTCGATGTGGATGACTTGATCGAGCTGGGCGCGTTGAGCGATTCCGCGCGAAGAGTACTGGATGAACATCAGAACCGTCAGCAGCTGTTGAAAGATCCGGCCTGGCTTGCCCAGAGTGACCAATTGCTTTACCGGACCAGTGCCGAGCTGGGGTGGTTGGGCCTTTGCGTCGCCGAGAAGGCAGGCGGGCTTGGGCAACCGTTCAATGCGCTTGGTGCGCTGTACGTGGAGCTGGGGCGGGCCTTGGCAGGACCGTCTATCGTCGCTACGACGGTGGGTCTGGAGCTGTTGTCCGCAGCCTATGCTGATCCTGATGTGACCGACCTGATCGAGGCGATTATCGCGGGTGATCAGCGAGCGCTTGCCTTGGTGGGCGGTACGGTCGTGGTCAAGGCGCAGCGCCAGGGCGCGCGTGTGGTTTTGAAGGGAGTCGCGCGGGACATCCTGGGGGGGGCACACGCAACGCACCTGCTCATTCCAATCGAGGCACCAAACCCGGCCGTGGCTATGGTGAGGGCGGATCATCCTGGCGTAGTGATCGAAGCCCGCAAGGCGTGGGATCAGACCCGAGGTGAAGTGTTCGATGTGTCTTTCGAGCACCTGGAGCTTCCGCTTAGCAGCTTGGTCTTGCAGGGTGCCGAGGCCAGCCAGGCACTTGCTCGCGCTGCGGCGCACTTCGACTTCGCTCTGGCGTGCGATGCCCTTGGTGGTAGCGAGCAGATCCTTAACGAAACGCTGGCCTACATGCAGACCCGCACTCAGTTTGGACGTGCCATTGCCTCATTCCAGGCGTTGAAACACCGTTGTGCGGACATGGCCACCGAGATCGAAGTGGCCCGCGCACTGCTTACTAGCGCCTGTCGAAGCACGGACGATGCCCATGCATGGCGCACGCAAGCGGCAGCATGCCGGCTGCATACGGGGGCTGTCTATCGGCGCGTCACTGAAGATGCCTTGCAGTTGCACGGTGGCATTGGCTTCACCTGGGAGCAGTCGTGCCATCTGTTCCTCAAGCGGGCCCGGTTGAACGACGCGCTGGGCGGAACCCCTGAGCAGCGCAAGGATCTGGTGGCGCCGCGCATTCTTGCAGCCGCAGCCAGGCGGACGGCGCATCAAGGGTAAGGCCGCGTGTTCCGTGCGCAGGGAATGGCGGCAACTTCCAATGCAGCCTTGGATAACCCCTGGTTTTTCAGGGGTAGATACTTGAACTTCATGAACCGACAAGAAAATCAGACATGACAATCAAGACAGCGGTAATCGTTGATGCCATTCGTACCCCGACCGGGCGTGGTAGAGCGGAGGGTGCACTTTCAGGCCTGCATCCGACTGATCTGCTTGCACAATTGTTTCGTGCGCTGGTCGCCCGCAACCAGTTGGATTCCGGCACTGTTGATGACGTGATTGTCGGCTGTGTCAGCCAGGTCGGCGAACAATCCGGTTCGCCGGGTCGTCTCGCCTGGCTGGGGGCTGGGCTGGCCGAACATGTGCCTTCCACCGTGGTTGACCGGCGCTGTGGTTCGAGCCAGCAAGCCGTGCATTTTGCTGCTCAGGGTATTGCCGCAGGCGCCTATGACATCGCCGTCGCTGGCGGCGTCGAGTCGATGAGCCGAGTGCCGATGTTTTCTGCGCGAATCAACCAGGACCCGTTGGGCACCATGATCTATGGGCGTTACCCCCAAGGGCTGATCGGTCAAGGCATCGCTGCTGAGCGTATAGCCGCACAATGGGGTATCAGCCGAGAAGAACTCGATGCTTTCTCGCTGCAATCTCACCAACGTGCCGCTGCGGCTCAGCAGAGTGGAGCCTTCGCCAAGGAAATCATTCCTGTCAGCGCAGCAGGTACCTTGCTGCTGGGGGCTGACGAAACGATCCGCGGCAACAGCACGTTCGAGCGACTTGCAGCGCTTGAACCATCGTTCGTCAACGAGGGGATGAAGGATCGTTATCCAGAAATCAACTGGAGCATCACTGCCGGTAACTCTTCGCAGCTGGCTGATGGTGCTTCGGCACTGCTGTTGATGAGCGAGGAGCGCGCCAACGGTCTCGGTCTGAAGCCTCGCGCACGGTTCGTGTCTTTCGATGTGATTGGCGATGACCCGCTGATGATGCTAACTGCACCGATCCGCTCTACCCAGCGTGCTCTGGACAAAGCAGGTTTGCGCATCAACGACATCGACCATTTCGAGGTCAATGAAGCGTTTGCGAGTGTGCCGCTGGCATGGCAGCGCGAATTCAATGTCGATCCTGCGAAAATCAATCCGCGTGGCGGCGCTATCGCCCTGGGGCACCCGCTCGGCGCTTCAGGTGGGCGCCTGATGACCACCATGCTGCACGCCCTCGAGCAGAGTGGCGGGCGCTATGGATTGCAGACCATGTGCGAGGCGGGCGGCCTAGCCAATACCACCATCATTGAAAGACTCTGAGGACTGAACATGAATATCCGAGGTATGGCTGCTGTCGTGACCGGTGGCGCGTCCGGGCTGGGGCGGGCGACTGCAGAGAAACTGCTCGCTCAAGGCGCAAAAGTGGTGATAGCCGACTTACCGGGCTCCAATGGCGAAGCGGTAGCGGACGAGCTTGGGCCGGACTGCATCTTCGTGCCAGCGGATGTCACCGATGAGGCGCAGATGCTGCTGGTGTTCAAAACCGCTGCAGAGCTGGCGCCACTGCGTGCCACGGTTCATTGCGCTGGCCGCGGCGGCCCGCTTCGCGTGGTCGACAAGCATGGCGAGCCGGGTTCGCTGGAGCACTATGAAGCGGTAGTGAGGGTCAACCTCATCGGTACCTTCAACGTCCTGCGCCTGGCCGCCGCGCAGATCGCCAAGACCGACGAGGTCGACGGTGAGCGCGGGGCCATTGTGCTGACAGCATCGGTCGCAGCGTTCGAGGGGCAAATCGGGCAGATTCCTTACGCGTCGGCCAAGGCTGGTATCGTCGGCATGACCATCGTGGCTGCACGCGACCTGGCCAGCCGTCAGATTAGGGTTTGCACCATCGCCCCTGGCACCTTCGATACCCCGATTCTGGCAAAGGTCGCGCCAGAAGTGCGTGAAAACCTGGCTGCCGCAGTGCCTCACCCGTCGCGCTTCGGTCAGCCGCCCGAGTTCGCCCTACTGGCTGCGCAAATCATCGAAAACCCAATGCTCAACGGCGAGACTATCCGTCTGGATGGTGCGATCCGTATGCCGCCACGCTGAGGAGAACCGGTGCATGTCAGAGGTTTTGTTCGAGGTGAAAGAGGGCGTTGCCACCATCACCATCAGCCGCCCAGAAGCGCGTAACGCCGTGAATGCGGCAGTCGCCCTGGCAATCGCCGAGGCGATTGACCAGGTCGACAAACGCGACGATATCCAGGTCGCGGTGCTGACCGGCGCAGGCGGGTTTTTCTCGGCGGGCATGGACCTCAAGGCCTTCCTCAAAGGTGAAAACGTCAAGCCTCACGGTCGGGGGTTTGCAGGGCTGACCAATGCCAGCGTGCGCAAGCCGTTGATCGCCGCTGTTGAGGGCATGGCCTTGGCGGGCGGATTTGAAATGGCACTGGCATGTGACCTGATTGTCGCCTCCGAGGCCTCCCAGTTTGGTTTGCCTGAGGTCAAGCGCGGGCTGGTGGCAAATGCCGGCGGCCTGGTCCGCCTGCCGCGGCAGTTGCCCTACCGGGTCGCCATGGAAATGGCCCTGACCGGCGCTCCGGTGTCGGCTCAGTTCCTGCTCGGTCATGGGCTGATCAACCGCCTCGCGCCTGTTGGGGAGGTGCTGAATGTGGCACTGGACCTTGCCTGCGCAATTGCCGCCAATGGGCCGATGGCAGTCGCCGTCAGCAAGCAGGTGATGCAGCGCTCGCAGGACTGGCCAAGCAACGAGCTGTTCCAGCGTCAGGATGAGTTCACCTTGCCGGTGTTCAAGTCGCAAGACGCGAAGGAAGGGGCAACGGCGTTCGCGGAAAAACGCAAGCCAGTCTGGAAAGGCGTCTAGGGGCAGTAAATGGAGAGCAACATGTCAGACATTCTGCAATGCCAGGAACAGGATGGCATCGTCACCTTGACGATCAATCGTCCTGAGCAACGAAACCCAGTGTCCGACATGGACATGATCGATGCCTTGTGCGATGCCCTCGAGCGCGCTGACGCCGATCTGCAGACCCGCGTGGTTATTCTGACCGGCGCCGGCTCTGCGTTTTCCACGGGCGGCAACATCCACTCGATGCAGCCCGGAGCCGGGCTGGTCGATCGGTCGGCGGTCCGCACGCGCTACAACTATCGCAACGGTATCCAGCGGCTGCCGCTGTTGTTCGAACAGTTGGAGGTGCCGGTGCTGGCGGCGGTCAATGGCCCTGCGATTGGTGCCGGCTGCGACCTGGCCTGCATGTGCGATATTCGTATCGCTTCGAGCAAGGCGAAATTCGCTGAGAGTTTCGTCAAGCTTGGCATCGTGCCAGGCGACGGTGGCGCCTGGTTGTTGCCCCGCGTGGTGGGTTTTTCCAAGGCCTGCGAACTGGCGTTCACCGGTGATGTGATCGATGCCTGGCAAGCCCTCGCCTGTGGCCTAGTTTCACAGGTGGTCGAGCCGGACGAACTGATCGATGCGACCTTGCAACTGGCCCGGCGCATTGCAGCCAATCCAGGGCATGCCGTCAGGATGACCAAACGCCTGATGAGAGAAGCGCGCACTGCCAACCTATCGACTATCCTCGAGTGCTCAGCCGCTGCACAAGCACTGTCCCATACCACCTCGGAGCACGCCGACGCGGTTGCCGCCTTTCTCTCCAGAAGCGCTGCAGTACCAACTAAAGCCTGAGTGCCTCCTTGGAACATGTATGGAACTTGAGATGTTATGACCCATCACGGCCTTACATTACCCCTACAGATTCGCAAGCGCTCCATTCCCAACCGTATCGTCATGTCACCCATGACCCGAGGATTCTGCCCAGGTGGCGCGCCGACCGAGCAGGTCCGGGACTACTACGCCCGACGGGCCGAAGGCGGTTGCGGCCTGATCATCACCGAGGCAGTTGGCGTCGATCACCCGTCGGCGCTGGGTGATCCCGGCCTTGGCGAGGACAACATCCCCGTGCTTCACGGCTTAGAAGCGTTGCAGGGCTGGCAGAACGTGGTGCACGCCGTTCATCGTACAGGCGGGATGATCGTGCCTCAACTCTGGCACCAAGGTGTCCTGCGCGTGCCTGGCACCGGGCCGGTGCCAGAAGCGCCGGTATGCAGCCCCTCCGGTATCTGGGGAGAGCTCGGCAAGATGACATCGCTCGCGGCAAGCAAGATCCCGTCCGAAGCGAAGGTCGCCGAGCCAATGAGCGAACAGGCGATCGAATCGGTCATCGATGGCTACGTGCGCTCGGCGAGGGGCGCCATGCAGGCTGGATTCGACGGTATCGCGATCCACGGTGCCCATGGATATCTGATCGACACGTTCCTCTGGGAGCAGACCAACCAGCGTAAAGATCGCTGGGGGGGGGGCCATAGCCAGCGGACCCGCTTCGCCACTGAGATCATCCGCCGTATCCGCGCCGAGATTGGTCAGGACCTGCCGATTTTCTTTCGCTTCTCCGACTGGAAACAACAGGATTTTCGCGCTCGGCTTGCCAGCAATCCGCAACAGCTCGAGGAATTGCTGTGCCCGCTGGCGGACGCTGGTGTGGATGTTTTCGATGCCAGCGTGCGTTATTTCGACAAGCCTGCCTATGAGGGCTCGACCCTGAACCTTGCGGATTGGGCGAAGAAGGTCACCGGCAAATGGTCGATGGCCGTCGGGGGGGGGTGGGTATTAACAAGGGCATGTTCGACGGCAACAGCGATGTCAATGCCTTAGACAACCTGGAACGCGTCATGGAGCGCTTGGGCAACGGTGAGTTCGATCTCGTCGGGGTTGGGCGGGCACTGCTAGGCGACCCGCAATGGCCGTGCAAGATCATGCTCGGTAACCAGGTCTCGGCTTTCGATCCGCAGGCATTGAAAACCTTGGTCTGGCTCAACCCAAGCTAAGGAGCACCGGAACATGGCGCGGGATTTTGAAACCGAGCCGGCATTTGCCCTCGAACTGGAATGGATCGACCGCTTCGTGCGCGAGGAAGTCGAGCCCCTGGATCATGTACTGGGCAGCCCTTGGGATATTCATTCGCAAGGTTTCCAGGCACTCGTACGACCGCTGCAGCGGATCGTCAAAGAACGCGGTCTATGGGCTTGCCACCTTGGCCTGGAGCTGGGTGGTCAGGGCTTCGGCCAAGTCAAATTGGCCTTGATGAATGAAATCATCGGGCGCTCCGAATTTGCCCCTATCGTGTTCGGTGCCCAGGCACCCGACTAGGGTAACAGCGAAATCCTCGCTCACTACGGTACCGCCGCGCAGAAGGCCAAGTACCTTGAACCGTTGTTGGCCAATGACATTGTGTCATGCTTCGCCATGACCGAACCTCAGGGCGGAGCCAATCCCAAGCAGTTCACTACCCGTGCTCGGCGCGACGGCGAGCAGTGGGTACTGACCGGGGAAAAATGGTTGGCCTCTAACGCGCTTTACGCCGATTTCTTCATCGTGATGGCGATCACCGACCCGGATGTGCCGGTCTACCGTGGGGCGAACATGTTCCTGCTCCCAGCGGACACCCCTGGCGTGCGCATCTTGCGTAACGCGGGATGTGCCGACGGTGAACAGACCCAAGCCTACATCGCATTAGACCATGTGCGATTGGAGCAGGACAGTGTGCTGGGGGAAGTCGGTCAAGCCTTCACTGTAGCCCAGGTTCGCTTGGGTGGCGGTCGCGTGCATCACACCATGCGTGTGATTGGACAGGCTGGCAAAGCCTTGGATGCGCTCTGTGAGCGAGCGCTGTCGCGTACCACACAGGGCTCATTGCTAGCAGACAAGCAAATGGTTCAGGAGCGGATAGCCGACTCCTGGATCGAGCTGGAACAATTCCGCTTGCTGGTGATGCGCACGGCGTGGCGCATCGACAAATACCAAGATTACCAGAAGGTCAGAAAAGACATTGGTGCGGTCAAGGCGGCGATGCCATAAGTGCTGCACGATATCGCGGCACGGGCCCTGCACATCCATGGTTCGATTGGCGCCAGCAATGAAATGCCCTTCGCCAACCTGGTCAACAGGGCGTTCCAGATGGGCTTGGCCGATGGCCCGACCGAGGTCCACAAGGTCAAGGTGGCCAAACAGCTGTTGCGAGAGTTCCAGCCCTGCAGCGACATGTTCCCTGCCTACCATCGACCCACGGCGCAAGCCGCCGCCCGCGAAAAATTCAAGTCGGTGATGTGATGGCGGGCGTGGAACCGGTATTCGACGCAGCGGTTGCCGGGCGCCCCAGCCAGCTGAGTGCCTGGATGGATGCACGCGGGCTCGAAGGAGGTGAGCTTTCCGGCTTCGAGCGGTTGACCGGTGGCACACAGAATCTGATTGTGCGATTCCGGCGTGGCGAGCGCGGCTTTGTGCTCCGCCGTCCCCCCTTGCAGCCGCGGCCAGACGGTGACAAGACGATTCTTCGGGAGGCGCGGGTACTGGGGGCGCTCGCACGGAGCGGTGTCCCACATCCGGGGTTGATTGCTACGTGCGGTGATACCTCGGTAATAGGTTCGGCGTTTTACCTGATGGAGCCTGTGGAAGGCTTCAACCCTTCGGGCAGGCCGCTGAAGGCATGCGGACAATCCCCAGTGGCGCCGCCGCATGGGCTTTGCCATGGTCGATGCCCTGTTGGCCTTGGGCGAAGTCATTCCCGAAAACGTCGGCCTACAGGGCTTCGGGAAACCCCAGACTTTTCTGGAGCGTCAGGTGCCTCGCTGGCGCGCCCACTTGGAGGCTTGCCCGGTCAGTGAGCGTTGGGCTGGCCCAAGGGGCCTGATCGGTCTGGACCTGGGTCAGCAGTTGGAAAGCCGCCGCCCCGATACCTTTCTACCCGGCGTGCTGCACGGGGATTTCCATCTGGCGAATGTCATGTTCCGTCACGACTCCCCCGAGTTAGCTGCGGTCATCGACTGGGAGTTGGCCACCTTGGGTGACCCGTTGCTGGACTGGGGCTGGCTGGTGGCCACGTGGCCCGATGCGACCGGCCATGGCGCGGGCACCATCCATGTCCAGCCCTGGGACGGCTTTCCTGCCGGGGATGAGCTGATTCAGCATTACGCCAGGGGGCGCAACGTGACCTCAGCCATATCGATTGGTACATCGCGTTGGCCAATTACAAACTGGCGGTCATGCTCGAAGCCAGCCATGCCCGCGCGTGCGCGGGGCGGGCGTCGCAGGAGATCGGCGACAAGCATCACCCCTCGGCGTTGCGGCTGGTACAAAACGGCCTGTCCAGACTCGCCTCTCGGCGCTGATACCGCGTCCGCCGACCAAGAGCGCCCGTGCCTGTAGGGCGGGCACCTTGCCTACACCGGTATTCCGACATGCCTGCGTGCTCTGAAGGGTACAGTTCAGGCACAGGGCGCGCCATGATATTCACATCGACGTCCTCGCGCGATTGCAGTGATCACCTGGTGGAGTGCGCTCCCTAACTGGCTTGATGCGCGGCGTCGAACTGAAAACAAAAAAGGAGATACCCTTGAAAATTCTTGTGCCAATCAAGCGCGTCGTGGACTTCAACATCAAGGTAAGAGTGAAGCCCGACGGCAGTGGGGTGGATCTCGACAACGTAAAGATGGCCATCAACCCGTTCGACGAAATTGCCATGGAGGAAGCCGTACGCTTCAAGGAGAACGGCAAGGCGACAGAGGTGGTCGCGGTATCCTGCGGCAGCGCGCTATGCCAGGAAACCCTGCGCACAGCATTGGCGTTGGGCGCTGACCGCGCCATCCTGGTAGAAAGCAGCGAAGAGCTTCAGCCGTTGGCCGTTGCAAAGTTGCTCAAGGCGCTGGTGGATCAGGAACAGCCCGATCTGGTGATTCTGGGCAAACAGGCAATCGATGATGACTGCAATCAGACGGGACAGATGCTGGCGGCCCTGCTTGATCGCCCCCAAGGCACTTATGCCTCGAAAATCGACTTCGAAGACCAGCACGTGGTGGTTACCCGTGAAGTCGATGGCGGCCTTGAAACCGTGCGTCTGGCGCTACCGGCGATCGTGACAGCCGACCTGCGCCTGAATGAACCACGCTACGTCACCTTGCCGAACATCATGAAGGCCAAGAAAAAGCCGCTGGAGGTCAAGAGCCCCGCCGAGCTGCAGGTGGATGTCAGCCCACGGCTGCAGACCCTGAAGGTGTCCGAGCCGCCAGTGCGAGCTGCTGGCGTGAAGGTTCCGGATGTGGCGACACTGGTTGCCAAACTCAAGCATGAAGCAAAGGTGATCTGACCATGACCGCATTGATCGTTGCTGAACACGATAATACCCACCTGAACGCCCTGACCCTCAACGCCGTGACGGCGGCTACTCGCTGCAGTGAAGAGGTGCACGTTCTGGTCATCGGCCACGGCGCCAGTCAACCTGCCGAGCAGGCTGCCAAGCTCCAGGGCGTATCCAAGGTGCTGCTGGCGGATGCCCCGCACTTTGCCGACCAACTGGCGGAAAACGCCGCAGCACAAGTGTTGGCCGTGGCCGGCAGCTACAGTCACATACTGTTCGCGGCAACTGCCACTGGAAAAAGCGTCGCCCCTCGGGTCGCCGCGTGGCTCGATGTGGCGCAGGTCAGCGAAATTACTGCCGTGGTTGCAGCGGACACCTTCGAACGGCCGATCTATGCGGGCAACGCTGTGGCTACCGTCAAGAGCCTGGATTCGATCAAGGTGTTGACCGTCCGCTCCACCAGCTTCGCAGCTTGTCAGGCAGAAGGGGGCAACGCGACCGTGGAGGCAGTTTCAGCCGTGGCTGACAGCGGTCTCTCCCAGTTCGTGAGCAGGGAGATCAGCAAAAGTGATCGCCCGGAGCTTGCTGCCGCCAAGATCATCGTGTCCGGTGGACGGGCACTGGGCTCGGCCGACAAGTTCCAGGCTACCTTGCTGCCGCTTGCCGAGCAGCTTGGTGCAGCCCTCGGCGCCAGCCGTGCCGCCGTCGACTCCGGCTATGCACCCAACGATCTGCAAGTGGGACAAACCGGCAAGATCGTTGCCCCCGACCTTTATGTCGCGTGCGGTATCAGTGGGGCCATTCAGCATCTCGCGGGCATGAAGGACAGCAAGATCATCGTGGCCATCAACAAAGACCCCGATGCGCCCATCTTCTCGGTAGCCGATTATGGGCTCGAGGCAGATCTGTTCACGGCCATTCCAGAATTGCTCAAAGCACTTCAGCAGTGAGCCGACGTGAGCTGCCGCCTGTTCGAAAGCGGCAGCTCACGCATCATGTGTGCGATACCCATCAATATATCAGGTGCATCAACATGCTGGACGAAATCGTCGCAGTGCACGCGTTTGCCGATAACTACATCTGGCTTCTACGCAAAGGCGCAAACTTCATCGTCGTCGACCCAGGCGAGGCCACTGCGGTCAGGGAGTTCATCGAGGCAAGGCAAGGACGGTTGGCGGCCATTCTCATCACGCATCACCACCTGGATCATGTCGGCGGTGTTGCAGACTTGCTGGCCTGGCGAAAGGTGCCAGTCTTTGGGCCAGCCAGTGAACACATTGACGTGGTCGATCACCCTCTCAGCGCTGGCGATACCGTGCAAGTGGATGAGCTGGGCGTGGCATTCGAGGTGATCGATGTAGGCGGGCATACCTTGGGTCATATCGCCTACCAAACCGAAGACGCACTGTTTTCCGGCGACACGTTGTTCGCGGGGGGATGTGGGCGGATCTTCGAAGGGAGCCCCGAACAAATGTGGCAATCGCTCAAGCGTTTGGCTGCCTTGCCGGCGGAAACAGCAGTGTATTGCGCACACGAATATACTGAGGCCAATTTGCGCTTTGCTGTTGCGGCGGAGCCAGGCAACAAGATCTTGCGGCAACGTTTCAACGATGTGCTGGCGCTGCGCGCCGAGCAGAAACCGACGGTGCCGAGTACTTTGGCCCTGGAGCTGTCGACCAATCCGTTCCTGCGGACCGATCAACCAGCCGTGATTGCTGCCGCGGAGGAGTTCAGAGGATGCCGGCTGCATCATGAAGTCGAAGTCTTCGCGGCGCTGAGGGAGTGGAAGAATGTGTTCTGATGACCTCCCCATGGCGGGCGGGTAACGCGGTCTGGATTTCATCTTGATGATTGTTCGCAACAGTGCTTCCCTCGGGAGGCACTGCAGGAATTGACCGAAGCGATTTTCACGACCGCGCCATGGCCTTGTTGCAACATCTGCCGAATCTTGTGCTGCAGGCACAGGAACACGCCCTTCACATTGACACCCATGATTCAGTCGAAAATGGCTTCCGGCACATCACGCAGCTCATCCGTTTCAATGCCGACGGCTGCATTGTTGATGGCGAAATCCAGCTTCGCCGATGTCTTGGATTATGCCCTAGACCAAACTGCGTACCTCAGCGGCACTGGAAACATCGCAGCGGTAGAAGACAGCCTGGCCGACCGCGCGTGCAATGTCTTTGGGCTCCCCGAGCCTGCCAAGTGAAATGCTTTCCAACGCTGTCTTCAACCGCTCAGGGTGCTGAGTGGTCACTTCCGTCATCTTGGTCGCGATCATGCCCGGTGCGATGGCGTTGACCCTCACGCCCTCGCGGCCCCACGCGTCGCCGAGCGTTCGGGTCAACCCCAGCAGGCCTGCCTTGGACGCCGCATAGGCGGGGTTGCCCACCACCGACTTGTACGCGCCAATCGAACCAATGAAGATCATCGAACCCTGACGCGCCTTGATCTGCGGATAGAAGCGGGTTGCCAGCTGCATCACACTGAGCAGGTTGACTTGACCACATGGTTGAAGGTCTCACACTGGAACTCCTGGCGGCGGTACACCACGGCACCTTGGGCCATCACCAGGATATCCAGGTCCGGCATCGCGGGCTGCCAGTTCGGTACTTCAGCCGAGCGGCTGACATCCAGTCGTGTGTAATGTAGCCCCAGCAGGTCTGAGCCGGTTTCCTGCGTATAGTCGTCTGCGCTTGCGCGGGTACCGGTCACATGAACGACTGCGCCTTGGCGACGAAAACATTGGGCAATACCGTTGCCGATACCAGTGGACCCACCAATCACCAGGGCTGTTTTACCGGTCATTTGCAGTGCATGGCTTGCATCAAGACAAGAGGTGCTCATCCTTGGCTCCACAGTTGACTCAGTTCATTTCAACGGCTTCGATGCGGCTGACCTGCTGTGCAGCACGGTAGTTGGCCATCTGGTCGAAACTCAGGTAGTTGTAGATTTGCGTACTGCTTTGCGCGATACGCTCGGCGTAGGCGGCATATTCACTCGGGCTCGGGAGCCGCCCCAGAATGCTGACCACAGCAGCCAGCTCGGCCGAGGCGAGATAGACATTTGCACCATCACCCAGGCGATTGGGGAAGTTGCGAGTGGACGTGGAAACAACTGTGGCCCCTGGTGCAACCCTGGCCTGGTTGCCCATGCACAAGGAACAGCCTGGCATTTCAGTACGGGCGCCGACGCGTTGGAAGACCTCGTATATCCCCTCATCAATAAGCTGATGCTCGTCCATACGCGTAGGGGGCGAAACCCAGAGGCGTGTAGGCAACTTCTCTCGCGCATCCTGAAGCAGTTGGCCGGCGGCCCTGAAGTGCCCGATGTTGGTCATGCAGGAACCGATGAATACTTCGTTCACGGCCTGCCCGGCAACCTCTGATAGCAGCCTCGCATCATCGGGGTCATTGGGGGCACACAGGATAGGTTCGCGGATCGCGCTCAGGTCGATTTCGAGTATGGCAGCGTATACGGCGTCGCTGTCAGCCTGGAGCAGAGATGGCGTATCCAGCCACGCTTCCATCGCACAGGCGCGGCGCTCGAGTGAACGTGCATCTCCATAGCCTTCGCTGATCATCCAGCGCAGAAGCGCTACGTTCGACCTCAGGTATTGACTGACGGCCGTTTCCGGCAGCTTGATTGTACAGCCGGCCGCAGAGCGCTCGGCCGATGCGTCGGAAAGCTCGAAGGCCTGTTCGACGGTCAGGTGATCCAGGCCTTCGATCTCCAGGATCCTGCCAGAGAAAACGTTGACCTTGCCTTGCTTCTCGACGCTCAACAGCCCTTGGCGGACAGCGTAGTAAGGAATGGCATGAACCAGGTCTCGCAACGTGATGCCGGGCTGCAGCGTACCTGTGAACCGAACGAGCACCGACTCGGGAACGTCCAATGGCATGACGCCTGTCGCGGCGGCGAAGGCGACCAGGCCCGAGCCTGCCGGGAAGGATAGGCCAATTGGAAAGCGCGTATGAGAATCACCGCCGGTGCCGACGGTATCTGGCAGCAACATGCGGTTCAGCCAGCTGTGAATGATGCCATCACCGGGTTGCAGCGATACTCCGCCGCGGTTGCGCATGAAGTCTGGCAGGGTGTGCTGGGTGATGACGTCGACCGGTTTGGGATAGGCCGCCGTGTGGCAGAACGATTGCATGACCAGGTCTGCTGAGAAACCAAGGCAGGCCAGGTCCTTGAGCTCGTCCCGCGTCATCGGCCCAGTCGTGTCCTGCGAGCCAACTGTGGTCATTTTCGGCTCGCAATACGTGCCTGGCCTGACGCCCGGCTTGCCGCAGGCTTTGCCGATGATTTTCTGCGCGAGCGTATAGCCCCTTCCGGTATCAGCAGGCTGGCTGAGGTCCTGGAACAGCGCGCTCGGACCCATGCCAAGTTCGGTGCGAGCACGTTCGGTCAGTGCGCGACCGACAATCAGTGATATGCGCCCGCCTGCCCGAACCTCATCGAGTAGAACGTTGGTCCTGAGGCTGAACTTGGCCAGTACCTCATCGCTACCGTGTTTGCAGACCTTACCTTTGTAAGGGTAGAGATCGATGATCTCGCCCATGTTGAGCTTGGATACGTCAAACTCGATAGGCAGCGCGCCAGCGTCCTCAAGGGTGTTGTAAAAAATTGGTGCAATTTTGGAAGCAAAACAGAAGCCGCCCGCGCGTTTGTTGGGCAGGTACGGGACGTCACGGCCGAAGTACCACAACAGTGAGTTGGCGGCGGACTTTCTCGACGATCCGGTACCTACCACATCGCCCACATAAGCCACCGGGTAGCCTTTTGACTGAATCGCTTCGATCTGCGCCAGTGGGCCTACCTCGCCGGGGCAAACAGGATCGATGCCAGGGCGCGGCATTTTCAACATCGCCCGCGCATGCAGGGGAATGTCCGGCCTCGACCAGGCATCAGGGGCGGGTGATAAGTCGTCCGTGTTGGTCTCCCCAGACACCTTGAACACTGACAATGTGACCTTCGCCGCGATGGCCGGCCGTTGTGTGAACCATTCGCCTTCGGCCCAACTTTCGAGCACGGTACGCGCCGCAGGATTCCCTGACCTGGCTTTTTCTGCTACATCATGGAAGGCATCGAATACCAGGAGGGAGTGCTTCAGTTGCTCGGCCGCCAGTTGCGCGAGCGCTGGCTCGTCCAGTAGCTGCACGAGCGTTTGAATGTTGTATCCGCCTTGCATGGTGCCCAGCAGCTTGACGGCGCGCCGGCTGTCGACCAAGGGGGACATTGCCTTGTTGCATGCGATATCAGCCAGGAATGCAGCTTTGACATACGCAGCCTCGTCCACCCCGCCCGGTACGCGGTGGACCAGCAACCGTTCGATGAGCGGATGTTGGCCAGCCAGCGGACGCTTGGCCAGTTCGACCAAGGCTGCTGTCTGCTCAGCATTGAGAGGTAAAGGCGGCAAGTTGTCGGCCGCACGTTGTTCAACATGCTTGAGGTATTCGGTCAGCACTAAATATCCTACCGTTAATTGCAGTTGAGTTATGCCCGGTCAGCGGAAAGCATCGCCCAACGACAGGTGGGGTGGTGGCGAACAGTTGATAACCGATGGGGGCGAGCAGTAATAAGGCGAATAGGCCAGCGCCGTTCTGGGCGTGCGGTCAGTGCAGGCGATAAATCCTGCAATCAGACAAGCTGATATCAATAGAATTATCCGCATGAGTGAACTCTCTTTATTCTTATTAGCACTGACTGCCAGCCTGTCGGTGTGCAAAGTTTCCAGCAGTGGCTCAAGGATATATCGGATTTTCGGGGGGCATCGAGCACAGATTGTCTACGACTGCAATGATTCGTTCCTGGTAGCCGCGATGCGCAACGCCACCCCCGAATCGCTGTGAGCGGGTCGTGCGAGGCCCGTATTTATCTGCGCTGGCAATGGGTTTTGTCCAGTTCTTCATCTTCGTGCGAAACGGATTGCGGTTTGCTTAGAGGTGCCTAACCTGACCTCATCCTGCTTGGCTTGGCTCGCTCATGCCTGGGCACGCCAGGGAAAATAAAATGGTTGGTAAGGCTCAGCGCCAGCCGCCTATAGAGGAGGTGTTTGATGACAACCGAGAACAGTCATTGGAAAGACTACGGTAAACCTATGCCGGGTAGTAAGATCCACCCGACTACACTACAGGACATTCTCGCCTCCGATGCTCAACCGCATCGTACCCCACTGCATGACATCGGTAGTTATGATCCTGCACCACGCTTGATTCCTTATGATCGTTACCTGGACCCGGCGTATGTCGATCTGGAAGTCGAACATATCTGGAAGAAAGAGTGGCAGATCGCGTGCCGCGAAGAAGATATTCCGAATGTCGGAGATCGGCTGACCTACGATATTGTTGATAACTCTTACATTATTGTCAGGTCGAAAGAGAACGAGTTTCGTGCGTTTCACAACAGTTGCCGTCACCGTGGCCGGCAGATGTGTTCAGGCAAGGGAAGCGCGGAAAATTTCCGCTGCCCGTTCCACGGATGGGTGTATGACTTGGAAGGACGTCTGGAGTGGGTGCCCTTCGAGCAGGAGTTTCCCCATGTCGATGCCGAGCACAATAGCCTGGTGCCGGTGCAGCTCGCGACCTGGGGTGGCAACATTTTCATCAACCCGGATCCTAATGCTGAACCGCTGGAAAAATCCCTCGGCATACTGGTTGATCACTTCAAGGACTATCCCATCGACGAGCGTTACACGGCGATGAGAATCCTGCTGCACGTCAATTGCAACTGGAAGGCCGCCCAGGAAGCCTTCATGGAGGGTTACCATGTGGTGGAAACCCATGCTGATGGCATGCCCATGTTTGGTTCGGCCATGACCCAGGTTGATATCTGGGAGCACGGCCATGGGTATATCAGCCGCCTGTGTACCCCAGGAATGACCACCGACAGCTATCTCAGTGACAAGGTCACGCCCCATGAAGGCCTGGTTTTGTATTGCAGTGCCTATGACCTCCCGCTACCACCGGAGGACCGCGGCAACACTCCGGAAGATGCCAGGCTGTATGCAGCGGAGCAGCAACGTATCCGGCTTGAGTCCAACACCGGTAAAGATTGGTCGAGCCAGCCGGTCAGCTACTTCCTGGACATGGCAAAATATTTCATGTACCCCAACCACCACCCTTGGTGGGGTGAGGGTCTGCCGTGGTGGTACAAGTTCACCCCCTATGGCCGCGACCCTGACAAATCGGTCATGGAGTATCGCATGCTGCTGCCGATTCCCAAGGACGGCAAGCGCCCGGAAGTGCCTGATGCGATCATCATCAACTTCGGCGAAAAGGCTGAGGACAATCCGGCGCTGGGGACCACCGGGCACATCGTCGATCAGGACATGTCCAACATGAATGCCGTCCAGCGTGGCTTCAAAGCGGCAGCAGCGGGTGCTGCCTACATGACCTTGTCCCATTATCAGGAGGCCAAGATTCGCCGCTTCCATGAAATCTACGATCAACGCCTGGGGCTGAAGGTCAATGATTGACAGCCCAGTGCTTGGCGATGCTCAAGGGTCAGAGGATGGATTTTGAAAAAACCATTGCCTGCAGCGACCTGCCCGAGGGTAGGCAAGTCGTTGTCGAGGTTGGCGGGCACTCGATCCTGCTGTGCCGGCATCAGGGTGAGGTCCTCGCGGTGCAGAACAAGTGCACTCATGCAGGGGCTCGTCTGGAGTCGGGGCTCATGGTGCAGGGCAGCATTCGCTGCCCGTTGCACGGCGTACGCTTCGATCTGCGCACCGGCCAGTGTCTCAACGAACGGCTCAAGTGCGCGGCGTTAAAATGTTTCGCAGTCAGGGAAATACGCGGCTATATCGAGGTGGAAACTTCGACCAGCCTGGCATAAGGATTGGAAGGGGCTTGCGCCCCTTCTTTCATCCATACGTGATCACGATTTTGCCGAAGTGCTGCTGGGTTTCATGTAACAGAAAGCGTCGGCAAGATTCGTCAGCGGATAGCGACGGTCGATTACTGGCTCGAACTTTGCCCGCTCGACCTCCTCAACCATCTCGACCTGGTGCTCACGGCTACTGACCGTGATCGCTGAGAAAACGCAGATTGCCGAGGATGGCTGGAGGGCGGAGCACTGCATCGGTTGCCGGCTCAGTGCGCCGACGATTGCCAAATGTGCACTGACGCCCATTGCTGGCAGCGTTTGTATCAGGTCGTCGCCAACCAGTTCGACCACATGGTCGACGCCTTCGTCACACGGTTGGCTGACCTCATCGGCCGAGTGCGGCACTTGCTGATAATCAATTTCGCTGGCGAAGCCATGGACATGTTCACACCGCATGCTCGATACGGCCTTGGCTGTGGCGGAGCCATTTCCCTGTGCCCGGTAGCTACCGGGCTTCCTCTGCTGATCAAAGTGGTTCTCTGTACGAGCAACAGACGTCAAGCCGTCAGGCATCGCATGCCTAAGAGCGCTTTTACGCATCCGGGGACTAAGGCAGGTGCCAGCGCAGACAACAGTGGCCATGGGGCACGGCATTAGACTGGGCACGCATGGACGACAGGGCGCTCGCACCCCGACGTCATCGCTGTATGGCACAAAATGCCAAGCCCAGCGTGGCACGAATGAACCGACTGAATGAGGCTTACGCGTGGATGAAATAAGCTTGAAAACAATAAGTTCGGCAGAAGCCTTCGTTGAAAAGCTGCTGGCTTCGAACATGTTGAGTGGCGATATTCTGACTGAAGCACACATGGCCAAGACTGCATTGGCCTATGAACTGGCGCGAGCCAATTATCCAACGGATGCCGTGGCCTCAATTGCAGGGCTGGAGTCGCAGCTTGCCGGTCAATTGGCGGAATGGGTGGGTGAATCAGTTTCCCCGTCATCCCGACGCTGGGGAGCGCGCTGGGAACGCTCGGTTGGCGCCTCGCTTACTCCGCTGATGGAACGATTGGGTGAGCGGGCATTGCCCCCAGAGCAAGAGCTGATCATTGCAGGGCGCCTGCGCGATTTTCTCGTGCGTCACCATGAACATCTGGACCCCACGGTTTCCCTTGGTACAGAAGCGGCCTACCAGGGGGGGCGCGGTGATGGCCGGGATGGAGCATCCAGTGAAGCAACCCAGGTCACCGCGTCTCGCGTGCAACAGGTGCTGGAAGGCGTCAGGCAGTACGACGGCAATAAAATCGTGGAGATTCGCCAGCTGATGGGCGGCTACTCCAAAGAAACGTTCATTATCCACCTCAAGGATGGCGACGGCAGGGACTACCGCCAGGTGCTGCGCAAGGACGGTCCCGGCTTGCCGACCGGCACCAGCGTGGTCAACGAATATCAGGTGCTCAATGAAGTTGCCGCTCTGGGCTTGCCCGTGGCACCTCCTGCGTACCTGGAGCCGGATGCTGGCAAGCTCGGCACAGCATTCATGCTGGTCGACTTCGTGGTCGGGCAGCCAGCGCATCTCACCGTTCCGGCAGACCCTGACATCCGCCGTAGCTGGGCGCAGAGCATTGCCGACAGCTTGGTCACGCTGCATAAGCAGACACTGCAGGCGGCGGGCGACCTTCGGCGAAGCCTGAGCCATGAAATCGAAGAGATGCGCCAACGTGTCGCCGATCGTGAGCGCAACGCTCATCCCGCGATCGCATTCGGCTTGTCTTGGTTGCAGGCGCACCTGAGTGATCTGGACGGGCGTCCGGCCTGCCGAGTTCATGCTGATGTGGGCTTTCACAACATGCTGATGATCGATGACCGCCTGGTCGCGCTGCTGGATTGGGAATTCAGCCATATCAGCGATCCGGTCGAAGACCTCAGTTACGTCAAGTTGTTCATGGATCAATTGGGCCAGTGGCCATGGTTCCTCGAGTACTACGAGCAGCAGTCCGGGCTGCGCTACGACGCCAAGGCCGCGCGTTATTTCACGGTGTGGAAGGAAGTGAGGAATGCGATCGCCTGCCAGGGTTCACTCAACTCCCTCCTGTTGCCAGGTGTGCGCAACATCGCCCTGTCGGTAGCGGGAAACCTGTACATACCCAAATTCGAAATTGGCATCCTCGACGCCATCGTGGACGCCAACACCGCTGGAGGTGAACACCATGACTGAGAAAAAGATCGCCTGGATGTCTGACGGCCACGGCTTTGGGGAGGCGACCGACCAGGACGATTTCTACCATGGGCGTGCACTGAAGGATAAACACTTCGCTACCACGGAAACCTGGTATTGGGGTTTCTACGATGCGGCATCGAACCTGCACGGGTTCATCCATATCTGGACGCACCCGCACATGAACTTGTGCACGGCGGGCATCTTTGCCCACTTCGGCCACAAGCGCGATCACCTGGCGGCGGAGGTGTATGACTTCCAGGTCTACATGCCTGACAGCATCTTTGACGAGCACGGCAATATCGAAACAGCCAACGGCCTGAAAGTCACATTCGACGAGCCGATGCGCAAAATGCGTATCCAGTACGAGAACGCAAATCGCGGCTTCAGCCTGGACATGACGCAGGAAGCCGTGCAGCCAGCGATCATGCGCTCCAACAATCAGCATTTCGAACAGGCCATGCGTTCGATCGGTGCGGTCTATTACCAAGGCAAGGAATACCCGTTCAATAACCTCAGTATCCGCGATCGTTCCTGGGGGGAGCAACGTCACGAAGATGGCTACCTGCTGCCGCCGTATACCTGGATGAACTGCGCCTTCTCAGAAGACCTTGCCTTCACCATCGGCGCGTTCGATGACCCTAAGCTTCATCCCAACTGGGAAGGGCTCTACGAACTTCGCGAAGAGCAATTGGTCACCGATGCCTGGGTCTACGACCATGGGCGAAAACTCAAAGTCACCCAGGTATCGAAGCTCACCGAACGTGCCGAAGATGGCCTGCGCCCGGTTCGTCACGTCATCAATTGCCAGACCGAGGACGGCAAGACCTACCAGTTCAACGGCGAGGTAGTGGCAAGCAATCCGTGGCACTGCTGGCAAAACGCATTGTGCCATTGCGGGCTGACGCGCTGGACTTCCCCTCAGTATGACGGCGAAGCCTGGGGCGAAACTCAGGAGGTGCAGTGGAATGACTACGTGGCGCGCCTGTGCCCACCGGTCTGAGTACACGCGTGACCACCACAACATAAAACAAAACCGTGTGAAGCCACCGGCAGTTCACCGCCCTTAGACAGTGATGCCGAGGTGCTGAGCCGTAGCCAGCGGATGGGGATCCGTCTCCGCTGTTGCGCAACGCCAGCACCGCGCTCGAGCCGGACCGAGAGCCTAAAGCGAATGACCAAGACAACTGTTTCACTTGACGATAAATACCTGCAAGAGACGGGGCGGGTGTTCATGTCATCGAACCAGGCCCTCGTGCGCCTGCCCATCGACCAGGCGCGCCGTGACAAGCATCAAGGCTTGCGGACCGCCGGCTATATCTCGGGTTATCGTGGTTCGCCACTGGGCGTCTACGATGCTGCACTGTGGGCAGCTCAAGGTCTGCTCGACGAGCACAATATCAAGTTTCAGCCTGGGCTCAATGAAGAGCTTGCGGCCACGGCGATTCGCGGCACTCAAGAGCTGGACTGGTTCGGCAAGTCGGATTACCAAGGCGTGTTCGGGCTTTGGTACGGCAAAGGCTTGGGGGTCGACCGGGCTTGCGAGTCGCTGAAACTGGGCAATCTGGAAGGGGCTGCTGCGCACGGCGGTTTTCTCGCGGTGGCGGGCGATGATCATGGCGGCAAATCGTCGGCCAGCGCGCACCAGTCCGAGCACACGCTCGTGGCGGCGTTCATCCCCGTGCTGTACCCCTCGACCATCGCCGAAATTCTCGAATATGGTATATATGGTTGGGCGTTGTCGCGTTACAGCGGCTTGTATGTCGGCCTCAAGTGTGTGACCGATACCCTTGACCTGTCCGCCTCGGTTGAACTGCCTGATCTTCATCGTGAGTTCGTCATGCCTGAGGTGGGCGCCACTGCTGCTCAAGGCCTTAACCTGATTCCTAAGCGAACACCGCTGGCCCAGGAAGACGTCGTGGTCAATCATCGACTGCCGGCAGCCCAGGCGTTCATGCGGGCCAACAAGCTGGACCGGGTGGTGCTGGACGCACCGCAACGCCGGCTGGGGATCGTGACGGCTGGCAAAGCCTACCTCGATGTGCGCCAGGCCCTTGCCGATCTGGGGCTGGATGAGCAACGCTGTGAGCAACGGGGTATCCGACTTTACAAGCCAGCGATGATTTGGCCATTGGAGCCTGAAGGGGTACTCGCCTTTGGCGAAGGCAGCGAAGTGCTGCTCGTGGTGGAGGAAAAGCGCGCGTTGATGGAGGACCAGATCGCACGGTATTTCTACCCAGTCGACGCGCTGAAACGGCCGCACATCATCGGCAAGCAGGACCGCCTGGGGGCACCGCTGTTGCCGCAAACCGGCGAACTGACCGCGGCGCTGGTGCGCAAGGCGATCGTCACCGCTTTGCAACAACTGGGCGTGGAAGATCCCTCCATCGCTTCGCGCTGCGCCTTTTGGGCGCAAACGGATGCCCGTGCAGGCACACTGGGTTCCAGCCAGTACCGCCCGGCGTTCTATTGCTCTGGTTGCCCGCACAACACCAGTACCCGCATTCCGGAGGGCAGTACCGCGCTCAGTGCTGTCGGCTGTCACGGCCTGGCGGCCTATGTAATGCCCGAACGTAACACCATGCAACCCATGCCCATGGGCGGTGACGGGATGCAATGGGTTTCGGTGGGGCCAATGGTTCAGATGCCCCACGTTTTCCAGAATATGGGCGATGGCACCTATTCCCATTCCGGCATTCTGGCGATCCGCGCAGCAGTCGCGGCCAACGCCAATATGACGTACAAACTGTTGTACAACGATGCGGTAGCTATGACGGGCGGTCAGCCAGTGGAGGCTCACCTGAGCCCGCTGGACATGCTGAAGCAGTTGGTAGCCGAGGGCGTCAAACCGGTGGTGCTGGTCAGTGACGATGTCGAGAAGTACGGCAAGGTCGCGATCCCGGCGGATGTGAGAGTGCATCACCGAGACGAACTGGATGATTTGCAAAGGCAATTGCGTGAAATCAAGGGCGTATCTGCCATCGTCTATGAGCAGACATGTGCCACCGAAAAACGTCGTCGTCGCAAGCGCGGGAAATATCCTGATCCGGACAAGCGCGTCTTCATCAACCAGGACGTCTGTGAAGGTTGCGGTGATTGCTCGACCCAGTCGAACTGCGTCAGCATTCAACCTTTGGAGACCGAACTGGGGCGCAAGCGCAAGATCGATCAGTCCATCTGCAACAAGGACTTCAGCTGCGTCAAGGGCTTCTGCCCATCCTTCGTGACTGTCAGTGGCGCCAAGATTGCGAGCCACACCGGCTTTGATAATGCTCGCTTCGATACGCTAATGCAGGCATTGCCCAAACCTGCGACCGTAGCGCTCGACGCCGCCGGGCACAACATGCTGGTAGCTGGCATTGGTGGGACGGGCGTGCTCACCGTTGGCGCATTGCTGGGTATGGCGGCACACCTGGAAGGTAAGGGTTGCACCATCCTCGACATGACGGGGATGGCGCAGAAGGGCGGTGCGGTCACCAGTCATATCCGTACCGGTCCAGCCCCGGACGGTATCTTCACGTCACGCCTGGGGGTCGGTATGACCGATCTAATCCTAGGTTGTGACCTGATCGTCGCCGCTGGTGCCGACGTGCTCAAGACGGTTCGCCCTTGCAGCACGCACTTCATCGCCAACACCGATGTCACGCCGACCGGTGCGTTCCAGACCAATCGCGACATGCTGATCGACGCAGACGGTATGATCAAGGCCGTTGAAATGGCGCTCGGCGATGTTTCGCGCTTGCTGAAGCTGCCGGCAAGCACCTTGGCAACTGCCCTGATTGGCGACAGTATTGCAACCAACATTTTCATGCTTGGTTATGCTGCGCAGTTGGGGCTGCTGCCAGTGGAGGTAGCCTCCTTGGAAAAAGCCATCGTACTTAATGGCACCTTCGTCAAAGGCAATCTGCGGGTGTTCACGCTCGGGCGCCTGGCCGCCCATGCGCCTGATGCGCTGCGTGCCGAACAGCCGTCGGGCTTGGCTGACTCGGCTGATCAGGTACTCGAGCAACTGGTTGCCAAGCGCGTGCAGCTGCTCAGCGACTATCAGAACCCACGCTACGCCAAGCGCTACGCTGACTGGGTGCGTTCGCTCGAGCAACAAGTGGCAACCCTGCGCTTACCCGGCGCCGAGCAACTGGTGCTGCAAGCGGCGCGTACCATGGCACGGCTGATGGCCTACAAGGATGAGTACGAAGTCGCCCGCCTGCACGCAGCGCCTGAGTTCTGGCAGCGCCTGCGCGCGCAGTTCAGTGGGCCGTTCAAGGTGAAGTTCCACCTGGCCCCGCCAATGTTGCCTGGCCGCGACGCCAGTGGTCGTCCGCGCAAGCGTGAATTCGGTGCGTGGGTGTTGCCGGTGTTTCGCGTGCTGCAGCACGGCAGGTTCTTGCGTGGGACCCCCTTCGACCCGTTCGGCTACACCCACGAGCGGCGTCAAGAGCGCCAACTGATCGCTGATTATCAGGACCTCGTGGGGCGTACCTTGCAAAAACTGACCAGCCACAACCTCGATGTCGCGTTGGCCCTGTTGACGGCGGCGGACGACATTCGTGGCTTTGGCCCTGTCAAGGAGGCAGCGTTTTCCGAGTACCGCAAACGCTGCGAGGAACTGGCAACGAAGCTCGACGGACCGGCTTCGTCCAATGCACGCATCGCGGCGGAGGAAATTCACGAGTGAGCCGGTGATCGACGCAGGGTTGCCATGTGCAGCCGTATCATGGGCTGCCCTTTTTCAAAGCATGCGATGAGCTGGATGCATGTTCTAAGCGCGGCGCTGTGGTCGGTGCCTGTCATTGCGCATTGCCGTTTACCCACCACGCGGCCGGTCAGTGCATGCTTTCGGCAGCTCTACCGCGGCGATACAACACAGACACACGCCACCACATCAAGGAGAATGATTGAATGTCTAGCGATCGCGAAGAGATTATCCAGGTCATCAACCTCTATGGCCTCGCCGTTGATACGCAGGATTTCGACCTGTTTGATCGCATCTTCACCTCGGATATTGTCGCCCGCTATAGTGAAAGTGCTCATTGGGCCGGACTTGATAACTTCAAACGCGACTTCGTCGGCTATCACCGTCCGTTCGACGGCACCCAGCACATCATGTTCAATCACCTGGTCGATGTGAAGGACGACGAGGCGACCTGTGTCACCTACGCTCACTGGCGTCTTTATCGAAAGGGCGTGCCCGGTGGCGACTTCTGGGAGGGCAATGGCTGGTACGACGATCACGCCGTGCGGGTTGGCGAGGGCTGGCGGATCGACCGGCGGGCCTGCCGGATCATCTGGTGGGGCGGCAATCCGCTGGTAAGTCAGGCCGATCCTTCCGTCACCTTTGATTTGCCTATCACCTCGCTACGTGCTGAGCGAGAAAGGGGGAGGCTTGGGTTCTACAACGCAATCCAAGGGCGCGCGATCAAGTGACCGCTACGCTCAGGCGAGTCGTTCGCCTGATGATCCCGCAGGGTTCTGCGATGCGCGAGAAGATCGGCTATGGCCACTATCTCGAGATGTACATCCAAGAGCGCGGACAATCCGCATCCTCAATATTCAACTTGGCCGGTTGCGCACAGATTTTATGGTGGCCGGCGAGCGATCCTCAACGGAGACTTGAGCCAATGGATTTCAAAATTGCAGGAAAGGTTGCACTGGTTAGTGGCGGCAGCCGCGGCATGGGCCGAGCGGTGGCGGAGGATCTTGCAGCGGAAGGAGCGCGCGTCGTTATTGCCGCTCGTACCCAGGATTCGATCAATGCCGCGGTGGCGGACATCGTCGCCGCAGGCGGCGAGGCTTGCGGAATTGCGGTCGATATGTCCACCGAGATCGGCGTGGCGAAAGCAGTGCAGCATTGCCGTGACCGCTTCGGCAGCGCCCCGGACATTGCTGTCGCCAACGTCTATGGCACAGCGCGTTACACCTTCGACGAAGCGAACGACGGTGTCTTTCAGGGCGGCTACAACCAGATTGTGATGAGCGCAGTCCACCTCGCCCGCGCGGTCCTGCCGGCCATGAAGGAGAAGCGCTGGGGCCGGATCGTCACCATCGGTTCCTTCTGCGCCAAGAAACCGCACTGGCACGTGCCTCTGATCGTAGACAACGTGACGCGCGCCGGCGCCGTGGCGCTCAGCAAGTCGCTGTCGAACGAGGTGGGACGCTACGGGATCACCGTCAACACGGTAGCCCCAGGTTTCATCGATACCGAAATGGCCGTCGATTGGCTGTGCTCCATGGCGGTAGAGCAGGGCAAAAAACCTGATGCTGACCGAGCCGAACGTGACGCATCGATCCCTCTCGGTCGCAACGGCCGTCCGGACGAGTTTGCGAGCGCCTGCGTTTTTCTATGTTCGGAGCGGGCGAGCTACATCACTGGCCAGCTGATAATGGTGGATGGAGGATTGGTCGGCTCATTATTCTAGTTGTCGTTATGGCGTCATCGAAACATTCGCATTCGGCTTTAGTGGTCATTGACTGATGTCATAACCGCACGGTTGTGACACCGGTCGATCATTGGTGTCGCCAAGCGAGCGCTCAATGACGCGTCAACGCATTTCTTTACTCCCCCTCGTTCACTATGCATATTGCTGGTTGCAATGCGCAGTCTGGGGCACGGAAAAACCAATAACCACCTAGATGAGAGCGTTGATGTGCCATGACGTAGGATTTGCGAGCCTACGCCGTCTAGCGACCGTGCTTTCGCTCAAGAGGATTGGGAGGGGTTATAGAAGTCAGGAAAGTGGACCCGCACCGCATCCCCGTCACTGCGCAACCCGTGACACGCATCAATGCTGAGCTTGGTCGTTTCACGGTTCTCAAGACCCTGGTGGATGTGCCAGGTGCCAATGGCCTGAAATGCAGTCGTGGCCAGCGGGGCAAGCAGTGCATTGATATGCGTGCAGCCTCGGGTGCCGCCGAACAGTTCGCTGACGCGCTTGTGGAAACCTCTGGCAAGGCTGATGCCTACCAACTTTTCATACGCACCATTGCAATCAGGGCAACCGCGGTAGGGGGCGTGCAGAGTGCGAGCCTGTGCCGCGTGAATGGTGAATTTGTTGTCCACGGTCAGCGTGATGTGCATCTCGTGCAATAGCTCGCCCGCCTTGACCGTTTGATCGGCCAGCCAGTTATCAACACCCTTAACGTCACTCAGCACGCCGTGTAAATCCCACAAGCCATCTTCGCGTTCATAGGCGCAGCACTCGATACGCCGACGATGTGCCGGCAGCCGATGCATCAGTTCGTTATTACTTGCCATTCGCTGATCTCCTGTCTGGACGTGGCGCCACGGCCCTAGATGGCGCGTTTTGCGTAGCAGGCTAACCATGTTGGCGGGCGCTGCGGCAAATCGATTTCGTCTCTAGCGGCTACAGGCTAACGGCGCTGCAGGTCGAGATAATACCCACAGCTCAATGATGCGAATCTAGGAACCGACCTCCAGCAGTTCCCATCTGGGGCTGTGCCGGAGCTAGAAGGCGAACTCCGTGTTTGAGAACAAAAATAAGAGTGCGACGACGATGAATGTTTCTTCTGTAGTTGCGACAAACCGACGCTCATTGATTCCTCTGTACTGCGCCACAGTGTTATCTGGCGCGATCAGTGTCTCCGACAGCGTGCAAGCCATGCAGATCGATGTAGGAAATGCGGATGTTGATCTGACATTCGGTAGCACATTGCGATACGCCGCCGGTTGGCGCGTCGAAGGCCGTGATTCTGCCATCGCCAATAGCCCGAATACCGACGAAGGTGACAATGCCTATGATCGCGGCGACATGGTGACCAACCGTCTGGACTTGTTGACAGAGATCGACTTCAGCTACCAGCGGCAGTACGGTTTTCGTCTCAGTGCATCGGCGTGGCGAGATTTCGCATTCAACGATCATGTGAAGACTGGGGATAATTTGGCTGATCGTGGCAGTTATGAGAGCAATCGTTACTCTGGTTATACCCGCCGGTATGGCAAAGGCTTTTCCGGAGAGATTCTCGACGCCTACGTGTTTGGCAATTTCCAGTTTGGTATAGTGGACAGCTTCATTCGTGCCGGGCGCCTGGCTGATCTTTGGGGTGAGGCGATTTCCCTTTCCGCGCACAGCGTGTCATACGCGCAAGCGCCAAGCGATGGTTACAAAGCGCTGGTCAACCCGGGGGCTGACGCCAAGGAACTCGCGCTGCCTATCGGTCAGGTCACCGGACAGTTCCAGGTCACTCCTGATCTGACGCTGTTGGCGCAGTACTTCTACGAGTGGAAGCCCACTCGCGTCGCCGAAGGCGGCACCTATCTGGGCGGCACAGACTTCACCCTGGAGGGGCCAGACAGGTTCTCGCTCGCGCCTGGCGTGTTTCTGGCCAACGATGGCGTCGACAAACCTAATGACGGTGGCGATTGGGGTTTAGGCGCGCGCTATCGGCCATCCTGGTTCGACGGCACCATCGGTGCCTATTACCGAGAGTTCACCGAGCGCACCCCCACGCTGAGCTTGGACCTACTCAACTTGCGCTATCGCGCCGTTTACCCCGAGAAGGCCAAGCTGATGGGTGTCAGCTTTTCCAAGAGCATCGGTGGGGTGAGTACTGCTCTTGAGATCGTTCACCGCCAAGATACTGCCTTCAATAGCAGTATCCGCGATGGTTCGGATGAAGGCGCGCGTGGCGACAGCAACCATGTGCTGATCAACGCCATCTACGCAATGCCACCGAGTGCCTTTTGGGACAACGCCAACCTGACGGGCGAACTAGCGTATAGCCGTTGGGAGAAGATCAGGTCCGGAGAGCAGTACTTCAACCGCTGTGAAAATGGCCGCAAGGCCGATTCGGGTTGCGTGACCCGTGATGCATGGCAGGCCTTTCTTCAATTCGCCCCGACCTGGACCGCGGTCTGGCCTGGCTGGGATATCACCGCCAAGGCGAGCTACAACGCAGGCTTGAAAGGGAACAGCGCAGTGCTGGGCGGCGGTAACGAACACGCCGGCAGTTACAGTGTCGGTCTCACGTTCACCTACAACCAGCAACAAGATTTCACCTTGGCATACAACGATTATCTGGGCACCAACAAAACGGATGCGAACGGTTTGATCTCCCAGTCGAACGGCCAGCAGCTGCAGGACCGCGGCTGGCTGGTGTTCACCTACAAAAACTCGTTCGAATAAATTCGCCCGCAGCACTCTGTATCCCTGCTTAAAACAAAAGATAAGAGGCTACCGATGAACAGGTCACGACCCTTTGCTTCTCTGCTACTACTGTCCGGGATTGCACTTGTAACAGGCGCTCAGGCTGCAAACTTCCAGGCTCCCTTTGATCCAAAACTGACGGCGTGGGGCGCGGAAATCGCCGGTAATGCGGATGGCACGATCCCAGCTTATACCGGCGGTGTGCAAAACCCGCCGAAGGCCGATTACTCGACCGGTATCAGGCCCGATCCGTTCAAGGACGACAAAGTCCTGTTCTGGATTGATGCCAAGAACATGGACAAGTACGCCGACAAGCTTTCCCCCGGCGTGCAAGGAATGATGAAGCAGTACCCAACCTTTCGTATTGCGGTGTACCCGACCCGGCGTTCGGTCAGCTACCCTGAGGCTTTGATCGATAACACCACCAAGAACACCACTCGTTGCGCTATCGAATCAGATGGCATGACATTGGATGTGTCCAAAGGCTGCCGCGGCGGCTTCCCGTTCCCCGTGCCGAAAACCGGCACCGAGGTCATGTGGAACAAGAAGGCGGCCTATTTCGGCGCCGCCCGGGTGATGAGAAACACCAGTTACTACGTCAAACCGAGTGGCGAGGTGGTCATCACCAACGCAATGCTCAACTACGAGGACAATGGCCTATACGACCCTGACAAGGAAACTCCGACGCGGGAATGGGCCCTTCGCACTGAGTATTCAGGCCCGACTCGTATCGCCGGCCAGGCCACGCTGATCATCGACAGCCTGGATGGTACGCGCAAATCGTGGTCATACCAGCCAGCCACGCGGCGCACGCGCCTGGCCCCTGACCTTGCGGCCGATACGCCGATTGCGTCCCAGGCGGGTACCCAGTTGTACGACCAGATGAACATGTTCAGTGGTTCGCTCGACCGCTGGGACTGGAAGTTGGTAGGCAAGCAAGAGATGTACATTCCCTACAACATCTACTCGCTGATGAACGCGAGCTCGGAAAAATGCGACCCTCAGAAAGGTTTGTTCATGCCATTGCATCCAAACCCAGAGTGCGTCCGTTGGGAGCTTCACCGCGTCTGGCACGTCCAGGCCACGTTGAAGGAAGGCAAGCGGCACGTATTGCAAAAACGTGACTTCTTCTTCGACGAAGACAGCTGGGTGGGCGGTATTCAGGATACCTATGACCGCAAAGGTCAGCTGTATCAAGTGGAATGGGCGCCTGTGTGGCCAGACTACGTGAAACATGCGCCGATCACCGGCACCTCGTTCCCGATCTTCGACCTCAGCACAGGTTTGTACGTATTGTCCATGGTCTCCCAAAGCTGGTCCATGGATAAGCCCCTTCCGGCGAACCGCATGCACAGTGACACACTGACCAGGTTCATTCTCAGGCCAGGTGGCTATTGAGTCTGCAGGGCTGTAACGCTCTGCCTTGCAGCCCGCCATCTTCAATAAGAAGGGATATGATCATGCGTCGCTATTATGCCTGGGTGGCCGGACTCTGTGCGCTGGCCGGTATCACGCTGCACGCTGATGCCAGCGACTTCGTGGACCCCTTGATACAGCCCGCACTTATGTCGCAAAAGGTCTCGCAATCACGCCTGAGCGCGGTAGCTGCGGGCGGACAGAACCTGGTGGTGGTCGGCCCTATGGGCCATGTACTGGTATCGAACGATCAAGGTAAAAACTGGACGCAATCGGCCGTACCGCTGAGCACCGATCTGGTGGCCGTGCGCTTCGTTGGCGAGCACAAAGTTTGGGCAGTCGGCCACGACGGTGTGATCCTGCACAGCGAAGATGCAGGCCATACCTGGGTCCGCCAGCTCGACGGTAATCAGGTGCTTGAAATACTGCAAGCGCAGCTTGCCCGCATCAAAGACGCGACCGACGAGGATACGGTACGCCGTCGCGACGATCTTGAGCGCTTCATCGCTGATGGCGCGGCCAAACCATTCTTCGATATCGCCTTCCTGAACGATCAGGAAGGCTTCGCGGTAGGCCCTTTCAACCTGGCCTTCCATACGCTTGATGGCGGTAACCACTGGCTGCCTGTGAGTGACCTGACGGACAACCCTGAAAGCTCCCACCTGTATGCCTTGACGGTAGCTTCGGGTCGCTTGTGGATGGTCGGCGAGCGCGGTTTAGTGCGCTACTGGGACCGTCCGGCAGGCCGCTTCCGGGCTGTTTCGACTCCTTATGAAGGCAGCTATTTCGGTGTCGTGGGTGGCCACGGCACCTTGTTGGCGTTCGGCATGATGGGGCAAGCCGTTCGCAGCACTGACGAGGGGCGAACATGGCGCCTGGTGAATACTGAAGCGCAAAGCGCGATCACTGCCGGCACACAGCTCAAGGATGGTCGCATCGTCCTGGTGACGCCGGCCGGAGAGTTACTCGTGAGCCACAACCAGGGCGCCAGTTTCAGTGCGCAGCCAGCCATCCGACCGATGCCCTATTTCTCGGTAGTCCAAGCGGGGCCAGACAGTGTCGCGTTAGCAGGAGCAATGGGCGTTCGAGTGGAACCACTTCTGTAATCGGAACAGGATCAGGTTATGAATTCGGCTAACGTGTCGACTGACGAAATGCCGGTGATCAGCGATATCAAACACTTCGACAAGCGCTCCGGCAGCCTGTTGGAGCGCATGGTGTTCAATCATCGCTTGCTGTTCATCTTGTTGTGCGCGGTGATCACCGCTGGCCTTGCCTGGCAGGTGCGGCATGTCAGTTTCAACGCCAATTTCGATAAGGTGATCCCCGCTTCTCATCCCTACATTCAGAACTACTTCGACAACCGCGATAACCTCGCCAGTCTGGGCAATACCGTGCGCCTCGTAGTGGAGAATCCCAAGGGGGATATCTACGACCCGCAATTTCTTGCGGTGACCCGCAAGATCAATGAAGACATCTTCCTTACCAATGGCATTGATCGCTCGTGGATGCGCTCGATCTGGATGGCTTCAGTGCGCTGGACCGAAGTCACGGAAGAAGGCTTTCGTGGCGGCACGGTCATGCCCGATGACTATGACGGTTCGGCGGCCAGTATCGCTTCGCTCAAGCGCAACTTGCGCGCAGCAGGTCTGATCGGTGACCTGGTGGGAAGCGACCAGCACTCGATCATGCTGGTGCTTCCCATCCTGTCGACAGACCCGTCAAGCGGTGCCCCCTTGGACTACGGCACGCTGGGGCACAAACTGGAGGAGCTGCGAGGCAAGTATGAGGCTGGCGGGCAGGGGTATCCGGTCAAGATCCACATCGTCGGCTTCGCCAAACTCACAGGCGACCTCATCGACAGCCTGCACTTGGTGATGGTGTTCTTCTTCGCCTCGGCCTTGGTCGCCGGGCTGATCATCTTGGCCTACACCCATTGCCTGCGTAGCACGCTGTTGGTACTGGCGTGCTCGGCGGTTTCCGTGGTCTGGCTGGTAGGCATCGTAAGCGCCCTGGGCTTTGCACTTGATCCTTATTCGATATTGGTGCCGTTCCTGATCTTTGCCATCGGCGTCAGTCACGCCGCGCAGAAGATGAACGGTATCATGAAGGATATTGGCCTCGGCACCCACAAGTACATCTCGGCACGCTATACCTTCCGCCGGCTGTTCATGGCCGGGCTGACCGCATTGCTCGCGGATGCCGTAGGCTTTGCTGTATTGATGATCATTGATGTTCCGGTGATCAAGGACTTGGCCGTGACTGCCAGCATCGGCGTGGCGGTGCTGATTTTCACCAACCTGTTGTTGTTGCCTGTGCTGCTCTCCTACGTTGGAGTCGGGGCACGCGCGGCCCGCAGGTCTTTGCGTGAGGAACATGCCAAGCCGGGTGTCCTGTTGCGTAGCCTGGAGGCACTGACGCAGCGCTCCTGGGCACGGCTGGCCATAGTAGGCGCGGTCATCCTGACCATCGCAGGTGGCTGGATGGCCTTGCACCTGAAAGTGGGCGACCTGGATGCAGGGGCCCCGGAGTTACGGGCCAGTTCCCGCTACAATCAGGACGTCGGCTATATGAATGCCAATTTCAGGCTCTCAGGCGACCAGTTCGTGGTGATGGTGAAGACACCGGCGGGCGGATGCGACAAGTTTGAAACCTTGAAAGAAGTGGAGCGCTTGAGCTGGGCATTGCAGCAGGTGCCAGGCGTATCGAGCACGACATCTTTGGCTGATAACGTGCAGCGCACGGTCGCAGGCCTGAACGAAGGCAACCCCAAGTGGATGACGATCTCGCGTAACCCGATGCTCATCGGAGGGGCTGTGAACTGGACGCTTTCCGATCACCCGGAGGTCGCCGACACCGCCTGCTCTTTGATTCCGGTGATCGCTTACCTGACCGACCACAAATCCGACACGCTTGACCGCGTGCTGGCGGTAGTGGAGCAGTTTGCACAAGATCACAGTTCAAAAGACCTGCTGATACTCCCGGCAGCTGGGTCAGCGGGCATCGAGGCGGTCACCAATATCGTCGTGCGTGAATCCATTCTCAAAATGTATGCCGCTGTCTATGGGGCAGTAGCATTGCTCTGTTTCATCGCGTTCCGTAGCTGGCGAGCCGTCGTGGTTGCCCTGGTACCGCTGATCATCACCTCGATTCTATCCAAGGCATTGATGGTCGTACTGGGCATCGGGCTGAAGGTTGCGACTCTGCCGGTCATTGCCTTAGGCGTGGGCATTGGCGTGGATTACTCGTTGTATCTGCTCTCTGTGCAACTGATGCAGCAGCGCGCCGGCTTGCCCCTGAAGCAGGCCTATGCGCACGCACTGGAATTTACCGGGAAGGTGGTGGCGCTGGTGGGCATAACGCTGGCCGCAGGGGTAGTGACCTGGGCTTGGTCTCCGATCAAATTCCAGGCCGATATGGGCATCCTTCTGGCGTTCATGTTCATCTGGAACATGATCGGTGCGCTGATACTGGTTCCGGCACTGTCCTGCTATTTTCTGCGCGGTGAAACCCGCCCGGTGCGCTCGAACAGTAAAGTCGAGCACCCCGTGGCAGCGGCCAGGCAAACATCCGAAATAGGGATGTGAGGCTTAATCAATATTTACAGTTCTTTTACCTGAGCAAGCTCGACCAAGTTCAGTTACAGACAAACTCGCTGTTGAGCTCGCCCGGGGTGAGCTTTAGGCTAGCCACTATGTTCATGGCGGTTGTCGTCACGCTGAATTTCATGATTGGCATAACCGTCACGCTGTCACCCAAGGAGTTTTTCATGTCCAGCTATGACAGCCAGCAGGTGCCATTGCTCCCGCTGCAGCCCGGTATCCCGCGAGATGATCTTGAATGTCGTTGTGCAGAATATGTTGGGGCTAGAAAAATCCTACTGAAGTTCAACTGTTTGCGGCTTGCAAGTAACAGTTGATAGTTAAGCGAATGCGTCAGCCTTGCCCAACCATAAAATAATAAAGAGGTTTGAACCATGACAGCAGCGTGGAGCACCCACGAGCAACGCAGTATTCCGGAATTGCTGGCCCAAGCCGTGACCCGGTGGCCTGATAAGACTTATCTGGATTTCAGCGGCGACAAATATACATTCGCTCAGACACAGCATCAGGTCGGCCGGGTTGCCGGTGGCTTGCGTGCACTTGGGGTCAACCCGGGTGATCGGGTGTGCGTACTGATGGACAACAGCAACGATTTCGTTTTCTTGTGGTTTGCCATCAATCAGCTTGATGCGGTGCTCGTACCTATCAACACCGACATGAAAGGGGAGTTCTTGCGGCATCAGCTCGAGGACGCTGGCGCGAACCTGCTGGTCGCCGAGGAACACTATGCCGAGCGCATCCTGGCGATTGAGTCAGGCCTTGCTGAAGCGACGACGCTGCTGGTGCGCGGCCAGGTCAACTTTGCTTCCAGTCGGCTACGCGTGCTGCCGCTCGAGCTAGTGCGCGCTGAAGATGCTCTGCCAAACGATTCGCGGAGCAAGCCAGGCGACCTGGCCATGCTGGTGTACACCTCGGGAACTACCGGGCCTTCCAAAGGTTGCATGATTACCCACAATTATGCCTGTCACTTTGCCTGGCAGGTGGCCACGGGGTTGAAGTTGACTCCCGATGAGGTGCATTGGTCACCCTGTCCGCTTTTCCACTGCGCTGCAGCATTTGGCGTGGTACTGAGCGCGTTGCACACAGGGTCGACCGCGTCGATCGTACCGCGGTTCTCGGCCTCGCGTTTCTGGGAACAGATCGAGCAGAGCGGGGCGACCGTAGCTTTTCTGATGAGTGTCATGCTGTCGTTGATCCCGGCGGCAGGTCGCACGGAGATTTCCGATCGCTGCCGTGAGCGCTTGCACACCGTGTACGGTGCACCGATCAACCGCAAGATCATCAGCCAGTGGCAGGAGGTCTTCAGTATTCGAAATGTTGTTCCTTTGGGTTACGGCATGACCGAAGCCTGCATGCTCGCGGCCACCTCGGTAGACGATCCAAATATTCCTGATGGTGCGTCGGGACGGCGCAACGATGCGTTCGATGTGCGGATTTTAGATGAGGCCGGCAACGAGTGCCCGCCAAACGTCCCTGGGGAAGTCGTGGTGCGCCCGCGCAAGCCGGACATCATGTTCGCCGGTTATTGGCGCAATCCGCAGGCCACTGCTGCCGCGATCAAGAATCTCTGGTTCTATTCCGGCGACCTGGGCATGTTCGATGAGCAGGGCTATTTCTTCTACGTCGATCGCAAGAAAGATTGCCTGCGTCGAGGGGGAGAGAACATCTCCAGCTTTGAGGTCGAGCAGGCCTTCCTTACGCATCCGGATGTCAGCGAAGTCGCCGCACATGCCGTGCAGTCGGAACTTTCGGAAGACGAGCTCAAGGTCACACTGGTGCTCCGCTCCGAGGCCGGGGTGACGGAAGAGGAACTGTGGCAATGGGCTGGCGAAAACTTGCCACGCTTTGCTGTACCACGCTTTATCGAGTTCCGCTCGACACTGCCCAGAACACCCAGTGGGCGGGTCAAGAAGTACCTGCTGCGCGAGGACGGTGTAACCAGCACCACCTGGTTTCATGCCGAAGTCGTGCGTCGGGCCAAGACTGCAGATGCCTGATGGTTGCCCAGAACAAAACAGACATAGCTCCTCATATGCTAGCGGAAGCGTTATGAACGATGTGATCGAAGACAAACTGGATCCAGAACGCCTGGCAAGCCGGGTGCGCCCGGTCACCGTGACTGCGAGTGCCCCGGTCAACGCCTGGGCAATTCGCAATTGGTGCCATGCCATGGGCATCAACAGCCGCCTGTACGCTCAACCTGCGAAGGAGTCGGGCGTGCAAGTGGCACCTCCTGCCATGCTACAGCTTTGGACTGTGCTGGAGCTCCAGCAGCATGAGCACGGCGTGAACCGCTCCTTGCGCCAAGCCTTCACAGAGGCCGGCTATACGGCAATTGTCGCCACCAACTACGACCTGCAGTCATTCAAATTGGCCTGTGTCGGCGATCTGGTCACTACCAAGGTCAGCCTGGATTCGGTTTCTGCGCACAAAGTCACGCCACTGGGTGACGGGTACTTCGCTTCCGAATACCACGAGTGGTTCAACCAGAACGGCGACAAGCTCGGCGACCTGAAAATTCGCTGTTTCTATTTCCGCCCGCAAGCGCGCAGTGGCAACCCCGCAGCGACATCTGCTGGCCAAAAGCCCGACATAGCGCAGCCAGGCAATGGTTTGGTCATTCATGTCGATAGCACCCTGGTAATCGCTGGCGCCATCGTCGGTAACGACTATGAACTGGTTCACCATGACCGTGATCTGGCTCGAGCTCAAGGTTTGCCAGACATCATCATGAACATTGCTACGTCGGCAGCCATGGCATTTCGTTTTGCCAGCCAATGCGAACCGACCGGGGTGTTGAGGGCTTTGTCGATGCGCCTAGGTGTGCCTTGCTGCCCAGGCGATGTACTGCATATCTCGGGTGAGTGCAGTGCAGAAGACGGAGGCGAGCGAACCTACACCATCGTTGGCAGAAACCAGTTGGGAGACCACTTGAAAGGCTCCCTGGTGATGCAGGCAGCACGTTGAGTGCGCCGGCACGCGTATTGAACTTCACAGGCGACCTTACAATGCGTGAAATTTTTCGCGACGACCATAACATTTTCCGGGAACAAGTCCGCCGTTTCATCGAGCGCGAGATCGTGCCGCATCACGAGCGCTGGGAAGAAGAGGGCGTAGTTCCGCGAGAGGTCTGGCGCCGTGCAGGCAAAGAGGGCCTGCTGTGTGTCGGTATCCCTGAGCAGTACGGAGGCGGGGGAGGTGACCGCGGTCACTCGGCGGTCATGATCGAGGAGCTTGCGCGGGTCAATGCGACTGCCGTGGGCTTTACCACCCATTCTGAGATCGTGGCCCATTACCTGCTCAGCTACGGTACCGAAGCACAGAAGATGCGTTGGCTGCCGGCGATGGGCAAAGGGGAGATCATCGCCGTGATCGCCATGTCCGAGCCAGGCATGGGGTCTGACCTGCGTTCCATGCGCACCAGCGCCAAGCTCGAGGGTGACCATTACATCGTGCAGGGTGCCAAGACTTTCATCACCAACGGCATAAATGCAGATTTGGCGGTGACCGCGACCAAGCTCAACCCTGACGATAAACGCTTGACGCTGCTCTGCGTGGAATGTGACCGACCCGGCTTCAGCAAAGGCAAAAAACTGGGGAAGATCGGCCTGCGCGGTCAGGATACTGCCGAGTTGTTCTTCGACCAGGTGAAGGTTCCTGTCGGTAATCGGCTGGGGGAAGAGAACGACGGCTTCAAATATCTGAGCAACCAGCTGGCTTGGGAGCGGCTGATCATTGGCATTCGAGCGGCTGCAAGCCTGGAGGCGATGTTCGATGAAACCGTTGCCTACACGCGCGAGCGCCGGGTGTTCAACCAGTCAGTGCTGGACTTCCAGAACTCGCGGTTCAAGCTCGCCGAAGCCAAAGCGCAAATGACCATGTTGCGTGTTTTTATCGATCACTGCCTGAAACGTTCCATGGACGACACCTTGTCTGCGGATGTCGCCGCGATGGCCAAACTGGTGGGGTCAGAGATGCAGAACACGTTGCTGGATGAGTTCCTGCAACTGCATGGGGGCTACGGCTTCATGAATGAATACCGGGTCAGCCGTGCGTGGGTCGACGCACGTGTAGCGAGAATATACGGCGGCACTTCTGAAATCATGAAAGAAATCATTGCACGCACGATCGCCTGATCGCAGACGGGCGCGCTGGCGCTGCGGCTACACAGATGCAATTCATTCGAGGAGAACAATGATGCGGCTTGAAGGAAAAGTTGCCCTGGTAATCGGTGGCAGCCAGTCGTTGGGCGAGGCGATTTCGATTGAGTTCGCCGAGCAGGGTGCACAGATTATCGTCAACAGTCGTCAGCATGCCGAGCCACCTGCAGTGGTGGCGCGCCTCCAGCAGAAAGGCCACACCGTTGCCTGGGAGCCAGGTGACATGAGCGACCCAGCCAGCATGATCGCGGTGGTCGAACGCGTCGTGGCCCAATTCGGCCGGTTGGACATCCTGGCAGTGAGTGGTTCGCCCGGTGGTGGCAAGCCGGACTTGTTCGAAGACATGCCGCCGGAAGAGTACGCACGCATGCTCAACGGGCAGTTGATCTCGCGCATGAATTGCCTGCATGCGGCTGTGCCGGCAATGAGCAAGCAGGGCTATGGCAAGGTGGTGTTTATCACCTCCGATGCAGGTCGTACACCTACCCCTAGCGAAAGCCTCGTGGGCACCGCTGCCGCGGGCTTGATGTTCTTCACCCGGGCAGTGGGCAAGGAACTGGCACGCAAGGGCATCCGGGTCAACTGCATCGCCACCACCCTGACCAAAAACACACCCATTCACAACTATGCACAGCTCTATGGCGAAGACCATGTGTTGTCCAAGGCGTTTGCGAAGATTGAATCTCAGACGCCATTTGGCATGAACGTGCCATCGGATATCGCCAAGACAGCGCTCTATCTGGCAAGCAGTGATTCCGATCAGGTATCGGGGAGCGTCATCAGCGTCAACGGCGGTCTTTCGTTCCCTTGAAGTTCTGAACCATCCACATACCCCAAACTTCTGGAGGCGTCATGATCAAGCTTATTTTCATGCTCAAGCGCAAACCCGGCATCAGCCCCAAAGCGTTTCGCGAGCATTACGAGTCAAGCCACGTGAAGCTCGCGCACAGGTATATCGGCCATCTACTGCAGAAATACGTTCGCAATTATCCCCAGCAGGCGGTTCTCAACCCGAGTAACCAGGCCGAAGGTACTGCGGCTCCAGCTGCAGGTTTTGACTACGACGTCATCACCGAGATGTATTTGAAGAATCATGAGGCCGTTCAGGAAATGTCGCGCATTTTCAACGACCCCAAGATCAACCCGATCCTGGTGGAGGATGAACTGAAGTTTCTGGACCGTGAGGCCACGCTGATGTTGGTCTGTGACCAGGTGGATAGCGGCACCGGACAGGGCGCGCAACTGGCCGCTCACGCCTGACCTTTTGCCGGGCAATCCGGGGAAGGCTTGCAAAAATGCCCGTGTTGCGGACTGCAGCGCGGGCATTCTTTTAGATGTATCTGCAGGAGCTCTTCACGCTCGATGTTATAATGCACCAACTACCCAAGCTTTCCGCATCGTCGAGATGAACTATTACGGCGATGATCGCCGCCAGCCCACGTTTCGTGCCATCAGTCCGCTAGGCTCGCTTCCCCTAATCGTTGACGATGGCTTCGCCTTGATCGAATCAGGTGCCATCATCAATTATCTGCTGCGCAAGTACGGCAATGGGCGTTTCTGCTCCCCGGACAATTCACGTGAGGCAGCGCTGGTTGACCAGTGGATGCATTGGTCTGAGTCCTTGTTCGCCTTTGATCAGCGGATGTATCGGGACCATTGCGTGCCATTTCCGGCTGGGCTCAAAGAGCCTGTGCGCAAAGTCGGACTGGATGCCAAGAAAGTTTCAATCGGCTATCTACACATGCTCGAAGATGCATTGGGGGATGACGGCTATGTGGTGGGTAAAAACCTCACTGGAGCCGATTTCATGCTGTGGTTTCCACTTTATCTTGCTGGCCGCGACGGCTGGCTGGTGGATGATCCCAAAGTGAGTAGCTATATCGCCCGTATCGCTTCGTTACCAAACTTCAAGGCCGCCATCGCGGATACGGTCACAGTGATCGCTCAATTCGACAAGCTCAAGGCGGCAGCTGCTATGCAGGACCAGCCAGCCGCTTGAACATGCCACCGACCGAGCTGCGGCGGTCGGGGCCTTTACTCTTACATGTTTGGATAATTAGGGCCGCCGGCGCCTTCAGGGGTTAGCCAGGTGATGTTCTGGGCCGGGTCCTTGATGTCGCAGGTCTTGCAGTGCACGCAGTTCTGCGCGTTGATCTGGAAACGCTTGTTGCCGTCTTCCTGGGTGACCACTTCGTACACGCCGGCCGGGCAGTAGCGCTGGGCAGGCTCGTCGTACAGCGGCAGGTTGCTGGCGATCGATACGCTCGGATCGCTCAGCTTCAGGTGGCAGGGTTGTTCCTCTTCGTGGTTGGTGCTGGAGAGGAATACCGAGCTGAGCTTATCGAAGCTGAGCTTGCCGTCCGGTTTCGGGTAGTCGATCTTTTTCGAGTCGGCGGCCAGCTTGAGGCAGGCATAGTCCGGCTTGGTGTCGTGCAGGGTGAACGGCAGCTTGCCCCCGAACCAGTTCTGGTCGACATAGTTGAACGCCGCGCCCAGCAGCGGGCCGAACTTGTGCATGGCCGGGCCGAAGTTGCGGCTGGCGAACAGTTCTTCGTACAGCCAGCTCGCCTTGAAGGCGCTGACATAGCTGTTCAACTGATCACCGCCTTCGCTACCGGCGATCAATGCGTCGGCCACCGCTTCGGCAGCAAGCATGCCGGACTTCATCGCGGTGTGGCTGCCCTTGATCTTGGCCACGTTCATGGTGCCCAGGTCGCAACCGATCAGCGCGCCGCCGTTGAAAACCATCTTCGGCAGCGAGTTCAGGCCGCCCTTGCAGATGGCACGGGCGCCGTAGCTGATGCGCTTGCCACCTTCGAGGTACTGCTTCATCACTGGGTGGTGCTTGAGGCGCTGGAATTCGTCGAAAGGCGACAGGTAAGCATTGCTGTAGGACAGGTCGACGATCAGGCCTACCACCACCTGGTTGTTTTCCAGGTGATAAAGGAACGAGCCGCCGGTGTTTTCAGCGCTCATCACGTCGAGCGGCCAGCCGGCGGTGTGTACTACCAGGCCTTGTTCGTGCTTGGCCGGGTCGATTTCCCAGATTTCCTTCAGGCCGATGCCGTAGTGCTGAACGTCGGCCTCGCTGTCGAGGTTGAAGCGCTTGATCAGCTGCTTGCCAATATGGCCACGGCAGCCTTCGGCGAACAGGGTGTACTTGGCGCGCAGCTCCATGCCCGGGGTGTATAGGCCGTCCTTGGGGTTGCCTTCACGGTCGACACCCAGGTCACCGGTGACGATGCCGCGGACCACGCCGTTGTCGTCGAACAGCGCTTCTTGGGCGGCGAAGCCTGGGTAGATCTCAACGCCGAGGTTCTCGGCCTGCTGGGCCAACCAGCGGCACAGGTTGCCCAACGAGATGATGTAGTTGCCATGGTTGTGCATGGTCTTGGGCACGAACAGGTCAGGTACCTTGGTGGCGCTCCCGGCATCCTTGAGCACATAGATGTCGTCGCGCTTCACTTCGGTGTTCAGCGGTGCGCCGAGCGCTTTCCAGTCGGGGAACAGTTCGTTCAGGGCGCGGGGTTCGAACACCGCGCCGGAGAGGATGTGTGCGCCGACTTCAGAGCCTTTTTCCACCACGCAGACGCTGATTTCGCTACTGGCTTCGGCGGCCTTCTGCTTCAGGCGGCAGGCAGCGGAAAGGCCCGCAGGGCCGGCGCCTACTACCAGAACATCGAATTCCATGTATTCGCGTTGCATGCAAGAAAACTCCAGCTCAATGGCATACGCCATTATCAATGGTGCCTAATAGTCGTCAGGCATCTCTTTAGATAGGTTTGAAATTTAACTGGCTCACGGTCGAGCGATTATATCTTTCTGGTCGCTTCGGTCTGTCCAGAGCGGATCTAAATCTTATCTGGGCAAGAATTAATTCAATGTGCCAACTTGCCTGAAGCGGAAATGTCGCGGTTCTCTTTGGTAATCTTGTAAGCGTCAAGCGAAGATGTGACACTGTTTTTTTGTTTTTTTTGAATCGTCCCCAGGAGCGAGAAACGCATGCCCATCACCTCGTATCAGCGGCATATTCAACTGGCTGGCGCCTCCAATTTACGTGATATCGGGGGTTATCAAACCGCCGATGGAAGCTTCGTCAGATGGCACCAGGTGTATCGGTCTGGCGCGTTATTTCGGTTTACACCCTCCTGTTGGGAGTGGGTTGTGCAGCAAGACATTCTTACGGTGTGCGATCTTCGGTCGCGCGAAGAGCGGGAACTGGCACCCACCATTTGGGAAGGAGCGAAACATACTCGCCATATCGGTGAAGAATATGATGCGCAATTGCTTTTCGCCCAAGGTGCAGGCAACGGACGGGTCGGTTTGAACGAGATGCACGACTCCCTGTATGCATTATTTCCCACTCTGCTGGGGGCCTCCTTCAAAGCGATGTTCCAGGCATTGATGGATCGTCAGGTACCGCTGATCGTGCATTGTTCCGCAGGGCAGGATCGCACCGGGCTTGCGATCGGTTTACTGCTGGAGCTATTGGGCGTACCCCGTGAGGACATTTTTCGGGACTACCACCTATCGACGCAATGGCGTCGCATTGAGAATGAACTTGATCATCAGCAGATTCGCGCAAACGCAGAGTGCAATGTGTTTGCGCGCTTTTATGCGGCCGTGCTGGACAAGCGCGAAAGTGCCGCCTTTAAACCACGTGTCCTGCTTAACCGCAATGGCCAACCGCTGTTGCTGGACGCTTTCACTGCTATAGAGACGCGGTGGGGCTCAATTCCCGCCTACTTAGAGCAAGTGCTGGGTATAGGTGCGGAGCAGGTGGGCCGCCTGAAAGAGCACTGCCTGGTTTCCCGATCTGAATACGTGCTCGAAGGTCAGGCAGAGGCGTCGCCGCAAGAGAAAGATGTACTGCCGCGATAGGCAATTTCGCGTTAATCGTGGGGATACCATGACCCTGTGTTCATAGGCCTCATGACTATGCTCAGTCAAGGCTCTTCGAGTATCGCCAACCCTTGGATTGTAAGCATGCAGATGAAAACCCGAATCACGGAGCTTCTGGGCAGCCGTTATCCGATTATTCAGGGCGGTATGCAATGGGTCGGCCGGGCTGAACTGGCCTCAGCGGTTTCAAATGCAGGCGGCCTGGGCATTCTCACATGGCTTACCCAGCCGACGCCCGAGGCACTGGGCGAAGAGATCGATCGATGCCGGCAGATGACCGATCAGCCTTTCGGCGTGAACCTCACGATCTTTCCGACCACTTCTCCACCACCCTACAACGCTTATCTGGATGTCATCCTCGAGAAAGGCATCAAGATAGTCGAGACAGCTGGCAGCAAAGCGGTCGATTTCATTCCTAGAATGAAAGCCGGTGGAATCACCGTCATCCACAAGTGTGTATCGGTGCGCCATGCCATGCCTGCGGAGCGCTTGGGGGTCGACGCGATCAGTATCGATGGGTTTGAATGCGCAGGCCATCCAGGCGAGGAGGATATCTTGGGCATGGAGTTGATACCCCTGGCTGCCAACCGGCTCAGCGTCCCGGTGATCGCTTCGGGAGGCACAGCCGACGGCCGTGCCATGGCTGCCGCGCTTGCGTTGGGCGCCTCGGGTGTCAATATGGGAACCCGCTTCTGCGCGACGCAAGAAGCACCGATTCACGCCAACATAAAGCAGGCGCTGCTGGATACCAGCGAACTCGACACCAACCTGATTTTCCGCCCGCTGCGAAATACCGCCCGGGTGCTCAAGAACAGCATCTCAGACGAGGTTGTGGCAACCGAGCGGTTGGGTTGCACGTTCGAGGACATATGCCCTTTGGTTGCCGGTGCGCGGGGTCGCGCTGCCCTGGAGGCGGGAAAACCTGACGATGGGATCGTCACGGCCGGGTTGGTTGTAGGTTTGATTGAAGATCTCCCCACCTGTGCAGAGCTCATCCAACGCATGGTTCTAGAGTGTCGTCAGCAGTTCGAATCAGGATTGAACTGCTTCGACTAACGCGCTCGCAAATTGGGAAGATCAGGTCCAAGCGGGCCCCATCTAAGGGGCCGCAGTGGTCATTAACTCGTTAACATCCGGTTCGGGCTTCAAGTGCGTGCCGAGACTACTGGCCGACGGCGCCGCAGAATTTGCAGCATCAGGTAGAAGAAAACGCCCGCTGTAGCGAGCAGAATCGCGGTCAGCAGGAACGGAAGATCGTAATTGCCAAAGCGCTCGAACAGCAGTCCCATGCCAGGAGCGAACCCGAAGATGAAGGGCAGTTTAATCGAGTAGCTGTAGCCCATCGCTCGGCTGACAGTTGCTGCGTCGAACATCTGGCTGATTGCCGCACCGTGCAACATGACCAACGGCACGATGCAGATCCCGAGCACCGCCGCGAGCATATACAGTGAGGCGCCTTCGGCATGCGGAAAGCCCCACCACAACAATGCTTGGCTCGCAGCACTGATCACCAACGCGGTCGGAGGACCGATCCGGTCGCACAACCAGCCGAACAACAATGTGCCGGCGATACCTGCTGCTGCATAGACGGACAAGAGGCCGGAGGCAGCCTGCAGGGTAAGGTCTTTGCTAATGCCAAACGGCACAATATGGACAACGAAGGCTGTGCCGGAGCCGGCCATGATTCCGATGCCAAGTGACAATAGCCAGAATGATGACCGCTTGAAAATCGAGACTTGTGTTTCAGCTGGAGCCACGGCTTGCTGAGCGCCCAGTGTGCTGGATTGCGTGGTGACAGTCGGGTGTTCTACAAGCAGTTGCATAAGCGCCACTAGCAGTAAACATACAGTGCCGAGGCCACCTAGCAGGCTGAAACGCCCCACTTCCGGAAGTAACCAGGCCACCAGGTAGGGGGTGAAAAACATCAGGATCGGCAAATTGATAAGGCTGAGCATCTTCCCGCGGTTTTCCTTGAACCATCGGCTGACTAGGGTCAGCGGGCCCAAAATAGACGCAAGACAGGTACCAATACCTATCAAGGCGAACATTGCCAATGCCACGCTAAAGGAATTGGTCAGCGCCAGCCCCCAGTAGCCGGCCCCACTGAGAAAGATTCCCAGTGACATGCCAACTCGCACGCTCAAGCGTTGCAATAGGTTGCCAAGAAAGGGCGAGAGCCCACCGATGGCGAGCATAATGACACTCATACCCATTGTGGCAACGGAGCGAGAAACGCCAAAGTGCTCCTCGGTGCTACTCAGCAACGGTCCGAAAGATCCGAATGCGAATCCCATCGTGCAGTTCTGTGCTAGGGCACACAGCAGAACCACTTTCCACTGTGCGACTGAAATTGATCGCGCTGTGCGCCCGCTTTGCTTATCCATATCCGCTGACACCCTTTCGTTGGAGGAGGGCGTAGCATAGATAGCCGCCATTCGGTGATGTTGTCTCGCGCTGCACTCGCTGCTGTCTGGTGGAAGTTGGACGCGCCACTGTCCGCAAAGGCAACTGCGTCAGCATACAAGGCGGGAACTGGTTGGGCCATTGCCCAAAGGTTCGCTGATGAGGGCGCCAAGGTGGTAGTTGCTGCGCGCCGGGAGGCGCCATTCATCCAGCTCGCACAGCGTATAAGCGGTGTGGCACAAGCCTGCGATGTCAATTCGATCCTGCCCGGTACAATTCGCTCGGAAATGTCTAGTGCACCCTACTTCCGGAGCCTATTGCAGCTTGCAATTTTATTTCTAATGATCAGGCTCTCATTTCTAATGATTACCGACGGAGAGGTCGCAGTGTCGAGTTGATGAATCTGTATTTTTTGATACGTTGAACGTATTATTAAATCGGTTTTATAGTGATAAGAGCGGATAAGGTTTAATTATCGAATCTGTTCGAAAAGTGGAGAGATTGCGGCACTACGTCCTTTCATTGCTACCAAAACTGGGAGGACGCTTTCAGTGCAATAACGCAATGGTCGCCGACCTTTCGCTCGAAAGTATGGCAGCTCAGTTAATAGCGCGCTCCACAACCAGCTACCCGAGCCCCTTGACACCCCTTTAGCGCGTCGAGGGCTTTGGTACATGGGTGATCCGGAGTTCGCATACAGGAAATTTCATTGTGCATATTTTAGTCCTTAAATTGGATGTTTCGGGGGACTAGCTGACGTTCGAGAATACGGATTTCTCGAACGTGATATGCGTTTCGGCCGAAGTTTGTGGCTGAACGCGGTACGCGGGAGGTCAGGTGAGCGATGCGGAGCGGTATCAGCAGGCGGCGCGTCGATCCAGCACCGAGCGCCGCTACACCCAGGCCATTGAGCACTTCGAAGGGGAGTGGGGCGGGTTACTGCCGGCCTCTAGCGTCAGTGTGGTGGGATACCTGGCGGCTTATGGTCCGAAGCTGAGTACCAATACCCTGCGTACGCACCTGGCGGCATTGGCCCAGTGGCATCAACAGCGTGGTTTCCCTGATCCGACCAAGACGGCGCAGGTGCGTGATACCCTGCGTGGCATTCAGGCATTGCACCCACAACCGATCAAACAGGCCATGGCGCTGCAGTTGCAGGTGCTCGAGACCAGCATCGACAGATTGACTGACGAATTGCTGAGCGGTGAGCCAGAGCAGCGTCTGCGCGCCGCGCGCGACCAAGCGCTCATCCTGCTGGGTTTCTGGCGCGCTTTCCGCGGCGATGAGCTGTGTCGGCTGCAAGCCGAGCATGTGCGAATTGATGAAGGGGAGGGCATGCAGCTGTTTCTGCCAACGAGCAAGATCGACCGCGACAATCGTGGCCGAAACCTAACTATGCCGGCGCTGAAACGCTTGTGTCCGGTGCAAGCCACGCAACAGTGGATAGCGCTCAGCGGTATTACGCAGGGCCCACTGTTTCGGGGAATCGACCGCTGGGGGCATCTCCGTGAGCAGCCCCTCCATCCCAACAGCGTCTCCCGTTTGTTGCGCGGCGCGCTGATGCGCGGTGGCATCGAGGCTCAGGGCTATTCGGCGCACTCGCTACGCCGCGGCTTCGCCACCTGGGCCAGTCGTAACCAATGGAGCAGTCAGGCGTTGATGGCCTACGTAGGGTGGCGCGATGTGCAATCGGCCGCCCGCTACATTGAAGCCCACGCGCCGTTCGCTGAGTGGTTACGTTGAAGGGGCATCTCTTAAGTCATCAGTTAGTCGAGCTCCATGAAGTTGAAAACTAACTTCCTGCTACGAGTAAGCCTTTCATCTCAAGGCTTTTCAGGATGAATGTGCATCTTCTTAATGGTAGGATTGACTAAGCAATTCGGTAGCGGCGTGCGAGAATCGCAAACAGTACGTGATGGGTGTGCGGGTCATACTTGTCTTCAGGGCTACACGAAGTTTTATTTGGCTTTAAGTGCATGGAATGAATATGCTAGAGGAAGTGGTGGTCAAGCGCGGCACTGATGGTAAGTTGTATGCGGCTCATATGAAAGAAAACTCTAAGCTTACAAGGTCGACCATCGGCGCGATCGTTGCGTATGTTTCCTGTTTGTTGTTTCTCTACGGGCTGCTGTCATTCGGTCGACCTGAATTGATTAAGGTCGCCTTCTCCAATCCGGTGGCCTTGTTAGCCCTGGTGCTCGGCGCGGGTGTTGCGATCGTGGTGTTCACAGTCCAACTGAGCCTGTTGGGTAGCGCCACGTTCCAGAAAGTGAGCTCTCCGGAAGGTAGGATTAAGCTGAGTAACTCACTGGGCAATCTATCGGGTTGGATTATTAAAGCCACCACGGGAATAGATTTCGCCGCAGTAGATGAGGTTCAGGTAGCTAAGGAGGGACCGACGCAGAGTAATGAGGTTCGTGAGGAACATTTCAGCTACAGTGCAGCGGGCGCTGATACACCCTTTGAAAAATACACATCTAAGATTCTTCGATCGCTTGCTAGATACGCAGAGACTTCAGAGAATACAGCCTCGAAGTTACTTGATAAGGGCGTCGCCTTTATGGCGGGTGGGATAGTGTTTTACGTGTTGGCTATCATTTTTTGGCAGGTATTTAAAAACATCTTGAATCCCGATGAGCACGTCATGTATGTCGGAATGGCGGCCTGCTCAATGACATTTATTGTTATTGAGTTTCTTGCGGCATGGTTCTTTAAGCAGTATCGATATTATGTAGAGATTTCGCTTGCATGTCTGCGAGTTCGGTCTGTCTATGATCGCTACCTGCTGGGTTATTATGCTGTTCAGGAATTCGATTCGGAAGAGAAGCAAGATGCCTGTGAAAAGTTGGTGATAATGCTTCAAGAAGACGTGAATTGGCCTTCTCCGAAAAGCGCTATTGACTCGGATTTTAACTATATGCTTGAATCCATGAGCAGCGCACACACTTCAATCGAGAAGCTCAAAGGGATTTTTCAGGCGGTTCCTACGGCTGGAAAAGCCCCCGAAAAACCGCCAGTAGTAAACCAAACTGCCTAAGGCAATGACAGCATGGGCACTGTCATTGGGCCTTCCTAGTTTTCAAGTCGAGGTCAATGCCAACAACATCGACCTCGCTTTTCCGCAATCCGAGTTCCTGGTCATTTGGCTCTCAATGACGCTCTGTTTCAGAATTCAACTTGGTCGCTTCTGTCTTCGACCCGCTCGCTGGGCGCTGTAGGGACCGGCACCTTTTGATTGGTCACAGTTTCAATGTCAGTATTTTCATTGACCAAAACAAATTTCAGTCCAAGCACTTCCGCCTTTTTAGCCGCATCTCCTAACTTGACATTCCATCGGTGTTCCATGAAGTCCAGCAAGTAGATGCCTCGGCGCAAAATCTCAACGCCGGTCCACTTTGCGCATGCTGAAACCTGAATCTCGGACAGGCAGCCATACCGATAGCCAACTTGATTCGTCTCCGAGCCTTTTTTGTCATAGAATGATTTATTGCTTAGCGAGGCGTTCTTTGCGTGCGAAACCGGCAGGAGATTGCCGATGGAATTCTTCAGCGCGTTGCGTTCTTTGATGGAGTAGACTTTGCCATTGATGGCTTCATTCCAGTCGCCGCCACTTATTTTTTGCGGGTAGATGTGTTCGATTGTCTTGTGATCCCGATTGAAATCTTCTCTTCTCCCATCCTCGGACCATTTTAAGAGCTGCCTGCTGGTCTTCGAAGCGAGGCGCAAATGTTGCTCGTATTCGTACATGAAGTAGCGAAGCTGTCTCCAGTTGTAGTAGCCGTTGTTTAGGTTTTTACCGAGAGCTTTGATGGCGTCATGAAAGTCTTTAGATTTTGCAAATTTGTCAGTGGGCTCCGAAAGGGCCTTTCTCACATCGGTTAGTGATATTTTCTCGGAAAACACTTTGGCGGTGATATCGGTAATGTCGATGTCGAAGTAATAGGTTTTCAGTTTCGAAAGGAAGCCAAATCGTTCGATGGTGGTGAGTAGGTCTTCCCGCTCTGTGCATTTCGGGAATTTATGAAGCGCCGCTGTACAGAGTTTGAAAATTTCTCCACTGCCCAAGCGGTTGATTTGCGTGAGCCGCTCCTTTTCGACATCGCTCCATTCGCTGTCATCAGGATGGGCAGTCAGATAGTACGTTTTTACGAGTTCCTTAATGCTCTGCGAGTACTCAAAAACCGTGTTGATATTCAATGGGTGTTTCTGTGTATAGGCCGCGGTCTCGTCATCAGTGGCTGGAGTGGGCTCGCTTTCGCTCAATCGTTTTGGCGTAAAAAAGTCATCCAGTAGGTAGTCTTTATAGTCGTCGCCATAATTGAAATAGCGGCGGGCACGGTAAGCTGTCGAAAATTTTTCCTCGAGGAGTTCACTGAAATAACACAAGAAATGGGTCCTGAGAAAATCATCGTCTAGCTGGCTCTTGTTGATTTTTCCTAAATAGTGGTAGATCGATTTCCAGCTTTCGTTTATTGCCTTTCTAAGCTGGATGCTCTCGGATTGTTCAACATTGAATTTGGTCGATAGATAAATGAGTCTGTTCTTCAGAAGTTCTAAATGAGAAAGCGGCTTGCCTCTGTTGTTCATGGTTTCAAATGTGACGAAAACATCTAGATCTTTTTCGATGTAGAATATATTGAATTGCAAGTGCTGGGTGAGCGTGGTGAATACATATTCCATGTCTTCTTTTGACAGGTCTTTGATTTTTTCAAGGAAGAATTCTTTGGCGTTCTTAAGGTTTTTTGTGTAAATCGTTTCCTCGATAGTGGAATGGTTTAAGGAGGTGTCGCCGAAGATGACTTGCTTGAGGAATTCATGGCTGGGATTGTCTTTCTCATAGCCAAAAATATAGGAGCGTGATATGCCCTTGCCCTTTGGTTCGCAAATGTACTTCTTCTTGATGTCGGACTTTTCGGTGTAATTGATCAGTTCAGCGTCGTCGGTCGAGTCTAATATGCATTGCAGAAGTATGATGGCGGTGGTCAGGCGTTGCTGCCCATCGACTACGTACATAGGATTATAATGCTTGGATTCAATTATCCAGGTATCATCTTCCCAAGCTCTGTAGTTTTCAGCGCTGACGGGCTCAAGAGTTAATACGCCGGTGTAGTGGCTTTTGTTGTCAGGTAATTGCTCTATGTCGCTCCAGAAATCTTTGAGATGTTTTGATTCCCAGGAGTATCCCCTTTGGTAGTCAGGAATTCGGAATATAACTTCGGAGAAAATTTTAGAAAGTGACTTTAGTTCAGATTGCATTGACTGATCCTTTTGTCTGAGCGGCGAACGATCCGCATTGCTAGCGAGCTGGATGGCTGTGGTTTTAACTGATTATCGTTGGCTGCTCAATACTATTTTTCTGTGGCAGCTCGCATCGGCAACTCTAATTTGAGGAGGAGTTGGCCTGATTGGCATGTAGAAGTCCTAGGGTAGCTGGTTGCCGGACCGCGGCCCCCCTTACGTCATGCATCTCAGCAACAACTTCATTGGGCTGGCATATCGGTAGGGATGACCTTGACTGCAGCGATGGCTCTTGGGAGCGAGGGGGTGAGTAAGGTAGCTTTAAGCAACATTTGGGTCTCATGGGTAGCAAGATGCCTACCTAGTTGCTGCCGGCTTTGGCCAGCTCCAAGGAAAGATCATGGGTGCCGAGTCCGCACTTCAAAGTGTTCCGTTATCACATTACACGCTACATGGCAGGAACCTCCAGTGTTCCGCCCCGTGCCCTTCACATACCGCGTGAGCAGGTCGTAGCGGTTTCAGTTCCAACAGTCACGCCCGGTCGACCATGTCGGTATCTAGGTGGTTAAATTCGGTTGGATGTGATTGAAAATGCCGTTGGCTTCCAGGCTGCGGAGTCGTATAAGGACTCTTACGGGTTGCTCAAGAATTTCTTTTTATAAGCTCTAATATTTCGCTCTTGCTGAATGTTGAGTTGCCAAGGCGGTTATGAAGGGTCAAGCCAGCTATAATGATACTTAGGTCTGAGCTTTCTTCGTCAAAATGCCGTTCGAGGGTCTGTTGAATTTTAACAAGCCAAGGTTGCGCGGGATGTGTCTCACCTGGAAGCCTGGAGTAATTGTAAATCTCCACCGGTATGGTAGAAGCGTCAGAATCATTGCAGTTATTGTTGCTTAGCAATTTTGCTAGCGTCTGCTGAGCTTCGGCTTTGTTTGAAGCTTGCAGCATCGCATTCATGTAAGTCTTAGTGATGGTGTCTGTCAATCTATTTTGAGCAGTCGATACGAGTTCTTCCATGGTGTTAAAGTAGTACGTCACAGTGCCCAAGGAGACCTGCGCTTGTGCGGCGACATTTCTGTAAGTCAAAGCCGCGAGACCTTGCTCTGTAATCACCTGCAATGCTGCGTCGATGATTCCTGTTTTTTATTTTTCCTTTAGGGTTTTCGATTTTTGTAGGGCGACCCATTTTTGCCTCAATTAAAATCTAATAGTCAATAAATAAATCTAAGTTTGTTGTGTGGTGGCTTGATGTGTGATCTGCAGAATGTCGCTGAAAATCAGCTGCCTGCGGTGACAACCATGGCCAGAGAGGCCGATCTAAAGAGAATCGGCCATTGACCAAGTAATCAGCACTCTACAAATGCTACGGCAAGGCCACCTCTCGACGTTTCCTTGTAGTTGGAGTGCATATCCGCGCCCGTATCACGCATTGTTTTTATTGCACGATCCAGCGAAACGAAATGATCTCCGTCCCCACGAAGCGCCATCTGCACCGCGTTGATAGCTTTTACGGCTGCGATGGCATTTCGCTCGATACAGGGAACTTGTACGAGTCCCCCTACGGGGTCGCATGTCAGCCCTAGGTTATGCTCCAATGCAATTTCTGCGGCATTTTCAAGCTGGGCAGGTGACGCGCCAAGTATCTCCGCTAAACCTGCAGCTGCCATGGCACAAGCCGAACCAACCTCTCCTTGGCATCCAACTTCCGCTCCAGAAATTGACGCATTCTTCTTACACAAGATTCCGACAGCTGCAGCGGCAAGCAAGTAGTTTATGACATCATCATCACTGGCATCTGGAGTGAATTTCATATAGTAGTGAAGAACAGCTGGAATTATTCCTGCTGCCCCGTTAGTTGGTGCGGTTACCATCCTGCCGCCAGCAGCATTTTCTTCGTTTACCGCCAATGCAAATAGGTTAACCCACTCCATGGCACTCAGGGTTGAACCTATCACGTTAGGCTTTTCTATTTCGAGCAAACTTCGATGTAGCTTAGCTGCTCGGCGGCGAACATTAAGGCCTCCGGGGAGAATGCCCTCATTTTGCAAGCCGTTGTTAACACACTCTTGCATAGCCGACCATATGCCAAGTAGCCCGGTTCGTATCTCGGTTTCAGTCCGCCAAGATAGTTCGTTCTTCAACATGAGTTGACTGACGGATAGTCCTGACTCTTTACATTTTTGCAAAAGCTCAGCTCCGCTTGAGAAGTCTAGCGGTAGCGAGATGCTGTCGGGTCCAGAATCCGACGAGGTTAAATCTTCCTCTTCGAGGATGAAGCCCCCACCAATCGAATAATAAGTTTTTGATAGAATAATATTATCTTCGCCATAGGCTGCAAGGCGCATGGCATTCGGGTGGTAAGCTAGTTCTTCATGAAGAAAAAGCATATCTCGTTCATATAGGAATTCTACAGGGTGAATTCCATGTACTAACAAACACCGTTCCTTTAAAAGAGCGTCCATTCGAGGCTCAATGGTGTGAGGGTCGATCTTGTCCGGCCACTGACCCATCAATCCCAGAAGGCATGCCCGATCAGTAGCATGACCCACACCTGTGGCTGACAGGGATCCAAACAACCGAGTTTCAATCCTCGTGGTGCTTGATAATAAATCCAGTTGGGCGAGTTGCTCCGCAAATGCAGCAGCAGCTCTCATCGGTCCTACAGTATGAGAGCTGGAGGGGCCAATTCCGATTTTGAAAAGGTCGAAAACACTTATTGTCATGACGAATTCCTGGGGGACGCACTATTTTCGATCTGCATGTCAAGGTGCAGAGCTGTGATTAGCAGTAGCTATTCAATCTGCGCGCCAAAGTGCGATTTTTACCGTCAAAAAATTTTCAGCGGGCCCTGTGTCGGGGTGAAGCCTAGGGTTTCCAGTGACTCGGCAGAGTCGCTCCATCTCAGCAGCGTGGTCTGTAGAAGTGGGTGATCTGGGATGAGTGTCACATTCTCAAGGCTGAGATTAATACGGCTCAGTTGTGAGAAAGCTACGACGACGGCGTTGCAAATCACTGAATTATTGGGGGAAAACTGAATGGCATATTAATTGCTGATTCTTGTATTGTTTTTAAATCCCACTGTAAGTGAGGCGAGGCATAGAACAATGCATGTGCAATCTGCTGTCCCGGGGGATATATCTTCAGATTGGTCTTGGTGGCGAAGAGATATTGAGGGGCTTCATGGGGCAAACTTACCCCCTCTGGTCGGTCGCATAGTCGCCGATGTGGTTATTGTCGGGGGTGGATTCACTGGTATGTGGACAGCATTGACACTTAAAGAGCGAAATCCAGCCCTGAAGGTTGTGCTGTTGGAAGCAACGAAGTTAGGCGATGGCGCCAGTAGTCGCAATGGAGGGATCGTGCATGGATACTGGCAGTCTTTACCAGCAAATATTCGCTCATTCGGCCTGGACGTTGCTCTAGAGTTAGCACGTTTAGGAAGTAGGGCACAAACCGAGTTCAAAAAATTTGTGACTGCTCCCGGGAGAGACGTCTGGTGGCAAGAATTCGGTAACGTTCGTATTGCCACCTGCGCCGCGCAGGAAAAAAATATCAAGAAATTTCTTGGGCAGTGTCATGGGCTCGGCGTCGAGGATTTCGTAAGGCCGCTTACGAAACACGAGGTCTCCATGCTCGTTTCGGGCCCGGTATTTGGATCCGGTATTTTCTTTCCCGAGGCGGGGAATGTGCATCCTGGACGATTGGTGATCGCTTTAAAAAAAGCAGTGGTCGACGCGGGTGTGATTGTTCATGAATACACCCCTGTTAAAAGTATAGAAGGGGGGCAGGCTAAGTCAGTTATAACAAAAGAGGGGCGGGTGGATAGTTCCCAGATTGTACTCGCCACCAATGTTGGGTTAGCCGGAGTGCCGCAAATAGCAAAAAATTTAAGCTTATTTTCCAGCTACGCAACGATGTCTTATCCGTGTGAAGAGAGCTTGGCCAGGATCAATTGGGAAAAACCCTTCGGTGGGAACGATGCACGGATGTTCCTTCATTACTTCAGAAAAACGCGAGACTACAGAGTCTTGATGGGGTCTGGATCAGGTCCTCTTGGGCATGTTGCTGACGAGTTGCAGCTAAGAAGGGATGTCACTAGTTACCAGCGAACACGAGCGGGTATGCGCAGGCTGCTCCCAGATATCGCAGACGCAGCGCATGTTCAGACGTGGGGTTGGCCGATTGACGTCTCTGCAGATAGGGTTCCATTTTTCAAGTCACTGAATCCAGGCATTCATTACGCGGCGGGCTTCTCAGGGCATGGGGTCCAAGCAGCGTGGATTGCTGGGCAATGTCTCTCTTCCCTGGTGCTTGGAGAGAAGGATGAATGGTACCAATCTCCTTTCTGTCAGCGCGATGTGCCTAACTTTCCCCCTGAGCCATTTAAGTACTGGGGGGCTAGTGCAATCCGTAGCGCAATTCTCGCTTGTGAGGAATCGGAGCAGATTGGCAAGCGTGCCTCTTATCTCGCGCAATCTGTGGCAGCCTTACCTAACTTGTTAGGGCTGCGAGTAGGCGTACGATAATTTTAACAAGGAGAAAGCAACAATGATCGAGCGTTTCGTGCCCAACGGCAAACGGCTTAGTCACGTAGTTGTGCGATAATGGAATCGCTTATGTTACTGGTCAAACTCCAGTAGATCGTGAGCAGGATATCTACGGTCAGACCAAGCAAGTCTTGGCTCAAATTGATGAGCTGTTGAAAATTGCTGGCACAAGCAGAGTGAACATTATTTTCGCACAGGTGTGGCTTAAACATGTGGTTAGAGACTTTTCTGCTATGAACTCAGTATGGGAAGAGTGGATACCTCATGAGGCCCTACCAGCTCGTGCGACCGTGGAAGCGAATCTTGCAGCGGATAGTATATTGGTAGAGATCGCGCTGCAGGCGGCCATTGGCTGACTAGCTCGACGACAGGCAGGTCCCTCCCGCGGACCTGCCTTAAAATGGGGAATGTCAGACTCTAAAGTTTGACATCAGTTGCTGTTGCTCATTGGCGAGCGCGTTAAGGCTAACGCCGATAGTTGCGGCATGTTCCGAGTTGGATGCCAGCTCTTTAGTCACATCTCTAATCGCAATGACGGTTTTGCTAACTTCTTCGGAAACTGCACTCTGTTCCTCGGCTGCGCTGGCAATCTGTAGGTTCATGTCATTGATAACGCCTACGGCGTTGTTGATATTGTCAAGTACTTTGCTTGCCCGCTGGACCTCCTCAACACTGTTCGTAGCCTGCGCGTGACTTCGCTGCATCGCTTGCACAACCGCATGAGTTCCAGCTTGCAGTTGCTCGATTACCTCCCGGATCTCGCTTACCGAGTCTTGTGTGCGGCGTGCGAGGTGGCGGACTTCATCGGCTACGACGGCAAATCCTCGCCCGGACTCACCCGCTCTGGCCGCTTCAATCGCAGCGTTGAGTGCTAGCAGGTTCGTCTGTTCGGCTATGGATCTTATAACTTCAAGGACTCCGCCAATTTCTTCGCTGCTGGTCGCCAGGCCAGACACGTCCTTCTGGGCTTGATCGATGTGGCCGGCAAGCTGTGTGATCACTTGATTCGTGTTGCCGATTACACGAAGTCCCTCCTGGGTCGCTGAGTCCACGTTTGCCACGGCACTCGCTGCCTGGGCAGCACTCTGGGCTACTTCATGTGATGTCGCGGTCATCTCTTGGGAGGCTGTCGCAACGAGATCGATTTCTTTAAATTGCTGCTGCATGCCGGCTGATCCCGAGGCAGCAACAGAAGCAGCCTGATCGGCGGTAACACGTGTCTCGTTCACCGAGCGGGTGACGGCAGCGATGATAGGTTGCAGCTTGCCAAGAAATCTGTTGAATGCCGCTACCAGTTTCCCGATTTCGTCATTCTGATGATGCTTGAGTCTCTGGGTTAGATCGCCGTCGCCATCAGCGATATTATCCAGTGCATCTGCGACACGAATGATTGGATCGCTGATCGAGTGCCCCAGCCACGCGATAAGTATCAAAGCGCAGATCGCGACGAGTGCTCCAAGTAGCAATTGTGTTTGCATGCTTTGTGTTGAAACCGCATCCAAACGCGCTCCTAGTGCTTGAGATGGAGCGAGTAGGTAATTGACTGGAACAGATACCAGGGACGTCCAGCGACCTCCATCTGGAGCCAGGAAGGGCACTACCGCCAACAAGCTATCGCCATGTTGAATAATCTCGACGCTGTTGTTGTCTTTCTTGGTCGACAAGATCTGGTCGAGCGCAAGGTCGACCGATTGCAAGGACTTGCCCAGGTGGCCGGCCGACAGGCTGTCCGCTGCTATTTGCCCGTCTGGACTAATCAGTGAAACTCTGCCATGACCTGCATAAAGCTGTCTGGATGCTTCAATCACCCGGCTCTGCAAGCTTGCCAAACTGATATCAACGCTCATCACGCCTTCAGCCGGGCCGGTGATGTGAAGCGGAACAGCAACGGTGGCCATCAATGTACTGACACCTGACGCATCGGTGTAGGTGTAGGGGTTTGTCAAGCAGATTGCAGACTGTGTAATAGCACAGGTATACCAGAAGGTGGCAGTCGTGCCATCGTTGATGATCTCCTTTTCAGGAATGTTATAACTTGGGATGTGGGTCGAGTGGTATATGGAAAACCGACCGCTGTCATTACCTAGAGAATCTTTGTTGACGAAGGCAGAGTCTTGGGGAGATGGCTGCAGTGCTACACCAACCCCAAAGGGCAGGGCGTTTTGTTGAACCTGGGTGGCGAGAGCTGAACTCATATCTGCTCGAATTTCTTCCTCGCTTGATTGCCTGGATCTTTTCTTTTGTCTTTCAAGCATGAGCTGACGGCTCAGTGTTTGCCCGAATTCTGCGGCTTTGAGGAAGAAGGCATCAGTTTCCTTGGCCTGGGATCGACCAACTTCGCCCAGATAGGTCTCAGCATTCTGCTGCAACATGTCAGTGCTGGCTTCTTTGACCATCTGTACTGACCGAGTCGAAAGATACAACGAGCTGCCGATTAAGGTCGTAACTGTTGCAGCAATACTTAGGCCGGCTACCAGGCAGATTCGCACTCTGAACGAGAGACTACCGAATACTTTCATAAGCTTGTTCCATTGAGCCCTACGGGGTCTTTTGTTGTATTGGCTTACGAGCACATGATATGAAAAAGGCCGCAAACGCGGCCTTTTTCATTTGGTGTGGAAAATTACTGCTCTTTGCATTCAGCCCAGAGGTAGGGCGCGATCGCTTCTTGGTTCAGAGTGACGCCCAAGCCTGGCTCGTTGGTGATACCAAGCTTGCCGCCAGCAATGCGATCCTCCGGCGCATTGTTCAAGATTTGCACATACTTCGGCGAATCGCTGAAGTACGGATAAATCTCCATCGTCATGAAGTTCGGCAAGGTCACACCTACTTGCATGGTCGCTGCAGTACACAGCGAACTGGCGCAGTTGTGCGGAGCGACCAGCATGTTGTAGGCCTCTGCCATCGCGGCGATTTTCTTGGTTTCACCCAAACCACCCGTGTTACCGACGTCTGGCTGAACGATATCGACGATCTGCTTTTCGATCAGGCGACGGAAGCCTTGACGGGTATACAAGCGTTCACCCGCTGCCATCGAGGCCTGGGTCGATTTGGAGATCTTCTCCATCGCACCCACATCGAATGCGTCGCAAGGCTCTTCGATCCAGGTGATACCCAGATCTTCATAACGCTTGCAAAGACGAATGGTTTCCCCTGTGGTCATGCCGCCGCTCAGGTCGATATAAACCTCCGCTTCACTGCCGGCCACTTCTACCAATTGCTTGACGCGTTGGTAGGCGAGCTCCATGAAGTCGCGATCATGGGCACGGCGTTGAACGTGTTGAAGGCGGCCTTTTTCGTCTTGAGTAGCAAGTGGGTAGCATTTGAGGGCTTTGTAGCCGTCTTTCATTGGGCGTTCAGCTGCCTTGGCCCAAGAGTTGGCGTCATAGCAGTGGTAGTTCCAGCCGTTGGCGTAGACCGGTACTTCATCGAAGACTTTACCGCCGAAGAATTCGTAGATCGGCAGGTTGCTTGCTTTGCCTTTGATATCCCACAGCGCGGTTTCGATAGCGCTGATGCCGGCGAACACGATAGCGCCGCCACCCTTCGCCCAGAACGAGTTGTCGTACATTTTCGAGTACAACTGCTCGATACGGAATGGGTCTTGGCCGACGATGACGCGTTCGCACAGGTCTTTGATCATGCCTGCAGCGGCAGTTGCGCCAAGACCGTAGGCGATCGCGGCCTCACCGATGCCGGTAATACCTTGATCGGTAGTCAGTTCGACGATGATCGGTTTGACGTAGCCACTTTCGACAAGAAAGACTTTTGCAGAGATAACTTTCATGTGTGCTCCAATGTAACGACGAAATGCAGGTCGATGACTTGCTGGGTTATTGAAGATTCAGATAATCCAAGGCGGTGACGAGGGGAGGGTGCTTTGTGCACAAACTGTCAATTGCGGCGATTCCCCGCGCTACCGTCTTCAGATCATTGCGGTGCTTCAAGGTGGTTCCGATTGCCCAAGCGAGCTGTTGACAGGCTGGCGTGTCGAAACCACGCGCGCTGATTGGGAATGTGCTTATAACCAGGTGCGGAGCCTCTGCCCGCTCAATCGTGATTCCTAATCTCGCAAGTGCGGCTGCTGCTTGCTGGACGCTGAGGTTCAAAGGGCGCAGGTTTAGTGCAATTGAATGGACGTCGGTGCCTCCGCACACAACTTCGAGGCCGAGCTCTTCGAAGGTGCTGGCCATTACTCGGGCATTGCGCAGAGACAGTTGATGTCTTGCAATCTGGAGTGGCGACTTGGCCTGGTTGAGGCAATTGATCATGGTGAGTAAGAGGCGATGCGGGACGCTGCCGTGACCTATCGCTGCCAGGGAAGTGCTGATCCGATTGAACAGGCCGGCGTCTCGGCTCATGAAAAAGCCGCCTCTGGGGCCTTGAAGCGATTTGTGTGATGCGCCCGTTACAACGTCGGCATACTCAATGGGATTAGGTATCAGCTCGGCTGCGACCAAACCTGCCACTCTAGAAATGTCTACTACCAAGCGCGCACCGACGCTGTCTGCCAGCTGACGCAGGGCGCGATAGTCAAGATGACGGGTATACGATGTATATCCCGCTACAACACAGCGGGGTCTGATCTGATCGATCTGTTGTGCCAGTGCGTCATAGTCGACCACATGATTGGCGTGACTGACTGCACTGTATCGACGTAGACGTGGCGTGTAGGCGGACACGTACAGAGTATCCAAGGCATTCTCGAGTTCCGGATCAGGAAGGCAAATAACCGGATCGCCCGGTTCAAGCAGCGCTTTGAGCACGGCTTTATTAGCCTGATGACCGCTATGGGCTGTAAAGCGAGAGTAGGGTGTGCTGAAGATTTGCTCAGCCTGCCACCGCAATACTCCCTCGGCATCCTTGGCTCCAATACGGTAGGCGCGCTGACCCGTGTTCTCGTCTAGGCGGAAAAAGTGTACCTCTCGGGTCGAACAGCGCTCCATCAATGGGTCGCTCGCGGTCAGGTTGATCCGACCGCGATCGGCCCCCCAGCCGATTTTCACGCTGGACAGTAGGTCCTGAACCAAACTCTGCAGTGGCGCAACCAATACGCTCATCTCGCCCCCCTCATTACGTCTAGTGGTCAGCGATTGACTACGTATTCAACGGCTTGATGGAGGCCACGGCCTTTCCAGAGCAGGCACTCGTTCAGGTCTGGATCACACAGTGCAATCGATTCGATCAGCCCGACAAAGATCGTGTGCGAAAAGCCATCAAAACAATTGCCGATCCGGCAAACCAAGCCAACCGGGGCGTTCACGAGAACCGGAGCTTTTCCGTTATCCAGATCCCAATCTTCGGCCGCGAAACGGGTTGCGCCTTTTTCGCAGTTAAAACGGTTAACTACGTGTGCATGCCCTGGAGAGAGCAGGCTGACACCGAAATAGCCGTTGTTGAGGATCAAATCGTGCGCGGATGCGGTTTTGTTGACGCACACAATCACCGATGGCGGCTCTGCCGAAAGGCTGCACACTGCTGTGGCAATCAACCCAGCAGGCTGGTCGTCAGCAAACGTGGTAATGGCGGTAATAGCACCGGCAAAGCGGCCCATGGCTTCTTTGAATTGTTGTTCGATCATGGCATTTTCCTCGGGTGAAGCCGGCTGCTAGGCAGCCGGCATTGGGTCAGGCATGCAGGCAAGACACGAAATGGGTGTGGAGGTAACCATCCAGAGCTTCGGTTCCGCCCTCGGAGCCGTGCCCAGAATCTTTGATTCCGCCGTATGGGGTTTCGGGAAGGGCGAGGCCCAGATGGTTGATAGTCAACATGCCGGCTTCAACGCCTTGGCTCAGGGCATGGATGTCCGATTGGCGTCGTGTCCAGGCATAAGACGCTAGGCCAAATGGGAGGCGATTGGCTTCGGCGATTGCCTCCTCAATCAGGGTGAATTTGCTAAACAGTGCAACGGGCCCAAACGGCTCTTCATTCATGATGTCCATGTCGGTGGTGACACCACTCAGCACTGTTGGCGTGAAGAAGTAGCCAGGCTTGTTCAGTCGAACACCCCCGGTCTCAAGGCGGGCGCCTTTAGCCACTGCGTCCTTCACAAGACGTTCCACTGCTTCAAGTCGGCGTTCATTGATCAGTGGGCCCATCTGAGTGGTGGCCTCGAATCCATCACCGACCTTCAAGGCGGCGGCAGCGTCCTTGAACATCTCTACGAAGCGCTCGTAAACCCCTTCCTGGACCAGGAAGCGGGTGGGTGAAATGCAAACTTGGCCAGCGTTGCGGTATTTGAAGGCAATCAGGGCGGTGCAGGCTGCCTCAAGATCCGCGTCGTTGCAGATGATCACCGGTGCATGGCCGCCCAACTCCATGGTGGCGGGCTTCATGTATTTGCCGGCCAACGCTGCCAAGTGTTTGCCAATAGGCACCGAGCCGGTGAAGGACACTTTGCGGATGATCGGGCTTGGAATGCAGTGTTCGGAGATGTGTGCTGGAACGCCGTAGACCAGTTGCAGAGTGCCTGCTGGCACACCGGCATCCTGGAAGCACTTGAAGAGTGCTGCGGGGCCAGCTGGGGTTTCTTCGGGCCCCTTGATAATCATCGAGCAACCCGCTGCAAGCGCCGGACTAATCTTGCGCAAGATCTGGCTTACCGGGAAGTTCCAAGGCGTGAAACCAATTGCCGGCCCTACCGCTACGCGGATGGCTTGCTGAGTGACATTGCTTGCGCGTGAGGGGATGACCCGACCATAGGTGCGACGCGATTCCTCGGCGAACCAGTCGATCAGGTCGGCACCGCCGTTCACTTCCATGCGAGCTTCCGAAAGCGGTTTACCTTCCTCCACAGTGATTAGCGCTGCAATCTGATCGGCACGCTCACGCAGAAGACCTGCCGCTTTGCGGAGAATCTTGCTGCGTTCAAAGACGGAAATGGCCTGCCAGGCCTTGAAGCCCTCTTGGGATGCCTGGAGGGCCTCATCAAGGTCCTGGGTGCTAGCGTGCGCAAAGTAACCAATGCGCTCACCGTTAGCAGGGTTGATTACGTCACCCCGGACACCATCGCTGCCTTCGCGCCACTCACCGTTGATGAGCAGTTTGACCTCTGGGTAGTTCATGGAATCTCCTGACTATCTGAGCATCCCAATGGAATGCGGATCTGGTTAGTCAGGAGATTGCAAACGCTATGCCATAATTTCTTATTAATAAAATCAGTAGCTTACAAAGTTGCTACGTGCATTTCTCAAGATTGAGAAACTTTGAAGGCCTACTTCTCAAACGACTTTCAGTCCCCACGTTACAGCCGCGCGAGCCATCAAGCTGAGCAGCAAGAGTGTCCCTGCGAGATACCAGAATGCGGTATGCAAGGAGGTTGCTTCGGCGATGTGGCCGATGAACCCTGGTCCTAACAAAACCCCTAGATATCCGATCGTAGCGACTGCACTGAGGCTGCTCGCTGCAGGCATTCTGTTTTGTTGCAAAGCGGCTCGGAACAGCACGGGTACCGCGTTGGCCAGCCCCATGCCGGCCAAGGCAAAACCAATCAAAGCGCCGTGGAGAGGAAGCAACTGAGCCGCTGCAAAGCCTGCTAGCGCAATGATGCCGCCGGCAGTAATCAGCTTCGAATCGCCGAGAGCATGTGCCAATTTGTCTCCGATAAGACGAGCGCTGGCCATGGCCAGCGTGAACACGCTGTAGGCAACGCCGGCAGATTCAAGTGGAACCTGATGGACACCTTCGAGGTACAGGGCACTCCAGTCCAGCATGGCGCCTTCAACCAGTAAGCAGATAAAGGACAGGGCGGCGATGAGTATCACGACGCCGCGCGGCCATTTAAAACCGGCGTGTTGCAAGGACTCGAGGTTGCGAAGTTGATAGGGCCATGCAAATGCGAGGCAAGAGACTGCGAGCAGTGCTGCGCACAATGCTGCCTGGACAGGTAGGGCTCCCATGTTGAGCATTAAGGTTGCGCTAGCGGCCCCCGCAAAAGTACCCACGCTGAATAGTCCATGAAAGCCTGACATCAAGGGCCGGCCTGCTGCTTTCTCAACCACAGCTCCTTGCAGGTTCACGCCGATATCGCCAAGTCCGAGGCAAGCACCGAAGATGAAGAGTGAAAGGGCAAAGGTCCATGGGGATGACACAACGCTCAGAGCAACGAGGGCAGTGCAAAAGCATACACCGGAAAGCTGCAGCAGCATGCGCAGCCCGAACCTTTGTGCGAGGCGTCCTGCAAACGGCATGCTTATCAGCGACCCCATACCGATGCACAGGAGAAGCGTCCCGAACAGGCCGTCATTCAGTTCAAGTCGTTGCTTGGCATATGCCACCAGTGGCGCCCACGCCGCCATCGTGTAACCGATGGCAAAGAAAGTCAGTCGAGTAGCCAGGCGATAACGGGGCGATCCAAAATCTTTGGACATGCATCCTCCTAGACATAAAAAAAGCCACCTGCTCGCGCAGGTGGCCTTTGCTGGTGATGAAGATTAGGCGCCGACGTTTGCGTTGAGGTTTACGACGCTGGCGGTTGCGACCGGCTTCTCAGTATTTAAAAGTGAGCGACGTCCCTTGATGAAGTCTGCCAGACGCTCACCCATCATCATCGAGGGAGCACTGGTGTTGCCAGATACCAGGGAGGGCATGGCCGAGGTATCGCAGACGCGAAGCCCTTGCAAGCCATGTACGCGGAACTCGGGATCAACCACTGCCATCTCATCGACGCCCATTTTGCAGGCGCCGGAAGGATGCAGGGCGCCTTGGGCAGTTTCCCGAACGAAACGCACTCGTTCTTCATGGGTCGCCAGCGGTTGGCGAGGTCGATGCACGTGAGCGACAAAAGGTTTGAGCGCAGGCTGATCCATGATCTCCATCCCGAGTCGCACCGCTTCAGCCAACATGTCTACATCGTAAGGATCGGACAGATAGTTAGGGTCGACACGAGGAGGCGTATCTGGATTGGCATCGCGCAAGCGGACTGTTCCGCGGGAACGCGGACGAGTCTGATAGACGTTCACGGTGCAGCCGTTTCCACTAGGGGTGGTTTCGGCACCTTCTTCGACGCCAGCGCCTGGCAGGAAATGGAATTGCAGGTTAGGCAGTGGGTCTTTATCGTCACCGTACCAGACCAGTCCACCCTCGCAGATGTTCGAGGTAATCGGACCATTGCGGAAAAGCAGGTACTGCAAGCCGGCCCATGCCTGCCAATGCAGCTTTTTGTATTTGTCGTAGCTATGCGCGCCGGTCAGTTCGTAGATCAAGAACATGTCGACGTGGTCTTGGAAGTTTTCTCCAACCCCCGGCAAGTTGTGAACGACAGGAACGCCGACAGAGCGTAAATGCTCTGCAGGGCCAATGCCAGAGCGTAGCAACAGCGTTGGCGAGCCTACGGCGCCGGCGCTGACAATGACTTCCTTCTCTGCCCTGAGTACTTTGACCCGTCCACCCTCACGGTATTCAACGCCATAGGCGCGCCCGTTCTCGACCAATACTCGTAGCACTTGGCAACCAGTCTTGATCTGCAGGTTGCTACGTTTCCGTGCCGGGTTCAGGTACGCGACCGCCGCGCTGCAGCGAAGGCCATTGCGCATCTTGACCTGGTAGAAACCAACCCCTTCCTGCCTACCAGAGTTGAAGTCGGCGGTGAAAGGGATGCCCAGTTGTTGAGCAGCTTTGACCCAGGCCTTGGTCAGGTAGTGAGTATGGCGTTGATCAGAAACGCCAAGCGGTCCGCCTTGGCCATGTGCATCATTGGCGAAGCGTTCGTTATCTTCACTGCGCTTGAAATACGGCAGCACTTCTTTGTACGACCAGCCTGTGCAGCCATTGGCTTCCCAGTTGTCGTAGTCTTCTGGGCAGCCGCGCATGTATACCATGGCGTTGACGGAACTGCCTCCGCCGAGCACCCGGCCTTGAACCATCTCTGGCGCTATGCCGTTTTGATGTTTTTGCGGCTCAAGCTTGTAACGTGTGAGCAGATTGCCCTTTGCCGTCTTGAAGTAGGTGACGGGCATATGGATATAGGGGTTCCAGTCCCGCGAGCCTTGCTCGAGCAGAGTCACTGAAACATTCGAATCTTCTGTAAGCCTTGAAGCCACTGCACAGGCAGCGGGGCCTCCGCCTACTACGATGTAATCTACCACCTTTGACTCCTTCTTATTACTCATACTTACGACACTCGTGACTCGCACGAAATCAGTGGGTTAGCACTACCACGGCTTCTTCTGGCCAAGCCAGATGTACCGAGCTACCGGGGGAGTGCTCTATAGCGGTTACAGGTCTCGTCTGCTGGCAAGTGAAAACGTTGGAGCCGTTCCTTACTTGGTAGACGACTCGGTTGCCAATGAAGGTGACGTCGTCAACGGTGCCCGTCATGCTGTTTTGGCAGGACATTGATTGCGATTGAGCACCTGCAGCAGTTAATCGAATAGCCTCTGGTCGGATAGACAGCGACACACTGTCGCCCGCCTTGGCGTTGCGTACGGCGCCGCGAGCGGAGAACAGCGAGGTGGAAAATTCGGCCTGGCCGTTCTCGACTTTGCCGACGTGTCCTTCCACGATATTGGTGTCGCCAAAGAAGCGGGCGCAGAACAGCGACTGGGGCGCTGCATAGAGATCTTGAGGGGATCCCAGCTGTTCGATTTCGCCTCGATTCATTAGCACGACCCGATCGGAGAGGATCATGGCTTCATCTTGGTCGTGGGTGACATAGACAAATGTAGTTCCTGTTTCCTCGTGGATACGCTTGAGCTCCCTGAGCATGTGATGACGAATTTTCAGGTCTAGTGCGGCCAGAGGTTCATCCAGCAACAGCACGTCAGGCCGATTCACCAAGGCGCGGGCCAAGGCGACGCGCTGACATTGGCCGCCGCTGAGTTCTGTAATCCAGCGATTTGCAAAGCTGTCGAGCTGCACCAGGTGCAGCATTGCGCTCACTTTCTCGTTGATTTGATCCTTGGGTAAGCCCTGTAGGCGCAAGCCAAAGGCTACGTTGTCAAAGACATCGAGATGCGGAAATAGCGCGTAGCGCTGGAACACCATGTTCACGCTGCGTTTTTCCGGTGGTAGGGCGATCGCATCCTTGCCACCTATCAGCAACGTCCCAGAGCTCGGCGCTTCAAAACCCGCAATGATCCGCATGAGAGTGGTCTTGCCGCAGCCGCTGGGGCCCAGCAAAGTCAGAATTTCACCCTGGCGGATATCTAGGTTGATGTCATTCAAGGCCTTGAATGGGCCGAACGTCTTGTGCACGTTTTTCATCTGCACGATTGAGCGGTTCATTGGCATCGACTCCTGAGGGCGAAATTCGAGAAGAGGTTTTAGCGCGACGTTGTAGCCAGAACGCGGCGCCTGCCGCGACAATCACAATCAAGGACAGCGCAAAGGCAATCATTGAGGCCGCGTTGATCGTGGGGTCCACGGTACGACGCATCATCGACCAGACCATCATCGGCAGAGTGGTGTCGTTGCCGCTTACGAACACGGTGATGATCAACTCGTCAAAGGACAGAGCAAATACCAGAATCGCGGCGCCGATTAGACTTGGGCGCAGGATGGGCAATGTCACCGTGCGGAAGGCCTGCCATGGGCTGGCTCCCAGATCTCTTGCCGCTTCTTCCAAAGTTGAGTCGAAGTAGTCGATTCGAGACCTCAAGGTTGCTACGAAGAATGGAAGGGCATAGAGCGTGTGCGCGATTGTCACGGTGACCAGAGAGCGCTTGAGCCCCATCTGGGCGAAAGCGCTCAGCAGGGATATTCCCAAGAATAATCCTGGCAGCGCGATGGGAGCCGCACAGACTGTGGCAATCACCTCCCTGGTTTTACCCTTCATGCGGATCAGCGCCAGTGCAACGCTTGCACCCAACACGGTTGTTGCCATAGAGGCCAAGGTTGCGACCAGCAAGCTGTTGTACAGCGATTCCTTGAAGGTCTGGCTCTCCAGGATTTGTGAGTACCAACGCAGGCTCCAGCCTTCAAATGGAAACACCAAGGAAGGCGAACTGTGGAAGCTAAACATGGCAATCACAGCTATGGGCGCGTACAGGAATAGAACATACAAGCAAAGATAGAATCTAAGCATGGCTGGTCACCTGAGCATGGTAGCGAAGGCCCGGAGCCAGCCGGAGCCAGCGTAGCGTCAATGTGAACAGCAGGTAGATCGTGACGAACAGGCCCAGTGTGATGAATGCCATTGCGGCACCTAGCGGCCAATTGCCGGCGCTGCGGAACTGGTTGGCAATCAGGAGCCCATTTGTAATACCTTCGCGTCCTCCTAGAAGTTGGGGGGTGATGTAGTCGCCTGCCGCCAGGATGAAGGTGAACATGAATGCAGAGACAATGCCTTTGTACGCCATGGGCACGATCACTCGGAACAATACCTGGCTGCGGGTTGCTCCGAGGTCTCGGGCAGCTTCCAGATAGTCCGGTTTGACGTCCCTCAGCGCGGAAACCAATAAGAGTAGGGCGAAGGGAAACATGATGTGGACTAGCGTGATGATCGAGGCGAATGGGCTGAACAGCAGGAATTCCACTGGGGAATCAATCACGCCCCACTGAATCAGTGTGCTATTGATCAAGCCATTGGTTCCTAGGATTGTCCGCCAGGCATAGACCCTTACCAGGTAACTCGAAAACCACGATAAAAGGATCAGGTAGAAGGCAGCGTTCCCGCGGGAGCGATACACGATGTAGTAGGCCGCAGGAAAGCTCAGCACCACTGAAATGGCAGCGGTCCACAACCCATTGTTCAGGCCTGTTAAGCCTGTACGCCAAAAGCCAGCAGCAGCTATGGTGCGGGAGTAGTTATCGAGGTTGAAGGTCGGGTCAATCACGAAGGATTTTGCCGTCCAGAAGCTATAGAGGAACAGTAAGACGCAAGGGAAGATGAAGAACAACAGCATAAAGAGCATTGACGGCGCAGCAAGCACCGTACTCAGCGCCTTCTGACGCTGGGTAATGTTCAGACCCATGGCAACTCCTCGGCCGCAAGGCCACAGCAGCCTCGCCTTTGCAGGCGAATTGATCGAAACCTCATGTTGTATTAGACGCCCCTCCAGAGGAGGGGCGCCTTGCTTCTTCGGCAGTTCAAGGTGAAACCGATCGGGCGACTGCTCTGGTCGCCGAAGCCGAGTTCAAGACCCGGCCTTGATCACGCAACGTTCTTCAGCGATGCGCAGTAGTCACGCAGTTTCGGCATAACCGACTCGCTCAGCAGGCGCAGAGACTTTTGGTGAATAGCTGGATTCTCCCAGTCCTTCTGCGTAGTGAGCAGCGTCCCGAACGGAACACCGACGTAGTCAACAAAGGCTACGAGCTTGTCCAGGACGGTTTTTGGCGAGCCCGACATCACCATCCAGTCCAGGCAGTTGTCGCGAGTTACATCGCTGTCTGGAATGTCTGGGGTTGGCTTAAGGATGCGCAGCATGTTGAATGCGGCCATGTCTTCGACGATGTAGTCGTAGTACCAGCCGTAAGTGCTGTCCGGGCGAGCCAGGTAATCCGCCGCTTCCTGATCGCTGTCGGTTACCAGGATCGAGCGAGCGACACGCCACTGAGCAGGATCTGGACGGCGACCGGCCTTTTCACAGCCAATTACGAACTGCTCCCAGTGCGACTTCACATGAACTTCAGGGATGAAGTTGGCACTGACGATGCTCCAGCCGCGTTCACCAGCTTGGCGTGCGCTGCTCGAGGACGGGCTCATGACCGAGATTGCCAGCGGCGGATGGGGCTGCTGGAATGGCTTGAGCATTGGACCGAAGCCGAGGGAAGGAACGATGTTCTTCTCCAGCTTGACGTTCCAGTATTTGCCCTGAATGTTGTAAGGCGGATTGGAGGCCCAGATCTCGTGGATGATGTCCACGGATTCGGTAGTCATCTCTGCGCGGTTGAGGTCCATGGTGCCAAACAGCTCCATGTCCGATACCAGGCCGCCAGGGCCGACACCCATGATGAAACGACCTTGGCTGAGATGGTCGAATTGAGCGACGTCACCTGCGACGGTAGCCGGGTGATGCTGCGGCAGGTTGATTACACCGGTAGCGAACTTGATGTTCTTGGTAGCGTCCAGCAAGGTTGCAAAAAACTGCAGTGGGTTGGCCACTGGCTCCGAGCTGCAGCTGTAGTGTTCGCCGACCCATACTTCACTGAAACCAAGCTTGTCTGCAAGGATCGCGGCTTCGCGGTCTTGCTGCAGCATTTCAGTGTAATTACGCCGCGGATCGTGCAGCGGCATCATGAACAGACCAAGTTCCATAGTAACTCCTGGCTTCACTTGTTATTAGCGGTAGGGAAGTCATGTGCCCTCTACCGGGTGTCGACGTCAGGACTCAGAAGCGATGCGTGGTCGCTCTTCGCCGTCGGTGATATGCACATAGCAACAAGGATGCCAGTCGTGAATATGTTAATTAACATACTGTTTTATAAGGAGAAATTATTTTCTGCTCGACGAAGACCATGCGTGTTTTATCGGCTGGCGCAATGCTGAGACAGCATAAATTTCCGCGTTCTCGAAATTGAGAAACGCCCGGTTATGCCCCCCTTGGTGGCCAAATGGATCAATGCGGTGCATGATTGAAGGAAGTCGTAACGCTCCAGTAGCGTACAAAAATAAAAAAGCTATCCATATCAATCGGTTACCTTTCTCAAAAAGCAGCTGATTGGCGTGGTGCGATTCTTGCAAATTCATGGGTATTACCGACGAACCGTTCCTGTCGGTAACCCTCGATATCGAGCAGGTGCAATTATGAGCGTGCAGCAACATCTCGCTAGGATTCGTTCAGGCGTCCAGGGTTACACCGGCGATGCTGGCCAGGGTTCCCAGTTCAACCTTCAGGGATTCGGTAGAGAGCGCTGTGAGGAGTCATGGAAGCGCTGCCTTGAGAGCGGGCTTAGTCCCGATCACCAAGCCATTGTTCCGGTGGTCGACGCCGCGGAAGTCCGTAGGCTGCAGCAGGATTTCGGGGATCAGGCTTTTGAATACGCACTGAACGCCCTCAATGCGTTGATGAACGTTGTCAGCGATGTTGGTTACCACGCAGGGTTAGCTAATGCTAATGGGGTGGTAATTGCTGAAAGCATCCGACCGACGCAGGCGTTTTACTGCGAAAGCGATCGCTTGGGGTCGGTCTGGAGGGAGGATGTGGGCGGAACCAATGGGATTGGCACCTGCCTGGCTGAGCAGAGGCCGGTTGCCGTCTTTCGTGATGACCACTTCTATTTCGACCTATCAACCCAAGCCTGCGTCGCGGCACCTTTCTATAATCCTGACGGGCAACTGCAGGGTGTGCTCAACCTGACCACCTGCAATCCAAGCGTCGATCTTAACGCTCATCACATTGTCTACAAGTTGGCGATGCAGAGCTCGAGAAAGCTGGAGCAACGGCTTTTCCGTTCTCGCTTCGAGTCCTGCTACATCCTCCAGATCATGAATCCCTCCGACCCTACATTTGCGTCCTGGGTGGCTGTAGATGAACACGGAGTGATTCAAGGAGCTGCCCATGGAGCTAGACGCGTCTTTGGTCTAGAGGCAAGCCAGATCGGAAGACGTCGGCTTTGGGAGGTGATTGATTGCCCGCAGTCGGCGATCTCTTTGGAGATTTTCCGAGCGCCGGCAAGTGTACAGCTGCTGCACTCCACAGAGCGTCTTGAATGCTTCCTGTTGGCTTCACCTGCCTCTGCATTAAAGGCTGACCTTGAAGTCCGGACAAGGGTACGGTCCCGTTCCTCCAGGGAGGTCGCAGGGTCTCTGGCTGTTTGCGCAGGCCAAGATTCGCGAATGCAGGATAACGTTCGTCTCATCCGTAAAGTCATGAACAAGAGTTTGCCTCTGTTGCTCTTGGGTGAGACTGGCGCAGGCAAGGACACGTTGGCCAAGGCAATCCATCAGGAAAGCGACCGCGCCCGCGCGCCTTTCATCGCTTTCAATTGTGCGGCGATGCCCGAATCGTTGATCGATAGTGAGCTGTTTGGTTACAGCAAAGGAGCTTTCACTGGTGCTAGCAAAGAGGGAAGCCAAGGACGCTTCCTCGAGGCGGACGGAGGCACGCTGTTCCTTGATGAGATCGGTGACATGCCACTTGCATTGCAAACGCGATTGTTGCGGGTGCTAGAGTCAGGAGAAGTGTCGCCGCTGGGTGGTGGCAAGGCCGTTCGTGTCGATGTTCAGATCATTGCTGCAACCAATCAGCATCTACATGAAAAAGTGGCTGACGGAAGTTTTCGTGAGGATTTGTTCTTCCGTTTGGCCGGCATGATCATTGATTTGCCGCCACTTCGTGAGCGCGAGGATAAGGCCCAACTGATTGAGCGAGTGCTTGAAGGTGTGTGTGGGGACTCTAAAGCACCAACGCTCAAGCCTTCAGCGTGGCGAAAACTGTTGGACTACAGCTGGCCAGGCAATGTTCGCGAGCTACGTCATGTGCTTCACAGAGCCTCGCTGTTTGCTGAGGATGGCGAAATTCGTGCCAGCGATATCATGCTGCCCTTCGAGAATCGAATAAAGCCGATCGCGGACCGGCTTGCGGCTGTTTCAACGCCGCCTCCGACTGAAGTGCGGTCGCCCGAATACCCTGAGCAGCCCCGTGAAAGCTCTTGTGAGGATTTGGATGACGCCACCGATCTGGTGGTTCATGTCACAGGTGTAAATGCGAGAACTACCCTTGGGCAAGTTGAAGCCAAAGCCATCAGCCAGGCATTGGCAGCCAGTGGCGGTAACGTCGATCTGGCAGGGAAGGCGCTCGGGATGAGTAAGGCAACCCTTTATCGCAAGATCAAGCGGTACGGAATTCGGAACTGAGACCTGAGTTGCAAAAATGAGCCTGCTGTCTCAAAGCTGAGGGGCAGCGGGTTTTTTTGTTTTAAATTATTGTTTTTATTGGTTTTTTTATTCTGGCACGACCCTTGCTGATCTCACTGCATCTTGCCTTGGGAGATCAGCGTGATGACCACGCTTCCAGTGCCAACCCTGCTGCTGACTGACCCGGACTGTGCCGAGTATCAAGCTCTGCTTACGGAGTCGCGTGGGGATCTTGTAATTCGCACCCCTAATGATCCGCTGGCCAGGAAAGCCGAGTGTGAGGTTTGGCTTGGCTCGCCGGATAGCGTTATTCCGCTGATCAAAGAAGGTCTGCAACCTCGTTGGATTCAACTGACATGGGCGGGTGTTACCCCCCTGGTTGGAGTGTCGGTTCCGGAAGGCTGCCAGATTACCCGAGCTTTAGGGGTGTTTGGCGCACCGATGCTCGAGTATGTACTGCACCACATGCTCACTCATGCTTGGAGTCCTGCTGGTTATCCTCAGGCTCAGAACCGATTCAATTGGCGTCCGTCCACATCTGATCGGCTTTCGGGCAAGCGCGTCCTGATTGTCGGTATGGGAAGCATTGGTACGCATATCGGCGCCGGCCTTTCGGCTTTGGGGATGCGTATTTTCGGAATACAGCGCACGCCTTCAGCCACAGCAGGTGTGGAGCAAGTCGGCAGTATGGAGGAGTTGCTGGACTATGCCGCCAGTGCGGATGTCGTAGTTAACGTCCTACCTGACACCCCCGATACACATGATCTTTATGACGCTAATTTCTTTTCCACTCTTCCAGGTAATGCGCTGTTCATAAACATTGGTCGTGGTTCAGCGGTTGTTGACCACGCATTAATTGAGGCGCTTAACAGTAACCAACTGGCGGGAGCGGTGTTAGATGTGTTCCGCAAAGAACCCTTGCCGCCTTCGCATCAATTCTGGGTTACGCCTCACTTGACACTTACACCTCACATTGCTGGTCCGACTGATGGCGCAGCGATGATCGAATTCTTTTTGAGCAATCTGAACAAATTCCAGGCTGGCCAAGGTTTGGATGGATTGGTCGACCTTGAACGTGGCTATTGAGCCATCCATGCCTGTGATGTTTAGGAGACAAAAACGATGAATACTCGCATTCCCTCAGGTTTCCGCAACGTTCGAGCAGCTGTCGAAGCCTATCGACGTGGGCGTCCTGTGATTTTGCTCGATGACGATGATCGTGAAAACGAAGCAGACCTTGTGGTTGCCGCACAGAACATGACCGTGCAGTCCATGGCGATGATGATTCGTGATGGTAGTGGCATCGTTTGTTTGTGCCTGGATGAGTCCACTGTCGACATGCTGAAGCTCAAGCCAATGGTACCCAACAATGAATCCCGATACTCCACGGGTTTTACCGTAAGCATCGAAGCAGCGGAAAACATTACCACCGGCGTGTCGGCTCAAGATCGACTCACTACCGTGCAAGCTGCGTTGGCTTCGACCGCATTCCAGCGCCGCATTGTCAGTCCGGGTCATATGTTTCCACTGCGTGCTCGGCGAGGTGGGGTGTTAGAGCGTCGCGGGCATACTGAGGGGAGCGTGGACATCGCGGTGCTGGCAGGGATGCGTCCAGCTGCAGTGCTTTGTGAACTGATGAATCCCGATGGAACCATGATGCGTGGCGCTGCAATCGATGCATATGCGGCCCAGTACAACCTTCCGATTCTTACCATTGCCGAACTCGTTGAGTGCCGCCTGGAAATGGATTTGGGAATGGTCCCTGAACAGTCGTACCAGCCAGTCATGCTTCCAGCCATGAGCCTCTAAGAGCCTCAAAATGAATTAAGCCCGATGAATAGTCGTCGGGCTATCTCCTAGCCCACAGCTTGGGCGCTTTAACTAACAACTCCAATAGGATAATCACATGAGCGTGCATTTCACTCCTGATCACGAATGGCTGCGCCTTGAGGCAAACGGCGAACTTACAGTCGGTATTACCGACTTTGCCCAATCCGCCCTGGGTGATGTTGTATTTGTTCAGCTTCCTGACCTCAAAGAATATGACGCCGGTCAAGAAGTCGCTGTGCTGGAATCTGTTAAGGCCGCAAGTAATATCACTATGCCTTTGGCCGGTACTGTGGTTGCCGTTAACGATGCTGTTGAGCAGGAGCCTGAATTGGTCAACGCCTCTGCACAGGATCAAGGTTGGTTTTTCCGTTTCCTGCCTGCCGACATCACCGGTCTGTCCGGTCTGATGGACGAAGTTGGATATCAGGACTACCTCCGTCAGCAGGAGTGAGAAGCATGACTCAACTACCAAAACTTGATACTTCAAATGAGTTTCATATCAGGCACCTTGGACCGGATGAGCAAGACATTCAAGCGATGTTGGAAGTCATCGGCCAGGGAAGCCTGGATGAATTGATTACCAGCGTTGTGCCAGAGTCCATTCAGGGCACCGCAGTTTTACCGCTCACCGACGGGCAAGGTGAGGCGGAGGCGTTGGCTGATCTCAAGCAGATCGCCAGCCAAAATCGCTTGTACAGTCAGCACATTGGGCAGGGTTATTACCCGTGCTTTACCCCGGCGCCAATTCTTCGCAATCTTCTGGAGAACCCGGCTTGGTACACGGCTTACACGCCCTACCAGCCGGAGATTTCTCAAGGTCGCCTGGAAGCACTGCTGAACTTCCAGACCTTGGTCAGCGACTTGACTGGCATGGATATCGCGAACGCCTCCTTGTTGGATGAAGCGACCGCTGCCGCGGAAGCCATGACGTTCTGTAAGCGTTTGGCTCGAAACAAAGCACCGGCCTTCTTTGTCTCTCTCCACTGCCATCCGCAAACTATCGATGTGCTGCGTACTCGGGCAACACCGCTCGGCATCGAAGTCGTGATAGGAGATGAGTTCGAGCTGTCGGATGAAGATTTTTCCGCATACTTCGGGTTGTTGCTGCAGTACCCGGCGAGCACTGGCGCAATTCATGACTATGCTAGCGTGGCACGCCAGTCCCATGAGGCTGGAGCTATGATTGCTGTAGCTGCAGATCTGCTCGCGTTAACTGTACTCGCACCACCAGGAGAGTTTGGTGCTGATGTCGTCATCGGCAGCGCACAGCGGTTCGGCGTGCCTCTGGGCTATGGAGGTCCTCATGCCGCTTACTTCGCTACCCGTGATGCATTCAAACGGGACATGCCGGGGCGTCTTGTAGGGATCTCGGTGGATCGTCATGGGGCACCCGCATTGCGCTTGGCCATGCAGACCCGGGAACAACACATCCGCCGTGAGAAAGCGACCAGCAACATCTGTACAGCGCAAGTCCTGCTGGCCAACATTGCGAGTATGTATGCGGTCTATCATGGTCCTGAAGGCCTGACGCAAATCGCATTGCGGACTCACCAGCTGACCTCGGTTCTGGCCAAAGGGCTTGAGAGCCTGGGCCATGTGGTTGACCAGCATTATTTCTTCGACACCATCAGCGTGGTGACGGCAGTTCCTGCTAAGACCGTGTATCAGCGTGCGCTGAACAACGAAATCAATCTCCGACTGATCGACTACAGCCGCGTTGGTATCTCGTTGGATGAAACGTCGACGCTTGATAGTGTCATTGAGCTGTGGCGCGTATTTGCTGCAGACCCTGGGTTGGTACCAACATTCGACGATATGGTGGATCTGGCTCCTGTACGTCTACCAGAGCAGCTCCGTCGCAAGTCTGCAATCCTCCAGCACGAGGTGTTCAATCGCTATCACTCAGAGACCGAGTTGATGCGCTACCTTCGTCGTCTGGCTGATAAAGACCTTGCGCTCGATCGCACCATGATCCCTTTGGGATCATGCACAATGAAGCTGAATGCTGCGAGCGAAATGATTCCGGTGACATGGCCTGAATTCGGCAATCTCCACCCATTCGCTCCAGCAGATCAGGCTACTGGCTACCAGGCGATGATCGATGAGCTACAAGCGATGCTCTGCGAAGCGACCGGCTATGACGCCGTATCCTTGCAGCCCAACGCCGGCTCTCAAGGTGAGTATGCGGGTTTGCTGGCCATCCGGGCGTATCACCAGTCGCGTGGTGAAGGCGCGAGGGATGTATGTCTGATTCCTTCGTCTGCTCACGGCACCAACCCGGCAACGGCACAAATGGCTGGGATGCGCGTTATCGTGGTGGCCTGTGACAGTCGCGGTAACGTGGATGTCGAGGACCTGCGGGCAAAGGCACTGCAACATGCCGACAAGCTTGCTGCACTCATGATTACTTACCCGTCGACGCACGGTGTCTTCGAGAGCCGCATTCGTGAGATCTGCGACATCGTTCATCAGGCTGGTGGCCAGGTGTATATAGACGGCGCAAACATGAATGCGATGGTCGGGTTGTGCGCGCCGGGCCAGTTCGGTGGAGACGTCTCGCACCTCAACCTGCATAAGACGTTCTGCATTCCCCACGGAGGTGGTGGTCCGGGCGTTGGTCCGATCGGAGTGAAGGCGCATCTCGAACCTTATCTGCCAGGCCACGCTCACTTGAACAGCACTTCGGGGGCCGTGAGCGCAGCACCGTTCGGGAGTGCCAGTATTCTTCCCATCACCTGGATGTACATCCGAATGATGGGTGGCAAAGGCCTTCAGGAAGCATCGCGACTTGCCATCTTGAACGCGAACTACATCGCTCGGCGGTTGGAGGAGCATTACCCAGTGCTCTACACCGGAGAAAATGGTCTCGTTGCCCACGAGTGCATTTTGGATCTGCGCCCACTCAAGGAAAGCAGTGGTGTGAGCGTGGAAGATGTAGCGAAGCGACTGATCGATTTCGGCTTCCATGCTCCAACCATGTCATTCCCTGTTGCGGGGACCTTGATGGTGGAGCCAACCGAGAGCGAATCCAAATACGAACTCGATCGCTTCTGTGAAGCCATGATCGCCATTCGTGCAGAAATTCGAGCAGTCGAGAATGGCCAGTTGCATCGCGATGACAACCCCCTGCGCAACGCGCCTCATACCGCTCGTGAGCTGGTAGGAGAGTGGAACCACAGCTATAGCCGCGAGCAGGCAGTCTTCCCTAGTGACTATCAGCGAGAAGACAAGTACTGGCCACCCGTTGGCAGGGTCGACAACGTGTATGGCGATCGGAACCTGGCCTGCGCCTGTCCGCCGCTCTCTGCATACCAAGACGCCTGATCTCAACCACTTGAAGAAGGCAGGGGCCTGGTGGCCCCTGTCAGGGGATATTTCATGTTCAGCAAAAGCCTGACCCTGTCGGACTTCGACCCTTCGCTTGCCGCAGCCATCGAGAACGAGTCGCGCCGGCAAGAAGAACACATCGAGCTCATTGCTTCAGAAAATTACACCAGTCCTCAAGTGATGATGGCGCAGGGCACCGCCCTCACCAACAAGTACGCCGAAGGGTATCCCGCTAAGCGTTACTATGGTGGCTGTGAGCACGTTGATGTGGTCGAGCAACTGGCCATCGAGCGGGCCTGCAAGCTCTTTGGCGCAGATTACGCGAATGTTCAGCCTCACTCTGGATCGTCAGCAAATGCTGCGGTTTATTTGGCTTTGCTAAGCGCAGGCGACACCATTTTGGGCATGAGCCTGGCTCATGGCGGGCACCTCACGCACGGCGCAAAGGTCAGTTCCTCGGGCAAGCTGTACAACGCTGTTCAATACGGCATCGATGAAAATGGTCTGATCGATTACGACGAGGTAGAGCGCCTTGCCCTTGAGCATCGGCCCAAAATGATCGTTGCGGGTTTTTCAGCGTACTCTCAGATCCTGGACTTCCCTCGCTTCCGCAAGATTGCAGATCAAGTGGGAGCTTACCTTTTTGTCGACATGGCACACGTGGCGGGTTTGGTCGCCGCAGGTCTCTATCCTAATCCTGTTGGATTGGCAGACGTGGTTACCACCACGACCCATAAAACGCTGCGTGGTCCACGTGGTGGACTGATCCTGGCGCGAAGCAATCCCGAGATCGAGAAGAAGCTGTCATCAGCGGTGTTCCCTGGAGCACAGGGTGGGCCGTTGATGCATGTTATTGCTGCAAAAGCTGTGTGCTTTAAAGAAGCACTTGATCCTGGTTTCAAAGCCTACCAGCAACAGGTCATCGATAACGCCTCGGCGATGGCTGAAGTCTTCAAATCACGCGGCTACGATGTGATTTCAGGTGGGACGTGCAATCACCTCTTCTTGGTTAGCTTGATCCGTCAGGGCATCACCGGTAAGGACGCGGATGCAGCGCTTGGGCGTGCGCGCATTACGGTCAACAAAAACGCCGTGCCCAACGATCCCCAGTCTCCCTTCGTAACCTCGGGCGTTCGCATCGGTACTCCGGCTATCACAACTCGCGGATTCAAGGTGGCAGAAAGCCAAGCCTTGGCTGCTTGGATTTGCGACATTCTGGACCACATGGGTGATGCAGACGTAGAGGCGCATGTCGCACTGCAAGTCGCGAAACTGTGTCAGCAGTTCCCGGTTTACGGCCACTGAGTGCGAGGAAAAGTGCCATGACTCAATCAGTTCTGAAGCAAACGCCTCTGCACGCTCTGCACGTGTCGCTGGGTGCGAAAATGGTTCCGTTTGCAGGTTACGAGATGCCTGTTCAGTACCCAGCGGGGGTAATGAAAGAGCATCTGCATACCCGCGAACAGGCAGGTTTGTTCGATGTCAGTCATATGGGACAGATTCGCCTGCATGGCCAAGGTGCTGCTGAAGCACTGGAAGGTCTAGTGCCTGTTGATATCATCGATTTGCCCGTGGGAATGCAGCGCTACGCACTTTTCACCAACGATCAAGGCGGCATTCTCGACGATCTGATGGTGGCCAAGGCTGGTGATTCTCTGTTTTTGGTGGTCAATGCAGGCTGCAAAGATCAAGACTTGGCACACTTACGACAGCATTTGGAAGGCCGCTGTGAAGTGGAGTCTCTTTTTGAGAGCCGTGCGCTCCTGGCTCTGCAAGGGCCACAGGCAGCGCAGGTGCTGGCCAGATTCGCCCCTGAAGTGACTGAGATGACCTTCATGCAATTCAGGTCTGTGAAGGTACAGGGCGTTGAGTGCTATGTGAGTCGATCGGGCTACACCGGCGAGGACGGTTACGAAATCTCCGTACCTGTAGCGCATGCAGAAGCCTTGGCAAAAGCACTGTTGGCTGAGCCCGAGGTCCAGCCGATTGGTCTGGGCGCTCGTGACTCTCTGCGTTTGGAGGCTGGATTATGTCTCTACGGACATGACATGGATTATCGCGTCACTCCGGTGGAGGCCAGTCTTGTTTGGGCAATGTCCAAAACACGACGTGAGGGGGGGGCACGTGCCGGCGGGTTCCCTGGTGCAGCTCATATTTTCCAGCAGCAGCAACATGGCGTGCCGATGAAGCGCGTAGGCCTTCTTCCTCTCGAGCGTATTCCCGTCCGTGAAGGTGTCGAAATCCATGACCATGACGGCCGCGTTATCGGCCGAGTAACCAGTGGTGGATTTGGCCCAACTCTCGGTGCGCCGTTGGCCATGGGCTACGTCGCCTCGCCTTTTGCCGCAATTGATTCCATTGTCTACGGACATGTGCGTGGTAAACCGGTGGCAATGCGTATCACCCTTACACCGTTTGTTCCTCAGCGTTACTACCGCGGTTAAGGGTGTCAGCATGAATCCACCTAGCAACGTCGCCGTCCCAGTGGGGGCTGTACAAACAGGAGTCAAACTGCGGGGAGCTGAGAAGGTTGCCCGCATTCCAGTCAAAATCCTACCCACGGAGCATGTGCCCCGGAAGCCAGATTGGATTCGTGTCGAATTCGCTGCCTCTCCAGAAGTGGCCAGGATCAAAGCGCTGCTGAGAAAGCACCGATTGCACAGCGTTTGCGAAGAGGCGGCCTGTCCCAATATCGGCGAGTGCTTTTCGGGCGGTACAGCCACCTTTATGATCATGGGAGATATCTGTACGCGACGGTGTCCGTTCTGTGATGTTGGCCATGGGCGCCCGCGTCCCCTTGATCCCGAGGAGCCGCGCAACCTGGCGATCGCGATTGCCGAACTGGGTTTGAAGTACGTGGTCATCACATCGGTTGATAGAGATGATCTGCGCGACGGCGGGGCTAGTCACTTCGTGGCTTGCTTGCGTGAAATTCGCAGCCTTTCGCCGGGCGTCCGGCTGGAAACCTTAGTCCCGGATTACAGAGGTCGCATGGATGTTGCGCTTGCGCTGACCGCTGAGGAGCCCCCAGATGTGTTCAACCACAATCTGGAGACTGTTCCTAGGTTGTACCGTGCCGTGCGTCCCGGCTCCGATTTTGAGTGGTCACTTGATCTGCTGGAGGGGTTCAAAGCCCGAGTTCCAAGTGTGCCAACGAAATCGGGGCTGATGCTGGGGCTGGGAGAGACTGATGATGAAGTGATGGAGGTGATGTTGCGTATGCGTGAGCATGGTGTCGATATGCTTACGCTTGGGCAGTACCTGCAACCAAGCCGGAACCATCTACCGGTTCAGCGATTCGTGCATCCGGATCAGTTCGCGAAATTCGAGTCCGCCGGACTGGAAATGGGGTTTAGCAATGTTGCTGCTGGACCTCTGGTCCGATCGTCTTATCACGCTGACCAGCAAGCCAAAATTTCATGAGTTAACAGTGGTACCTGACCCTCAACTTACCCGCCTCCTGGCGGGTTTTTTTCTCATAGGTGAAAAGCTGAGGTCGCAGCAATGAGAAATGGCCAGTCTTGATTATAAAAATCCTTTAATTTCAATGTATTGAAAGCGATTTTTAAGTTGGCACCGCTCTTGCTTTGTTGGTTTTCGGCGACAAATCGTCTCTCAAGAAGACGATGACGCCTAAGCGTGACGAATAGCTTCAATCCTGCCTATTTCTACAACAACTCCTCAGGATAGGAATGCGCCAATGTCAGCAGATCGCCGCGATCCACCGCTTTCTTCAGAAGCTTCCCCTCTGAACCCTCATCTGAGTCGTCGTGCGCTGATGTTTGGCGCTGCAGCTGTTGCTGCAGGAGCGACGCTCGGCCGCTGGATTCCCCAGGCACGAGCTGCGGTGGGGGGGCAACTCGATATCATGACCTGGGAAGGTTATACGCTTCAAAGCGAAGCAGCAGATTGGATCAAGCGTAGTAATCTTCGAGTCAATGCCAGCATCATGGGCAGCCAGGACGACGTTACTGCAAAGCTGATGGGAGGGGGAGTACGCCTCGACCTTTCGGAATACTCGAATGGTTATAATGAGCTCTACAAAGGCTTGGGCTTGCTGAAGCCCATCGATGTAGGGCAGATTCCCAACTACAACCCCACCGACATCATCACAAAATTTTATGATGGAGAAATGTGGTTCTGGGATGGGCAGCGCTTTGGCATTCCCTGGACATGGGGAGTCGATACCATTGTTTACGACCCGCAGAGTGCGTCGGAGCCGATCACCAGCTTCAAAGACCTGCTTCGCCCGGAGTTTAAAGGTCGCCTAACTTTCCTGGACAACCCTCTTACCGTATGGCCATTGGTGGCGAAGGTAACTGGCTTCGGTGACAAATTTCCCAACGTAACCCGTGAAGAGCTGGCAGAAATTTGGGAGCAGATGCTGCCCTACCGTGACCAGTGTCGGACATTCGCATCTAGCAACGGTGATGTTGCCTCCCTCTTCGTTGCGCGTGAAATCTCAGCCTGCTTCTGCACATGGACGGCTGCTACGTTGCAAACTGCAAAGCAGGGCGTCAAGACCGAGTATGTGTTTCCGAAGGAGGGCGGCGCAGTTTGGGCGGACGCATGGTTCATTCCGGCCTCATCTGTGAATACCGAGACTGCTTTGGCTTTCATCAATCAAGCGTTGGACCCGCGTGTCCAGGCTGAAATGAGCAAGTCGGTGAGCTCGGCTGTAGTGAACCGGAAGGCGGTTCAGTACATGGATGACGCCACTAAATCATTATTTGAATACGATCGAATTGATGAAGTCTTGCAGCAGTCGCCATTAAAAGGACAGCCGCCACGTGAGTCCGAACAGTTTGCGACTTACGATGACTGGCTACAGGCCTGGGCTTCGTTCAGGGCGGGCTTCTAAAAATTTACCTAGCCGGTTTTCGGCTAGGTTTCCCGACGGAATGCTCGGGGTTCATCCCTGAATTATGTCATTCTGTAATTGCCGTGCGTGTAAGCGAGAATAAAAATGACCGACAGGATTTCTCATGCGGTGCATGATCCGAAGAATATAGCTCGAGCCTTTTGGGTGTGTTGGATTGCGTTGTTTGCTGCAGGCTTCGCAATGATGCTTAAACTCTCATTTTCGGGGGCCCTGAAAACAATTTTCTTTGATACGACATCACCACTGACCTCAGCTGCCCAGATAGGTGGAATTTTAGGCGTCACGTACCTTGGTTTCACTATATGCAATACGATCCTGCCACCTTTTATTGACGCTTTGAAAATCAAACGTGTGTTGCTCGCGGGTCTTGTTATTTTCAGTGCTGGGTTCCTAATCATGGTGCTTGCTGTACCAGGTAGTGAGCAAGCTTATAATACGCTTTGGGTGGGGGCACTGCTACACGGTATCGGTTGGGGATGCATCGAATCGGTCGTGAACCCGATAGTACCCTCGCTCTATCCGGACGATAAGGCGGGTAAGCTAAATCGCCTTCATACAAGCTGGCCGTTGGGGTGGATGCTTGCAGGTTTTTTAGCCGTAGTATTCGAGTCAGCAACATTTGACTGGCGCTATATGTTCTCTCTATCATTGCTTCCGGCGGTTGTGGCAATGTTCATGCTCATGTTCGTTGAGTTTCCACCTACAGAGCGCGTCAGCAATGGGGTGAGCTTTAAGGGGATGTGCAAAGAGATTTTTGTGAAGCCAGGCATCTTCGTGATGGTTGGTATTATGTTTTTTGCTCTGGCATGCGAGACCGTTCCGCAGAACTGGCTCGATATTGTGGTCGGTCAGATCTCAGGGATTAAAGGTACATGGCTTTTAATCTACGTTGCTATTGCCTATCTGTTCGCTCGCGGATTTGCGGAGTTGGCTTTGAAGCGCGTCCATGCCGTCACCATTTTGATTTTCGCTTGTTTCTCTATCTTTGTGTCGGTGTTGGGTTTGGCCTACGCCAAAAATCCTTACGTCACCATGTCGGCTACCGCCCTGCTTGGCGTCGGTGCTGCATTGCTTTGGCCGAACATGCTGGCGGTCGCGTCCGAGCGCTATCCCAATACGGGATCGTTGGGTATCGGGTTGATGTGTGCAGCGGGAATGGCGTCAGGCTACGTGGTCGTACCATGGATGGGCGGTCTGTATGATGAATTCAAGGTGTCTGCTGCAGGCGGTAGCGAAGCGTTCCAAAGTTTAGTCGCAGAATCCCCCGCCTGGTTGGAAGCGAACACCTATGCAGCGATGCGTTCGTTTGAGTTGTTCTCAATGCTTCCTTTGATGCTCGCCGCGTACTTCCTGCTCGACTATCTGTTTAAGGTTCGCGCAGCTAGAAAAGCAGATCCACAGATTTGGTGTACAAAATAAGGTTGATTTAAGGTTGATACAAGCCCGATTAATTCGGGCTTTTTTATGTCTGCGCGGCATCGAGCTTTGTTGAGCTGAAAGGTATATGCAGCTGTCTGTTGGCGCAAAGTATGCACGAACCCTTCCTGAAGTCTCACTCGAGACTTTCGCTTGTGCTGCAAGCGCACTACTCGATTGCTACCAAGGTCTGGCAGGTCAGCGGCAAGCCGCGTGTCGCTCCATTTCTATAATATTATGGGATTGGTCATGTGAGCTTTCTCATGCTTGATTGTGGATTGATAGCAAAACTGAGAAAGCACGAAAGTTTGGTAGTTCTTGTTTTTGAGAATTCATTGTAAATCAGCATGTTGTGGGTTTTTTGTGGAGTGGCACTTATTTTGCTGATTCATTATGTCTCGAAGCTTCATGAATCAGCCTGTCGCTAGCTCCAAGAGGGTAACTCTTTGCTTGTAATGGCATTTTCTACTTCGGTGGCATCAATGGATTAAAGCGGTGATGTCGAGGGATATCGTGGCACTGGCCACGTGCGGGATTCGCAGTGCGTTTGACTCCACAGCGACCCCCAGCGGCATCGAGAGTCATTACAAGAACAATTAGCTCCAAGGAGTGCAACGTGCGAAACGGAACTGATACCTCCGATGCGGAACAACTAAAATCACTGGGTTACGACCAAAAGTTCGACCGTTCAATGTCGCTCTGGTCCAACCTAGCGCTTGGTTTTCTTTACCTATCCCCGCTTGTCAGTGTGGTCGCGATGCTCGCGCAAGGCCTTGCGACGGCAGGTCCACCATCAATGTTCTGGATCCTTATTGTTGGGGGCGGACAGCTGTTGGTCGCTTTGGTGTTCGGTGAGATCGTGGCACAGTATCCTATTGCGGGTGGGCTCTATCAGTGGGCTCGACGGCTGTGGAATGGGCAGTACGCCTGGATCCTATCCTGGATCTACTTGGCTTGCGTGATCGTCGCCATCGCCACAACGGCAATGTTCGGTTCTAGCTTCGTCGCGAATCTGTTCACTGGTACCAGAGAGAGTACAGGGGTAGCAGTGACTCCCGGGTTAAGCGCTATCATCGCCGGCGCTATGCTGCTGATCGCTCTGCTTTTGAACATGACTGGTACAAAGACGCTGTCGCGGATTGCCGGTGCAGGTCTGGCGGCGGAGCTAATTGGCGTGATCGCCGTTGGCCTGTATCTGCTCATTTTCGATCGGCACAACGATTTTTCCGTGTTCTTCGACACGATGGGCACCGCGCTGGAAGGCAACTATTTTTCTGCATTCGTAGGGGCGTCGTTAGTCGGCATCTTTATGGTGTACGGATTTGAGGCCTGCGGTGAGGTGGCTGAGGAAGTTCCCAATCCAGGACGCCAGATTCCGCGTGCAATGATCCTGACGGTCGTGGTTGGTTGCAGCTCGGCGCTGCTGTCGTTCGCAGGATACGTATTAGCTGCGCCCAACTTGGTTGACATCGTGAATGGGAAGGTCGCAGATCCGATTCCTGCTATTTTGAACGACTCCATTGGATTCATTGGGACGAAGGTCTTCCTGGTCATTGCACTCACGTCGTTCTTGGCCTGTGTGATGGGGCAGCAGGCATCCTCCAGCAGGCTGATTTATTCCTTTGCTCGCGACAAGATGTTTCCTGGCTCTCACATTTTCGCCAAGTTGTCCAAAAAAGGGCATGTCCCTGTGTGGGCTTTGGTAGGTGTGAACACGCTCTCCGCCTTACTGCTGCTCTTTGTCTACCTTGTCCCAGATTCACTTTACCGAGTAGCTGGTGGGCAGATGCTTGCAGGGTACGTCGCATTCCAGATGGTGGTGGTTGCTGCTCTGCGTGCTCGAATGAAAGGGTGGAAACCAGCAGGTGCTTTCTCGCTTGGGCGTTGGGGTTGGATTGTAAATCTGGGGGCATTGGCCTATGGGATCTTCGCTTGCGTTGTCCTTTCGCTACCGTCCAGCAATCCGAGCTTGGGGGTGCTTGACCGCTGGATCGCGCTCGTGGGTTTGTCAGTGGTCGTGGTGACGGGTTTGCTCTACATGTTCATCGCGAAGCCACATCGCAATTCCACTGCACCTGAGGGCGATGCTGTTCAAATAGCGAATGCGATGCGCAAAAGCTCAGCAAGTTCTCAGAAGACAACCGCTTCTAATGAAGCTGCCAGAGTTGTTGGTCAGCTGCCGGCGCGTTGAATGGCCCGAAGGTGATTCGCTTGGCAAGATCGAATGGGATCTACATTTAATTGAGACCAATAGGTTCGTCAGGTAATGCTTTGAAAATCAAGAAGCCCGGCTCACGCCGGGTTTTTTGCATTGTGCCCCAGGCATGGCGCGTTGCGCGTAAGCGCAACCCGCGTGGCTGTTGTGGCCAAGCAGGTGACTTGGAGGTGAAAATCCTTCAGCTGTATAGCCTGAACCGCCGTGTAAGGAACCGTAAGCACTGTGGTGTGAGAGGACGGCGGGTGTGAGCAGCCTCCCACTCGATCCGGACGCGGGCGGCAGGTGAACTGAATCGAGGCCTCCGATGGCGACACTCAGTTCAACTCCCTAGACCTGGGTGGCGAGATCGGTCGCTGATGGAAGAACAGCGTTCGCACTTGACGGTTCCCTGTCAGAGTTGAGCGATACCGGTCATCTCTGATCGACGCTTCGGGTCAAGCGTTGCAGTACAGTAAGCTTGGACCGAGGGTCATTAAGTGGTGTTGGAGACCTGTATGCTAGCGATAAATTTACTCGGCCCTTGTGCATCAGCAGATCCCCGTTGCTGGAGCAGTCAGTTCCGTTGTTTTGCTGCGCGTAGGGACCAGGTCTACGGTCTGGCGGCGTTCGTTTTGGGTAACGATCTTCTGGCGGCTGACTGGCTCATCCACCCGGCCCTTGGTCTAGGAAGGCGAACCCCCTGCAGTCTCCTGATGAATAACGAAGGATACAGCCAAGTCTGTGAGTATCTTGTGAGAATGGATTACGGCGTTTATTGACGCGCTGGGGTGTGAATCTGAGCTCCGCAGTTCGGGTAGGAGCGGCCGGCTGCGGTCGATCGCTATTCAGGTTAGAACGGATGGATGAGGTGCACCAGAAATCGAAAAGCGTCAGCTTTGACTCCTAAGGCTTGGTGGCCCCCGCGAGCGGATCGGGTCGTGCCCATTCGCAGCATATCTTTGACAGACGTGACTCACGTGAGTAACTGCCAATGCCATCGACACGCACCTCGCAGAACGGCTGGTGCGTGGTCAGGGAGTTTCAACCAGAGTGAAGGCCTTCCGTGGCCTCGACCCTGAGTAGCCACTGTTCGTCCCCGGGAGTACCGGCGAAGGTTTGAAGATCAGCAGCCAGCACCGTGACGGGAAGACGTACTACAGCGCGAGGCGAACCCTTGCGGTCAAGCTTAAGCGCCGGGGCATCGACCTACGGCATATCAGCAAAATACTGGGCGTCGAAAGCCTGGAAGCAGTCAATAAGCTCTGCCCCGGAGATCCCGCGCACTTGGGCGACATCGTGCGGAGAATCATTTAATGACGCCTATACGAGCATCAGGAGTATGTTGATTTCCGCCAAGAGACTATAGGGCTGCGGTGGGGATCGCTACATAGAGACGAACTCATGGAGGGGGGGACATCAAAAACCGAAAAAAACCGGCGCATGCAAAATACCCTAATCGTGGAGCACGAGCTGCTTCTCATGATCCTGGTGTGACTCTAGAGGCTCGCTGGCCGCCGTTGCGAGTATAGGGTCAAGTGCCAATTTCCCGCAGAGATCTACTGCAGCTGGCTCTTCTGGTGGCTCGCGGATGATTTGCAGCAGCGCGCCTTATCCGGTCTGACCAGAAACGAAGTCGATGAAGCACGTCAAGGACGTGCATCAAGACTGAAGTCCAGCATCAAGGTCTCAGGTTTGGTTGTTTTAAGTCATGTAAACCACGGTGCAACCCTAGAATCAGTCGTATTCTCGACCGCAGCCATCCCAAAAGTCATATCGTGAACTGGTCAGATCACAGTATTTCTGTAAATTGCAGTTCAATTTTGGGTGCAAAAAAAGTTAATTCGGCTGCAAATTCAAGCTCACAACGCTATTTACTCGAGGAGTGCGACCTGACCGGTCTAACCTGTTACGCCTGCTCGTGTGGTTGAGGGGCGTGCGAAGCTAGGCCGGGCTGTCGTCCTATCAGTCTGGGTATAGGAAGTTAACCGTCGGTTGAATGTAATGGCGGCTTACAATTGCGCATTGCTCGCAGGCGAAGCGGGTGCGGGCGAACGTCATCCAAACGCATTACCTTCGGCTCCATCAGTCGGAGTGAGAGCAGCTTCTGAAGTCTCACATCGGCCCCTTT
>Ga0213828_1000101_pt1 | contig 112521 bp, 96 predicted proteins | sample MC6MC0897MG_FD_180664 | JGI IMG/M metagenome (GOLD analysis project Ga0213828, IMG submission 180664) | Enriched soil aggregate microbial communities from Iowa State University, Ames, United States - MC6-MC0897-MG | ecosystem: Environmental > Terrestrial > Soil > Unclassified | place: USA: Iowa...
AAGTTTCCTTTGCAACTTCAACCACTTGCGCTTCGTTCGACTTGGCGTCTCACGTCAGCGGGAGGCGAATTCTACAGCGTTACAATCTGCTGTCAACTCCCTTTTTCACCGCTGTCGATTCAAGCATATGAACCGAAGCCCTTCCTCGCTGCTTACTTCGTCCAACTCATTGATTCTCAAGGAGTTTTCCGTTTCGTCTGCGCCGGAAGTGGGGCGAATTATAGAGAGATTCAGAGGGGCGTCAACCCCTATTTTCATTAAATTGTCATATCGGTCAGAAATGGCCCTAAAAGCGAAGGGGCGAGCCTTGCGGCCCGCCCCTTTCAACACACTATTACAAGCTTGGGAATGCGAACTGCGAAGCCTCATGGCTCGCGCGCTGAGGCCAGCGCTGTGTGATCGCCTTGCGGCGGGTGTAAAAACGCACACCGTCCGGGCCGTACGCATGGAGATCGCCAAACAACGAACGCTTCCAGCCGCCAAAGCTGTGGTAAGCCACAGGGACCGGCAGAGGAACGTTGACGCCCACCATGCCGACTTCGATCTCATCGCAGAACAAGCGCGCGGCCTCGCCATCACGGGTGAAGATGCACGTGCCATTGCCGTACTCGTGATCGTTGATCAGCTGCATGGCTTGCTCAAGGCTGTTGACTCGGACGATGCACAGCACCGGCCCGAAGATCTCTTCTTTATAGATACGCATCTCGGGGGTGACCTGGTCGAACAGGCAGCCACCCAGGAAGAAACCGTCTTCATGCCCCGACACCGTCAGGCCACGACCATCCACGACCAGCTTGGCACCCGCACCAACACCATCTTCTATATAGCCACTGACTTTGTCGCGATGCTGACCGGTCACCAACGGCCCCATGTCCAGCCCGCATGTCGTGCCTGCACCAATTTTCAGCGCCTTGATCTGCGGCACGAGTTTGGCGACCAACGCGTCGGCAACCTGATCACCGACGCAGACAGCCACCGAAATCGCCATGCAGCGCTCGCCACACGAACCGTAAGCTGCGCCCATCAATGCACTCACGGCATTGTCCAGATCCGCGTCCGGCATCAGCACGGCATGGTTCTTCGCGCCCCCCAGCGCCTGAACGCGTTTGCCGCGTGCCGTCGCTTCTTTATAGATGTACTCGGCAATCGGCGTTGAGCCCACGAAACTCAGCGCTTTGACTTCCGGCGCCTCAATCAAGGCATCGACCGCAGCTTTGTCGCCATGCACTACGTTCAACACGCCCTTGGGCAAGCCTGCTTCGTGCAGCAATTGAGCGATCAAGAGAGTGGAACTTGGATCGCGCTCGGAAGGTTTGAGGATGAAACAGTTGCCGCAAGCAATCGCCAGCGGATACATCCACAGCGGCACCATGGCCGGGAAGTTGAACGGTGTGATGCCGGCGACGACACCCAGCGGCTGGAAATCGGACCATGCGTCAATGTTGGGACCGACGTTACGGCTGTACTCACCTTTCAGGATTTCCGGGGCGGCGCTGGCGTATTCCACGTTTTCGATACCGCGCTTGAGCTCACCCGCAGCATCTTCCAGGGTCTTGCCGTGTTCCTCACTGATCAGCTGAGCAATACGCGCTTCGTTCTGCTCCAGCAATTGCTTGAAACGGAACATCACTTGAGCGCGCTTGGCCGGCGGTGTGTTGCGCCACGCGGGGAAGGCGGCTTTGGCCGAGTCGATGGCCTGCTGCACGGTTTCACGACTGGCCAAAGGAACCTTGTGAATCGCCTGACCGGTTGACGGGTTGAAGACGTCGGCGGTACGACCGGTGTCGCTGACCAACTCGCCATGAATCAGGTGTTGAATGGTGCTCATGCGTAAACTCCGAAAAAAGTGACCCGCAGGTGCAGCCCACGCTGCACCTGTTGATAAAAGAGAGGGAATCAGTCGACCTGGTTGAGCGCTTCGCCCACCGCATCGAACATGCGATCCAGATCCTGCGGCTTGCTGTTGAACGTTGGGCCGAACTGCAGAGTGTCGCCGCCAAAACGCACATAGAAGCCGGCCTTCCATAACTTCATGGCCGTCTCGAAAGGACGAACGATCATGTCGCCGTCACGCGCAGCGAGCTGGATCGCACCTGCCAAGCCATAGTTGCGGATATCGACAACGTTCTTGCTGCCTTTGAGGCCGTGCAGAGAGTTCTCGAAATGCGGCGCGGTTTCCGCGACTTGCTGCACCAGGTTTTCGCGCTTGAGAATGTCCAGTGCGGCAAGGCCGGCGGCGCAAGCGACCGGGTGCGCCGAATAGGTATAACCGTGGGGGAATTCGACTGCGTACTCAGGCGTTGGCTGATTCATGAACGTCTGGTAAATCTCGCTGCTCGCTATCACCGCGCCCATCGGGATCGCGCCATTGGTGACTTGCTTGGCGATGCACATCAGGTCCGGTGTTACACCGAAGCTGTCTGCGCCGAACATCGAACCCGTGCGGCCGAAGCCAGTGATGACTTCGTCAAAGATCAGCAGAATGTTGTGCTGATCGCAGATTTCGCGCAGGCGCTTGAGGTAGCCCTGCGGCGGAACGATCACGCCCGCCGACCCGGCCATAGGTTCGACGATGACCGCGGCGATGTTCGACGCATCGTGCAGCTCGATCAACTTGAGCATTTCATCGGCCAACGCGATACCGCCCTGCTCCGGCATGCCGCGCGAATAAGCGTTGCTGGCAAGCAAGGTGTGAGGCAGGTGGTCGACGTCCATCAACTGGCCGAACATTTTGCGATTGCCGTTGACGCCACCCAGGCTGGTGCCCGCGATGTTCACGCCGTGATACCCACGGGCACGGCCGATCATTTTGGTCTTGGTCGCCTGACCTTTGAGACGCCAGTAAGCACGGACCATTTTCACGGCGGTGTCCGCGCACTCCGAGCCAGAGTCGGTATAGAAGACGTGATTCAAATTGCCTGGCGTCAGATCAGTGATCTGTTCAGCCAGCTGGAAGGACAGTGGATGACCGAACTGGAACGCGGGCGAGTAATCGAGCGTGCCCAGTTGCTTGGCGACGGCTTCCTGAATTTCCTTGCGCGTATGACCGGCACCGCAGGTCCACAGACCGGACAAGCCGTCATAAATCTTGCGACCTTTATCGTCTGTCAGGTAACTGCCGTGCGCTGCAACGATCAGTCGAGGATCGCGCTGGAAATTGCGGTTGGCGGTGTAAGGCATCCAGTGCGCGTCAAGCTTGAGCTGGCTGGCCAGAGACATATCGGACGATTCGGGCATATTCATTGGAATTAACCTCACAAGGGTGTGGGTGGCCTGTCTTCGTACGCTAAAACCAGAGGCCGAAGCAGGACCGGGTTGCAGCTAACTTGCCACGGGCATAAAGTCTGGAAAATCCTGCTTTTATGATCTTTAGTTGGCCGATTACTAAACTATGAGCACCCGACGTTCCGACCCGCTGGCACAAGTCAGCGACTTTGATATCCGCCTGCTGCGCATCTTTAGAAGCGTAGTCGAGTCAGGGGGCTTCTCTGCCGCCGAAAGCGCGCTGGGCATTGGTCGCTCGGCGATCAGCCAGCAGATGAGCGATCTGGAGCAACGTCTCGGTTTGCGCTTGTGTCAGCGTGGTCGGGCGGGGTTTTCTCTGACAGAAGAAGGCCGTGAGGTCTATCAGTCGTCGCTGCAGCTGTTAAGTGCGCTGGAAAGTTTTCGCACGGAAGTGAATGGCCTTCACCGACACCTGCGCGGCGAACTGAACATCGGCCTGACGGATAACCTGGTCACCCTCCCCCACATGCGAATCACCCACGCGCTGTCACAACTCAAGGAGCGTGGGCCGGATGTGCACATCAACATCCGCATGATCGCGCCCAACGAAGTGGAGCAAGGCGTGCTCGATGGCAGTTTGCATGTCGGTGTTGTGCCCCAAGCCAGCGCCTTGTCCGGCCTTGAATACCAGCCGCTCTACAGTGAACGCTCCCTGTTGTACTGCGCGGTAGGACATCCATTGTTTTACGTGGACGACGCGCAACTGGGCGATGACCGTCTCGCCGATCAAGAAGCCATTGCGCCGACCTTCCGTTTGCCAACGGAGATCCAGGCTCACTATCAGGCGCTCAAATGCACCGCCAGCGCTTCGGACCGAGAAGGCATGGCGTTCCTGATCCTCACCGGACGCTACATGGGCTATTTGCCGGACCACTACGCGAGCTTCTGGGTCCAGCAAGGCAGACTAAGAGCACTAAAGCCGCAGACTCGATTTTATGACCTGAGTCTTGTCACCGTGACCCGAAAGGGACGTCGCCCCCATTTGGTGCTGGAGAGTTTTCTGGAAAGTCTGGCTGCCACACGATGAGGCCAAAACGAACTACTCGTGCCAAAAATCGCGCGAACAAGAACTGACTCAAAGATTTTTAAACCTTTATTTTTCATATAGATAAAGGGTAACTGACGACAGCTACCTGATCGATTGGACAGGTTTTTGCAGCAACGGCCAGTGTCGGTGGAACGCGTAGACGATCTCACGCGCATCGCCGGCATGGCCAAAACACAAAAACCGAGAGTCCAGCATGCAGCCCGAAGCGCCCGACAATAACGACCTGATCTACGGCCTCAACGACAGACCCCGCCCGGCACCCGCCACGCTGGCCGCCATTCAGCACGTGCTCGCGGCGTTCGTCGGCATCATCACGCCTCCACTGATCATCGGGTCAGCATTAGGGCTGGGGGCTTACTTGCCTTACCTGATCAGCATGGCATTGATGGTTTCAGGTGTCGGTACGTTTATTCAGGCACGTCGTCCCTTCGGCATTGGTGCCGGGATGATATGCCTGCAAGGGACCAGCTTCGCGTTTCTCGGCGCGGTCCTGTCTGCGGGATTTATGGTCAAACAGCGTGGCGGCAGCCCCGAAGACATCATGGCGATGGTTTTCGGTGTGTGTTTCTTCGGCGCCATCGTGCAGATTGTCCTCAGCCGCTTCATCGGCCAGTTGCGCCGCGTTATCACGCCGTTGGTTACCGGGATCGTGATCACACTGATCGGCGTCAGCCTGATCAAGGTCGGCGTGACGGACCTGGGCGGTGGCTTCAACGCCCCCGATTTTGGCGAGCCGCTCAATCTCGCGCTGGGCGTTTTCGTGTTGCTGGTCATCATTCTGCTTAACCGCTCGAGCACGCCGTGGGTGCGTCTGTCGGCAATCATCATCGGGCTTGCGGTCGGCAGCGTTGCGGCATGGTTCTGCGGAAAGCTTACGCCCCATGCCATCAGCGGCGTCGCGTTGATCAGTATTCCGCTGCCTTTGCGGTTTGGTTTCAATTTTGACTGGGCAGCGTTCCTACCCGTCGCGCTGATTTATCTGATCAGCAGCATCGAAACCGTGGGCGACCTGACGGCCAACTGCATGCTTTCTCGTGAACCGATCAAAGGCCCCAGTTACATCGCCCGCCTCAAAGGCGGCGTATTGGGCGATGGCGTGAGTTGCATGATCGCCGCCACCTTCAGCGCCTTTCCCAACACCACGTTCGCCCAGAACAACGGGGTGATTCAGCTCACGGGCGTGGCCAGTCGTTATGTCGGGCTCTATATCGGCGCGATTCTGTTCCTGCTCGGACTCTTCCCGGTCATCGGTGCGATTCTTCAACAGATTCCAAAACCGGTGCTGGGCGGCGCGACGCTGGTGATGTTCGGCAGCGTGGCCGCCGCCGGCGTCCGGATCCTGGCGCAGTCGACGCTGGATCGCCGCAGCATGTTGATCATCGCGACGTCATTCGGCGTCGGCCTGGGCATCGCCGCGCAACCGACCTTGCTGCACCATCTGCCACAACTGGTACAAAACTTGTTTGATTCGGCGATCACCAGTGGCGGTCTGACGGCGATTGCGATGTGCCTGTTGTTGCCCGAAAGCAAAGAGCCCCTCGCAGAAAAGCAGGAGATGGAGGCATTTGAGCACTAATTCCATTGCCAGCGCTTGTCGGATCGTCACGGGTGCGTTATCTGTTCACCCCGTCGCACCCAATGATCCGTCTGGAACCGCACATGACCCTTGAAGTCCCTGCTCACAGCGCCAGCGCCACCAAACCGGCGAGCCGCATTCGTCAAAAGAATGAAGAAGCGATCATGAAAGCTGCCGAGGACGAGTTCGCCCGTCACGGATTCAAAGGCACCAGCATGAACACGATCGCGCAGAATGCCGGGCTGCCAAAAGCCAACCTGCACTATTACTTCACCAACAAGCTGGGTCTGTACATCGCGGTCCTGAGTAACATCATTCAACTGTGGGACAGCACCTTCAACCATCTGAAGGTCGAAGACGATCCGGCTCAGGCGTTGACCCAATACATCCGCGCGAAGATGGAGTTCTCCCGACGCCAGCCACAGGCCTCGCGCATCTTCGCGATGGAAATCATCAGTGGCGGCGAATGCCTGAACGAATACTTCAGCCAGGATTACCGGCAGTGGTTTCAAGGACGGGCGGCCGTCTTTCAGGCGTGGATCGATGCGGGCAAAATGGACCCGGTCGATCCGGTTCATCTCATCTTCCTGCTGTGGGGCAGCACTCAGCATTACGCTGACTTCGCCACGCAGATCTGCCAGGTCACCGGTCGCACGCGCCTGACCAAGCAAGACATGGAAGAGGCGGGCAACAACCTGATCCGCATCATCCTCAAGGGTTGCGGGCTCACGCCACCGATCTGATCTTCGAACAACCTTAGCGTCTGGCTGAAACCGTCAATGCCTTCTACCCTCGTCGGCCCTTGTGAATTTCGCGAGGAGATTCGCAAGAGCCGCTTCATTACCCTCGCGGCGCCCATCAATAGCCCGGCCGATGCTCAGGCGTTCATCGAGCAGAACAGTGACCTCAACGCCACGCACAACTGCTGGGCCTGGAAACTGGGTGCGCAATACCGCAGCACGGACGATGGCGAGCCGGGCGGCACGGCAGGCCGACCTATTCTGGCGGCCATCGAAGCGCAGGATTTCGATCAGGTGGTGGTGCTGGTGATTCGCTGGTACGGCGGGATCCAGCTGGGCACCGGCGGACTGGCCCGTGCCTACGGCGGCGGGGCCAACAAATGCCTTCAACAGGCAGCACGCTTGCCGCTGATCAATCGTGTTTCACTGACGTTCGACTGTACTTTCAGCGAACTGGCGCTGGTGAAGTTGCGGCTTGCCGAACTCAATGGCGTGGTGGAAAACGAAGACTTCCTGGCCAACGGTGTCGCGCTCTCAATCGCTGTCGGGCCAGAGCAAATCGAGACCTTCCAGCGGCAACTGTCCGACCTCAGTCGCGGGCGCATCGTCCTGCATCGACAACCCGACGTTTGACCTGCCCCGTTTCGCGCTTCCACGCATTTGACGGTTGCCCACATCTACTGTGCATCTGCCTGTGGACAAGCTGAGCACATACCCTCGCAGGCCTTGATTCATATGGGCTTGGGGACTCTGATCAATTTTTAGCCAAACCACTTATCCACCGCACAAAAAGACTGAAAAACAGGATGTTAGAGTGCCTTATCACCACTTGCTCCTATCCTTCGCCCGCTTATGCCGAGGATTCTCGATTGCGCACATTAACTGTGGAGCAACCTGTGGATAACAGGTGCAACGCTGTCCACAGCGCAGGGGATATCGTGCTCGCCATCAACTGGTCATTTTTCATACAAATTGTTTGAACCAGATTGACTCGCCAGCGAAACAGGGCGCCCAGTCATGGTGCTCCTGTGTCCTTAATGGTTCATTTTTCAACAGAGGCACGGGATGCAGACGGTGACGAGGTCGCGGGGATGAATGGCTGTCAGCCCTATCACATCGGGGTTCGGAGTGGATCAAGGCGTCAACCCGTCAGTAACGCGCAAAAACCTGACCAGCTGGCCAAGAAATTGCTAAGTGCAGTAGCGATCCTTTGTCATCGAGCCCGTCATGCCTCATTCAACGACTCACCCGCGCCTGCAACTGCGCCACATCACCAAGCGATATCCAGGATGTCTTGCCAACGATGCCATCGACCTGACCATCCAGCCCGGCGAAATCCACGCGCTGCTCGGCGAAAATGGCGCGGGCAAAAGCACCTTGATGAAAATCATCTACGGCGTGGTCCAGCACGATGCGGGGCAGATTATCTGGGAAGGTCAGCCGCTGTCCATGCGCAACCCTGCTCAAGCCCGGGCGCTCGGCATCGGAATGGTGTTCCAGCATTTTTCGCTGTTCGAAACGCTGACCGTTGCGCAGAACATCGCCTTGGCGATGGGCGCCGCGGCCGGCACGCCGAAACAACTGGAGCCGAAGATTCGCGAGGTTTCGCAGCGTTATGGCATGGCGGTCGAGCCTCAACGGCTGGTGCACAGCCTGTCTATCGGTGAGCGGCAAAAAGTCGAAATCATCCGATGCCTGATGCAAGACATTCGCCTGCTGATTCTCGATGAGCCGACATCGGTGCTGACGCCGCAAGAAGCCGAGGACCTGTTTGTCACCCTGCGCCGACTGGCCGAAGAAGGCTGCAGCATTCTTTTCATCAGCCACAAGCTGGGTGAGGTGCGCGCGTTGTGCCACAGCGCGACGGTGTTGCGTGGTGGCAAAGTGTCGGGGCACTGCGTGCCCGCTGAATGCAGCGATCTGCAACTGGCGCAGTTGATGGTCGGTGATGCGGAAGGTCTGGTCGCGCAGTATCCGAAAGCCACAGGTAACACGCCTTTTCTCCAGGTGGAAAAGCTGTCGTGGCACAACCCGGATCCGTTTGGCTGCTCGCTGATCGAGGTTGACCTGGAAGTGCGCAGCGGGGAGATCGTTGGTATCGCGGGGGTCGCCGGCAATGGTCAGGATGAGTTACTCGCGCTGCTGAGCGGTGAGCAAACATTGACCCGGGCTGAAGCGCAGCGCATCCGGCTTGGCGAGCAAGGCGTTGCTCATCTGCGCCCGGACGCTCGGCGCCGACAAGGCCTGGCCTTCGTGCCCGCCGAACGCCTGGGCCATGGCGCTGTGCCGGAAATGAGCCTGGCGGATAACGCGCTGTTGACCGCTTTTCAGCAGGGACTTGTGAGCAAGGGGCTCATCCAGCGCGGCAAGGTTGAGGCCTTGGCTCACACCATCATTCAGCGCTTTGCGGTGAAAACACCGGACGCGCGCACAGCCGCCCGAAGCCTGTCGGGCGGCAATCTGCAGAAATTCATTCTGGGCCGCGAAATCCTGCAGAACCCGAAACTGCTTGTCGCTGCACACCCGACCTGGGGCGTGGATGTGGGCGCGGCGGCAGCGATTCATCGCGCGTTGATTGCATTGCGCGACGCTGGCGCGGCCATTGTGGTGATCTCCGAAGACCTCGACGAGTTGTTTCAGATCAGCGATCGGGTCGGGGCATTGTCGGGCGGCCGCCTGTCGGCGCTGTTGCCTACGCCGCAAACCACACAGGTGCAGATCGGCGGCTGGATGGCCGGGCAGTTCGACACCGATCATTTACCTCAAACCGGCTCCGCGTCGCACATTTAAAGGAGGCTCCGATGTTGCTTTCACTGGAACCGCGCGGCCATGAGTCACGCGCCATGTTGTGGTTTTCGCCTCTGCTGGCGGCCATGCTGACACTGGCTTCGGGATCGTTGCTGTTCATCGCGCTCGGACTCGATCCGTTGCTGACCCTGCACACCTTGTTGATCGCACCGGTCAGCGACCTCTACGGCGTGTCCGAACTGATGGTCAAGACCCTGCCGATCCTGCTGTGCGCGCTGGGTCTGGCCGTGGCGTACCAAGCGCGGATCTGGAACATCGGCGCCGAAGGTCAATTGCTGATCGGCGCACTGGCGGGCAGCGCCGTGGCGGTCAATGTGATCGATATTGACAGCCGCTGGGTGCTGGTGCCCATTCTGCTAATCGGCATCATTGCGGGTGCCGCATGGGCTGGTCTGACGGCTTGGTTGCGCACGCAGTTCAACGCCAACGAAATCCTCACCAGCATCATGCTCAATTACATTGCGCTGAACCTGCTGCTGTATTTCGTCCATGGCGCGCTGAAAGATCCGGCGGGCATGAATTTCCCTGAGTCCGCCATGTTTGGCGATGCCAGTCGTCTGCCGCTGCTGACCGAAGACGGTCGCGTACACGCCGGGGTGTATTTCGCCCTGCTCGCCCTGGTCGCCGTCTGGGTGTTGCTGCAACGCAGCTTTGTAGGTTTCCAGATCAAGGTTCTTGGCCTGGACAAACGCGCCGCCGGGTTCGTCGGCTTTCGCGAGAAGCGGTTGGTCTGGCTGGCGTTATTGATCAGTGGCGGACTGGCGGGGTTGGCAGGTGTCTGCGAGGTGACCGGCCCCATCGGTCAATTGGTGCCTCAGGTATCACCGGGGTACGGCTACGCCGCGATCACCGTGGCCTTTCTCGGCCGACTCAATCCGCTCGGGATTCTGTTCTCCAGCCTGTTGATGGCGTTGCTGTATCTGGGCGGCGAAAGTGCGCAGATGACCCTTAATTTGCCGCAAGCCATCACGCAGTTGTTTCAAGGCATGATGCTGTTTTTCCTGCTGGCTTGTGATGTGCTGATTCTCTACCGCCCGCGCCTCACGCTGCGCTGGGCCCGCCGCCAGATGGCCGCTGTGCCGGGAGCCGTGTGATGGACATCGATCTGCTGAGTAATATCTTTTTTGCCACGGTACGTTGCGGCACGCCGCTGTTGCTCGTAGCGCTGGGTGAGCTGGTGTGTGAGAAGAGCGGCGTTCTCAACCTGGGTCAGGAAGGCATGATGCTGTTCGGTGCGGTGATCGGTTTCATCGTTGCGCTCAGCACGGACAGTCTGTGGCTAGGCGTCTTGCTGGCGATCCTCGCGGGCATGCTGCTTTCGTCGCTTTTCGCCTTGGTGGCGCTGGTGTTCAACGCCAATCAGGTCGCGACCGGGCTGGCACTGACGATCTTCGGCGTCGGGCTTTCCAGTTTCGTCGGCGCCGCCTGGGTCGGCAAACCGCTTTCGGGGTTCGAGCCTCTCGCAGTGCCTTACTTGAGTGATATTCCGCTGATCGGGCGGATGCTTTTTGCACAGGACATTCTGGTTTACCTGTCCTTCGCCCTGTTCGCCCTGGTGGCCTGGACGCTTCTGAAAAGCCGTGCGGGTTTGATTATTCAAGCGGTGGGCGAAAACCCTGACGCAGCCAGTGCGATGGGCCTGCCCGTGCTGCTCGTTCGCACCTTGGCGGTGTTGTTCGGCGGCGCCATGGCTGGGCTTGCCGGTGCTTATCTGTCGCTGGCCTACACGCCGATGTGGGCGGAAAACATGAGCGCAGGCCGCGGCTGGATTGCCCTGGCGCTGGTGGTGTTCGCCAGTTGGCGCGTTGCACGGGTGTTGTTGGGCGCCTATCTATTCGGCTTCGCCAGCATTCTGTACCTGGTCGCGCAGGGCATCGGCCTGGCAATCCCTTCGAACCTGCTGGCGATGCTGCCGTATGTCGCGACGATCGTGGTGCTGGTGTTACTGTCGCGCGACGCACTGCGCACCCGACTGTATGCACCGGTGTCCTTGGGACAGCCTTGGCAGTCGGGGCACTGAGTCAGGCGAGAGTGTGACCGTTGCGCCGGAAAACCAAATTCCTGGAGCCCGCCGCGGTCAACTCTCCTGATGCCGCTTCGTTTCGTTTTCCAAGGAGTTAACTTCATGCCTGCCAACAAAACTGCATTGATCATCGGCGCTTCCCGAGGTTTGGGTCTCGGCCTGGTCAAACGCCTGACCGACCAAGGCTGGGAGGTCACCGCGACAGTTCGTGATCCGCACAGCGCAGACGCATTGAAAGCCTTGCCCGGCGTGCACATTCAGACGCTGGACATGGACGAGCAATCGTCGCTGGAAGTGCTCACGCATAACCTCAAGGGTCAGGTGTACGACGTGTTGTTCGTCAACGCTGGCGTCATGGGTCCCAAACATGAAAATCCTACCGATGCCACCGCCGGTGAGTTGGGCCAATTGTTCCTGACCAACGCGGTCGCCCCTATTCGTCTGGCCAAGCGCTTCGTCGATCAGATTCGTCCGAACACCGGCATCATTGCGTTCATGAGCTCGGTGCTCGGCAGCGTCACGATGCCCGACGCGCCGGAAATGGCGTTGTACAAGGCCAGCAAGGCAGCACTGAACTCGATGACCAATACCTTCGTCACTCAACTGGGCGACAACAAACCGACCGTGCTGTCGATGCACCCGGGCTGGGTTCGCACCGCCATGGGTGGCGAGGGCGCCGACATCGACGTGGACACCAGTGTCCGCGGGTTGGTCGAGCAGCTTGAGCGATTTGCCGGGGAAGGTGGACATCACTTCGTGAACTACAAGGGAGAGACCATTCCCTGGTAACGCTTTGAGTCGGAGGCGTCGGCTGGCTGGCGACTGCGTTGGGTCAGGTGTATCCGCATCGACCGATCTGCCGGATTCGCTGCCGTCGTCACCTCCGACGTCTTCCACAGGTTTGTAGAGATCAAAAGAGCGCTTCCTGTCGCTGACCACAAGGTGAAAGCCAATACTTGATCAACAGGTCAACTCCCCACTACACTCCGCCCCCTCGCCTCGCGGCTCATTCGAAGTCGCGGCGACCCTGGATCAGCAGACAGGGCAACACTGAGCTGGCGACCTGAACCCACTTTCAGAGGAGCCGGCCAATGCCCGCGATCCGTATCTGGTTGAAAAATCCCCTTGCTGTGTTTACCGCCAACGATCTCGATGCCCGAGGCGGGCTGGTGGTGGAAAACGGTGTAATCGTCGAAATGCTCGCGACCGGTCAATCGCCTTCGGCGCCGTGCGATCAGACGTTCGATGCCCGTGAACACGTGCTGCTGCCGGGCCTGATCAACACTCATCACCACTTCTATCAAACGCTGACCCGTGCCTGGGCACCTGTCGTCAATCAGCCGTTGTTTCCGTGGCTGAAGACGCTGTACCCGGTCTGGGCACGCCTCACCCCGGAAAAACTGGCGCTGGCCAGCAAAGTCGCACTGACCGAATTGCTGTTGTCGGGCTGCACCACTGCGGCTGATCACCACTATCTGTTCCTGGACGGCCTGGAAAACGCGATCGACATCCAGGTGCAGAGCGTCCGCGAACTGGGCATGCGCGCGATGCTGACCCGCGGCTCCATGAGTCTGGGCGAAGCCGACGGCGGCTTGCCGCCGCAACAGACCGTGCAGCAAGGACAGGTGATTCTGGAAGACAGCCAACGGCTGATCGACACGTATCACGAGCGCGGGGACGGGGCGCAGATCCAGATTGCGCTGGCGCCCTGCTCGCCGTTTTCGGTCACCACTGAAATCATGTCCGAAAGCGCAGTGCTGGCCGAAAAGCTTGATGTTCGTCTGCACACGCATCTGGCGGAAACGCTGGATGAAGAGGACTTCTGCCTGCAACGCTTCGGCCTGCGCACCGTGGATTATCTGGACAGCGTCGGGTGGCTCGGACCACGTACCTGGCTGGCCCACGGCATTCATTTCAACGAGCAGGAGATCGCGCGACTGGGCGAAGCCGGGACTGGAATCTGTCACTGCCCAAGTTCGAACATGCGCCTGGCGTCGGGCATCTGTCCGACACTGGACCTGATCGCGGCCGGCGCGCCGATCGGATTGGGTGTGGACGGCTCAGCCTCCAACGACGCATCGAACATGATGCTGGAAGCCAAGCAGGCGCTGTACCTGCAGCGTTTGCGTTACGGCGCGGAAAAGATCACCCCGGAACTGGCGTTGGGCTGGGCGAGCAAAGGATCGGCCAAGCTCCTTGGTCGCAGCGACATCGGTGAACTCGCCGTGGGGAAACAGGCCGACCTTGCGCTCTTCAAACTGGACGAACTGCGTTTCTCAGGCAGCCATGATCCGCTCTCCGCGCTGTTGTTGTGCGGGGCGGATCGGGCGGATCGCGTGATGATCGGCGGCCAGTGGCGCGTGATTGACGGTCAGGTCGAGGGGCTGGACCTGAAAGGCCTGATTGCAGACCACCGCCAGGCGGCGGCGGAGTTGATCAGCGGCTGACAGTACAACCTGCTTCTGGCCTGCAGCCAGAAGCAAAGCCGTCACAATCCCAGCAACGACAGCATGACGAACGTCGCGAACAACACGAAGTGAGTCATGCCTTCGATGGCATTGGTCTCGCCGTCATTCAGGTTGATGGCGCTGACCAGCAGCGTGACGAAGATCATCACGGTCTGCACCGGTGTCATCGCCATCTGGAACGGCTGGCCCGTGTACAACGCCATCGCCTCCATTACAGGCACCGTCAGAATCACCGTCGACAAGGACGCACCCAACGCAACGTTGACCACCGACTGCATGCGGTTTGCCAAGGCAGCTCGCAACGCCGTGAGAATCTCGGGCGCGGCGGAAATCGCCGCAACCAGAATTGCGGTCATCACCGGCGGCGCGCCACTGCCTTCCAGGCCCAGATCGACCGTCTTCGACATGACCTCGGCCAACGCACCGATGATCACCACGCCGAAGACCAGCGTGCCGATGGACCGCGGCAGGTTTACCGGTTCGCTTGGCTGCTCAGGCTGTTCCTTGCGGCGTTTCTTGTCGGGATAGCTGTAACTGAAGAAATAACTGTGCGGCCCCACCTGCATGCGCAAAAACAAGCCGTAGAGCAGGATCATCGCGCCAATGGTGAATGCCGAATAGACCTTCCATTTCGACTCCGGAATGAATTCGGGCACGACCATTGATACGGCCATCGCCGTCAGGATCATCACGCTGTAGGAACGTGCCGAATCGTCGTTGTAGGACTGCTCGCCGTGCTTAAGCCCCCCCATCAAAGCGGCCAGCCCGAGAATTCCGTTGATGTCCAGCATGACGGCCGAGTAAATCGTGTCGCGCACCAGCGTCGGTGACGGCTCGTTGCTCATCATGATCGCCAGGATGACCACCTCTACCAGCACTGCTGACAGGGTCAGGATCATCGTGCCGTAGGGATCGCCGACTTTTTCCGCGAGCAATTCGGCGTGGTGCGCCACACGCATGGAGGCGCAGACGATGAACCCCACTAGCGCAATGCCCGCGATCAGCGCCACGGTGTTGCCGTGCCCCAGTAATTGATGCTCGAACGGGTAAGCGAAGCAGGTCGCAATCACCGCCAACAGAAGAAACTTTTCTTGCTTGAGTATCGTGCCCATCGCTGCCTTTTCGCCTCTGCGACCCAGGCCGCACGTCCATGAAGGTTTAACTGCTCAAGCGGTTGAGAGTGTTGGTTGTAAATAAAGGTTTCAAGACAGGCCTGAAGCAGCCGTGTTTTGTGGGAGCGAATTCATTCGCGAAGATATTTCAGCCGATAAATATGCATCGGCTGTAAGGCCACCTCGCGAATGAATTCACTCCCACAGAGTGTTGACCTGTTGCACCGGTTCGTAGCGTCCAGCTCGTTGTACGCACTGTCGGCGAACACACGACCGACGCCACCGATCCTGAGATCTCGTCGAATCCCGCCACGCACCCAGACCTGTCTTATTGGTCAGCTTTTTGCATTGAGTCCGACGCCCTGCCCAGACGGCCCGGCCCACAAGACCAAAGGAGCTCGACCTGCATGCTTTCCACCCTTCACTCACGTCGTCCGCTGAAAAAACTGCTGTGCGCCATGGCCGCTGTCGTTGGCCTCAGTTCCAGTCTGCTGGCCGTTGCGGCAGATCCGTTGAAAGTCGGATTCGTGTACATCGGGCCGATTGGCGACCACGGCTGGACCTATCAGCATGAGCAGGGCCGCCAGGCGATGGCCAAGGCACTGGGCGACAAAGTGACCACCAGTTTTGTCGAGAACGTACCGGAAGGCGCGGATTCAGAGCGCGTCATCCGCAACATGGCCAAGAGCGGTTACGACCTGGTGTTCACCACCTCGTTCGGTTACATGAACCCGACGCTGAAAGTCGCCAAGCAATTTCCCAAAGTGACCTTCGAACACGCGACGGGCTATAAGCAGGACAAGAATATGGGCACGTACCTGGCCCGCACCTACGAAGGTCGTTATGTGGGTGGTTTCCTGGCCGCGAAGATGACCAAAACCAAAAAAATCGGTTATGTCGCCTCGTTCCCGATTCCAGAGGTCTTGCGCGACATCAACGCGATTCAACTGGCGCTGAACAAATACAACCCAGGCACCGAAATCAAAGTGGTGTGGGTCAACTCCTGGTTCGATCCGGGCAAGGAAGCGGACGCCGCCAATGCGCTGATCGATCAGGGCGTGGACGTGATCTTCCAGCACACCGACAGCCCGGCCCCGATTCAGGCCGCAGAGCGTCGTGGCGTGTACGCCGTGGGATACGCCTCGGACATGGCGCATTTCGGTCCGAAGGCCGTGCTGACCTCCATCGTCAATAATTGGGGCCCGCATTACATTCAGGCCACGCAATCGGTCATCGACGGCACCTGGAAATCGCAGGATTACTGGGGTGGTTTGAAAGAGGGTACGGTGGAACTGCCGATCAGCGACCTGGTGCCCGCCGACGTGAAAGGCGAAGCGCAGAAGATCATCGCCGACATCGAGAGTGGCGCGTTCCATCCTTTCACCGGCCCGATCAAGGATCAGAGCGGCGCAGTGAAAATCCCTGAAGGCAGCGTCGCGACCAATGCGGAACTCGCGTCGATGAACTATTACGTGGAAGGGGTGAAAGCGGAGTTGCCGAAGTAGGGCAATCCATGGTCTCAGACATCTGTAGGAGCGCGCTTTCCCGCGATTGCGTTCTGTCAGTCAACACATCCGAACCTGACACACCTCATCGCGGGCAAACGCGCTCCTACAGTGAGTGATAGCTGCCTAAACGGAGTACACATGAACCCGCTTCCCGTCATCGACATTTCCCCGCTCTACGCTCAAGACGATCAGGCCTGGCACGAGGTTGCCCAGCGCATTGATGCAGCGTGCCGTGAATGGGGTTTCTTCTACATCAAGGGCCACCCGATCAGCACCGAGCGTATCGACCAGGTGATCGGCAGCGCTCAGCGATTTTTCGCTCAGCCTCTGAGCGAGAAGCTGAAAATCGACATCACCCAAAGCCAGCATCATCGTGGCTATGGGGCGATTGCCACCGAGCAACTGGACCCCGACCTGCCCAGCGATCTGAAGGAAACCTTCGACATGGGCCTTCACTTGCCGGCCGATCATCCTGACGTGCTGGCCGGCAAGGCGTTGCGCGGACCTAACCGTCACCCGGATCTGCCGGGTTGGCAGTCACTCATGGAACAGCATTACCGAGACATGCAGGCATTGGCCCTGACGCTGCTAAGGGCCATGACGCCGGCGTTGGGCATCGAGCGCGACTTCTTCGATCAACGTTTCGAGCAACCGGTCAGCGTGTTGAGGATGATCCACTACCCGCCCCGCCACACCGCCACCAGCGAACAGCAACAAGGCGCTGGCGCTCACACCGACTACGGCTGCATCACCTTGCTTTACCAGGACGTTGCCGGCGGTCTTCAGGTGCGTGATGTTCGCGGTGAGTGGGTCGATGCGCCGCCCATCGAGGGCACCTTCGTGGTCAATCTGGGCGACATGATGGCGCGCTGGAGCAATGATCAGTACGTGTCGACGCCGCACCGGGTTATCAGCCCGCTGGGCGTCGATCGCTATTCGATGCCGTTCTTCGCCGAACCGCACCCTGATACCCGCGTTGAATGCCTGCCGGGCTGCACCGACGAGCACCATCCACCGCTCTACCCGCCGACCACATGCGCCGAGTTTCTGCTGTCACGTTTCGCCGACACCTATGCCTACAGAAGGGAGCAGGACGCAAAAGTCTGAACCGTCCGGTCAGGTTTTCACCCAGCCGACGCGCTCAACTCTGTAGAATGCCCACCATTGCACCTGATGAGAAAAGCACATGTACGACTGGTTGAATGCCCTGCCCAAGGCTGAATTACACCTGCATCTGGAAGGCTCGCTTGAGCCTGAACTGCTGTTCGCCCTGGCTGAACGCAACAAGATTGCCCTGCCTTGGAATGACGTCGACACCCTGCGCAAGGCGTACGCGTTCAACAACCTGCAGGAGTTTCTCGACCTGTATTACCAAGGCGCGGACGTGCTACGCACCGAGCAGGATTTCTACGACCTGACTTGGGCCTACCTGCAACGCTGTAAGGCTCAGAACGTCATCCACACCGAGCCATTCTTCGACCCGCAGACCCACACCGATCGCGGCATTGCGTTTGAGGTCGTGCTGAACGGCATCGCCGGGGCGTTGAAGGACGGCAAGGAGCAGCTGGGCGTCGGCAGCGGACTGATCCTCAGTTTCCTGCGACACCTCAGCGAAGAGGAGGCAGAAAAAACCCTCGACATGGCCCTGCCGTACCGCGATGCCTTTGTCGCGGTCGGTCTGGACAGTTCTGAAATGGGTCACCCGCCGAGCAAGTTTCAGCGCGTATTCGATCGTGCTCGCAACGAAGGCTTCCTGACCGTGGCCCACGCTGGCGAAGAAGGCCCGCCCGAGTACATCTGGGAAGCACTGGATTTGCTGAAAATCCAGCGCATCGACCATGGCGTGCGCGCGATCGAGGACGAACGCTTGATGCAACGCATCATCGACGAGCAAATCCCGCTCACGGTCTGCCCGTTGTCAAACACCAAACTCTGCGTGTTCGACCACATGAGCCAGCACAACATCCTCGACATGCTCGAGCGTGGGGTGAAGGTCACGGTGAATTCTGATGACCCGGCCTATTTCGGCGGGTACGTGACTGAAAACTTCCAGGCGCTGCACGAGCATCTCGGCATGACTCAGGATCAGGCGAAACGCCTGGCCCAGAACAGCCTGGATGCGCGTTTGATCAAGCCCTGATCTCAAGAAACGTCTTTCGCAGCCATGCGGTTTGCCAGCGGTGCGACGTCAACATCGCCACCGCGGCAAGCCGTGACGCTGCGCGTTTCTCGCCAGCCACTCATCACGCCGCCGCCGCAATCTTGTTGATTTCACGCTGCCCGTTGGACGACACCTGAAGGGTGCAAGCCTCCTCCGTCGCCCGCAACCAGCCCAACTGCATGAACAGCTGAAGCAATCCGGCGCCCAAGGCGCCGCCCAGGTGCGGGTTGACCTCGTTGCAATCGGCGCAGGCACAAACGGTTTCGCGCTGCCTGTGAGCCAGTGCCGGCACGAAGATGCCGCGTTCGGCAAACCGTGAAATCCCGACGTTCGTCACCTCCAGACGCTGATCGGACTGTTCGATCCAGCCCGCCCCCAGCATGCGCTGGTACAACTCTGTCCCCAGTTCTCCGCCGAGATGATCGGCGCACACGCTCGCGCGGCGTAAGGGCAACGGAGGTAACGGTTGCGCGACGCTCCGATTGACGACCTCGGCGCTGATCATCGAAGCACTGGCCAACGCCTGTACGGCTGCGCCGACTTCCGGCGCGGCCAGTCTGAAAAACCGCTTTCGTCCGCGCACTTCCTGCCGGAGCAATCCGCCGGACGCCAGCCGCGCCAGGTGCGCACCCGCCGAGGAGGTCGACAAGCCTGCCAGCAGCGCCAACTCGTCGGCCGCCCGCGAGGTCCCGTCCATCAATGCCCACATCATCGCACTGCGCTTGGGATCCGCCAGCAGCGCGGCAATCTGACTGATGCAAGGTGCGTGTTCCATGTCTTCACTCCCTGTTGAAACATTCGTCTACTACGATGACCGGCTCGCCATACACGGTATGCAGCCATGATCGTTGCATGGCCCACATGATGGTTTTGATCTGCATCACTTCATGGAAACTCTGAATGGCCTGATTCGCCCCGTCGTACAGATTGGCTCAAGTAGTCAAGACAGTTTCAATGTTGCGCCAGTAATGGGATCCACGGTGACTGCACAGTATAAGCGTTGCATCTACGCAGAGAATTGGCTTCGCCAAGTCGGGTGTTGAAGCTTGTAAGCTGCTTAGGTAAAACATTGGGCAAAGGTTCGCCTCTTCTCAATGCCCGGGCATGCTCCACGATGCAGCCAGAAACCGCTTCGCACGGGCCTGTCCGTCCTGTGTGGTTAACGGTGCGGGATTAATACCGAGGCAAATGCCTACAGCGAATATTCCGAAAACTCTCAAGAAAAAAATCCACTGATCAAACAAGAACACCGGATTTATCCACTGAAAAAACTGTCCTGATTCTTCCTGCACAAAGCCCATGTAAGAAGATTCTATTTTTTAAGTAGTAAACAACTGCGGCGAAATCCAATTCATTCGCACATCAAAGACAGGCGGTGTATTTGACTCCGCGTTTATCTGCCTGCGATGGAAAGGGTTCGGCAACGTCATCACGTCGCCGAACGGGCATTACAGTCGTACGTCAACATGCTGGGTGAGCGCATCGCGTTTCAGCTGTGCACGCCGCGTGACCAAAGCCAGACTCACGGCCAGAACACCACACCCGGTGATGACCGTCGCCATGGGCACGGCGGTGCCGTCATGCAGCACACCGACCAACGCCGCCGCGCCTGCAGCCACACTGAACTGAAGGCATCCCAGCAGGGCCGACGCGCTGCCGGCACGTTTGCCCTGCCCGGCCATCGCGCACGCCGACGCGTTGGGGATAATGCACCCCAGACTGGCAATGTAGACAAACAGCGGAACCAGCAGCGGCCAGAGTTTCTCGGTATGCAGCGACGCGATCCCGAGCAACACCAGTGCAGCGGTGAGGTAAAGCCAGACCATCCGCGACAACAGCCACGCAGGCCCGAAACGGCCCACCAGGCGGGCGTTGACCTGTGCGACCAAGATGAAGCCTGCCGCGTTTGTACCGAACAGCCAGCCGTAATGTTCGGCCGGAACGCCGTACAGCTTGATGAACACGAACGGCGAACCGGCGATGTAGGAGAACATCCCGGCCATCGCGATGCCGCCGGTCAATGCATGGCCCAGAAAAATCCGGTCTCCGAAGAGGCGCCAGTAGGAACCCAGCGCGCCGGACAACGGCAGCCGAGGATGCCCGGCGGGCATGCTTTCCGGGAGTCCCCAGGCCACCGCGGCCGCCGTCATTGCGCTGAACAGGGTCAGGGTCATGAAGATCGTCTGCCAGCCGTACACATTCACCAGCAGGCCGCCGAGCATCGGCGCCAGAATCGGGGCCAGTCCCATCACCAGCATCAGCTGCGAAAACACTTTCGCCGACTCAACGGGGGAACATTTGTCACTGACGATGGCCCGCGACAGCACCATGCCGGCGCACCCACCCAACGCCTGAACGAATCGGGCCGCAATCAGCCACTCAAGGCTCGGCGCGAACGCGCAGGCGAGCGACGCCAGTGTGAACAAGCCCACGCCGAACAACAGCGGCAGGCGTCGGCCGAAACGGTCAGCGATCGGTCCGTAAGCCAGTTGACCGATGCTCAAGCCGAGGAAGTAAGAAGCCAGGGTCAACTGAACGTGTTGTTCATCCGTTGCGAACGCCAATGCAATGGCGGGAAAACCGGGCAAATAAAAATCGATGGCCAATGGGCCGAAAGCGCTGAGTGCGCCAAGGATCAGGATCGTTCGCAGGTTCATTCATCTTCCTAAGCAGTTTCGCGCAGCTGGACAGTTTAACAACCCTGAATCTTCTCAGGCCGTCGACAGGAAAATTACTAAAAGTTTTTTCAGCTTCTTGATCCGTCAGGCGGAAATCCGGAACTAATCGCGCTGTACCGGGCATCGGTTAATGGATTTCTCACAACGCTTTTACACATAACTCACAGATGCGCTTCTAGACTTTTAACATCAGTCGAGGACACGGAAATGAATACGCGTTGGGTTGTGCTGTGGTGCTGCTTGGTTGTCGCCGGATGTCAGTCTACCCACGACCAGTTATTGGCCGAAGGTTACCCACCGGCCTTTGCCGATGGTTTTCAGGATGGCTGCGGGAGTGGTCGGCAGTCCTTGGATATCATGAAAGGGCAATACAAAAAGGACGTGCCGCGCTTTTTGCGTGACACGATTTATGCGCAGGGTTGGGGCGACGGATTCCGCCAGTGCCAGGCCCAACTGGAAAACCGCTCAATTCAGGATCAGGGCCGAGACAGTATCTGGAACGACCGGGACCGGGCCTGGGAGCAACAGAAGACCCAAGGCGCCGCCAAGGCTTATCGCTCTCACTGACGTTCACGTCGTTGCGGGACATTTGGCGAAACTTATCGGATGCGATCATGGCCCAACTTTCATGAACGTGAATAAGGGAGCACATCATGAGTCGGGCCTTCGTCAACGAAGACAACGCTGCCGCGCAGGCAAGCCAGCCGGTCGAGCGACAGGTCAGCGAACAACCGAATTACGTGACGGCAAGTGGTCTTGTTCAGTTGCAGGCCCATGTCCAGTCGTTACAGACTTTATACAGCGAACAGTCAGCGCGCGGCGACAACGCCGACAAACAGCGTATGGCCGATATCGAGAGGGACCTGCGCTACTTCAATCAGCGCCTGCAGAGTGCTCAAGTGGTCACGCCTGCGGTGTCCACGGAGAAGGTGCAGATCGGCAGCTGGGTGACCTTTGCCGATGAGCAGGACAACCAACAGCGTGTCCAGTTGGTAGGGGAAGATCAGGCCGATGCGACGAGTCAGTTGATCAACTGGGCATCTCCGTTGGGCAAGGCGCTGCTGGGTGCGGAAGTCGGGGATGAAGTCAGCTGGAAACGGCCCGTCGGCGATCAGGTGATTGAGGTTGTGCAGATTGAGGCGGATGGTTGATGAACCCGCAAACCCTCGCTGCCGGAGCTTCCAGATGTTAGAGACACCTCAAAACGTTCTTGCAGGTCAGCTGACATTTCCTTCACCGGACCCACCGCATTCGCTGCCCTCGTAACCTCGGACGTCTCCCACAGGTACCGCGTCAATGCGCAGATATGGGCGCATTCCAATGTGTGGGAGTTGCGCGCATCAGCCACCGACCGCACACGCAAAATAAAAACGGAGCCCGAGGGCTCCGTTTTCATGACACTCGCCTGAATCAGGCCAGTTTCTTGTGGCGCACGCGGTGCGGTTGGGCAGCGGCGTCGCCCAGACGCTTCTTGCGATCGGCTTCGTACTCGGTGTAGTTGCCTTCGAAGAACACGGCTTGGGAGTCGTCTTCGTACGCCAGGATGTGGGTCGCCACGCGGTCAAGGAACCACCGATCGTGGGAGATCACAATGGCGGCGCCCGGGAAGTCCAGCAGGGCTTCTTCCAGGGAACGCAAGGTTTCGACGTCGAGGTCGTTGGACGGTTCGTCGAGCAGCAGGACGTTACCGCCCTCTTTCAGGGTCAGCGCCAGGTGCAAGCGACCGCGCTCACCACCGGAGAGGTCTTTGACGAACTTCTGCTGATCGCCGCCCTTGAAGTTGAAACGGCCGACATAGGTGCGCGACGGGATTTCATAGTTGCCGATCTTGATCTGATCGGAGCCATCGGAAATCTGTGCAAACACCGTCTTGCTGCCGTCCAGGTCGTCACGGCTCTGATCGACGCACGCCAGTTGCACGGTTTCACCGATCTCGATGGAGCCTGAATCCGGCTGTTCCTTGCCCATCAGCATGCGGAACAGGGTCGACTTACCGGCACCGTTACCACCGATCACGCCGACGATGGCGCCTTTAGGCATCGAGAACGACAGGTTGTCGATCAATACGCGATCGCCGTAACCCTTGGTGACGTTCTTGAATTCGATGACCTTGTCGCCCAGACGTGGGCCGGCCGGGATGTAGATTTCGTTGGTTTCGCTGCGCTTCTGGAATTCCTGCGACTGCATTTCTTCGAAGCGTTGCAGACGGGCCTTGGATTTCGACTGACGAGCCTTGGCACCTTTGCGCACCCACTCCAGTTCTTCCTTCATGGCCTTTTCGTGAGCCGATTGCTGCTTGGATTCCTGGGCCAGACGATCGGACTTGGCTTCGAGCCAACCCGAATAGTTGCCCTCGTAAGGAATACCGGCGCCGCGGTCGAGTTCCAGAATCCAGCCGGCGACGTTGTCCAGGAAGTAACGGTCGTGCGTGATCGCGACCACGGTGCCCGGGAAGTCGTGCAGGAAGTGCTCAAGCCATGCAACGGAATCGGCGTCCAGGTGGTTGGTCGGTTCGTCGAGCAGCAGCATGTCAGGTGCCGACAGCAGCAGACGGCACAGGGCCACACGACGCTTCTCACCACCGGACAGGTGCTCGACCTTGGCGTCCCAGGCGGGCAGACGCAGCGCATCGGCGGCGACTTCCAATTGACGCTCAAGGTTGTGGCCATCGCTGGCCTGCAGGATGGCTTCCAGCTTCGCCTGTTCGGCGGCCAGCTTGTCGAAGTCGGCATCCGGTTCTGCGTAGGCAGCGTAGACCTCGTCCAGACGCGCCTGGGCGTCTTTGATCACGCTGACCGCTTCCTCGACCACTTCACGAACGGTCTTGGTGGGGTCCAGCTGAGGTTCCTGCGGCAGGTAGCCGATGTTCAGCTCAGGCATCGGGCGTGCTTCACCGTCAAACTCGGTGTCGACACCGGCCATGATTTTCAGCAGCGTGGATTTACCCGAACCGTTGAGACCGAGCACACCGATCTTGGCGCCCGGGAAGAACGACAGGGAGATGTTTTTCAGGATTTCCCGCTTCGGCGGAACAACTTTGCTCAGCCGATGCATGGTGAAGACGTATTGAGCCATGGAATGAAAACCTGGTTATGACTGTGAATAAAGGCGCGAGCGTCCGGGAGAAACCCGGTGCTCTGTCGCAAAAACAGCTTTTTAATGACCTTGCAACTTGCCGTCGGGCGCATCCGGGCCTTGAATTGATGAAGGCTTGACCAGAATAGCTGCGGCAAAACTTCCGAGCACCGGTAATAAAGCTGGAGCAATGTTTGCAGGCATTGCGTAACGCTTGCAGAAATCGGGCATCCCGCGCGTGGCGCAAAGCTACCCGAATGCAGTCGACAGGGCAAACCGTGCAGCCCAATGGGACTGGCACTTAGCCACAAGTCAAGGCATGCTAGCCGCCCTTTGGGCGTCGAGCTTATAGTGCATTTCGCACACGCTGATTCAGTCCAGCAGTCAGGATCACAGTTTGTCCACATCAACCCCCACACCGCCCTTGCGCTCGTCGAAAACTGCGACGGCTACGCCTTTTCGTGGCTCGCTGAAAGGCGCGCTGGCGGTGCTGGTGTTGCTGATGCTCGTGTTGTTGTTATGGCAACTGGTTGAACAGTTTCAACAGACGCAGGAGCGTCAGCGTCAACGCAGCGTCGACTACAGCATTCAGCTGGCCGACCGCTTGAGCCTGAACATGGCGCTGAACGCTCAGGTTGCGCTTAACGTGCTGGATGACGCCAAGGGTAGCCCGCAGCCCCGCGAACAATTGACCGCAACACTGGATCGCCTGCGTCAATCGATCCCCGGTCTGCGCAGCGTCGCCTGGCTGGACAGCCAATCCAACGTCATCGGCGACAGCGAGCAGGGGCGTCAAGACGCCGGTTTTTTGACTGACCAGCACAAGCGCATTCAAGGCCGCACCTACTATTACGCCGACGCCGAAGACGGTTCGCTGATTTACCTGTTCGTTCGTCAACCGGGCAGCGAAAGCGAAGGCTATTGGGCGATCCGTCTGGACACGTCAGCCCTCACGTCCCTGACCCGACAAAGCGATCAGGACTATCAGCCAGGCTGGCAACTGGAAAACCGTACGACACACCGTCTCATCTATCAGGGACAAGCGGCTGGCGCAGAAGCCGTCGGCAGCGATCCGCAGACCGTGCTGCTCGAACCGCTGACCAACAGTGACTGGCAACTGCGCGGGCTGTTCGATGCTAACAAAGCGCGTCAGGCCTTGGCCGCACCGTTGGTAGCCAAATGCCTGATCGCCCTGCTCTGCTCCATCGTGCCTCTGCTGGCGTTGCGCAGCTTGAGGCGCCGCCAACTGCAACTGCATGAAAGCCGTCGCCGCTACCAAGACATCTTCGAGGGCACCGGCGTCGCGCTTTGTGTTCTCGATCTCTCGGGCCTGCCCGAATACCTGAGACAGCTACAGCTGAGCAGCAGCGAAGAATTGAGCCAGCGCCTGATCCATCGTCCAGTCCAGCTCAAGGGCCTGTTACACCAGTTGCGCATCACCGAGGTCAATCAGGTCGCCTCAAGCCTGCTGCGTGCAGAATCCGCCGAAAAAGTCTGGCAGCAGTTGATCGAGGGCTGTCCCCGGTCGAGTACAGGCATTGGCGTGCAGTTGATCAGCGCGGTGCTCGACGGCCTGCCGCAGCTTGAGCTGGAAATCCTGCTGCCCGATGCCGACGGCCACGACCAGCACCTGTGGCTGGTGGTGCGTCTGCCCGAGCAGCCGGAAGACTTCAATGCCGTCATCCTGAGCATCAACGACATCACCAATCGCAAGCAGACCGAGCTGGCGTTGCAGGAGCGTGAAAGCTTCTGGTCGGACGTGGTGCGCACCGTTCCCGATCATCTATACGTTCAGGACATCACCACGCGGCGAATGATTTACAGCAACCATCATTTGGGGCAGACCCTGGGCTACACCCGGGAAGATCTGCAGCAAATGGGGGAATACTTCTGGGAAATACTGCTGCACCCTGAAGACACCGAGTGCTATGAACATATGCGCTTGAACTGGACCCAACAAAGCGACAGCGGAATGACCGAATGCCAACTGCGCTTTCGCGACCGCCGAGGCGGGTGGCGCCGTTTCGATATTCGCGAGCAGGCACTGGCGCCGGACAAGAACGGTCGGGTCACTCGCATCATCGGCGTGGCCAAGGACATCACCGAGCAGGTCGAAGCCAGTCAATCGCTGCGCGACAGCGAGCAGCGCTACCGCATGCTGGCGGAAAGCATCAGCGACGTGATCTTCTCCACCGATCAGACACTGAAACCTAACTACGTCAGCCCTTCGGTCAATGCCGTGCTGGGTTATACCTCCGACTGGATTCTGCAAAACGGCTGGAATTCGATCATTGCCAACCCTCAACAGCTGGCGGGGCTCTATGCCTTGCTGCACCGGGTTCGCAGAGGTCTGGGCAAGCCTGAGTCCCTCGCGGCGCTGCGCAGTGAAGTGACGACGCAACTGTTTCTGTTTGACTGCCTGCGCGCCGACGGCCGCAAGATTCCCGTCGAGCTGCGTCTGGTTCTCGTGTGGGACGAAGCCGGAGCGTTCGAAGGCATTCTCGGGGTCGGCCGCGATATCAGTCAGCAGCGCCGTGCTGAAAAAGACCTGCGCATGGCCGCGACCGTATTCGAACACTCGACCTCCGCGATTCTGATCACCGACCCGGCCGGTTATATCGTCCAGGCCAACGACGCGTTCAGTCGCGTCAGCGGTTATGCCGTCGCGCAAGTGCTCGACCAGTTGCCGATGATGCTGACCGTCGAAGACCAGCAGGAAGCCCACATGGGGTACATCCTCAAACAACTGCACCAGCGCGGCAGTTGGGAGGGTGAGTTGTGGCTCAAGCGACGCGATGGCGAACATTACCCGGCGTGGGTCGGCATCACGGCCGTGTTTGACGACGAAGGCGACCTGGCGAGCTACGTGTGTTTCTTCAGCGACATCAGCGAGCGCAAGGCCAGCGAACAGCGCATTCACCGGCTCGCCTACTACGACGCCCTGACCCACCTGCCCAACCGCACACTGTTCCAGGACCGTCTGCACACCGCGTTGCAACACGCCGAGCGCCAGCACGCCTGGGTGGTCTTGATGTTCCTCGATCTGGACCGCTTCAAACCGATCAACGACTCCCTCGGGCACGCTGCGGGCGACCGCATGCTCAAGGAAATGGCGACACGCCTGCTGGCGTGCGTGGCCGACGACGATACCGTTGCGCGCATGGGCGGCGACGAGTTCACCTTGCTGTTGCAGCCCGGCGCCACGCAACAGGCCGCGCTGACCCGCGCCATTCATGTGGCCGAGCAGATCCTCGCCAGCCTGGTAAAACCTTTCGTGCTGGAAGGCCGTGAGTTCTTCGTGACCGCCAGTATCGGGATCGCGCTGAGCCCGCAGGACGGCAGCGAGCTGAGCCAGTTGATGAAGAACGCCGACACGGCGATGTATCACGCCAAGGAGCGCGGCAAGAACAACTTCCAGTTCTATCAAGCCGACATGAACGCCAGCGCCCTGGAGCGTCTGGAACTGGAAAGCGACCTGCGCCACGCTCTGGAGCAAGAAGAGTTCACCTTGTACTACCAGCCGCAGTTCAGCGGCGACGGCAAACGCCTGACCGGCGCAGAAGCCCTGTTGCGGTGGCGTCATCCCCGCCGCGGCCTGGTACCGCCCGGCGACTTCATTCCGGTGCTCGAAGAGCTCGGGCTGGTGGTTGAAGTCGGCGAGTGGGTGCTCAAGGAGGCCTGTCAGCAGTTGCGCGAATGGCACAAGGCGAAGGTCCGCGTGCCGAAGGTCTCGGTCAACATTTCCGCGCGGCAGTTCTCTGATGGGCAGTTGGGCATGCGCATCGCCAATATCCTTCAGGAAACCGGCCTGCCGCCGGCCTGCCTGGAACTGGAGCTGACCGAAAGCATCCTGATGCGCGAAGTCAGCGAAGCGATGCAAATCCTGGACGGCCTCAAGCGCCTGGGCCTGAGCATCGCGGTCGACGACTTCGGCACCGGCTATTCCTCGCTGAACTACCTCAAGCAGTTCCCGATTGATGTGCTGAAGATCGACCGCACCTTTGTCGACGGTTTGCCTTCCGGCGAACAGGACGCACAGATCGCCCGCGCGATCATCGCCATGGCCCACAGCCTGAACCTGGCCGTGATCGCAGAGGGCGTGGAAACCCACGAGCAACTGGAATTCCTGCGCGAACACGGCTGCGACGAAGTGCAGGGATACCTGTTCGGGCGGCCGATGCCGGCCTCGCGGTTCGAAGCGCAGTTCAGCAACGATGCGCTGTTCATGATTGACTGACAGCAGCCACAACCTTCAAGCCACAAGCCGCAAGCAGACGCCGTCATGCGCTCGGCTTGAAGCGTGTGGCTTGAAACTGCATTCCGCTCATCAGGCACATGACCCGCTTTCATATGCCAGATAAAACCCGATGGGGTAGAATGCCCCCCTTTTCTACCGCCTGATCCCCGAGGACCCGCCATGTTCAGCCGTCATTTGACTATCGCCAAGTACGACTCCGACCTGTATGCCGCTATGGAACAAGAAGCCAAGCGCCAGGAAGAGCACATCGAGCTGATCGCCTCGGAAAACTACACAAGCCCGGCTGTCATGGAAGCCCAGGGTTCGGTACTGACCAACAAGTATGCCGAAGGTTATCCAGGCAAGCGTTACTACGGCGGCTGCGAATACGTCGACATCGTCGAGCAACTGGCCATCGACCGCGCTAAAGAGCTGTTCGGCGCCGACTACGCCAACGTCCAGCCACACGCCGGTTCCCAGGCCAACAGCGCCGTTTACCTGGCCCTGCTGAACGCAGGCGACACCATTCTGGGCATGAGCCTGGCTCACGGCGGTCACCTGACTCACGGCGCCAGCGTTTCCTCCTCCGGCAAGCTGTACAACGCTGTTCAATACGGCATCGACGGCAACGGCCTGATCGACTACGACGAAGTCGAGCGTCTGGCGGTAGAACACAAGCCAAAAATGATCGTCGCAGGTTTCTCCGCCTACTCGCAGATCCTGGATTTCCCACGCTTCCGCGCCATCGCTGACAAAGTCGGTGCGTACCTGTTCGTCGACATGGCCCACGTGGCCGGTCTGGTTGCCGCTGGCGTCTACCCGAACCCGGTTCCTTTCGCTGACGTCGTCACCACCACCACGCACAAAACCCTGCGCGGTCCACGTGGTGGCCTGATCCTGGCGCGCGCCAACGCCGAGATCGAGAAGAAGCTGAACTCCGCCGTGTTCCCTGGCGGCCAGGGCGGTCCTCTGGAGCACGTCATCGCCGCCAAAGCGATCTGCTTCAAGGAAGCACTGCAGCCTGAGTTCAAAACTTACCAGCAACAAGTGGTGAAGAACGCCAAGGCCATGGCTTCGGTGTTCATCGAGCGCGGTTTCGACGTGGTCTCCGGCGGTACCGAGAACCACCTGTTCCTGCTGTCCCTGATCAAACAGGACATCTCCGGTAAAGACGCCGACGCCGCGTTGGGCAAGGCCTTCATCACCGTGAACAAGAACTCCGTACCGAACGACCCACGCTCCCCGTTCGTCACCTCCGGCCTGCGCTTCGGCACACCGGCTGTGACCACTCGCGGCTTCAAGGAAGCAGAGTGCAAGGAACTGGCTGGCTGGATCTGCGACATCCTGGCTGACCTGAACAACGAAGCGGTGATCGACGCCGTTCGTGAGAAAGTCAAAGCCATCTGCGCCAAGCTGCCGGTTTACGGCGCGTGATCTGACGCAGTAGCGGTTGCATGAAAAGCCCGGCTCTTTAGCCGGGCTTTTTTGTGGCTGACGGGGGAAGATCAACCTGTGGGAGCAGTCGGAGGTTACGACGGCCGCGAATGCGGTGGATCAGATACACCAAGGGTGAATGACTCACCGCTTTCGCGAGCAAGCTCGCTCCCACACGGGATCGTGTAAAACCGAAAATGTCAGCCTGCCGCCACCTTCGCAAACCCTTCCCTGATCTTCTCTTCCGGCAGCTCATCGGCAATGAACACGATCACACTCTCACGCGTTTCGCCTTCGGCCCATTCCACGTCGAAATCAAAGCCGTACAGCTTCAGCACGCCTTGAAACACCAGCTTGCGCGCTTCGCCCGCGATGTTTAGCACGCCTTTGTAGCGCAGCAGTTGTTTGCCGTGGTCTTCAAGCAGTTCGTTCATGAACTCGCTGAGCTTGTCGATATCCAGCGCCTTGTCGCTGCGCAGGACCAGGCTGCTGATGCGGTCGATCGAACGGCCCGCAGGCGCTGCCGGACGCAGGGTCATGCCGCCGATGTCGGCGTTCAGGTTGAAACCGCGCACATCGAGCAGTTCGGCCAGATCGATCTTGCCGTGCTCGACGATGCGAATCGGCGCGCGACGGTTGATACGGGCCAGACGCTGACTCAGGGCCTCGAAGGTCGCCTCGTCCACCAGATCGGTCTTGCTCACCAGCAGGCGGTCGGCGAAACCGATTTGTGCCTGGGCAATGGTCTGTTCCAGATGCGTGTCAGCGTGGGCGGCGTCGACCAGCGTAATGATGCCGTCGAGGATGTAGCGCTCGCGCAGCTCCTCATCGATGAAGAAGGTTTGTGCCACCGGCGCCGGATCGGCCAGGCCGGTGCATTCGATCACCAGACGGTCGAAAGCGATTTCACCGCTGTCCAGACGCTCCAGCAGCAGGAACAGTGCCTTGGTCAGGTCGGTGTGGATGGTGCAGCAGACGCAGCCATTGGACAGGGTCATCACCTGCACGGGCTCATCGCCCAGCAATTGCGTGTCGACGCCTGCGTCACTGAACTCATTTTCGATCACGGCGATTTTCAGGCCGTGCTCTTCCTTGAGCAGGTGACGCAGCAACGTGGTCTTGCCCGCGCCGAGAAAACCACTCAGGACGGTGACGGGAATGGGTTGCGAAACGGTCATGCGTTCTCCTGCTTTCAGATGCGCGCCGACGCTCTCTCTGTGGGAGCGAATTCATTCGCGATACGTCGGCACAAACAATAGAAGTATCCAAACGAAAACGCGCCACGACAGGCGTGGCGCGCTATTCAAACCTGCTTTACAGCATCAGCCCATCAACAGCACTTCGGCCCACCCTTGCCGCCGTAACGCGCGTCCTGGCGTTCCCGAAAGAACGCCTCGTACGTCATCACCGGCTTGTCGGGGTGCTTGTTCTGCATATGTTCGACGTAGTTGTCGTAGTCCGGCATGCCCACCATAAGGCGCGCCGCCTGACCCAGATACTTACCCAAACGATTCAGGTCATTGAACATACACAGCTCCTCGCCTCACAGCGCACTCAGTTGGCTTTCGGGAAGGCCTGGAATGGCGCTTCCTTGTCGGTACGCTCTTTCTTGGTCCAGGCCGCGCGGCCTACCTTGATGGCGTAGAACAGGATGCTCAGCACCACGAACAGGAACAGGGTGGTCAGCGCCGCGTTGGTGTACGCGTTGAAGATCACGTGCTGCATCTGGTCCATCGTCTTGGCCGGGGCCAGCACCTGACCGGCGTCGGCTGCCGTGCTGTACTTCTTCGCCAGCGCCAGGAAGCCTACGGCCGGGCTTGGATCGAACAGCTTGATGAAGCCCGCGGTCACGGTGCAGATCAACAGCCAAGAGGCAGGCAGGATCGTGACCCACACGTACTGCTGACGCTTCATTTTGATCAGCACGACAGTCGCCAGCATCAGCGCGATACCCGCCAGCATCTGGTTGGAGATACCGAACAGCGGCCACAGCGTGTTGATGCCGCCCAGCGGATCGATCACGCCCTGATACAGCAGGTAACCCCAAAGCGCGACGCAGCCGCCGGTGCCGATTGCGTTGGCGGTCCAGGATTCGGTGCGTTTAAGCGAAGGCACGAAGCTGCCGAGCAGGTCTTGCAGCATGAAACGACCGGCACGGGTACCGGCGTCAACGGCTGTCAGGATGAACAAGGCTTCGAACAGGATCGCGAAGTGGTACCAGAACGCCATGGTGTTCTGGCCAGGGAATGCCTGGTGCAGGATCTGCGCGATACCGACGGCCAGCGTCGGAGCACCACCAGCACGGGCCAGAACGGTGTTTTCACCGATGTCCTTGGCCGTTGCGATCAGTTGATCCGGGGTAATCACAAAGCCCCAACTGCTGACCATCTGTGCAACCGCGTTGACGTCGGTGCCAACGATCGCCGCCGGGCTGTTCATAGCGAAGTAAACGCCTGGTTCGATGACGGAGGCCGCGACCATGGCCATGATGGCGACGAAGGATTCCATCAACATGCCGCCGTAACCGATGTAACGGGCGTTGACTTCGTTATCCAGCAGTTTCGGCGTGGTGCCCGAAGAAATCAGCGCATGGAAGCCTGATACGGCACCGCAGGCGATGGTGATGAACAGGAATGGGAAAAGCGTGCCTTTCCAGACCGGACCAGTACCGTCGGTGAACTGGGTCAGGGCTGGCATTTTCAGCTCAGGCGCCAGAATCAGAATCCCGATCGCCAGCGCGACGATGGTGCCGATTTTCAGGAAAGTCGACAGGTAATCGCGTGGTGCCAGCACCAGCCAGACCGGCAGCATGGCGGCCACAAAGCCGTAACCGACCAGCATCCAGGTGATTTGCACGCCCGTGAAGGTAAACAGCGGCGCCCACTCAGGGCTCGCAGCCACTTGGCCACCGACCCAGATCGACAGCAGCAACAGCACCACGCCCACCACGGAGATTTCGCCAATGCGGCCCGGGCGGATATAGCGCATGTAAATGCCCATGAACATCGCGATCGGGATCGTCGCCATGACCGTGAACATGCCCCACGGGCTCTCGGCCAGGGCCTTGACCACGATAAGCGCCAGCACCGCGAGGATGATGATCATGATCAGGAAGCAGCCGAACAAGGCGATGGTGCCAGGAATGCGGCCCATTTCCTCACGAACCATGTCGCCCAGCGAGCGGCCGTTACGGCGTGTGGACAGGAACAGGATCATGAAGTCCTGAACCGCCCCGGCCAGTACCACACCGGCAATCAGCCAGAGCGTGCCGGGCAGGTAGCCCATTTGCGCCGCCAGCACCGGGCCGACGAGCGGACCTGCACCGGCGATTGCGGCGAAGTGGTGACCGAACAGAATGTGTTTGTTGGTTGGCACATAGTCCAGACCGTCGTTGTTCAGCACCGCGGGCGTGGCCCGTGTCGGGTCAAGTTGCATGACGCGGGTGGCGATGAACAGACTGTAGTAGCGATAAGCGACCAGATAGATAGCGACCGCGGCGACCACGATCCAGAGTGCGTTGATTGCCTCTCCCCGACGCAATGCAACCACTCCCAGGGCCCAGGCCCCAAGAATCGCAACAATCAGCCAGGGCACGTGGCGCAGCAGACTATTATTGTTTTTCATTTTTTTTATTTCCAACTGAGTGGACTTGTGTGAGCAGCCTCCAGAGTTTAGCGCTGCTGAAGCGAAAGGCCACCCCCACAATGGTCTAGCGGTGGTTTTGGCCTATAGTCAAAGCAGCCAAGGAGAAGTCGACTTATGACAGATTCCCACGAAGACCGCCGACGTTTTAAACGCATTTCGTTCGATGCCAAGACCGAACTGACTCAGGGCCCCAAGACCTGGCCCGTTCACCTGATCGACTTGTCGCTCAAAGGCCTGCTGATCGAACGGCCCTCACCCTGGCAGGGCAATCCCGACGAGCCGTTCATCGTTGATATTCATTTGAACGTCGATATCGATGTGCAGATGGAAGTGCGACTGACCCACGACGATCACAATCACCTGGGGTTCGTGTGTGAACACATCGGACTGGAATCGGTGACCCACCTGCGCCGGTTGATCGAACTGAACCTGGCCGATCACGACGAACTGGAGCGGGAGCTGGCGGCGTTGATTGAGGTTTGACTGTAGGCCGGAATCCAATCCCCTGTAGGAGCGCGCTTGCCCGCGATTGGATTGTGAACCCGCCCCATTTGTAGCGGATGCACGAATATTTTCGCGGGCAAGCGCGCTCCTACAATGTTTTTTGTCGCCTGCTGCGTACTACTCCTCAAACAACGCATCCAGCGCCTGATCGAGCCGTGTCACGGCAATCACGGTCAACCCTGGTGGCGACTCTTTAGGCGCGTTGCCCTTGGGCACGATGGCGCGTTTGAAACCGTGCTTGGCCGCCTCCTTCAAGCGCTCCTGTCCGCTGGGCACCGGGCGCACTTCGCCCGACAGACCGACTTCCCCAAACACCAGCAAATCACCCGGCAATGCGCGGTTGCGCAGGCTGGACATGACCGCAGCCATCAACGCGAGGTCGGACGCGGTCTCCAGTACCTTTACGCCACCGACCACGTTTAGGAACACGTCTTGATCGTGGGTCGGAATGCCGCCGTGGCGGTGCAGGACCGCCAGCAGCATGGCCAGACGGTTCTGATCCAGACCCAGCGTGACCCGGCGCGGGTTGGACAGGTGACTGTCATCCACCAATGCCTGCACTTCCACCAGCATCGGGCGCGTGCCTTCCCACGTCGCCATGACCACGCTCCCCGCGACCGCTTCCTGCGCACGGGTCAGAAAGATCGCCGAGGGATTGGAGACTTCTTTCAGGCCCTTGTCGGTCATACCGAAGACGCCCAATTCGTTGACGGCGCCGAAGCGGTTTTTCACCGCGCGCAACAAGCGCAGACGCCCATCCGACTCGCCTTCGAAATACAGCACGGTGTCGACCATGTGTTCCAGCACGCGCGGGCCGGCCAGCGCGCCTTCCTTGGTCACGTGACCGACGAGGAAAATCGCCGTTCCGCTTTGCTTCGCATAGCGCACCAGTAACGCGGCACTTTCGCGGACTTGCGAGACGCCGCCCGGCGCTGACTGCAGTTGTTCGGTGAAGATGGTCTGGATCGAGTCGATCACCATGACTTTCGGCTGCTCGACCCGCGCCGTGGCGATGATGCTTTCGATGCAGGTTTCGGTCATCACTCGCAGTTTGTCCTGAGGCAACCCGAGGCGTCGGGCGCGCATGGCGACTTGCTGCTGCGACTCTTCACCGGTGACGTACAGCGCAGGCATGCGCTCGGCGATGGCGCACAGGGTCTGCAACAGGATTGTCGATTTGCCGATCCCGGGATCACCGCCGATCAACACCACCGAGCCATCCACCAGACCACCGCCGAGCACGCGGTCCAGCTCCGCCGAGTTGGTGGAGAAGCGCGGGATTTCCTCGACGCTGACTTCCGCCAGGGTCTTGATCTGTGCCTGCTGGCCGGTCCAGCCCGCCCGCCCGCTCGGGGCCGCTGCGCCGCCGCCTTCAATGACGGTCTCGACCAGGGTGTTCCAGGCGCCGCATTCGCCGCATTGCCCGGCCCATTTGGGAAAGGTCGCGCCGCACTCGGTGCAGCCATACATGCGTTTGGCCTTGGCCATGAAACCCCCGCCGCAAAAAAGGGGCAATCATACCCCAAGGCTCAAACGCCTGCGTGTGCAGGGAGCGCGAGCCACCTTTTTGAGTCATTCAGTAAAACTAACCCGACCAGAGCCGGTCGATTGCATGGATTACGCGGGATCCGTGTAGCTGACTTACACTGCATCCACCACCCTCATCTGTAACAAAGGAATACACCATGAGCGTACTTAGCGAGTTCAAAGCCTTTGCCGTAAAAGGAAACGTCGTCGACATGGCCGTCGGTATCATCATCGGCGCGGCATTCGGCAAGATCGTTTCGTCGTTCGTCGGCGATGTAATCATGCCTCCCCTCGGTTTGCTGATCGGCGGCGTGGACTTCAGTGATCTGGCGATCACTTTAAGAGGCGCGGAAGGCACGGCACCGGCCGTGGTACTGGCCTACGGCAAATTCATCCAGACCGTGATCGACTTCATCATCGTCGCGTTCGCCATCTTCATGGGCGTGAAGGCCATCAACCGCCTCAAACGCGAAGAAGCCAAAGCCCCAACCGTGCCACCGGTTCCAACACCGCAGGAAACCCTGCTGACCGAAATCCGAGACCTGCTCAAAGAGCAGAACAGCAAACCGGCTGCGCCGCTGCCTGTGAATCCTGATCGGTTGGTTTAAGCAAAAGGCTTCTGCCACAGCCCGTGCGCTCGGCGAGAAACCTTGTGGTAGCGAATTCATTCGCGATGCGGACGATCAGACGCAGAATTTCTAGCGGATGTAACGGCCTCTCGCGAATGAACTCGCTCCCACAGTGACTCTGTCCGCCTGCTGACACCTGCCCTACCAATAATTCTCCACCGCAATCTGCCCCGGCTTGCGCGTCAGGGCCAGGCGCATGTCGCGGGTTTTGAGCAGTGCGCGGGTGTCGTCGATCATCTGTGGATTGCCGCAGATCATGACCCGCGAATGCTCAGGTGAAAGCGCCACACCGGCAGCCTTCTCCAGCTCGCCATTTTCGATCAGCGTGGTAATCCGCCCGTGCAGCGCGCCCGGATGTTGTTCGCGGGTCACGATGGCAATGAACTGAAACTTGTGCGCGTATTCGGCCAGATAGTCGCGCTGAGTCAGCTCGGCAATCAGTTCCTGATACGCCAGTTCTTTCGCCTCACGGGCGCTGTACACCAGGATGATGCGCTCGAATTTTTCCCACACTTCGAAGTCCTGGAGGATCGACAGAAACGGCGCCACGCCCGTGCCTGTGGACAACATCCACAGATCCCGGCCGTCGGTGAACCGGTCGAGCGTCAGGTATCCCACCGCCTGCTTTTCCACCATCAGCGTATCGCCCGCGCGCAGGCCGCTCAGTTCGCTGGTGAATTCGCCCCCCGGCACCACGATCGAGAAGAACTCCAGGAACTCGTCGAACGGCGACGACACGACCGAATAGGCCCGCCACACGGTGCTGCCATCAGCTTTGGTTACGCCAAGCCGTGCGAATTGGCCTGCGGTGAAGCGGAAACCCGGATCGCGAGTCGTACGAAAGGTGAACAGGCTAGGTGTCAACGGCGTCACGTCCAGCAGCGTTTGCCGGGTGAATTTCTCTGCACTGGCGGTCATTGGGCGCTCCTGGCTCCTGTCACTCAATCAAGAGCACTCAGTTTCCCGCAAACCGGCCGCGATAAACACCGCAGGTTTGTAGTGGTATCCACTTACCGGGCCGGATGGCAGGAAGCGTATTTTTAGAGCATTTCGCAATCACCGTTATCGCCATCAACGATTGCCAGCCCCCAAATGGAGCGATAACACACTGATTAAAAACAGCTTTTAAAAAAACATGAACGCCGCTGAATTGCCCCGCTCGTCAGCAGCCCACGGCCGATGCCCGCTCGCAAAATGATTTATTCCTAGACTTCAATCAAAACGGCAGTCAGTAAGATCAGGCATGGAGGCTTGCGATGGAACATCAGACACTGGCGTCACCTCAACTGACAGAGGCCGCCCCACTGTGCCACAAGGGGCTGACACTACGGGAGGCAGAGATACTCAAGTGGTCGGCAGAGGGAAAGACCGCGGCTGAAGTGGCGATGATTCTGGACCTGAAGCTGCGAACGGTGAACTTCCACATCGGCAGCGCCATTCGCAAAATGGGCGTCACGAACAAGACCTCGGCCGTCGTACAGGCGGCGCTGCACGGGGTGTTCTGATAACGCGGGACACGGGGCGATTCACAGGCGACAGCGAAAAAACCTCGGGCGCGAAAGGCCGAAAAACACGTAAAATCGCTGATTTCGTGAGTCCGGTTGAAACGGCGCTTACATGACACCCGCCGAGCGCCTGACCGCGTCGCCAACGAATGGACATTTCCTGCACATGCCCCTGCTTACCACGCCTTTTGCCGAGCTTGACCTGATTCGCCAGCCGGAGCAGTCGGATGAACCCTTGCAGGCATTCGACGCCGCCGACGAATACCTGCTCAACCATGTCGCTGAACAGGGCCTGACGTTGCAGACCCGCGTGCTGATCCTCAACGACAACTTCGGCGCCCTTGCCGCCAGCCTCGCACCGCACGCGGCGGTCTTCAGCAGCACGGACTCCTTTCTGGGGATTCTGGCGCTGGAAAAGAACCTGGTGCGTAACGGTCAGGCGTACGATGCGGTCCCGGTGATTCCCGCCAGCGAGCCACTGACCGGTCCGTTCGACTGGGTGCTGATTCGCGTGCCCAAGACCCTCGCTCTGCTTGAAGAGCAATTGATTCGCCTGCAAGGGCAACTGGCGCCGAACGCCAAAGTGGTCGCCGCCGGGATGATCAAACATCTGCCTCGTTCGGCGGGTGAGTTGATGGAAGAGTACATTGGCCCGGTGCAGGCCTCGCTGGCGGTGAAAAAGGCACGCCTGCTGTTCTGCACACCGGAGGCAAAAGACTTCCAGCCCTCGCCGTTCCCGACGCGCTATAGGCTGGACGAGCCGAAGATCGAGCTGATCAACCACGCGAACGTGTTCTGCCGTGACGGTCTGGATATCGGCACGCGGGCGTTCTTGCCGCATCTGCCGAAAGACCTGGGCGCCGCGCGCGTCGCGGACCTGGGGTGCGGTAATGGCGTGTTGGCAATTGCCAGTGCGTTGGCCAACCCTGACGCGCACTACACGCTGGTGGACGAGTCGTTCATGGCGGTGCAGTCCGCTCAGGAAAACTGGGAGCTGGCGCTGGGTGATCGTGAGGCGGTGATCCGCGCGGGCGACGGCCTCGCGGGGCAAGAGCCGGATTCACTGGACGTAGTGCTGTGCAACCCGCCGTTTCACCAGCAACAGGTGGTCGGCGATTTTCTGGCGTGGCGCATGTTCCAGCAGGCGCGTTCTGCGCTGGTGACGGGCGGAGCGCTGTACATCGTCGGTAACCGCCACCTGGGTTATCACAGCAAGTTGGCGCGGTTGTTTCGAGGGGTTGAGCAAGTGGCGGCGACGCCGAAGTTCGTCATTCTCAAAGCGCGCAAATGATTTTAATGACTGGATTGTGGGAGTGCGCTTGCCGGCGATGCATGAAGCCGGCCACCTTCAATGGTGACTGGCACACCCTAATCGCGGGCAAGCGCGCTTCTACAAGTATCCTGCGCGGTCAGGGCGCCGACTAAGAAAAAACCCGCCGAAGCGGGTTTTTTATTGCGCAGAAAACAGTCAATGCGACTTCATCCCCGCCGCTGTCATGAACATGCGCAGCAGGCTGGCGAATATGAACAGTACGAACACACTCCCCGCCCAGATGGTCAACAGCCAGCCGATGCGCTTCCAGAGCGGCGACTTGCGCGCGGGGTCTTCTTCGTGCGCAGGTTTGTCGTGAAAGGATTCTTTACCGGACATCTCTCAGCCCTCTTCTTTCAGGAAACCGGCCCCGATATCAAATCGGGGCCGACGCCGACTAGTGGTAACCGTCTTCGTGAGTGACCTTGCCACGGAACACGTAGTAGCTCCAGAAGGTGTAACCCAGGATGAACGGGATGATGAACAGCGTCCCGACCAGAATGAAGCCCTGGCTTTGCGGCGGAGAAGCGGCGTCCCAGATCGAGATCGACGGTGGCACGATATTCGGCCACAGGCTGATGCCCAGACCGCTATAACCCAGGAAGATCAGCACCAGCGTCAGCAGGAACGGCGCGTAGTTCGCATTACGCTCGACCGCCTTGAACAGCCCGTACATGGTCACCAGAACCAGTGCAGGGACCGGCATGAACCAGAACAGGTTCGGCACGCTGAACCAGCGGTCGGCGATGTCCTGATGCGCCAGCGGCGTCCACAGGCTGACAATGCCCATCACCACCAGCGTCGCGATCGCCAGAGGACGGGCCAGGTCGTGCATCGCCTTCTGCAGACCGCCTTCGGTCTTCATGATCAGCCAGGTGCAGCCGAGCAATGCGTAGGCCACGATCAGCGCCAGGCCGCAGAACAGCGAGAACGGTGTCAGCCAATCCAGCCCGCCCCCGGCATAAGCGCGGTTGACCACCGGAATCCCGTCGATGAACGCGCCCAGTGCCACGCCCTGGAAGAACGTCGCCACCAGCGAACCGCCGATGAACGCTTTGTCCCAGAGGTGACGCTTGGCGTCGGTGGCCTTGAAACGGAACTCGAACGCCACGCCGCGGAAAATCAGCCCGATGAGCATGAAGATCAGCGGCAGATAAAGCGCTTCGAGCACCACCGAATAGGCCAGAGGGAAGGCACCGAACAGCGCAGCGCCGCCCAGGACCAGCCAGGTTTCATTGCCGTCCCAGACGGGAGCGACGGTGTTCATCATCACGTCCCGGTCGGTTTTGTCCTTCATGAACGGGAAGAGAATACCGATCCCGAGGTCGAAGCCGTCCATGATGACGTACATCATGATGCCGAAGATGATGATCACGGCCCAGATCAGTGGAAGATCAATACCCATGGCTCAATTCACCTCGCGCAGGCTGTCTTTGTGCCCTTCTTCGGCGCCTTCGTCGGCAGCGGAGAGAGGACGTGCAGGAGTGCGTTTCTGGCCGGGACCACCGTGCGGCGTGTCATCGCCCTCATGGGTTTTCGGTCCTTTGCGCACCAGGCGCATCATGTAGCCGAAGCCTGTGCCGAACAGCATGAAATACACCACGACGAACAGCACCAGAGTGATCGTCAGTTGACTTACGCTGTGGTTGGACGACGCATTGGCGGTGCGCATTAGCCCGTAGACCACCCATGGCTGACGCCCGATTTCAGTGGTGAACCAGCCCGAGAGCATCGCGATCAGGCCCGCAGGGCCCATGCACATCACAAGCCGCAGGAACAGGCGATTGGTGTACAAGCCACCGCGCCAGCGCAGCCAGGCACTCCAAAGCCCCACGAAGATCATCAACATGCCCAAGGCGACCATGATCCGGAACGACCAGAAGACGATCAGAGAGTTGGGACGGTCTTCAGGCGGGAACGATTTGAGCGCCGGGATCTGTTTGTCCAGGCTGTGGGTCAGGATCAGGCTGCCCAGGTAAGGGATTTCCACCGCGTACTTCGTCCGCTCCTCTTTCATGTCCGGAATACCAAACAGAATCAGCGGAGAAGGTTCGTCACCCACGTTCTCCCAGTGCCCTTCAATGGCCGCGATCTTGGCCGGCTGGTGCTCCAGCGTATTCAAACCATGGGCGTCACCGACCACCGCTTGAATCGGCGCAACGATCAACGCCATCCACATGGCCATCGAGAGCATGCGGCGAATGGCCGGGTTATCGCGCCCGCGCAGCAAGTGCCAGGCCGCCGACGCGCCCACGAAGAAAGCAGTGGCCACGAACGCGGCAATTGCCATGTGCGCCAGACGGTACGGGAACGAAGGGTTGAAGATCACCGCCAGCCAGTCCACCGGAATCACGCGGCCATCGACGATTTCATAGCCTTGCGGTGTCTGCATCCAGCTGTTGGAGGCGAGAATCCAGAAGGTCGAAATCAGCGTACCGACCGCGACCATGACGGTGGCGAAGAAATGCAGGCCGCGGCCGACACGATTCCAGCCAAACAGCATCACGCCGAGGAAGCCGGCTTCGAGGAAGAAGGCGGTGAGCACTTCGTAGGTCAGCAGCGGCCCCGTGACCGAACCCGCGAAGTCGGAGAACCGGCTCCAGTTGGTACCGAATTCGTACGCCATGACCAGACCGGAAACCACACCCATGCCGAAGTTCACGGCAAAGATCTTCGACCAGAAGTGGTAAAGATCGCGGTACGTATTGTCGTGGGTCTTGAGCCACAGGCCTTCGAGCACAGCCAGAAAACTCGCCAGACCAATGGTGATGGCAGGGAACAGGATGTGAAATGAAACGGTGAACGCAAACTGGATTCGGGCGAGATCGAGTGCCTCTAAACCGAACATAGGTCTTCCTCTATCAGGTGAAACCGGCTTCGGACCTTGGGGCCCTCAGCGTCTGCCCCCACGGTGTATTGAGTACGACGTAATGCGTTTGTTCTTTTTTAGTTCGCGCTCAGGCACAGGCCAGAAGACGACGCGGGAGTTCTGTCAATCCGCCTGGTCAATCCACGCGCAACGCGCGATTGATTCAGGTCAACCGACGATCAAAGAGTAGTCCCATTTCGGCAAGTGAACTGCGTGGTCTTTTGTCGCGTGGCGAGTTGCCTCACCCCTTGATGCAGAGCAGTTTCGTTAAAAGCGGATCAGACCGGTGCTGCGCCGGCCGGAAGCCTATGCAAACCCGATATTAGGCGATGCCCTGTTACAAAGGATGGTCTGATGCAAAGCGGCAGGCCAGGCGGAACCCGATGAGGGAAATCGTGGCTGAGGCCAGGAAACGGCAGTTTAAAGAACGCCGCTCACAACGAACTGCGGATAAACCCCAGCAGTGCAGAAACAAGGCGTCGGTAGAGCTCATCCACCTCCGGCACCTGACCTTTGCCTCTCAGGCTGCCATGCACCAGCCCCAGACCGGGATCGAATTCGGTCGCCACGCCTGCTTCGCGCAAGGCCCGTTCATACCAGACCCCGTCATCGCGCAGCGGGTCGAACTCGGCCACGGCAATAAACGCAGGCGCCAGCCCTCGAAAATCAGTCGCGTTCAACGGCATGGCGTAGGGTGAACGCTCTCTCTCACCCATATAAAGCTGGCGATAGAACCCGAGTTCCGCCGTGCTGAGCAGCGGCGCATCACTACATTCCGTTCGCGATGGAAGATCGTCGCCGCCACCCAGGCCTGGATACACCAACGCCTGCCCGACAGGCTGGCGCTCGCCCGCATCGCGCAGCGCCAGGCACACAGCCGCTGCCAGATTACCGCCCGCGCTGTCACCCGCAATCGCGATTCGACGGGGATCGATGTCCATTCGCGGCGCCTGAACCTGCAACGCATGCCAGACCGTCAGACAGTCACCGAATCCCGCGGGAAACGGATGCTCGGGCGCCAGTCGATAGTCCACGGCAATCACAACGGCATTGAGATCGACCGCGAGCGCGGCGGTGAGGAAGTCGTGGGAATCCAGATCGCCCACCACCCAGCCACCGCCATGCAGGTACACCACGCAAGGTGCCGGGTATTCCGCTGAGAGGTAGCGAGGTCGGTAGCTGCGCACCAACACACCGCCGAGCTGGACATCCCTGACATCGAGATCCTGGGAGCGGGCGGGCGTAAAGGCTTCGCACAGGCGCGAATAGGCACGTCGCTGGTCAGCGATATCCTGCGACGTGACGCTGAAACTCAGGGTCTTTTCGACGAAGCCGAGCATTGCCTGCGACAGCGGATAGTGAGAGGGCATTTGTGGCTCCAGCCCGTCTGAACCACCGGGATCGAGGGACTTACCTGGTTTTTGCAAGACACAAAACCCGGCGGGAGCGAGTTCATTCGAGCGTCGGTATTCCAGCCGCCATGAGCATGGCGACTGTACGGGCGTCTCGCGAATGAATTCGCTCCCACTGAGTGCGCATCAAGACCCGCTATCGCCTGACGATCAAGCCCACCGTTTTATTTATTGACCGCAACCTGCACGGCAGCCGCAGCGTCCTTGCCATCGAAGGTGGTCACGCCGTCCAGCCAGCGCTTGGTGTCCTCAGGATGATCCTTAAGCCACTGTTTGGCTACGTCGTTCGGCGCCTTGCGGTCCATGATCGGCACCATCATCTGGCTTTCCTGAGCGGCGGTGAACTTCAGGTTGCTCATCAGTTTGTTCACGTTGGGGCAACGCGTCGCGTAATCCGGTGCGGTCACCACTGACACGGTTGCTGCGCCTTCGCCCGGACCGAACACATCCTCGCTGCCGGTCAGGTAAGCGATCTTCATGTTGATGTTCATCGGGTGCGGGGTCCAGCCCACGAACACCACCCACTCGTTACGTTTGGTCGCACGCTGCACGGCCGCCAGCATGCCCGCCTCGCCCGACTCCACCAACTGGAAGCCACCGAGACCGAACTGGTTCTTCTCGATCATGCCCTTGATGTTGGCGTTGGCGCCGGTGCCTGGCTCAATCCCGTAAATCTTGCCGCCCAGCTTGTCTTTGAATTTGGCGATATCGGCGAAGGTTTTCAGCCCGCCATCGGCCACGTATTGCGGCACGGCCAGCGTGGCTTGAGCATCGTTCATGCTTGGCGTGTCGAAGACTTTGACCTGGTTCGCGGCCACGAACGGTGCGATGTTCTTGTCCATCGCCGGTTTCCAGTAACCCAGAAACACGTCGAGTCGGTCATCGCGCAAGCCGCCAAAGACGATCTGCTGCGCCGCGCTGGTCTGCTTGACCTCGTACCCCATGTTTTGCAGCAGCACTTCCGCCACCGCACTGGTCGCGATCACGTCGGTCCAGTTGACCACACCCATCCGCACGCTCTGACATTTGGCCGGTTCGGCTGCCATCAAGGCGGTACTGCTCAGCATCAACACACCGCAACTGATCTGACGAATAAATCTCTTCATGCGTGCTCCTCGGGTCGGCTCGTTATTTTATTCAGCTCTTTTCGGCAGTTTTTCTAAGGCTTCAAGACCCACGGCAATCCGAATGCTGCCGCGTTGGAGCAAATTACGCAGCAGCCCCTCGCAAGAAGCGCACCAGCGCGACCTGTGCTTGCACTGGAGCGACATTGGAAGTGTTCCCGACTTTGAGGCTGATCGAAAGCCACTGAGGCACGAATTCATTCACGAGCGGTTGGCGCTGACGAACACACGTCCCGCGACGTGGTTGAGATCGTGGGTTCCCGCATACCCCAAATGTAGGAGCGCGCTTGCCCGCGATTGCGATGTGTCAGTCACCATCAATGAAACTGACACATCGCGATCGCGGGCAAGCGCGCTCCTACAGGAGGCATGGCGGTTTAAAGGACTTTATCCAGCGTAATCGGGAAATCCCGCACCCGCTTGCCGGTCGCGTGGTAGACAGCGTTGGCGATAGCCGACGCCACCCCCACGATGCCGATCTCACCGACGCCCTTGGAGCCCAGTTCATTGACGATGTCGTCGTTTTCCTCGACGAACACCACATCGATGTCGCCAATGTCCGCGTTCACCGGGATGTGGTACTCGGCCAGGCTGTGGTTCATGAAGCGGCCCAGATGCTGATCGTTCTGGGTCTCTTCATGCATCGCCTGGCTGATGCCCCATACGACGCCGCCGAGGATCTGACTGCGTGCGGTCTTGGGGTTGACCACGCGGCCAGCGGCCACGGCGCTTACGACCCGATTGACGCGCACGGTGCCCAGGTCTTCATCGACCAGCACCTCGACAAACACCGCCGAATGGGTCGCGGTCGAATAGCCTTCGCGCTTCTCGTCCGGTTCGGCGTCTACCTGCACCTCCAGCGTCTCGTGGGACGACGCACGCACGATGTCGGCGTAGGCAAACCGCTGCCCACGAATGTGCAGGGATCCGTCGCCGAAGCCGACTTCCTCCATGTCCACCACCGCGAACTCGGGGTGAGCCATGCGCACGGCATCCAGCAACTTGGCACGTAACGCTCGGCACGCTTGCTGCACCGCCGTGCCGACCGACGACACGGTGAAGGAGCCGCCCTGAAGTGGCGCCGTCGGCAGCGAGGAGTCGCCCAGCACGAACGTAACGTCCTGGGGCGTCATGCCCGCCGCTTCGGCCGCAATCTGGGTCATGACCGTGTAGGTGCCAGTCCCGATATCGGTGGTTGCACTGCTGACGGTCAGCTTGCCGCTCGCGTCAATGCTCGCCTTGGCACTGGCCTTCATCTGCATGGCTTCCCACACGCCACCGGCCATGCCCCAACCCACCAGTTGGCGACCTTGGCGCATGCTGCGTGGCTCGGGATTGCGCTGGTTCCAGCCGAAGCGATCAGCGCCCTGCTCGTAGCAGGCGAGCAGTTCTTTGCTGGAGTAAGGCTTGTCTTCGTTGCCGTTACGGTCGGCGAAATTGATCGCGCGCAGCTGCACGGGATCGACGCCGGCCGCATACGCCAGTTCATCCAGCGCACACTCCAGACCGACCATGCCTGACGTCGCGCCCGGCGCCCGCATGTCCAGCGGCGTGTACACGTCCAGCGGCGCAAGTTTGTAGGTCAGCTGCACGTTGTCGCACTTGTAGAGCATGCCGCTCCACTCGACCACGTGCTCGGTGAAGTCCTCGAATCGCGAGGTCTGACCGATCACATCATGACCGACTGCCGACAAGCGCCCGTCGGCGGTCGCGCCCAGCCGCAAATGCTGCAACGTGTGGGGGCGATAGCCGAATGTGAACATCTGCTGGCGCGTCAGGGTGACGCGTACGGAGCGCTTGAGATGCAGCGCGGCCATGACGGCGAGCGGCAGCTGATACTGCGGGCGCAAGCCGGAGCCGAACGCGCCGCCGACAAACGCCGCCAGGACACGGATCTTGTCCTTCTCAAGGCCGAACACTTTGTGCAGGTAATCCTGGCAGTTCTGCGTGCCTTGGGTCTTGTCGTGAATCTCGAGGCTGCCGTCATCCTGATACATCACCGTCGAAGCGTGCGGCTCCATCGGGTTGTGGTGCTCGTTCGGCGTGCTGTAACGCGCGTCTACGGTGATCGCCGCCTGGGTGAAGGCGGTTTCGAAATCGCCGCGCGGCTTGGGGGTTTCAGCCGGCGCCGTGTGCGCGTTCCCTTGTGCAGCCACCAAATCAGTCTGGTGAGCGTCGGTTTCATACTCGATGCGCACCAGCGAGCCTGCGTGTCGCGCAATCTCGAGGGTGTCGGCGACGACCAGCGCCAGCGGTTGCCCGCTGTACAGTACGCGATCGTTATACAGAGGCCGGAAGGGTGAGCCCTCGGCCGAGTCCGCGTCCTCATAATCCTTGTCGTAACTGGCGACATGCGGGCGGTTGGTGTGGTCAATGACGGCGACGACGCCGTTGACCTGCAACGCCTGCGAAGCGTCGATGCGCAGCACACGGCCGCACGCAATGTTGCTGGACACCACGCTGCCAAACAGCAGACCGTCTTGCGGGTATTCGCCGGCATAGCGTGCCTGGCCGGTGACCTTCAAGTGACCGTCGACGCGGTCCAGCGGTTGCCCAACGGGGGACACATAACCGGGCGGATTGATTTTCGCGTTCATCAGGCGTTACCTCCTGTTGCCGCGTCGCTGAGCGCACGGACGATAGCGCGTTGAGCCAACTTGACCTTGAAGGCGTTGTGCTCGAGGGGTTTGGCGTCACGCAGCATGGCTTCGGCTGCCGCCACGAAATTTTCCCGCGACACTGGCTGCCCTATAAGCGACTGCTCGACCGCTTTGTTACGCCACGGTTTGTGCGCCACCCCGCCGAGTGCCAGGCGCACGTCACGGATGATGTCGCCGTCCAGTTCCAGCGCAGCCGCGACCGACACCAGCGCGAAGGCGTAGGAAGCACGATCGCGAATTTTCAGGTAATGGCTGTGGGCAACGAAGCCTTTGGGCGGGAGTTCGATGGCCGTGATCAATTCGTCATCGGCCAGCTGGTTGTCGCGCTGCGGGGCGTCTTCCGGCAGCCGGTGAAAGTCTGCGAACTCGATGGTGCGCTTGCCGCCCCGACCTTCGACGTGCACAACGGCGTCCAGCGCAGCCAGCGCCACGCACATGTCCGACGGATGAGTGGCCACACAGTCATCGCTGGCGCCCAGGATCGCGTGAATCCGGTTAAGGCCGTCTTTGGCCGGGCATCCGCTGCCCGGCTCGCGCTTGTTGCAAGGCACTGCCGAATCATAAAAGTAGTAACAACGGGTGCGCTGAAGCAGATTCCCGCCGGTGCTGGCCATGTTACGCAACTGAGGCGAGGCGCCTGCCAGGATGGCTTGAGACAGCAGCGGGTAACGCTGCTCGACCAAGGGATGCCACGCCAGATCGGCGTTGCTCACCAACGCACCGATCATCAGACCGCCATTGGCGGTTTCGCTAACGTCCTTGAGCGGCAGGCCTGTGATGTCGATCAGGTGCTCCGGCCGGGCGATGTTTTCTTTCATCAGGTCCAGCAGGTTGGTGCCGCCCGCAATAAAACGGCTGGCCGCTCCGGCCAGACTGATCGCCTGACTGACGTCGACGGGCTTGCTGTAATGGAAAGGATTCATGCGTCGATCCCTCCGTCAGTCAACGCCTGGGTGGCGGATTGCGGCAAGGCTTCTTCGACCGCCGCGAGAATGTTCGTGTAGGCGCCGCAGCGGCACAAATTGCCGCTCATCAATTCTTTGATCTGGTCCGGTGTTTGCGCCCGGCCTTCATTGGCTAGCCCGACCGCTGAGCAAATCTGCCCCGGCGTGCAGTAACCGCACTGAAAAGCGTCGTGCTTGATGAACGCCTGCTGCATCGGGTGCAGCGTGTCGCCGTCCGCCAGACCTTCGATGGTGGTCAACTCGGCGCCGTCGCACATGATCGCCAAGGTCAGGCACGCATTGACCCGCTTGCCGTCGCGCAGCACCGTGCATGCCCCGCACTGCCCGTGGTCACACCCTTTCTTGGTGCCCACCAGATCCAATTGCTCACGCAACACATCCAGCAACGTCGCCCACGGCTGTACGTTCAATTGTCTGGGCTGGCCGTTCAACGTCAGAGCAATGGAATGCTCTGCGAAGGCCTGGTTCGTTGTCTCGCTCATTGCAAACCTCACGGTAGGTACGCGTTTGCGCAGTCAATCTGCGTCTCCTGAGGTACGACTGGCGGGTTTTCCCAAACGTTCAGGGTTTGTGATGAGCGAGCACGGTTCGGGCCACGACCACGGCTGCCTTTCCCTGCCGATCAACGTCAGCAGCCTTTCGCCGGGGACGCTGGTATGATGCGCGGCTTTTTGCGACTGGCAGAATTTGTGCAAGCTGTTTTCGCGAGCTGTGCTTTGCTGTTTTAGTCGATTTCATTAATGGCGCGTTGCGCCACCGGGGAGCCACACATGCTGGAGCGGCTGTTTCAACTCAAGGCACATAACACCAATGTGCGCACGGAAATCCTGGCCGGCGTCACGACGTTCCTGGCCATGGCCTACATCCTGTTCGTGAACCCGAGCATCCTCGGCGCGACCGGCATGGACAAAGGCGCCATCTTCGTCGCGACCTGTCTGGCAGCCGCCATTGGCTCCACTGTCATGGGCCTGATCGCCAATTACCCGATCGCGCTGGCGCCGGGCATGGGCTTGAACGCGTTCTTCACATACACCGTGGTGTTGCACATGGGTCACACCTGGCAAGTGGCGCTGGGTGCGGTGTTCATTTCTGCCGTGATGTTCTTCCTGCTGTCGATCTTTCGCATCCGCGAATGGATCATCAACAGCATCCCGCTGCCGCTGCGTTCGGCGATCGCCGCCGGTATCGGCCTGTTCCTGGCGCTGATTGCCCTGCACAACGCGGAAATCGTGGTCAGCAACCCGGCCACCATGGTCGGTCTGGGCGACCTGGCCAAACCGGCGCCGGTGCTCGCGGCGCTGGGCTTTGCCCTGATCGTGGCGCTGGAAGCCCTTAAAGTGCGCGGCGCGGTGCTGATCGGGATTCTGGCCGTAACCATCATCTCGATCCTGATGGGCTTCTCGCCGTTCGGCGGCGTGGTGTCGATGCCGCCTTCGCTGGCGCCGACCTTCCTGCAGCTGGACATCGCCGGTGCCTTGAACATCGGTCTGGTCAGCGTGATCTTCTCGTTTCTCTTCGTTGATCTGTTTGATAACTCCGGGACGCTGATCGGCGTCGCCAAGCGCGCGGGCCTGATGGGCAAAGACGGCCACATGCCGAAAATGGGCCGTGCGCTGGTCGCCGACAGCACCGCCGCCATGGCCGGTTCGCTGCTGGGCACCTCGACCACCACCAGTTACATCGAATCCGCCGCGGGCGTCAGTGCCGGTGGCCGCACCGGCCTGACCGCCATCGTGGTGGCCGTGCTGTTCCTGCTGGCGCTGTTTTTCGCGCCTCTGGCCGGCAGCGTTCCGGCCTTCGCCACCGCTCCGGCCCTGCTGTTCGTGGCCGTGCTGATGACCTCGGGCCTGGCGGAAATCAACTGGGACGACATCACCGAAGCCGCGCCAGTGGTGATCACCGCGCTGGCGATGCCGTTCACCTACTCCATCGCCAACGGCATCGCGTTTGGCTTCATTTCCTGGACAGTGATCAAGCTTTTGTCGGGCCGCGGCCGTGAGCTGAATTCGGCGCTGGTCGTGCTGTCGATCCTGTTCGTCATCAAGCTGGGCTTCTATCCATGAGCAGTACGTTCGACCCTGCGAGCTATAGCCGTCAGCTCGATGAAAAAGCCGATCGTCTTCGCGAACTGCTGAAGCCGTTCGACGCGCCAGAACCTCAGGTCTTTGACTCGCCGCGTGAGCACTACCGCCTGCGCGCCGAATTCCGCCTGTGGCGCGACGATGGCAAGCGTCACTATGCGATGTTCACGCCGGGCGACAAGTACACGCCGATCCTGATCAACGACTTCCCGATTGCAAGCCTGCAGATCAATGCCCTGATGCCGGTGCTGCGTGATCGTTGGGAAGCCAGCAAGACGCTTAACCACAAGCTGTTTCAGGTCGACTTCCTGACCACGCTGGCCGGCGACGGCATGATCACGCTGTGCTACCACCGCCCCCTCGATGACGCCTGGAAGCTGGAAGCCGAGCAATTGGCCGCAGACTTGAAGGTCAGCGTGATCGGTCGCTCCAAGGGGCAACGTCTGGTGATCGGCCGCGATTACGTGACCGAGGAGCTGGAGGTCGCCGGGCGCACGTTCAGCTATCGCCAGCCGGAAGGTGCGTTCACCCAGCCCAACGGCACCGTGAACCAGAAAATGCTGAGCTGGGCGTACGACGCGTTGGGCGACCGTGAGGATGACCTGCTGGAGCTGTATTGCGGCAACGGCAACTTCACGCTGCCGCTGGCGACCCGCGTGCGCAAGGTGCTGGCGACCGAGATCAGCAAGACCTCGGTCAACGCCGCCTTGAGCAACCTGGCAGACAACGCGGTGGATAACGTGTCGCTGGTTCGGCTGTCGGCCGAAGAGCTGACCGAAGCGCTGAACGATGTGCGCCCGTTCCGGCGTCTGGCGGGCGTGGACTTGAAGAGCTACGACTTCGGCAGCGTGTTCGTCGACCCGCCGCGCGCAGGGATGGACCCGGACACCTGCGAGCTGACCCGTCGTTTCGAACGCATCCTGTACATCTCCTGCAACCCGGAAACCCTGGCGGCCAACATCGCCCAGCTGCATGACACTCATCGAGTCGAGCGTTGCGCGTTGTTCGATCAGTTTCCGTACACGCACCATATGGAATCGGGTGTGTTGCTGGTTCGGCGCTAAGCGAATACGCAACACATTCAACTGTGGGAGCTGCTGGAGGTTACGACAGTGGCGAATGCGATGGGGTCATTCAACACATCAGTGTCTGACCCGGCGCCTTTGCCAGCAAGCCCACACACAATTTGTGTGCATGCCGCAAAGCATCGAACCACCGCAATCCTGTAGGAGCAGTCCGAGGTTACGAGGGCCGCGAATGCGGTCGGTCCGTTGCATCAACGTCGACTGACACCCCCAATTCGTCGTAATGCCGCCCAGACCAAGCTCCCACAATTTGTGTGCATGCCGCAAAGCATCGAAACACCGCAATCCTGTAGGAGCAGTCCGAGGTTACGAGGGCCGCGAATGCGGTCGGTCCGTTGCATCAACGTCGACTGACACCCCCAATTCGTCGGAATGCCGCCCAGACCAAGTTCGCTCCCACAGGTCCGCGAGATGCCAGTCGGCTCTGCGGCGAAGTCAAATGACATCGCACCGTCCATCATTAAATTTCTGACAGTAACAGGCATATACCTGCTTACCGGTGTATAACAGTCGGCCGTCTTTCGCGTCGATGGATGTCCTGCCTTGAGTTCCGAATCGCCCGCTTCGCCCTCCGAACCAGCCTCTGAAAGCGTGCTTCGGCAGCCCGGCTTTTTTGAGTTTCTGACCGCCCGCCTCGCTGCCGTGTTTGCCATGCAGATTCAAGCGGTGGTGGTCGCCTGGCAGGTCTATGACATGACCCGCAGCCCGATTTCGCTGGCGTATGTGGGCCTTGCGCAGTTCATCCCGATGCTGCTGTTGCTGATGCCGGCCGGCGACCTCATCGACCGCTACGATCGCAAACTGATCCTGACCATCAGCTGGACCGTCCAGGCGCTGTGCAGCCTGATGCTGATGCTGTTCTCGGTCACCCACCATCAAGACACCCGGCTGATTTACGCCACGCTGGCACTGTTCGGCTGTGCCCGGGCGTTCACCGGTCCGGCGCTGCAAAGCCTGTTGCCGCAGGTCGTGCCCCGCGAAAAGCTCGCCTCCGCCATCGCCACCAACAGCATGATCATGCGCATCGCGACCATCGCCGGACCGCTGGTGGGCGGCGGCCTGTATGCAGCGGGCGGCGGCGGTTTGACCTATTCAGTGTGCATGGCGAGCTTTATCGCTGCCGTGCTGTTACTGATCCGTGTGCCAGTGCTGTACGCCGGTAAGAAACAGATTCTGGAATCCACCGCCTGGAAACGCTTCACGGCGGGCATCGCGTTCATTCGTTCGCGTCCGATCATTCTCGGCACCATTTCGCTGGACCTGTTCGCCGTGCTGCTGGGCGGCGTGGTCGCCTTGCTGCCGATCTACGCTCACGAAGTCCTGCACCTGGGCCCCCAAGGCCTGGGCGCGTTGCGCAGTGCGATGAGTCTGGGTGAGGTCGGCACTGGCCTTTATCTGAGTGTGCGGCCGTTCGATCGCAACGTCGGCATGGTCATGTTCATCGCCGTGGCGGTGTTTGGCCTCGCGAACCTGGTGTTCGCGCTGTCGACGTTGTTCTGGCTCTCATTGCTGGCCCTGATGATTGCGGGGGCGGCGGACATGGTCAGCGTGTATATCCGCTCGACGCTCGTGCAGTTCTCGACCCCCGACGACATGCGCGGTCGGGTCAATGCGGTGAACATGCTGTTCATCGGCTCTTCCAACGAACTGGGCGAATTCCGCGCCGGCAGCAGCGCCGCGCTATGGGGCGCTGTGCCCGCGGCGATCATCGGCGGGTTGTGTACGTTGGGCGTGGTGGGGACGTGGATGTGGGCCTTCAAGCCGCTGCGGCAGGTGAATCACTTCGCCGATGCGTCGCCTTCGGAACTGACCGAAAAGCAAAAAGCGCGGGTGTGATCCAGGTTCATTGATTGACACCGTACCTGATGATCGTTCCCACGCTCTGCGTGTTAACGCATCCTGTGACGCTCCGCGTCAAAGGCTGGACGCGGAGCGTCCGGGGCGGCATTCCCACGCAGAGCGTGGGAACGATCAGCGATTGACACCGTACCTGTGGGAGCGAATTCATTCGCGAATCGACAGTTCAGGCGACACATTTTCATCGTCTGTACCGCCGTATCGCGAATGAATTCGCTCCCACAGGTTTATTGCTCGCGATGATCGTTCCCGCGCTCTGCGTGGGAACGATCAGCGCGCTCCTACAATTACAACGCTGAATCAGTGACCTCTCCATCCACCAACCGCCGGATCTTCAGCGGATTGGCGTTCTGCAAGGCTTCGGGCAACAGCGCATCGGGGTAGTTCTGGAAGCACACCGGGCGCAGGAAACGATCAATCGCCAATGTGCCGACCGACGTACCACGCGAATCGGACGTGGCGGGATACGGCCCGCCGTGAACCATCGCATCACACACCTCGACGCCTGTCGGGTAGCCATTGAGCAGCACGCGCCCGACTTTCTCCTGCAACGTCTCCAGCAACCAAGCGTAGCTGCCGAGCTCGGTCGACTCACCAATCACGGTCGCGGTCAGTTGTCCGCGAAGACCGCCCAACGCGGACTTCAACGAGGCCTCGTCCTCGACTTCGATGATGATCGTGGTCGGTCCGAACACCTCTTCTTGGAGCAACTCATCGCCGTTCAGCAACAGACTGACGTCCGCCTTGAACAACTGCGGCTGGGCCTGTTTGCCCTGCTGCGGATGCCCGGCCAGATGCGTCACGCCAGCATGACCGTGAAGATGCTGAAGGCCTTTGCTGTAGCTGACCAGACCGCCCGCGTTGAGCATGGTTTGTGGCGCCTGGTCATTCATGTTGGCGCTCAGCCGCTCGACGAACTGGCTGAACGCAGGGGAACGCAAACCGATCACCAGGCCCGGATTGGTGCAGAACTGCCCGCACCCCAAGGTCACCGAAGCGGCCAGTTCCGAAGCAATCTTCTCACCCCGCGCCGCCAGCGCGTCAGGCAAGACGAACACCGGGTTGATGCTCGACATCTCGGCGAACACCGGAATCGGCTGAGGACGCTCGGACGCCATCTTCACCAACGCGTTGCCGCCACGCAGCGAGCCGGTAAACCCTACCGCCTGAATCAGCGGATGCCTGACCAGCCATTCGCCTACGCCATTGCCGAAGATCATGCTGAACACGCCCTTCGGCATGTCGGTACGCTCGGCCGCGCGGGTGACGGCTTCGGCGACACGCTCGGCCGTGGCCATGTGACCGCTGTGAGCCTTGACGATCACCGGGCACCCGGCGGCCAGCGCGGAGGCCGTATCACCGCCGGCCGTGGAGAACGCCAACGGGAAGTTGCTCGCGCCAAACACCGCGACCGGCCCCACGCCAATGCGCACCTGACGCAGATCAGGTCGCGGCAGCGGCTGACGGTCTGGCAAGGCCCGGTCGATGCGCGCGCCATAAAAGTCGCCACGGCGCAGCACCTTGGCAAACAAGCGCATCTGTCCGCTGGTCCGGCCGCGCTCTCCCTGAATACGCCCGGCCGGCAGCGCGGTCTCGCGGCATACGGTGGCGACGAAATCATCGCCCAGTGCGTCCAGTTCATCGGCAATCGCGTCGAGGAACTGCGCGCGCTTTTCAGCTGACAGGTTGCGAAAGACCGGGAAAGCCGCTGCTGCGGATTGCGCGGCAATGTCGACTTCCGCCTCGGTCGCCTGCACGAACGCATGCGGAAGCGCTTCGCCGGTGGTCGCGTCGAGGCTGTTCAGTTGCACAGAACCCTGTGCGCTGCGTTGGCCGCCGATGAAGTTGTGTCCGAGATTCGAAGACATCCGTTCTTCCTTTAAAGAGGTTTGATCTGACCGATCGCCACAGGACGCGGCCCTTCGCCAATCCCGTTTTCCAAAGGTGCGCCGAAGGCATCGAGGCTGATCTGGAAGCGGTCGCCCGGCTGGGTTTTCACGCCATCGGCGAACGACAGGGTCGCCGTGCCGAAATAGTGAATGTGCACATCGCCAGGCCGCAGGAACTGGGCGTACTTGAAATGGTGGAATTCGAGGTTGGCCAGGCTGTGGCACATGTTGTCTTCGCCACTGAGAAACTCCTTCTCCCAGATCACCTCGCCGTTGCGCTTGATGCGGCTCATGCCGGACAGGTGACGCGGCAATTCGCCGACGCGCAGTTCCGGTCCGTAGGCGCAATAACGCAGCTTGGAATGCGCCAGGTACAGGTAGTTGCGACGCTCCATGACGTGGTCGGAGAACTCGTTGCCCAGTGCGTAGCCCAAGCGGTAAGGCTGGCCGTCGTCGCCGATGACGTAGAGACCGGTCAGTTCGGGTTCTTCACCCGCGTCTTCAGCAAATGCAGGGACCGGAAAGTCCGCACCTGGCCGCACCACAATGCCGCCGTCGCCTTTGTAGAACCATTCCGGTTGCGCACCGACCTGACCTTGCGCCGGTTTGCCGCCTTCGATGCCCCACTTGAAGATCTTCATGGTGTCGGTCATGCCCGCTTCGACCTGTCCGTCGTGCTGGTGCATCTTGTCCCGCGCCGAGGCGCTGCCCAGGTGCGTGAGGCCCGTGCCGCTGATCAGGCAATGCGCCGGGTCTTCGTGGTCCAGCGGTGGGAGGATCTGACCATTCTGCAACAGGCCCGCGTAATCCGGGCCGGATTCGGTGCCACGGCTTTCGACTTCAGCCTGCAGACTGTGCTGGCTGCGAATGGCGGCAAGCGCCAGTTCGCGGGTGCTGGTGGTGTTGCGTATGACGTTGACCTGCGAGCCCTCGACCACGCCGACCTGGCGCTGTCCCTGGCTGTTTTCGAACTGGATAAGGCGCATGGGCTGAATCTCTCGAAAATGTGGAATGCGATCTCGCTTCTACCCGCAGGGCGTGGGAGCAAGCTTGCTCCCACGCCCTCCGGGTAGAATCAAAAGCAGATCGTGGTGCGTCAGAACCGAATCAAAAGCAGCTCGCGCGGCATCAGGGACGACGCGCGACCGCTTACAACATCACTCGATGATGTTGAACTCGCTCAGGTACTCGTCCGAGATTTCCAGGCCCAGGCCCGGCTTGTTGTCGTCCAGCTGGATGTAGCCGTTGACCGGTGCTGGCTCGCCCTTGAACACGTAGTAGAAAAGTTCGTTGCCGACCTCGACGTCGAATACCGGGAAGAACTCGGCCATCGGCGAAGCGGTGGTGGACATGGTCAGGTGGTAGTTGTGCATCTGACCGGCGTGCGGGATGACCGGCACCGACCAGGCTTCGGCCATGGCGTTGATCTTGCGTGCCGCCGTGATGCCGCCCACTCGGTTGGTGTCGTACTGGATCACGTCCACCGCGCGGCGTTCGAGCATGTCTTTGAAGCCATAGGAGGTGAATTCATGCTCGCCGCCGGAGATTGGCATGATGCCCATCTTCTTCAGCTCGATGTAGCCTTCGAGGTCGTCGGCGATCACCGGCTCTTCCAGCCAGCGCGGTTCGAATTCAGCCAGTTTCGGCAGCATGCGACGGGCGTATTCCAGGGTCCAGCCCATGTAGCACTCAAGCATGATGTCGACATCAGGACCTGCCAGTTCACGCAGCGCACGCACCTGCTCGATGTTGCGGCGCATGCCCGCCGGGCCGTCTTTCGGGCCGTAGCCAAAACGCATTTTCATGGCAGTGAAGCCCTGGCTCAGGTAACCCTGCGCTTCTTCCAGGAACAGGTCGAGGTTGTCATTGGCGTAGAGCTTGGAGGCGTAGGTCCAGATCTTCTCTTTGGTGCGGCCGCCGAGCAGTTTGAACACCGGCTTGTTCACCGCTTTGCCCATGATGTCCCAGATCGCGATGTCGATCGCCGAGATGGCCGCCATGCCGATGCCTTTACGGCCCCAGGCGTGGGTCTGGCGGTACATCTTCTGCCAGATGTATTCGTTGTCGAACGGGTCTTCGCCAATGGCGATCGGGGCGAGGTAGTTGTCGATGATTTCCTTGGCCACACGGGGCGCCAGCGCGCAGTTACCGATGCCGACGATGCCGTTGTCGGTCTCGACTTCCACCACCAGCCAGCCGTGGAACCGGAAGGAGCCCATGGCATCGCCACGTTCGAACAGGATGTCACTGGCGTTGGTGCAGAAGTGCGCCTGCGGTGGAACGACTTTGCCTTTCCATTCGAAGACACGGGTACGGATTGCTTTGATTTTCATGAGAAGAGTCCTTGCCACTGCTGGTTGCGCCCAATCGTTCCACGGGGTTCGGAACAGGGCTTCTTGTAATTGTTCTTCGATTCGCAGGCGTCGCATCGCGGCTCGATGGAAGGAATTTGCCAGTGGTGAAGCGCGTCGGCTAATCACTTATGCGTATCCAGTGATAGCCAGTGGTGATCGGTGGCAAGACATAACCGGTTGAGGAGTTATAGGAGGGATGGAGGTTGTTTGATCGTTTCCACGCTCCGCGTCACAGTGAACCCTGGACGTAGAGCGTCCAGAGAGGTGTTACCACGCAGAGGGTGGGAGCAATCAAAGAATCCAAAACGTGCAGGCAAAAAAAACCGCAGGACGCTCATCTAACGTCCTGCGGCGAAAACGTGGTCTGTTTTCACTCAGCCCGGAGGCTCGACCCTTTAAACGTTGCTTTGCCCCATCCGGCAGGCGATCTCGAAAGCCTGGCGAATCGCCCCGACATTCGCCTTACCCTGTCCCGCAATATCAAACGCCGTGCCGTGCGCCGGCGTGGTGATCGGAATTGGCAACCCGCCCTGCACCGTCACCCCGCGCGAAAAGCCCATCAGCTTGATCGCGATCTGACCCTGGTCGTGGTACATCGTCACCACCGCATCGAACGCGTTGGCGTCGCCCTGCACTTTCAAGAAAATCGTATCGCCCGGATACGGTCCGTCCGCGTTCATGCCCTGCGCCTGCGCGGTTTTGACGGCTGGACCTATGATGTCGATTTCCTCGCGCCCGAACGAACCGTTATCGCCGTTGTGCGGGTTCAAACCGCAGACACCGATGCGCGGCGCTTTCAGACCGTTGCGCTTGAGCGCGGTATCGATCAGCCGAATCGCCTCGACCACCCGCTCCTGACTCAACATGCCCGGCACCGCCGACAGGGCCACGTGCGAGGTCACACGGGAGGTCCACAGGTTATCCATCACGTTGAATTCGCAGAACGGCCCGGTGAAGCCCAACAGCTCGGCAAACCAGTGCAACTCGTCGTTGTGATCCATGCCCGCCATGTGCAGCGAGGTTTTGTTCAGCGGCCCGAACAACACCGCGTTGGTGGTTTTGGCGGCCGTCAGCTCGACCGCGATTTTCAGCGTGTCCAGGCAGTAACGACCGCCGATGGCGCTGGCCTCGCTGCGCGGGAACTCGCCGACGGCGTCGCCACGGTAGTTGTAGAACAACGGCGTGTCATCGCTGAAATCCAGCGTGTCCAACGAATCGATCTGCCGGTAGCGGAACGACAGCCCGGCGAGGTCCATGCCCCGACGCATTTCGGCTTCATCGGCGATCAGGACCACCTGCGCCTGACTGCGTACCTTTTCATCGCTGAGCAGACGTGCGATCAATTCCGGGCCGATGCCTGCCGGGTCACCGAGCACCATCGCAATTCGGGTTTTATTCATGCCTGACTCCTCATGTGTTCTTGCCGCGGACGGTCCACGGCGCGCGGCTCGCAACGATAGATACGTTGCGCATTGCTGTAGAAAAGACGCTCCTGATCCGCGCGCGGCAGATCACGAACGATGTGTTTGAAACCGCTGTAGATGTCGTCGAAAGAACCGCACAGGCTGTCGACCGGGAAGTTGCTGGCGAACATCGCCCGGTCAGCGCCAAACATCGCGATGACCTCGCGCACGATCCAGCCGTTGTCCTGAACGCTCCAGCGTCTACCGGGCAAACCGAGGCCGGAGATTTTCACCATCACGTTGGGTTGTTCGGCCAAATTCGCCATCGCTGCATGCCACCCTGCCAGGCCTTCGGTGCTGCGATCCGACGGCAGCCCGGCGTGGTTAAGAATCAGCGTCGTGTCCGGGAAGTCCCGCGCCAGCAACCCGGCTTCCGGCAGGTTCCACCACGGCGTCTGCAAGTCGAAACGCAGGCCCAGGTCGTGCAAGGTCGCGTAACTGCGACGCCAGTGTTCGTTGCTCATTAATGTGCACTGCGATCCAACGTCGGCGGGCGACGCAGGGCCGCCGGGCTTGTGCCGTACGCTGCGTACGCTGGCGAACAACGCTTGCTCGGCGAGCACGGCAATCGCATCCGGATGATCGAGCCAGGCCTGCGCGACGACCGCGTTGGGAACGCCGTAACGCGTGGCGATCTGCTCGATGAAGCGGGTCTCGCCAATCGGATCGCTCGGGTCCCACTCCGTTTCGACGTAGACCGTCTGCACCACGTTGTGCTCGCCCGCATCGGCGAAGTAATCGGGTGGCAGGTAACGCCGCTTGATCGCCGAATAATCACCGTAGCGGAACGGGATACTCACCCCTTGCGCAAGCCAAGGATGGTAGTTGGCCTGCGGGTCCCAGAAGTGGTGATGGGCATCGACGATCGGGCCGCTATAGACCTCCTCAGCCATTGCTCACCTCACGCTCGCCGTCGAGGCCGATCAGCAGGGTGGCGAGTACGAACAGTGCCGCGCAGACCGCGAAGAACCCGAGTACCGCACCGAAACCGCCGAAGTATTGCAGGATCAAGCCCACCAGAATCGGTACGAAGATGCCGCCGATGCTGCCCGCCAGGTTCATCACCCCCCCGATCAGGCCGACACGGGCAGGCGCCGCGAGCAATGCCGGGAAGCTCCAGTAGAGGCTGCCCCACATCAGGAAGAACGCCGTCATCGCCAGCAATGCCACGGCGGCGATCGGATCGCTCAGTTGCGGCAACAGCAGCAGCGCACCGAGGGCAATCACACCCGAGAACGTCAGCAAGCCTTTGACCGCCACGCCACGGCGCACGCCCTTGCGAATCAGGCCGTCGCAAAGAAAACCACCGGTCAGCGATCCCAGCGAACCGCAGATGAAAATCACGAATGTCGCGAAACCGATGCCCTTGATGTCGAAGCCTCGCGCCTGAGCCAAGTAGCTCGGCCCCCAGGTCAGCAGACCGAAATACACCATCGCCCAGGTCGAACGGCCGATCAGCAAGCCCGTCAGCGAGCGAGCGGCGATGCCCAGGCCTTTAACCTTGGCCCGTGCCGCTTCAGCCGCCGGGGTTTCACGGCCTGCGTTGATCTTCGCCAGTTCCGCTTCGTTAACCTGCGGGTGAACCGAAGGGTCGTCCCGCAGATACCGCCACGACACCCAGCCCAACAACAGTGTCGCGACCCCGGCGATCACAAAGGCCGAGCGCCAGGAGTCCAGCGACACGATCAGGAAGGCGATGATCAATCCACCCAGCGCCACGCCCAACGGACTGCCACTGTCCATCATCACCGCGCCGCGGCTGCGCTCACTCGGCGCCAGCCACAGGGAAATCAGCTTGCCGCCCGACGGAAACAGCGGTGCTTCCGCAGCCCCCAGAAACATCCGGGCGAACAACAGCGACGCACCACCCGTGGCGAAACCGGCCAACACCTGGAACGTGCCCCACAACCCGGTCGACCACGTGATCACGCGGCGTGGCCCAAAGCGGTCGATCATCCAGCCGCCAGGGATCTGCAACAGCGCGTATGCCCAAAAGAAACTGCTGAGGATCAAACCCTGCATCGCAGGCGACAGCGTGAATTCCTTGGCGATGGTCGGCATCGCGATGGACAGGGAAACCCGGTCGATCAGGTTGACCATGGTCAGCACGAAGATGATTGCGAAGATGCGCCACCGCACCGTACTGGCTTTGGCCACGGCGGCAACGCTGGAAACGGGAGGAACATACGGTTCACCTGTCGCGGACAGGTTCACGTCGGCGCTGCTGCGAGCCATGGTGCGTACCTCGATCTTGTTGTTCTTATTGTTGGGCGATCTTGTGTGAGATCGCCCGTCGTGACCAACACTATCGGAGGCCCAGCGATAACCGTCTAATCAAAACTGGAGATAGGGTGATAGCTGGAAGATATAGGATCTACAGGGGAGGTCTGGACATCCCGAAGAACCGGGAAGCGCTGGATGCGCTCAAGACCAGGCAACATCAGACACCGTCGCGGCCGCGCTGTGGGCGCATCCAAGGTGGAGCGAATAGCAGCCTAAAAGCGCCCGAATCCGCTCAACGTCATTGAACATCATCACGTCAATGATCGACAGATTGCTTACGAACGGTAAACGGTATTGTGGGTAGCTGATCTCGTCCATTTGCATGAACCTTAGCGCCAGGCCATGTCGGGAAAAATAATCCTGATCATAGAGCGCCACCCCACCCATCGGGTTTATGTAAAGCGTCGCATCAAACAGCTTTGCGGTCTGTATGACCCGGTCCTGTTTGTCCAGCATGCGCGGCAAATTCAGGTCCGAAGCTCTGACCACCCGCGTGTCGATGTCCAGGTACGTGCACAAGCCCCTGAGGGTGTGCTCGATGTATAACGCCAGATTGCGCTCTGGAAAACCGATCAGACGCTCCAGTAACGGCATCACCTCGGAAAAGTGGGGCGCTCGGGAGTAGTGATGCTTCAGGAGATTGATCAGGCGTTTTGACTCATCATCAAACGTGTCACTCAACTGACGCTGATTGATGGCTAAATCGAAACTGTCACGCTTCAACGGGAAGGTGATCATTCGCGCGTCGTTGTGTTCAAGAATTCGGTTGCGGTTGATCCAGCCCGACTTGATGTATTGCAGATCGTCGCCGAGAACGAACACATCCGCAACTGCAATCAGTTGAAAGTAATTCAAGTAAGGAAACAGATAAGGCTGCATCATTGTAATGGTACGGGTCATCACTCTACTCTCCTTGTTGTCGACCTTCATCAAACATCCGGTGTCATCAGACCTGACTCTTGTTGACCGTCGGCATCAACCGTTTAGCGACGTTGATACTGACATTTCGAACCACCAGCCCCAAGGCTTGTAGTTTATTCAAGGGCGATATGGCTGATAACGAAAAACCAAACAGTTGAACCAGAAAATATTCATACAAGGCCTGGTTTCCCAGCCGATGGTAGTAGTTGGCAAGCGCCGAGCAGGTCTGGAGGCTCATGTGCAATTTCCGCTTCTTCGACCGCATGGAAAAAATCCCGCCAGGATGAACCCGGTAGGCAGCAGGTTTTATCTGCTCCAGAAATTTTCCTTTGCCATGCGCGCCCAGTAATGACCACCAGCAAATGTCGCCCAAGGGAGCATTGACCAGTTCCGGCGGCAACTCATGAATCACGTTGCGGAAACAGGCCGTCAGCGTCGAGATAGGTCTGCCTTTCTGCAGATCCAGGGCACTGGCGTCGCGCCTTAATTTGCCCTGCAGCTGGATGCCTTGATCGCCAGTGCCGTCGAAGGCCATGGCGTCGTGATACGTAATGACGTAATCCCGGTGCGCCTCAAGAAAGTCCACCTGGGTTTGTAACTTATCCGGGTCTGTCCAGTAATCGTCGCCTTCGCAGTACGCGATATAGCGCCCGCGCGCCGCGTTGAATAGCTCCAGGGTGCATGTCTTGCCGAGCTGGAACTGATTAATCTCGTGATAGAACGGGCGAATGATGTCCGGGTGGCGCTCCACGTAGCTGGCGAGAATGGCGGCTGTGCCGTCAGTCGATGCGTCGTCATTCACCAGAATTTCAAAAGGAAAATGCGTTCGCTGCGACAGAAACCCGTCTAGTGTCTGGGCCAGAAAATCTTCGTGATTGTAGGTAGGACAGATGATGCTCAACAACGGCTGTCGAGAGCGCCGGCTGGTGGCGGTATGAGATGAAGTAGCAGTCATGGCGCAAATACTCAAGGCGATGTGGGCGACCCATGGATTTCCTGCGACTCGGTAAGCAGCACGTGTCGATGACAGCTCATTGACACAACGGCGAACGAAATAAGACTCTTAGATAAGCGGTTCAGCGGTTACAACGAGTCAGGGGGCAGGTGTATATATCGGCGACTCATGACTTGTTGTCAAACGGCGCGAGCAATACATTGGCGAATTTAGGATAAACGGCCAACCAGAGACGCTAACCTGTTGATTCATAAAGACGCCAAAAATGTAACACTTAATTACCTCACTGGTGCGACATTTTTCAGGCATTCAACTGCAGAAATGATTGATTCACCAACACTAATAACACCCATGCAAGTTGCCTCCCCCTCGAACTTGGCAACTCTAGACACTCCCTCCACTCAACTGAATGAAGTGCGTTCATTACTTTCGTCAAATCCATTGGTGATCCTGTACCGCAATATCAAACTGCCCAGTTTCTCGCCTTGTCGCTGCCCCCTGAATCATCGCTCAGGGAGCCCGCAGTGAGGGCGGCGAGGTGAAGGCATCATCGTTTTCATGCGAATCAATCCATCCCCCCATCCTTTCACCTATAACCCCAGGCTATCGGTGTATGTGATGTTTTGACTAGACGCGGCATAGCAACTTTCACACACTCGGCGCATGGCTGCTCCACACGACGGCCACTCATAACAACTACAAAAATGAGGATCACCATGCGAACCGCATCCTTTCGACGCGCGTCCCGTCTGCTGCTCGGTTGCACGCTGATGTGCGCCACGGCACTTCCCACCCTCGCCCTCGCCGCATGGCAACCTGACAAGAACGTCGAGATCGTCGTGGCCGGTGGTCCTGGCGGCGGCACCGATCAACTCGGCCGTCTGATTCAATCGATCATCAGCACCCACAAGTTTCTGGACGTCAACACCATCGTGCTGAACAAGGGCGGCGGCAATGGCGCCGAAGCCTTTCTCGACATGAAGGTCTCCAAGGGCGACGCCCATAAACTGGTCATCGCCACCAACAACATCTACTTACTGCCTCTGGTCTCCAAGCTCGGCTACGAATGGCAGGAGCTGACGCCCGTGGCCGCCGTCGCAGAAGACGACTTCATTCTCTGGACCTACAAAGACGCGCCGTGGAAAGACGCCAAAGGCTTCTACGAAGCGGTCAAGACAGACCCGTCCAGCATGCGTATGGGCGGCAGTCAGTCCAAGGACGTCGACCAGACCCTGACCCTGCTGCTCAACCAGACCAACAACACCAAGCTGGTCTACATCCCGTTCAAGAGCGGCAGCGAAGCCGCCACGCAACTGGCGGGCAAACACATCGCCGCCAACGTGAACAACCCCGCCGAGAGCATCAGCCAATGGCGCGGCGATCAGGTGCAACCGCTGTGCGTGTTCAGTAAGGACCGCATGGGTTACACCGAGAAGGTGGCAGGCGATAAATCCTGGGCCGACGTCCCCACCTGTCACGAAGCCGGATTGGGCATCGATCAGTACCGTTTTCCGCGCACGATCTTCATGCCGGGCGATGTCACCGCCGAGCAGCGCGCCTTTTACATCGACCTGATGCGCAAGGTCTCGCAGACACCCGAGTTCAAAGCCTATGTGACACAGAACGCGTTGGTGCCGACCTTCCTCGAGGGCGATCAACTGACCGCCTACATCGAGAAGGACACCGCGCGCGTCACCCCGGTGTTCAAGGAAGCTGGCTGGCTGCGCAACTGATCCGCCCTGCTGTCGCGCGCCTGAAATGAAGGCGCGCGGCAGTCACTCGCTGGAGGTGTTTCATGTCCAATTCTTCTCACGCGACCTCGCTGGTCGGCACCCGCTGGGTGGAGCTCGGCCTCGCTGGGTTCACCTTGTTGATCGGTGCGGTGGTGATGTTCGGCAGCATCGAGCAAGGCATCGGCTGGGGCGACGCTGGTCCCGAGCCAGGCTATTTCCCTTTTTACATTGGCCTTCTTCTGGCCGCCGCCAGCGTGGCCAATGGCGTCTTGACGTTCCTTCGCTGGAAGCCGCTGAGCATCAGTTTCGTCAGCCGTGGCGAATTCCGTCAGGTGCTGTCGGTGTTCATCCCGATAGCCCTGTTCGTCTGCGCCATGCCCTTCACCGGTATCTACCTGGCCTCGGCCGTGTTCATCGCCTGGTTCATGTGGCGTGACAAGGTACGCGCCAAGCCCTATGGCGTGATCATGATTGGCGCCGTGTCGCTCGGGGCAGTGCTCGCCAGCTTCTTGATCTTCGACCTGTGGTTCAAGGTGCCGCTGGATGCAGGTCCGTTGGGCGACCTGATCGCCATGGCCGGGAGATCGCTGAAATGAGCGAATTCGATTCTTTGCTGCAAGGCATGAACCTGATTCTCACCCCCGGTCATATCGGGCTGATGGTCATCGGGGTGCTGCTGGGTATTCTGGTTGGCGTGCTGCCAGGACTGGGCGCGCCCAACGGCGTCGCTTTATTGCTACCGCTCACCTTCACCATGTCGCCAGTGTCGGCGATCATCCTGCTCTCATGCATGTACTGGGGGGCGCTGTTCGGCGGGTCGATCACCTCGATCCTGTTCAATATTCCCGGTGAGCCGTCGTCGGTGGCGACGACCTTCGACGGTTACCCGATGGCCCGTGAAGGCCGCGCCGCTGAAGCGCTGACCGCTGCATTCAGTTCCGCGCTGATCGGTGCGCTGGCTGGCGTGCTCCTGCTGACCTTTCTGTCGACACGCATCGCTGCGTTTGCCATGACCTTCAGTTCACCGGAGTTTTTCGCGGTGTACCTGTTGGCGTTCTGCACCTTCATCGGCATGAGCAAGAACCCGCCGCTGAAAACCGTGGTTGCGATGATGATCGGCTTCGCCATGGCAGCCGTCGGCATGGACACCGTGTCCGGCAACCTGCGTCTGACGTTCGATCAACCGGCGTTGATGACCGGCATCAGTTTCGAAGTGGCGGTGATCGGCCTGTTCGGGATCGGCGAGATTCTCTGCACGGTCGAGGAAGGCCTGGTTTTCCGGGGCGAACACGCACGCATCACGCCAATGGTGATCTTGCGCACCTGGGCGAAACTGCCGCGTTACTGGTTCACCATTTTGCGCAGCACCGTTGTCGGTTGCTGGATGGGCGTGACACCGGGCGGTCCGACGGCGGCGTCATTCATGAGCTACAGCATCGCCCGCCGCTTCTCGAAAAACCGCGACAATTTTGGCAAAGGCGAAATCGAAGGCGTCATCGCTCCAGAAACCGCCGACCACGCAGCCGGAACCAGTGCGCTGCTGCCCATGCTGACGCTGGGCATTCCGGGGTCGGCGACGGCTGCGGTCATGCTCGGCGGCCTGATGATCTGGGGCCTGCACCCGGGTCCGACCCTGTTCGCCGAGCAGCATGATTTTGTCTGGGGCCTCATCGCCAGCATGTACCTGGGTAACGTGGTCAGTCTGCTGGTGGTGTTGGCGACCGTGCCGTTGTTCGCGTCGATCCTGCGCATTCCGTTCTCGATCATTGCCCCGATCATCATCATGGTCTGTGCCATCGGTGCGTACTCGGTGCACAACTCGATGTTCGACGTGATGTTGATGCTGGGCTTCGGGGCGCTGGGGTATCTGTTCAAAAAGCTCGGTTATCCGATTGCGCCGCTGGTGCTGGCCGCCGTGCTGGGCGACAAGGCCGAAGACGCGTTCCGTCAGTCGATGCTGTTCTCGGACGGGCAACTGGGGATCTTCTGGTCCAACCCACTGGTCGGCAGCCTCACCACCGCCGCGCTGTTGATGCTGTTCTGGCCGCTGATCTCGGGTGGCATCAAAGCCGCCTTCGGCTGGCGTAATCGTCACGCAATCAAGCCGAAAACACTGTGATGACAAGCAATGCTGGAAATGCCCTGCAGTTCTTGTCAGGCTCGCCGCAGTCTTTCACGCGAGCCAATCCCATGACCAAGATTCCCGAGGCCAACGTTATCCACAGCCGCCTGCGCTTGCGCCAGTTGCGGCTGATGCTGGCCTTGCAGGAATTCGGCTCGCTGCGTCGCGCTGCCGACAACATCGGCATGACCCAGCCGGCGGCCACCAAGATGCTGCACGAAGCCGAGGATCTGCTCGGTGTCGAACTGTTCGAGCGCCTGCCACGCGGCATGCGCCCGACGCCGTTCGGCGAGACGGTCATCTACTACGCGCGCATGGTCTTCGCCGAGTTGAGCGGCATGCGCGAGGAACTGGTGGCGCTGGAGTCGGGCAACCTGGGGCGTGTGGCGGTCGGTGCAATTCCTGCACTGGCGTCGGGTCTGCTGACCCGCACCATCGCCAACCTCAAACAGAGCCATCCGCGCCTGTCGATGAGCATTCAGGTCGACACCAGTGACGTACTCGTCCAGGCCTTGCTGCAGGATCAGCTCGACGTGGTGCTGGGCCGGATTCCCGGTGGCGCGCGTGCCGAAGAATTGCTGTTCGACAGCCTGGGCGAAGAAGAACTGTGTGTGATTGCCGGCGCGAAAAATCCATTGGTTCACGCGAAGGACCTGAGCTGGTCGGCGCTGCAAAGTGAAACCTGGGTGCTGCAACAACACCCAAGCCCAATGCGCGCGATCGTCAATCAGGTGTTCCATAATGCGCGAGTCGACATCCCCAACAGCATCGTCGAAACCACCTCGATCATGACCCTGCTCTCACTTGTGCAGCAGACCGACATGCTCGGCATCACCCCGGTGTCGGTGGTCGAAGATTACGCCGGGCGCGACCTGCTGGCGGTCCTGCCGATCAGCTTCGAAGCACGCCTGCCGCCTTACGGGTTGATCACGCGTCGCCATCGCATCCAGTCGTCGGCGATGCAGGCGTTCATCAGTTCGGTGAAGGCTGAGCAGGGTGATGCGTAGGACGTTTCCCCTCACAAAAGTAGGGAGGTTCTGAATCTTCTGAAAGCGCGTCTCAGCGCATCGTAAGTACCCTGCCCTTTTCCCTATCCTGCCCCGCTCGCATTCTTCAGGGACAGGAAAATGGCCGTCGGCAGCAAGCCTTATGTGTTCATCAACGATCAGTTCCAGCACTACCCCACCCTCAAATCGAACGTAGGTGGTGGCGCAAAATTCGACGCACTCAATGCCTACATTCGCAACACCATGGTCATGCCCGGCCAACTCATCGTGGTCGGCGACGAATCGACCCCGAAGATCTCGGCCGAAGAAGCCGAAATGGTGCGCCTCGCCTACGGCACTCACCACGCCCTGTTCCAGAATCACGCCAGGGCCGATGGCGACATCATCAAGAATTACGACCTGCTGCAGAGGATGCTTGGTTACGGATCGCTGGGCCTGGGTTCAGCCTCCGGAAGCTGGAACACGCACCTCAAAGGCGTGGAAACCACACTGGAAAACATCGAGCGGCTTTATCGACTGTCCCTCAAACGCGGCACTCCCATCGCGCGCCAGGAATTTATCAACCAGCGCAAAGTGCTCTTCGCCCAACTCGACACGCAACTGGAGGGCATCGCCCGCTGGGGCACGGGAATGCACAACAAAGGCTCGATCAAAAAAATGCTCGGGATATCGACGAAAAGTTACCTGCACACACAGGAGCTTAGGGGGTACTCGCAGCGGCTGGGTCACATCGCCAAGGCGTCGAAATTGCTGCGGGCGGGAACACCGGTTGGGATTGGGTTGAATGCGTGGTCCACGCATCTGGAAATCAAAGAAGCGTGCTCTACCGGGAGGGAAGAGATGTGCCGGAAGGCGAAATACGTTGAGGGGTCGAAGCTGGTAATAGGTGTTGCGGGCGGGATGGGAGGAGGGGGCTTCGGGACTGTAGCGCTGTTACCGGTTTGTATGGCCATCTTCGGCGTGACGACCGCCGGTGTTGGTGCAATCGGGTGCGGGATCGTCGCCGCGACGATGGGAGGATACGCAGGGGGAGTTGCAGGTGAGGCGATTGGCGAGGGTGTGGGCGAAATGATCTATGAGTGGAGGCCATGATGCCAGTCTTAGGCCTGTTATGTTTGTTTTGGGGAGTCTCCATGTGGAGCAACCTGATCATGCTGATGTGCTTCACCTCTAAAAAAATTGATTTGCTGGAAAAGCGTTTGTCCGGATGCCGATGCATCTCCGACACGAAAGCGCTTTGGCAAGGCGGCATTTTTGGCCGACATATGCGACTGAATATGGTGTTCATGGTCATCTATATGCCGGGAGTCATGTACCGCAAGGGCCACATAACCAAAGACGCTCACCTCAATATTCCTCGCCGGTTGAAATGGTGGATATGGAGCTTATATGGTTGGCTTATGGCTAACGTGAGCGCGATGGCCGCGCTGTATTACTTTATAAAAACTTCTTGATATTCCTTGCTTCGGCGCATGCCCCGACGTTACGAAGGCATGCGCTGAACCATTCCCCGCTCCGCCCCCTCTTAGTCCCAACAGTCAGACGCCGTACCTCCCTCGCCGTCTACACTTCCTACACGACTAAAAGAGGATTCCCCCATGCTCTGGAAAAAAGGACGTCGCAGTGACAACGTCGTCGACGCGCGCGACGACACTGGAGGTGGTGGTGGCGGAATGCGCATCGGGGGCAAGGGCCTGGGCATCGGCGGGATCGTGATCATTGTCGCTATCGGCCTGTTGACCGGGCAGGACCCGATGCAGATTCTCGGGCAGATCACCGGTCAGGTAGGCACGCAGCAGACCTCGGCGGTCAATCCGCAAACGCGACAGGCGCCGCCGGCCAATGACGAGCAGGCGGATTTCGTGCGGGCGATCCTAGGGGACACCGAGGACACCTGGGGGCAGATCTTTCAACAAGGCGGTCGGCAGTATAAAAATCCGACCCTGATCCTGTTCCGTGGGCAGGTCCAGTCGGCCTGCGGCTATGCGACCTCGGCCAGCGGGCCGTTTTATTGCCCCGGCGATCAGCGGGTTTACCTGGATATGGATTTCTTCCGGGAAATGACGCAAAGGTTCAAAGCGGCAGGGGATTTCGCTCAGGCTTACGTGATTGCACATGAAGTTGGCCATCATGTGCAGACCTTGCTAGGGGTTTCAGCTAAAGTTGACGCCGCCCGCCAGCGTGGCATGCGCATGGAAGGTGACAACGGTCTGTTGGTGCGTCAGGAGCTGCAAGCTGACTGCCTGGCCGGTGTTTGGGCCGCTAACGCACAAAAGCGTTTGAACTGGCTTGAGCCCGGTGATATTGAAGAGGCGCTGAACGCCGCCAACGCCATTGGCGATGACCGCTTGCAGCAACAGAGCCAAGGACGTGTAGTGCCGGACTCGTTTACCCACGGGACGTCTGCCCAGCGCGGGCGCTGGTTCAAGGCAGGTTTTGCCCAAGGACAACTCAACCAATGCGATACATTCGCCGCCAAGAGCCTCTGATCACATGATGAAACCGCTTTCGATCCTGTTGTTGGGCACCCTGATGAGCGTCACGGCTCATGCTGCGGATCAGGCGGTCAAATCCATCAGCCCCGACCGGCTGCTGATCAATGGAACGTCCCAGGCCACACTGGGGCTGAGCCAGAGCTGGGTGCGCCCCAGCCCGCAGATCCAGCGGGTGGTCATCGTCTTTCACGGGCGCCTGCGCAACGCGCAGACTTATCTGCGCAGCGTCGAGCGCGCGGCGAACCAGTCCAAGCAGCGGTCCAGAACCCTGCTGATCGCGCCGCAGTTTCTCGATGAGAAAGACATCGCCGCTCACCATTTGCCGGAAACGATCCTGCGCTGGCACGGCAATGACTGGATGGCAGGTGAAAAATCACTCGGTTCCAAGGCAACCGGCGTCAAGCCGATCAGCTCGTTCGTGGTCATCGACCACATCCTCAAGCGTTTAAGCGACAGCAAACTGTTTCCGAACCTGAAAGAAATCGTGATCGCCGGGCATTCCGGCGGCGCGCAAGTGGTGCAGCGCTACGCGCTGATTGGCGGGAAGGAGGACGTGTTGTTGAAGAAGGAAGGCATCAAGCTGCGCTACGTGATCGCCAACCCGTCGTCCTACGCGTATTTCGACGCCACGCGCCCAATGCCGGTCGATGCGGCGACGTGCCCGACGTTCGACACCTGGAAGTACGGCTTGAACAAACTGCCCGCCTACGCGGACAAGGAAAGCGCCGCTGAGCTGGAAGCGGGCTATGTGAAACGCGATATCACGTATCTGCTGGGCGAACTGGATACCGACCCGAACCATCCGGCGCTGGACAAGGATTGCGGCGCAGAAGCACAAGGGCCGAACCGGTTGACGCGTGGGCATAACTACTTCGATTATCTGACCAAGCGCCATCCGGAAGGCTTGAACCAGCGCCTGATCGAGGTGAAAGGCGTCGGCCATAACGGCGACGGGATGTTCACTTCACCTGAAGGCCAGGCGGCGCTGTTCAAGGGGAATTGACAGTCCCAGCCGATCTGAAGGTCATCTACGTTGTGGGAGCCGGCTTGGTGCGCGCCGCGTTCGGACGGAAGCGTCGTATCAGTCAATGTCACTGTGACTGACACACCGTATTCGTCCGAACGCGGCCCGCACCAAGCCGGCTTGAGCAGGTCACGCGTTCAACGCGAGCATCTCCCGCAACACCCCACAATCATCCGCATGCCAGTCGGTGAGTTCCGGCCACGGATTCTCCGGCAGGTTGACCAGCACTGTGTGAGTGCCTGCGGCCTTCCCGCAGGCCAGGTCGAATTGATAATCGCCGACCATCACCATCTGCGAGGGCTCGACGTTCCAGGCCTCGGCCAGTTTCAGCAATCCACCCGGATCAGGTTTGGGCTGCGCTTCATCGCGACCCAGCACGTCTTCCACGTTGAAACAGTCGGCAATGCCAATCGCCTCCAGCGTGATATGCGCCAGTTCTCGCGCATTGCGGGTGAGGATGCCCAGTCGATAACCGCGTCCGGCCAGTTCCCGGACCAGCTCGACGGCTCCTGGCGCAGGTTTCGACGCCACGGCGAGCTCGCGCTCATGTTCCAGCAACCACGCATGTTTCTGCGCGGCAACGTCCGCCGGCAATGCCGCCAGATGACCGAGAATGTCGTCTTCCTGCGGGATATCCAGGGCCCGTTTGATGGCGGGAAAATCATGCACGGCGATGGTCAGGGTGCCGTCCATGTCGAACACCCAGTGACGCAGGTGCGAGAGGCTCACGACCAGTCCTTGCGATGGCGAATCAGGCCTTCCTGACTGACCGACGCAACGAGCTTGCCCGCCCGGTTGTAGACACTGCCACGCGAGAAGCCACGCGAGTTGCCCGCCCAGGGGCTGTCCATGGCATACAGCAGCCAGTCATCGGCCCGCAGCTCACCGTGGAACCACAGCGAATGGTCGAGGCTGGCGATCTGCATGTCTTTCTGCCAGACCGTCTTGCCGTGAGGCAGCAGCGAGGTGGTGAGCAGATTGAAGTCGGACGCATAAGCGAGCATGTACTTGTGCAACGCCGGGATGTCCGGGAGCGTGCCGTCGGCGCGGAACCAGACGTACTTCACCGGATCGGTCGGCTGGGGGTTGTACGGGTCGGACTCGGTCATCGGTCGAAACTCGATGGGTTTGGGGCACAGCAACTTGTCTTTCATGTGCGCGGGAATCAGGTGCTCGCGCTGACGCATCAGTTCGACTTCGGACGGCAGGTTTTCCGGGCCGACCACCTGAGGCATCTGGCTCTGGTGTTCGAACCCTTCTTCGTCGTACTGGAACGACGCACTGCAGGTAAAAATGGGCTGGCCTTTCTGGATGGCCGTCACGCGGCGGGTGCTGAAACTGCCGCCGTCGCGCACGCGATCAACCTGGTAGACGACCGGCAGATGCGCATCGCCGGGACGCAGAAAGTAGCCGTGCAACGAATGAACATGGCGCTCGTCTTCGACCGTCTTGCTGGCGGCAGATAACGATTGGCCCAGCACCTGACCACCAAACAGCTGACGGAAACCAAGGTCCTGGCTGCGCCCACGGAAGAGGTTTTCTTCAATCGGTTCCAGGCTCAACAGCGACACCAGATCATCCAGCACATGGCTCATTCGGGGCTCCTCGCACACAGTCGTCACACACCATTCATTGCACAAACCGCCCACAAACGCCGAAGAGCGGCAGTCATGGGTCGGTGGGCGAGATGATACAGGTGTTTGTAGCCCGATTCCCACGAATCACAAGGTCGCCAGCCACTGCTGGCGGTTGATGCGATAGAGCACGTGAGGCCTCAGCGGATGGCCTTCGGGCAGGTTCGGGTGATCGAAATCATCGGCCGGATTGTTCTGCATGCCGATGGCTTGCATGACCTTCTGCGACGGCAGATTGCTGACCGCCGTGAACGACACGATTTCATCCAGCTCGACATGCTCGAACCCGCAGCCCAGCACCGTCCAGGCGGCTTCACTGGCATACCCCAGGCCCCAGTGCTCGCGGGCCAGACGCCAGCCGATCTCCACCGCCGGGGTGAACGCGGCGTCGAAACCCACCACATTCAGACCGGTGAAACCGATGAACTCCCCGGTGTCCTTACGCTCCAGCGCCCACAGGCCAAAGCCGTATTCCGCGAAATGCCCCCGCACGCGACCGATCATCTTGGCGCTTTCGAGCCGTGTGAGCGGCGCAGGAAAATACCGCATCACCTGTGGATCCGCGCACATGTGTGCAAAGGCTGGCAAATCATCATCTCGCCACTGACGCATCAACAAGCGTGCGCTGTTGAGCTCAAGTATCGGCTCCATTGAACATCTCCCCTGCCCCGCACCTCAAAGTGTTCACCAGTCTTCACCACGACGGCGCTCAGCCAAATCGCTGTGCGGTCGCGGCCATAACTGGCAAGATTCCCCGTCGAACCCTACGCGTACGCACTATGTCCCTGCCGCTTATCTATCACGAAGACTACAGTCCGGCGTTCCCGCCCGACCATCGTTTCCCGATGGACAAATTCCGGCTGCTGCACGACCACCTTATTGACAGCGGACTGACCACGGATGCTCAGTTATTCCGTCCAGAGGTCTGCCCGGACGACATTCTCGCGCTTGCCCATGACCCTTCGTATATCCGGCGCTACATGGACGGCGACTTGTCGCGCGAAGATCAGCGTCGTCTGGGCCTGCCCTGGAGCGAAGACCTGGCCCGACGGACCGTGCGCGCCGTCGGCGGATCGTTGCTGACCGCCGAGAAGGCGTTGCAGCACGGTCTGGCCTGTCACCTGGCCGGCGGTACCCATCACGCGCATTACGATTATCCCGCAGGATTTTGCATCTTCAACGACCTGGCGATCATCAGCCATTACCTGCTGCAAAGCGGTCGCGTCGACCGGGTATTGATCTTCGACTGTGACGTCCATCAAGGCGATGGTACGGCGCGCATTCTCGAACACACCGACGACGCGATCACCGTTTCGCTGCATTGCGAAAAAAACTTCCCCGCGCGCAAGGCCCGGAGTGATTGGGACATTCCGCTGCCAATGGGCATGGGCGACGACGACTACCTGAAAGTAGTCGATGACACGCTCAATTACCTGCTGCCGCTGTATCGACCCGACCTGGTGCTGTATGACGCAGGAGTCGATGTGCACAAGGATGATGCGCTGGGTTACCTGCAACTGACCGACGACGGCGTGGCGCGTCGGGATGAAGCCGTGATGCGCCATTGTCTGGGCCGAGACATCCCGGTGATGGGCGTGATCGGAGGCGGGTACAGCAAGGATCGCGAAGCCCTGGCGCGTCGGCACGGGATTCTGCATCACAGCGCCCAGCGGGTGTGGAGGTCGGAGGGGCTGTAGAGATTGAGCGAACGGGGTTACCCACATCCACTGTGGAACCGCCTGTGGATAACCTGAGCGCAACGCAACGGACGCCATACAGCGCAAGGCGTTGCGAGGGCTGTACGTTTTTTGCTCAATAGTTGTCCACAGTCCGTTCGTTTGCCATGCACCTCGGTTAGAATGCGCGCCCCACGTCAACGATCCGCGCCTTGCCCATGACTTCAGACACGTCCTCCCCTGCCCACACTGTCGCCATCATCGGCGGCGGCCCTGCCGGTCTGATGGCGGCCGAAGTGCTGAGCCAGGCGGGCTTCAAGGTCGATCTGTACGACGCCATGCCGTCGGTGGGTCGCAAGTTTCTGCTGGCCGGCGTGGGCGGGATGAACATCACTCACTCCGAGGCCTACCCGGCATTTCTATCGCGCTATGCCGAGCGCGCCCCGATGATCGCCCCGCTGCTGCGAGGCTTTGGTGCCGAGGCGTTGTGCGAATGGATTCACGGGCTGGGCATTCAGACATTCGTGGGCAGTTCTGGCCGCGTGTTCCCGACGGACATGAAAGCCGCGCCGCTGCTGCGCGCCTGGCTCAAGCGCCTGCGCGACGCAGGCGTCGTTATCCACACCCGCCACCGCTGGCTGGGCTGGAATTCAGACAACAGCCTGCGCATGGCGCACCCGGAAGGTGAATTGACCCTCCAGCCAGCGGCGACCTTGCTCGCATTGGGTGGCGCCAGTTGGGCACGCCTCGGCTCGGATGGCGCGTGGTTGCCGTTACTGGAGGAACGCGGCGTACCCGTCGCGCCGTTGCAAGCGGCGAACTGCGGTTTTGAGGTCTCGGCCTGGAGCGACCTGTTGCGCGACAAGTTTGCAGGCGCGCCACTCAAGAACATCGCCATCGGCCTGCAAGGGCAACCTCTGCGGCTGGGCGAATGCGTGCTCACCCGGACCGGTGTCGAAGGCAGCTTGATTTACGCGCTGTCGGCGCAGATTCGTGAGGCGATCAATCAACAGGGCTCGGCCACGGTGGAAATTGATCTGCTGCCGGGGAGAAGTCTGACCGATGTGCAGAAAGCGTTGAGCAAGCCACGTGGCGCTCGCTCGATGTCCAAGCACTTGCACAGTCAGCTCGGCATCGACGGCGTGAAGGCGGCATTGTTGCGTGAGTTGGCGCCCGCCGAGGCGTTCGCTGACCCGGCGCGGCTGGCCCAGGCCGTGAAGCTGTTGCCGCTGACGTTGATCAAACCCCGCCCGTTGGACGAAGCGATCAGCACGGCGGGTGGCGTCCCCTTCGAGGCCCTCGACGAGCGCCTCATGCTCAAGCCTTTGCCGGGCGTGTTCTGTGCCGGGGAAATGCTCGATTGGGAAGCCCCCACGGGCGGCTATCTGCTCACCGCGTGCTTCGCCAGCGGCCGCGCGGCAGGCCTAGGGATCGTGGAATGGTTGCGCGGTTGAACGGCTCATCACACCCGCAGGCGCGCTGAGCTCTCAATCCTCACGCCACTCGGTCAACTCGCGGCTCCATCGCAGGGACTGACTCCGGCTTGTCCAACGGCGTTCTGGCCTTTGCCGAGCCGCCGACCACGCGCTTGCCGAGTTCGTAGCCTTTCATCTCGACGTATTTGTGCGCAAAGCCCGCGATCACGACGCACACCACGGCAACCGCCACCACGAAGAGGTTGTTGGCGAGCATTGACCCTGTGTCCATGAATCGCTGACCGTCGATCATCGGCGCCAGCTCCAGGCCCGTGACTTTCTGCGCCACGATGAACACTGTCGAGAGGCAGAACAGGAACGCTGCGTGGGTCATGTAAATCGAATACGACAGTTTGCCCAGCAGGACGAATACGCCGGTCTTCAGCAGCGCAGACACCAGACCACCTTCGAACGCGAACAGCAGCACCAACCCGCAAAACGTCAGGCTGCCAACGGGCGAGCGATAGTCGAAGTCGTTCATCACGATCCAGTAGGTCGCGTACATCATCGCGCACTCCAGAACCGTCATCAGCCAGGGCCGGGGCACGAACTTGTCCCGGATGAGCAGGTAAACCACATAGGTGATGTTGCCGGCAAAGAAGCAGGACAACCCGAGCATGGCCCGCTCGACCAGCGGCTCGTTTCCCGAAAAGATCAGCGCAAAGGCCGTCAGCGATATCGCGGCGAACAACAGGAAGCGGTTTCTCATGGAGAACATGCACAGGGCACCGAACAGCATGTAGATGTAAAACTCGATGCTGATGGTCCAGGACGGGTAGTTGAACGACATGGTTTCCGTCAGCGTGGTCCAGGCCTGAACCAGGAACAGGTTGGGCAGGATTTCCTTCGGCGCGAAAAGCCCGGTAAACGGAACGTTGTTGAGGTAGAAGCCCTTGTTATAGGCGATCCAGCGAACCGTCTCGAACAGGATGAACACGGCCAGCATCAACAGGTGCAGCGGATAGAGACGAAAAACTCGGGAAATGAAGAAGGATTTGAATGAAAGGTTCGGCTTCATGCCGTAGGTGTGAGCAAGAACAAAGCCACTGAGGACAAAGAAGAAATTAAGCAGTACCTCGTCTCGTCGGAAGAACGGCAGCTGGATGAACGTGTCGACCACATGCAGATGGAAGAACACGACCAGCAATGCGCAAACACCTCTGAAACTGTCGAGTGTGGTAAATCGCTGAACAGGTTTCATAACGCAACTTCCATACTGGTTAGAAGACCGCCACCCTTGGCGGAGACTGAAGCCAGTACACGGTATTTTGTTCCGCTCAACCTCGACAGTTGAAATATTTCATCCCTGATACAGTCGAGGGAGAGAAAGTTGACGCCAGCGTTTGAGGAGTCTGATCGTCAAGTCTTGCGCGAACCTGATGGTCAACGCTTCGTCAGATCGTTCGACGAAATGCTGACGCCATCAGGCCCGCCAACGTAGTTTTCAGCGTCAGTCATCTCACCGTTTGACCGGCGCCTGCAGCAGCTGGCGCGCCGAGTCGGCGATCATCATCACGGCGCCCGCAAGCATCAGCACATCCTTGAGCACCAGGCGGCCTCCGCCGGAGAGGTAGGGGAATCCATAGTCGGCATCGCCAAGATTGGAAACCCAGGCTTCGGGTGTCGTGAAGAGAAACGAAAGGGTCACGATGGGCGTCAGGAAGGCGAGGACCGAACCCACCATGCCCAAACGGCGAGAGAAGCCATATGACAGCACCAGCAAGCCGATCAAGATCTCGACAGTGCCCAGCCCGTCGGAGAATGCGTAGGTGTTGTTGCTGACTTGCCATTCGCGTTTAACCGGGTCGAGCTGGCCTTCATGGGTCAGGTGTTCCTTGTACTCGTGCGGGTGTTCATAAAAGAACGACATCACCGGGCTGTTGGCCACGAACGGGGTGATGCTGTCGGCCTCGTAGGGCACGAACTTCAATGCACCGATCCAGATAAAGATGATGGCGACGCCGATCCTGATCAGATGGATGCCGAGTTTGTCGAGGCGGGAAGCCTTTTGTAGCAGGGTATTGAGCGTGAGCATGGCGTTGAGCCCTCTGTGATATTCAGTAGGCTCAAGGTTAAGGAGACGCGAATCGCAGGGTACGTGCGATCCGCTCAAGCTTTTGCGTGATCGTCTCAAACCGGGCCGAGGGTGCCCCGCCTTCTTTATTTGCCCGACCAGCCCGTCCAACTATCAACCACAGCGATGATCGCTACCAATGCGATTGACTTCTTAATAATCCAGCGCGGCGTAACATTGCCTCCATACCGAGTTAATCACTAACGAGTTCTGGAGCAACCACCATGAAAACCAACACACTGATCTTTGGCCTGGCCTTCTCCGTACTGGCAAGCAGCGCATTTGCCCTGCCCGCTGTCGATGCCAGCCAGCACCTTAATGCACCAGTCGTTGCCGAAAACGGTTCTGACCATACCAACATGGGTCGTGTCGCCGCAGATGGTGCTGACCGCGTTGGTGCAAACCGCGTAGCTGCTGATGGCGCTGACCGCGTTGGTGCAAACCGCGTTGCTGCTGATGGTGCTGACCGCGTCGGTGCGAACCGCGTTGCTGCTGATGGCGCTGACCGCGTCGGTGCGAACCGCGTTGCTGCTGACGGTGCTGACCGCGTTGGTGCAAACCGCGTTGCTGCTGACGGTGCTGACCGCGTCGGTGCGAACCGCGTTGCTGAAAACGGTTCCGACCACACCAACATGGGCCGCATCGCTGCCGATGGCGCCGATCACGTAGGTGCAAGCCGCCTGAGCTGATTCCCGCTCTGCTCCTTCCCAGCCCGGCCTTCGCCGGGCTTGATTGTTTCTGGTCCTGGAAAAAGCCCCGCATCACCTTCCTCGCGTTCTACCTCGCTTAAAAAAACCGACGTCGTTTTCAGACATTTCTTTCAGATTTTCCAGATCCGGCCGATGCATTCGTACATCTGAATGTTTCGCTGGCCTTCATAACAACAACCTTCCAGCTAATGACTTCAAAAAATTGATACTCGGGAGAATTGTGATGAAGAGCTGGTTCGCCAACATCAGCGTCAATATGAAGCTGGCCCTCGGGTTCGGTGTCGTACTCGTTTTTACTGCCGTGCTTGCACTGATCGGCTGGAACAGCCTGGGCAACATGACCTACCGCAGTGATCGCGTGGCCGATATCACCAAGCTCGGCTACAAACTCACCGACCTGCGCGTGACCCGTCTGCAATACATGCTTAGCAACGGCGATGAGGCCGTTGCACAAACCGTGCAGACGGCCCTCGACGCCTACAAGGCCCAACAGCAATACCTGCAGACCACATTCAGCAACCCGCTGAACGTACCCACGATCAAAGCGTTGGGCGATCAGATCAGTGCTTATCAAAACTCGCTGAACAAGATGCGCGATGGCTACCGAACCAGCGCCAAGGTACGCGCCGACATGGGCGTCGATGCCGTCAAGGCGGCCGAGCTGATCGCTGCGATCAACGATGACGTGATGAAGCTGGACCCGACCGACGAACGTCGCTTCGAGCAGTACCAGACCATCATCAAGGCCAAGGAAGACGTGATGCTGGTGCGCTACGAAGTGCGCGGTTACACCGGTAACGTCACGGCCAAGACAGAAGAAGCGGCGACTCGTCAGTTGTCTGCCGCCATCAGCGGCCTTGAGCAGCTCAACTCGACATTTGGCGGTACGCAAGCCGATCGTTTGAAACAACTCGAAGCGTCGTTGATCGGCTACCGCACCTCGGTTCAAGGCTTCAAGTCAGCCACCGACAGCATCAACGCAGCGCGCGCCGAGATGACCGAAGAGCAAGCCCAAATCATCAAACTGAGCCAGCAACTGATCGACATTCAGAACACGCTGGGCGAGTCCGATGTTCACGAGGCGCGCACGTTGCAAATCGGCGGCACCCTGCTGGCGCTGATCTTCGGTGCCCTGGCAGCACTGCTCATTACTCGCCAGATCACCGGCCCGTTGCAGGAAACCCTGACGGTCGTCGACCGCATCGCATCAGGCGATCTGTCGCACGACATGATCATCACTCGCAAGGATGAACTGGGCGTGCTGCAGCACGGCATTCAGCGCATGGGCACCACCCTGCGTGAACTGATCGGCGGTATCCGTGACAGCGTCACGCAAATCGCCAGCGCCGCCGAAGAACTGTCTGCGGTCACCGAGCAAACCAGCGCTGGCGTCAACAGCCAGAAGGTAGAGACCGACCAGGTCGCCACCGCGATGCATGAAATGTCTGCCACCGTTCACGAAGTAGCGCGCAACGCCGAACAAGCGTCGGTCGCCGCTTCCGATGCCGACAAGCAGGCCCGTGATGGCGACAAGGTCGTGGGCGAAGCGATTGCACAGATTGAAAAACTGGCCAGCGAAGTGGTCCGCTCCACGGACGCGATGAGCGTTCTGGAACAGGAAAGCGACAAGATCGGCAAGGTGATGGACGTGATCAAGGCCGTTGCCGAACAGACCAACCTGCTGGCGCTCAATGCCGCGATTGAAGCGGCCCGCGCGGGCGAAGCCGGCCGTGGATTTGCGGTCGTGGCCGATGAAGTCCGCGGGCTGGCGCAACGCACCCAGCAATCCACCGAAGAAATCGAAGGCCTGGTTGCCGCCCTGCAGAACGGCACACGTCAGGTCTCGGACATCATGCTCAGCAGTCGCAACCTCACCGACAGCAGCGTGGCGCTGACCCGCAAGGCCGGTACCTCACTGGAAAACATCACCCACACCGTGTCGAACATTCAGGCGATGAACCAGCAGATCGCCGCTGCGGCCGAGCAGCAAAGCTCCGTGGCCGAAGAAATCAGCCGCAGTATCCTCAATGTCCGCGACGTCTCCGAGCAGACCGCCGCCGCCAGTGAAGAAACCGCCGCGTCCAGCGTCGAACTGGCCCGTCTGGGCAACCAGTTGCAGATGCTGGTCAGCCACTTCAAGGTGTAAACCGGAAAAAAGGCCGCGCCGGGTTAACCACTCGGCGCGGCCTTTTTTTTTACTGAACCCAGTGTGGCAAATGGCGTCTGTGAATCCGAGGTCGCAAGAAAGGGATTTACTCAGCGCACATTTGCCACATACTGCCCGCGCTGTTTTTATTTCCTCAGATTCACCTCTAACAACGCCAGGTTCATCTTCATGAAAAAAATCCTGCCTTACCTGCTGAGCGCCGCCATCACCTTCATTCCTGCGGCTTTTACCCATGCCGCAACGGCCACAGCCCCCGTTCAACTGATCGTTTTGAGCTCCGGCGGCATCATGGGCGCCTTCAAGGCCGTGACCCCGGATTACGAACAACGCGTGGGCGTCAAACTGCAAGGTGAAGTGGCGCCGTCAATGGGCGCAACCCCGCAGGCCATCCCCAATCGCCTGGCGCGTCAGGAGCCTGCCGATGTCGTGCTGATGGTGGGTGCCGCTCTGGACAAGCTGATCAAAGACGGCAAGGTCGATCCGAAAACCCGCGTCGATCTGGGCAAATCCTACATCGCCATGGCTGTCCGTCACGGCGCGCCGCACCCTGATATCAGTACCATGGACGCTTTCAAACAGACCCTGCTCGACGCCAAGAGCATCGCGTATTCCGACAGCGCCAGCGGCGTTTACCTGTCACGCGTTCTGTTCAACCAAATGCACATCGCCGACCGTATCCAGAGCAAGAGCCACATGATCCCCGCCGAGCCCGTAGGTGAAGTGGTTGCGCGTGGGGACGCCGAGATCGGCTTTCAACAATTGAGCGAATTGAAGCCGGTGGACGGGATCGACATCATCGGTCTGATCCCTGATCAGGCCCAGCAGATGACCCTGTATTCCGCAGGCGTCGTGACCAAGAGCAAACATCCGGAGCAAGCCAAACAGTTCCTGGAGTTCCTGAGCTCGTCGGCGGCAGCGCCTGCCATCAAGGCCAGCGGGCTGGACCCGATTGCGAAGTAGGGCCTTCGCAAATCCCTGTGGGTGTGAGCATGCTCACGCCGACAACGGGCATTTCAACTCAGGTTCAACTCGATCAACTCGCCTCGCACATCGACTCCGTCGATGTGCAGTATCCCGACCGTGATCGGCAACTTGAAACGCCGTGGACCGGCGCTGCCCGGGTTGATGAACAGCACGCCCTGTCGCATCTGCTGCAACGGCTTGTGGGAATGCCCGGTCACCACCACGCTGACCTCAGACGGTAATGGGTCCGGCACCTCCGCCAGGATATGGGTGACGTAGATCGCCCGCTCGCCAATCCTCAGGATGGCTTCATACGGCACCTCCGATGCCCAGGCATCGTCGGTGTCGTTGTTGCCTCGCACCACCGTCAGCGGCGCAATATCTCTCAATGCGTCCAGAATTTCCGGCTTGCCGATGTCGCCACCATGGATCAGGTAATCACAGCCGCGCAACGCGTCCAGCGCCTGCGGACGCAGCAGGCCGTGGGTGTCTGAAATGAGGCCGACCTTGATCGTCATCGGTCAGCTTCCTGCTGATGAAACGGCCGCTTGCCGGGCCTGCACCCGCTTCATGCTGAACATCGCCAGCAAGGCGACCAGCGCCACCAGCGAAGCGAAGAACTCGCCAACATGAGGCAAGCCGAACGCTTGCACGCTGAAGCCGACCGCCACCACCGGCACCGAAATCGACACGTAGAGCACCACGAAGAATGCGGAGGTCACAGCGGCCTTCTGATCAGGCGGACTGCTCGCCGTCACCGCGCCCATGCCTGAGCGCAGGATCATGCCCTGCCCGATGCCCGCGAGCAGCCCGGCAAGAATGAGCAGCAGCAATTGGGCGGTGGCGATGCTCAACCCCAGAGAAATCATGCCCAGCATCAAGCCCACGCAACCCAGGTTCATGTGCTGGGTTTTAGGAAGCCACTGCAACGACGCCTGACCCACGATCGATGCCACGAAGAACAAACCGATCACTGCACCGATCACCAGTCCGCCCCGCTCTTCCATGATGTGGATCATCACCGACGGCACCATGCTGGTGAACAATCCCGCAACACTGAAACCCGCCAGTCCGGCAATGGACGCAGAAATGAAAACACCGCGAACCGAGGCCGGGACGGAGGGTTTCTGAATGCCCAGCTTCAATTGCGCCGGACGCTTTACGGTCTCGCGAATCACGGCAATACCCAGCGCAGCCAGCAGTAACATCGCGAGGTGCACGTAGAAAATCAGGTGCAACGGATCGTCGATGTACTGCGAAGTGAACCCGGCCAGCAAAGGCCCGAGTCCCAACCCCAGCATGTTCGCGGCGGTCGCCATCAACGTGGCGTTCTTCCAGGCTTTGGGCGCCAGTTCAATCACCGCCACTGTCGCCGTACCGGTCATGATGCCGGCCGAAAACCCTGAGAACAGTCGCCCGATCAGCAAGCCGCCGATCGAATCGGTGCACAGGAATATCACCGCGCTGATCGCCCCCATCGACAACCCGGCAAGCAGCATCGGCCGCCGCCCCAACTGATCCGACCAACTTCCGACGGCCAGCAACGCAGCGATCACGCCTGCCGCATAAATGGAAAAAATGATCGTCAGCCAACTGGCATCGAAACCCAGCCGTTGCTGATAAATCGCATACAACGGTGTCGGCAGCGTCGTGCCGACCATCGCGATCAACAACGCGGCGGCTGCAATGAAGAAGTCGCGCGAAGAAGGTGAAGCGGGCAAGGTCATGAATCCTCCAGACCAATAAACGGACACACATTATTGGCCGATTGCGTACAAAACGTGGGAAAAGTTTCTCCGGCCAATGGACCCCAGCGAAAACCTTTGCGTTCGACTCAATGGCCCGGCATCTGCTTAAAGCCACGGAGTATGGCGATGAAAACGTTAACATTACCCGTCGTGAGAGCACCGCTTTCGCCCCGCCTCGTGCTAGCCTTGCGCAATCCTGCGACGATGCGGCGTCCCCGCTCGTTGTCCCGTTCCAAGGTCCCCCGAAGTCCAATGAGCAAAAAAACGCCCGTCACCATTTCCGACATCGCCCGCCGCGTGAACATGACGCCGGTCACCGTTTCCCGTGCGTTGAACAAACCCGACCTGGTCAAGCCGGCCACGCTGGCGCGGATTCTGGAAGTGGCTCAGGAACTGGACTATGTGCCCAACGCGTTCGCCCGGAGCCTCAAGCGCAGCGAGAGCATGATCATCGGCGTGATCACGGCGTCGGTGGATAACCCGTTTTACAGCGAGATGATCAAGGCGATTTCCCGCGAGGCAAAAAAACACGGCTACACCATCATGCTGGTGGACACCGATGGCTCGGAAGAACTGGAGCGCAAGGCGGTCGACACGCTGCTCAGTTATCGCGTCGCGGGTATCGTACTGTCCCCGGTATCGGATGAACCTGAGTACCAGCCTGCTTACCTCAGTCGCCTCAGCAACGGCGAGATTCCTGTCGTGCAACTGGACCGCGCGATCCATGACAGCCCTTTCAGCCATGTGGTGCTGGACAACTATCACAGCGGTCTGAAAGGCGCGCGTTACCTGTTGTCGCAAAACCCGACAATGGAAAGGCTGCTGGTGTTGACGGGGCCGGCGCACTCGCGGATTTCCGAGGAGCGCCTCAAGGGCGTGACGGCGGCGCTCGCAGAGAGCGGCAAGCAGGTTCAACTGGATGTGTTTGCCGGTGATTACACCCTGGCGCCTTCGTACCAGAGCACGCTGGATTACCTACTTGAACATTCCGTGCCCGATGCGATTTTCGGCTTTAACCAGTTGATCACGCTCGGGGCGATGAAGGCACTGCGTGATCGAAACATCCCTCACGAGAGCGTGCCCATCTGCGGCATCGACCGGTTGCCGTTCGCCGACATCTTCGGCATCCCCATCGCCTGCATCGCACACGACGCTTCGCGCGCAGGCAGCAGCGCCGTGACGCTGTTGCTGGAGCGGATTCAGGATCGGTATCTGCCGAAGGCGAAGGTGGTGATTGTGGGGGAACTGGAGAATGGGGTGACTGGCTGATACAGAATCTGTAAGAGCGTGCCTTGTCCCGCGATGGCGATATATCTGGAACAAGCGCGTTGCCTGACACGACGCCTTCGCGGGCAAGCACGCTCCTACAGATTGCACGCTATTTGCTGGTATATCCCCCATCAATCGGCAGTGATACACCGCTGATCATCGACGCCGCGTCGCTCAGCAGAAACAGGATCGGTGCCGCCACCTCCGAGGTTTCGGCGAAGCGTCCGAGCGGAATGGCCGCCAACGCAGGATCGCGTTTGCTCGGCTCACTCCAGGCCATCTGCGCCATCGGGGTCAGGGTCACGGTGGGGTTGACGCTGTTGACGCGGATCCCGTACTTGCCCCATTCGCCACACTGCACACGGGTCATGGCGTCCATGGCGCCTTTGGACGCGCAATAACTCAGGTGATCGTCCAGAGCCACCAACGACGCCTGGCTCGAGACATTGACGATGCTGCCCTTCACACCGTCCCCGATCATCGCCTTGGCCACGCTGGCCGCCACTATTGCGGCCGCGCGCACGTTCACCGTCATGACCTGATCTAACGCCGAGGCGCTGACCTCGGTCGCCGCTTCCAGAATGGAGATGCCGGCGCAATTGACCAGGCCGTGCAGCACCGGCAACTCCGCGAGTATCGAAGCTAGTTGCGCCTGATCGGCCATGTCCACGCGCAACACCTCACAACCCTGACCCGCCAGTGTGTCCAGTGCAGCCGCATCCCGTCCCATGGCGTACACGCGGGCGCCTGCGCTGAGCAGTTGCTGCGTCACTTCCCAACCGATGCCGCTGCTGGCACCGGTGACCAGCACACGGTGGCCGCTGAAATCAAAACGGGCAGTGTTCACATTCACGCTCCTTGCAAACGATGCATGATCGGTTTAAGCGCCGGATACAGCGCCACGTAATCGGCGAACAGGCGCGAATACAACGCGACGTTTTCCGCTTGGGGTTCTGCCCGGCGTTCCAGTTGAACCCAGCCTTTGTGTACCTGTGCTTCATCGACCAGCCCGACCGCATGAGCAGCCAGCAGCGCGGCGCCGAGGGCCGCCTCGACCTCTTGCACGATGGTGTAGACCGGAAAATTGGTGACATCGGCAATGATCTGCATCCACAGGTCCGAATGGCTCGCGCCACCGACCACGATCAACCGCGGGTCCAGCGACTGCGCGCCTCTGGTCCCGGCCTCGATGTTGTGGCGGAGCGCGTAGGTGACACCCTCCAGCACCGCGCGGTAGAGGTGAATCCGCGTGTGATAGAGGCTGAGGCCGACAAAGCTGCCGCTGGCTTTTGCGTCCCAGACCGGGCTGCGCTCGCCCATCAGATAAGGCTGAAACAGCACGCCGTCGCTGCCCGCCGGGATGTTCATCGCGGTGCGTTCAAGAATGACGTGGCTGTCTTCGCCGGTCTCCCGGCCCTGCTGCTCTTCGGCTTGGCAGAACTGCTCGCGGAACCAGCTGACAGAAGCGCCAGCAGTGATCGCCCCACCAAAAATGTAGAGGTCCTTGGCGCCGTTGAAGACGTGGGGAAAACTGACCAGCCCATGCCGTGCATCGACCTGTTGATTGAGGTAACCCCAGCACATGCTGGTGCCGATCATCGCGACGTGGTTGCCGGCCTGGGTCACGCCCGCTGCGAATGTCGCCATTGCGGCATCAACGCCGCCGCCCAGCACAGGCGTACCTGCCGACAACCCCAGACGTTCGGCCCACTCGTTCAGCAGGCCGCCGACCACGTCACCTGAATGAACCAGACGCTCGGGCATCATCGATTGCGGGATGCCCAGGGCGTCGAGCATTTCCGTCGACCAGCCACGCGCCTCGACGTCGTAAACGCCGCCGATATTGCCGGCCGAGCTGTGGTCGACCGCCACTTCGCCGGTCAGGCAGTAATTGATGTAGCTGTTGGGCGGCAGCAGGTAACGGGTTTCGTCCCAGATATGCGGCTGTTTGTCCTTGAGCCAGAGCATTTTGGTGAAGCCGTAATAGCTGTCCACCGAGTTGCCGGTGATGGCATGCAGGCGCTCCAGATCGACGTTCCGCCTGACCCACTCCACCTGGTCTTCCGCGCGTCGATCCATCCAGATCAGGCACGGGTAGAGCGGTTTGATCTGTGCATCGACCGCAATCCCAGAGCCGCCATACAGGCTGCTCACACACAGCGATTTGACACTGTCCTTGGGCACCGCGCTTTTCTTCATGCAGGCGGCGACGCAGATTTCCACGGCGTCCAGCCACACCTGAGGCCATTGCTCGGCCCAACGGGGTTTAGGGGTGTCGACCTTGTAGCTGTGACTGTGCTGCGCGACGATCCGGCCTTGAGCATCGACCAGCAATGCCTTGGTGCTCTGGGTGCCGATGTCGACCCCGATGACGTATTCCATCTTCGTGCGCTCTCTTGTTATTGGGTTGTTTCAGCTGGCACCATTCGATTCTTCGATCCCGCCTCAATCCACTGTAGGCGCTGATCCACCTCGGACACTGTAGGAGCTCACGAGCCTGTGCGAGGCAGCGATCTGGCGCGAAGCGGCAGCAAACCCTGCGACGGCGATCTGTCAGCCAGACCTCGGTCGCAGTGTTTACGACTGCTTCGCAGCCGATCGCTGCCTCGCGGGGCTCGTGAGCTCCTACAGGGTCGGAGGTAGCCGCCTTGCCAGGTTCATGAGCGCCACAGGGAGTGTGTTTCAACCTAAACGTCAGTTGACCGGCTTGAGCAGCACCTTGATCGACTTGGTCGAGTTCGCCAGTTCGAAGGCCTCTGCATAGTCGTCCAAACCAAAGTCGTGGGTGACGATGCCTTCTGAAGTCACCAGGCCACGTTCGAACAGGTCGATGGCGATCGGGTAGCAATACGGGCCGAGGTGGGCGCCGCGCACGTCCAGTTCCTTGCGGTCGCCGATGATCGACCAGTCGGCGCTGGTCTCGGCGCCGAACACGCTGAACTCGACGAAGCGACCCAGCTTGCGGATCAGATCCAGCCCTTGGGTCACACCCACCGGCACGCCCGTGGTTTCGATGTATACGTCGCAACCGTAGCCATCGGTCAGGCCGTTGATGATCTCTTTCGCGTTATCGCGGCTCGGGTTGATTACCACGTCAGCGCCAAACTTCTTCGCCAGTTCCAGACGCTCATCCACCATGTCGATGACCACCAGTTTCTTCGGCGTTTTCAGTGCCGCGACCTGCACCATGCACAGGCCCAGCGTGCCGGCACCGGCAATCACCAGCACGTCATCGAGCTGAACATCGCCGCGGTTGACGGTGTGAATCGAGCACGCCATCGGCTCGATCAGCGCGGAGTCTTCCAGCGACACCGATTCAGGGATCTTGTGCACGATGGCGGTTTTCGGGATGCGCATGTACTGCGCCATGCCGCCCTCGGCGACGTCCTTCTGGAACCCGAAGATGTTGTGCACTTCGCACATCCAGTACTTGCCGGACTTGCAGAATTTGCACTTCTCGCACGGCACGATCTGCTCGGCGATGACCTTGTCGCCGACCTTCACACCGAAGTGCTCTTCAGCGCCCTCGCCCACCGAATCCACATAACCGAAGAACTCGTGACCCGGTACGACCGGCGCCTTGACCCACGGGCTTTCGCCGCCCCAGAACATCGCTGCGCCCGAATGGCATTTGCAGTCACTGGCGCAGATGCCGCACGCGCCGATGCGGATGACCAGCTCATTGACGCGCGCAACCGGCTTGGTGATCTGCTCCAGACGATAGTCCTTCGGGGCATGGCAGACGACGGCTTGCATGGTGGTTTTTGTGTTTTGTTCCATGTCGGGTTTCCTTGTGAGGCTGATTGGTGACCTGTTGGAGCGTGCTTGCCCGCGATGGCGTCATGTCAGACGACAACATGTTTCAGGGCTGACGTCATCGCGGGCAAGCGCGCTCCTACAGGTGCAGTGTTCAAATCGTTTATTTATGCCGCTGCCGACTGATGAAAATCGCCAGCAAAATGATTGCGCCTTTGATCACGCTCTGCACGTAAGGCGATACGCCGAGCATGTTCAAACCATTGTTCAGCACGCCCAGCAGCATGGCTCCGACCAGCGTGCCGATGATCACGCCGCGACCACCGGCAATCGACGCGCCGCCGAGGACCACGGCCGCAATCGCATCCAGTTCGAACCCGACGCCAGCGTTCGGCTGACCACTCATCAAGCGCGAGGACAGCACCAGCCCGGCAATCGCCGCCGTCAGGCCGCTGATCGAGTACACCAGCAGTTTGAAACGCGAAGCGCGCACACCGGACAGGCGCACCGCCTCTTCGTTGCCACCGATGGCGTAGACGTAGCGACCGATGCGGGTGTGTTGCAGCAGCACCCAGGCAAAGAAGTAAGTCAGGAGCATGATGAGGATCGGCACCTGAATGCCGAACAACGTGCCGCGACCGAACCAGGCGAACCAGTCAGGCATGCCCGAGATCGGGTAGCCGTCGGTGTACATCAGGCCAAGTCCGCGAGCGATGCCCATGGTCGCCAGCGTGACGATGATCGGCGGCATCTTCAGGTAGGCGACAAAGATCCCGTTGCCGACGCCGAAGCCCACGCCAATCAGCAAACCGATCAGGATCGCAATCGGCGCTGGAACGCCTGCCACCATCAAGCCGGTGGTCAAGGTGCCGGACAGCGCCATCACCGGACCGACTGACAGATCGATACCGCCGGTGAGGATCACGCAGGTCATGCCGACGGCGATGATGGCGTTGATCGACACCTGCCGCGCGATGTTTTCCAGGTTCGCGCCGGTCAGGAACTTGTCGCTGGCGAAGATCATGAAGACGGTCACCACGACCAGCCCCACGAACGGATAGAACGCCGGCGAGCGAATCAGTTGGGCGAAGTTGAGCTTCATCCGGTTCGGTTGTTCAGTCATGGTTTTAATGGAGGTGTTCACTGTTCAGACTCCCGGTGGCATAGCGCATCACTTCTTGGGGATTGATGTCGCTTGCCTGCAGCACGTTGACGATGGCGCCCTTGTTGAAGACGGCTACGCGGTCGCACATGCCGATGATTTCCGGCAGTTCCGAGGAGATCATGATGATCGCGAAGCCTTGTTCGGTGAGTTTGCGCATCAGGTTGTAGATCTCTGCCTTGGCGCCGACGTCGATGCCCCGGGTCGGTTCGTCGAAGATCAGAATGTCGCAGTGATGGTTGATCCAGCGCGCGATAACGACTTTCTGCTGGTTACCGCCGCTGAGGTTCAGCACGCGGCTCTCGCATGTCGGCGCCTTGATCGACAGCTGCTTCATGAGCGCTTCAGTGGTCACGTCCTCTTTATGTCGGTCGAGCAGATGCGAAGCGCCTTCGTACTTGCCCAGGTTGTTCAGCGAAATGTTCTCGCGAATGCTGAAGTCGACGATCAGGCCTTCGCTCTTGCGGCTTTCAGGGAGCAGACCGATGCCGTTGGCCAACGCGTGCGCCGGGTCGCTGAGGTTGACCGACTGGCCGCGCAACAGCACATCCTTGCTCACCACCGGCAGCGCGCCGATGACGCCCAGCGCCAGCTCGGTGCGCCCGGAGCCAACCAGTCCGGCAAACCCGAGAATCTCGCCCTTGTGCAGATTGAAGCTGTTGTGCGGGCCGTTGCGGGTCAGCTGAATGTCGCGCACCTGCAGCACCACCTCGCCACGGGCTTGCGTCGGCTTGGGCGGGAAGCTCGCTTCCAGACGGCGCCCGACCATCATCTCGACCAGCGTGTCGATATCACTGTCGGCCACGGTCAGCGCACCCACATTAGCGCCATCGCGCAGCACACTGATGCGGTCGCAGACCTGGAAGATCTCCTCCAGGTGATGAGAAATGAAGATCACCGCCACGCCCTGGCTTTTCAGCTCGCGCATGATGTCGAACAGCAGTTCGGCCTCTGAAGGCGTCAACGTCGCGGTGGGCTCGTCGAGAATCAGCAGGCGCGCTTCGAGGGCGAGTGCCTTGGCGATTTCGACGAATTGCTGCTCGGCCACGCTCAAGTGCTGCACGGAGCAATCGAGATTGATCTTCACGCCCAGACGATCGAACAGGCCGATCGCCTTTTCGCGCATCTCATGTTTGCGCAGCAGCCCGAAGCCATTGACGATCTCGTGGCCGAGGAAAATGTTCTCTACGGCATTGAGATAAGGGATCAGGCTGAACTCCTGAAAGACAATGCCAATGCCGGCAGCGATGGCTTCGTTGTAGGTCGCGAAATGCTGCTCCGCGCCGTCGATACGAATGCTGCCCTGATCCTGATGTTCGACCCCGGCGAGGATCTTCATCAGCGTGGATTTGCCCGCACCGTTTTCGCCGAGCAAGGCATGGATCTCACCGCGCTCGACCGACAGGTTGATCGACTTGAGCGCGTGCACGCCGGGATAGCTTTTACAGATGTTTTCCAATTGCAGAAGGCAGCTCATACGCACCTCATCGCAGCACGGCTCTCTGTCGCAGCAGAGCCTCAACCCATGGCGCTCGCCGGACCGGGGTCAGGCGAGCGACAGCACACTCATCACCAGGTAAAGGTCTTCGCCTTGGCCTGATCGACCAGCAGGATGTCGACCGGGATGGTCGCCGGGACTTGCGAGCCCCACTTCTTGGCGAGCGCCAGGCCCAGCGCCAGACGAACCTGATCGCGAGGGTATTGAGCCGAGGTGGCGATGAATTTGCTGTTCGGCTTCTGGATTTCCTTCACCGCTTCCGGGGCGCCGTCGACGCTGGTGAGCTTGACGTCCATGCCGCTGGATTCGATCGCCGCGAGCGCACCGAGCGAGCCGTTGTCATTGACGCTGAACAAACCCTTCAGGTTGGGCTGCGCCTGAAGCATGTTCTCGGTCACGCTGAGCGCTTGATCACGCTCCTGCTTGCCGTTCTGGATGCTGACGATCTTGATGTCAGGGTGCTTGGCCAATGCATCTTTGCAGCCGCGCACACGTTCAAGAATCGGCACCACGGCGATGCCATCGAGGATGCCGACATCGCCTTTGCCGCCGATGCTCTTGGCCAGGTACTCACAGGCCTGAACGCCCGCGTCGTAGTTCTTGGAGCCCACGAACGAGTCCAGCGGGCCGTTGGCCTGCGCATCGACCGCGACGACCACCACACCTTTGTCATGCGCCTGCTTCACAGCGGACTGCACACCCACTGAGTCGGTCGGGTTGATGATCAAAATGTCGATGCCCTTTTGCAGCATGTCTTCGATGTCGCTGATCTGCTTGGAGACATCGTGACGCGCGTCGGTCACCAGCAAGGTCGCACCGATGCTGCCAGTGGCGTCCTGAAGGGCGTCCTTCATGGTGACGAAATAAGGGTTGTTGATCTCTTGAAACGAGGCACCGATCTTCAGCGGACCGGCTTTGGCGGCGTCGGCAGCTTGAACGGTGAAGGAACTGGCGCACGCTACAGCCACAGCGAGCGAACAAAAAACGGCGGAGAAGCCCTTCTTGAGGCGAATTGTCATAGCGAAAAATCCCGTTGTTTTTATTGTTAAAGCGGAAATGTCATCGTTAACATTTTCGAAATTAGCAGAGATCCCGTAGGCCTGCAACAGCCCGTGAGGACCAGTCGTCATGCCGTATTCGCGTTGACAAATTTTGCAACGAGTGTCGATAATCCATTGATATGTCATACGACAACCGATGACACCAATAACAACAACTTCCGATCAGGGCTTCTCACGATGACTCAATCTTCTGCCCAGGCTCCTTTCAATCGCATTCTGCTGACAGGTGCCGCTGGCGGGCTTGGCAAAGTGCTGCGCGAAAGCCTCCGTCCGTTTGCCAAGGTGCTGCGCCTTTCCGACATTGCCGAGATGGCCCCTGCTACTGGTCCCCACGAAGAAGTTCAGGTCTGCGATCTCGCCGACAAACAGGCCGTTCACCAACTCGTCGAAGGCGTGGACGCCATCGTGCACTTTGGTGGCGTCTCGGTTGAGCGCTCTTTCGAGGAAATCCTTGGCCCGAACATCTGCGGCATTTTCCACATCTACGAAGCGGCACGTCGTCATGGCGTGAAGCGGGTGATCTTCGCCAGCTCGAACCATGTGATCGGCTTCTATCGGCAGGACGAAACCATCGACGCCAGCGCCGTACGCCGTCCGGACAGTTACTACGGCCTGTCGAAGTCCTATGGCGAGGACATGGCCAGTTTCTACTTCGATCGCTACGGCATCGAGACCGTGAGCATCCGTATCGGCTCCTCATTCCCGGAAGCGCAGAACCGCCGCATGCTCAGCAGTTGGTTGAGCTACGACGACCTGACCCAATTGATCGAGCGCGGTCTGTTCACGCCCAACGTCGGTCATACCGTGGTGTACGGCGCGTCGGACAACGCGAAAGTCTGGTGGGACAACCGCCTGGCCAGCCATCTGGGCTATGCGCCCAAAGACAGCTCCGAACAGTTCCGCGCCAAGGTCGAAACCCAGCCGATGCCAGCGGCAGACGACCCGGCGATGGTCTATCAGGGCGGCGCATTCGTCGCCTCAGGTCCGTTTGGCGACGACTGAGTCGCCGAGCCGAAAGGGTCGCCTGCACGGGCGACCTTCCTGAACCCACACCAAGGAATGAACGTCATGCAGGCTGAGTTGATCCTCGACGCCCGTAACGCCACGGGTGAGTGCCCGGTCTGGAATGCACAGGAACAGGCGCTGTACTGGGTGGATATCCCCGCGCGTCGGCTGCATCGCTGGAGCCCGTTGGATAATCGCGCGCAGAGCTGGGAAGCGCCGCAGATGCTGGCGTGCATTGCGAGTTGCGGCGACGGCAGTTGGCTGGCCGGCATGGAGGACGGTCTCTACCGCATTCGCCCTCAGGACGATGGCACGCTCGCGTCGGCGTTGCGAGTCAACGTCGAGCATCCTCGCGCCCACATGCGCTTCAACGACGGCCGCTGCGACCGCCAGGGTCGATTCTGGGCCGGGACGATGTTCATGGACATGGGTGAAGCGTCTGTCGTGGGTTCGCTGTACCGCTACGAGGGCGGCCAGACCGCGCCGCTCAAGGCTCACGTCACCGACATGATCGTACCCAACGGCCTGGGCTTCAGCCCTGACGGCACGATCATGTACCTTTCGGACTCGCATCCATCCGTGCAGAAGATTTGGGCATTCGATTACGACATCGACACCGGCACGCCCCACAATCGTCGCCTGTTCGTCGACATGAATCAGTACCCGGGGCGACCGGATGGCGCGGCCGTCGACGCCGATGGCTGCTACTGGATTTGCGGCAACGACGAAGGCCTGATTCATCGCTTCACGCCCGAAGGAAAACTCGACCGCTCGCTGGCCGTGCCGGTCAAAAAGCCGTCGATGTGTGCGTTTGGCGGACGGGATCTGGGAACGCTCTTCGTCACCTCGATCCGTCCTGGCGGTGACCTCAGCGATCAGCCCTTGGCTGGCGGTGTCTTTGCCTTGCAGCCCGGTGTACGAGGTCTGGAAGAACCGTTGTTCAAACCCTGAGCCGACATCCACCAGGCAACGCTGGAAATAGAAAGTGACACAAAACCCTTACACTTTCTGACCACCATAGAACAGCCGTCCTGCGTCGACCTGTTTCAAAAATGGACACAAAATCCGCCTTTCCGGCTCAAAAATACATAATTTGAAATATTTTTTCCAAGCGAATAGCTAAAGCTGTGCTAGGTGCTAGGCTCTCGCTTCGCCCGGCTGAAACGGTACATCTCAGGCAGTAGTCCGAGGGCTTTCAACCTTCAAGGAGTACGTCATGAGGTTACACCCGATGCCTTACTCGACTTTTTCGGATGCTCAAATCGAGAGCCTGATCAAGGCCATCGACAGTGACGGATACGCTGTCTTGCCGGACTGGGCCAGTGCGGCCCAACTCAAGGACCTGCAGGATCTGGTCACCGAGACCGTAGCCGCCGCTGGCAATGACTATGTCGCCCTCTCCGGCCGTCAGGCCGTAAAAGGCACGCCACTTTACGATTGGGGCGGCTCACGGGATTTCATCGACCTCTGCCGCCGCATTACGGAAGGCGCCACGGGCGAACGCTCAAGCGACACAAACCTCACCCAGACCCTTCGTTGCCTGACGGGCGACGGTGGTCGCAAGGAGTCGCTGATCTTCCACTATGACTCGTTTGTGCTGACCACGATCATGCCGGTTTGCATGCCTGAGGGCGGCGAACGGGGCGATCTGCTGATGCTGCCCAACCGCCGTCCCGTCAGACGCAGTTATGCCCGTAACCTGATGGACAAGCTGCTGGTGGACAACAGGTGGGTGCAGCGCTACCTGAAAAGGCGGTTCGCCAACAACGGCCAAACCTTCACGCGCATCGCCATGCAGCCTGGGCATCTGTACTTGTTCTGGGGTTATCGTTCACTGCACACCAACCTGCCGGTATCCGAAAACGCCCTGCGCGCCACTGCGGTGTTCCACTACCACAACGTGCATGGCAGCAGTTCGCTGGCGAGCAGGTTGAGGAAGTCGCTGGGCACTGTGAAGGGGCAACCGGCGCATGAGGATGTGCCTCAAACCTGAATCACTTCTAACGGCATTTGATTTCTGTCCCCGTCCGCCTGACGGCGGTGGCGATATTCGGCACGCCGCTACCTGTGTGCGAATTCATTCGCGATGGGCATTTCAGAAGACGCAAATATGTCGACTGAAAAAGCGCCTCGCGAATGAATTCGCTTACACAGTTTTAATCCCCCCGCAGACATTGCCAAATACTCATTTAGAAATATGCTTATGAAATACGGTTATCTTCATAAACACCACGCATAAACTCTCCTTCTATATTTATGACAAAAGGTGATTAGCGGAGAGCCGATTTATATCTTTATGATCTGAGCCACAACAACCTGAATAGGAGCTCAGGACATGGCGATTCAGATCAAACCCGTGGCAGGAAGAATAGGTGCAGAGTTGACCGGCATCAGACTTTCCGGTGATATCTCCGAGCAAGACTTCGACTTCATCAATCAAGCGCTGCTGAAACACAAGGTGCTGTTCTTCCGTGAACAGTTCCTCAACGACGAACAGCACGAAAGCTTCTCTCGCCGTTTCGGCGATCAGGTCCCACACCCCACCGTCCGTTCGGCTGACAAGAGCAGCGCGATCCTGCACCTGGACGCCAAGGAAACCCGCGCCAACTCGTGGCACACCGACGTCACCTTCGTCGCCAATTACCCGAAGATCTCCATCCTGCGCGGCGTGGTAATTCCACCCTACGGCGGCGACACCGTCTGGGCCAATACCGCCTCTGCCTACGCCGACCTGCCGACCCCGCTGAAAGTACTGGCCGACAGCCTGCGGGCCCTGCACACCAACCTCTACGACTATGCCGCTCCACGGGACACCGGCGATGCTGGCGTGAAGCGCTACCGCGAACAGTTCACTGCCGAGGTCTATGAGACCGAACACCCACTGGTGCGCGTTCATCCGGAAACCGGCGAACGCAGCCTGTTGCTCGGGCACTTCGTGAAGCAGATTCAAGGCGTCAGCAGCAACGACTCAAAGCAGTTGATCCGCTTGTTCCACGACCGCATCACCCACCTGGACAACACCGTGCGCTGGCGCTGGAACGAAGGCGACGTGGTGATCTGGGACAACCGCGCCACGCAGCACATCGCGATCAATGACTACGGCAATGCCGAGCGCGTCGTGCGTCGCACCACGGTGGCAGGCGACATTCCTGTGGGCGTCGACGGCCGTACCAGCCAGGCCATCAAACCCACACCTGAAACCCTCTCGCCCAAGACAGAAGCCGACAAGAAACACCTGGCTGCTTGATCGCCCTTCATTCAACTTTTTAAGGAAGAAACCGTCATGGCAAAGGCCAAGCGAACATCTGTATTCAGCAAAAAAAGCGTAGCTACCGCACTGGCGGCGCTGCTGATGATGCCCTTGGCCGATGCCGACGTGTTGCGCATCGGCGTGGCCAGCGCGGGGGGCGGCGATCCCGTCACGTTCAGTGGCTCGCCGTTGGGCATCGTGCGCAACCAGCAGCTGCTGGAAAAAGCTTTCGAGGGGACCGGCACCGAAATCCAGTGGTTCTTCTTCAAGGGCGCCGGGCCTGCAGTAAACGAAGCACTGTCCAACCAGCAACTCGACTTCGCCTACGAAGGCGACCTGCCGCAAGTGGTCGGCCGGGCCAATGGCCTGGACACCAAGTTGCTGGCGGCCATCGGCGTTCGCTCCAACGTGTATCTGGCGGTGCCCAAAGGCTCTGACATCAAGTCCGTCGAAGACCTGAAGGGCAAGAAGGTTGCGGTATTCCGCGGCACCAACGCCCATCTGGTGTCGATCAACCTGCTGGCGGATCACGGCCTGACCGAGCGCGATCTGAAGGTCATCAATCTGGACAGCGGCAGTAGCCAGGCGGCGCTGGCCTCCAAAGGCGTCGATGCTGCATTCGGCGGTCGGGAGCTGTTCAAGCTTCGCGATCAGGGCTTGATCGACATCATCTTCGACAACCCGAAAAACGAGGTGCGCTACACCCGCCAATGCGCCTTGGTCGTACGCGGCGCCTACGAAAAAGAGCACCCGGACAACGTACAGAAAGTCGTCGATACACTGGTCGACGCGGCCAAGTGGGAATCCGAAGAAGGCAACCGCGATGCCGTGCTCAACGAATGGGCCAAGACCAACGAACCGGTCGCATCCCTCAAGGCTGACTTCGGCCACCTCGCCTTGCGCGACAGTGCTTCGCCGCTGGTGGACGACTTCCTGCGCTCGCGGTATCAGGCGGTCGCCGACCAGGCCAAGGAAGAGAAAATGATTCGTCGTCCGGTCACCATCGATGGCTGGTTCGAGACCAAATACCTGGAGAACGCACTGAAGTCCAAAGGGCTTGAGCACTACTGGACGGCTTACGGCGCTGACGGCAAGCAGACCGCCAACACGGCGACCGCGTCCTCGAACACATCCGTCAACAACGGAGGCTGACCTCATGGCCAGAGCCACCGCTACAGCACTCGACCGATCGCAAGCGCCTGCGAAGACACTCGCGCCGGTCGAACGCCTGCCTAACTTCCCCGCCCGCCCGGCTCGACGGGAGTCGGTCAACGTTCGCCCTCGCTTGGCATGGCGAGCACGCACGCTCAACGGCGCCCTGCCCTGGCTGTTGCCGTTGGCGCTGCTCGGCCTTTGGTATGTGGGCACTGAACGCGGCTGGCTCTCCGAACAGGTGCTTCCGCCACCCGCGTATGTGTATCAGACGCTCGTCGATCTGATCAGCACCGGCGACCTGTGGCTCAACGCGTCCGCGAGTTTGCAGCGCGTGTTGGTCGGGTTTCTGATCGGTTCGGGGCTTGGCGTAACACTGGGTCTGGTGATGGGGCTGTCGAAAACCGTTGAGGATTATCTGCTCCCCACCTTCAACGCACTGGTGCAGATTCCGGTATTGGGCTGGATGCCCTTCGCACTGCTGCTGTTTGGCATCGGCGAGCCGCTGAAGTACGTATTGATTGCCCACGCCGCGTTGGTGCCGGTCACGCTGTGCACGCTGCAGGCTTTTCATCAAGTGCCCAAGCGCTTGCTGGAAGTCGGGCGGGCCTATGGGTTCAGTCAGCGGCAGATCGTCACGGATATCGTCCTGCCCTCCGCCGTCGCCCCGATCTTCACCGGGCTGCGCCTGGGGTTCACCAAGGCCTGGCTGTCGCTGGTGGTGGTTGAGCTGCTGGCCTCCAGCGAAGGCCTTGGCTACCTGATCGCTTACGGACGTCAGTTGTTCCAGCTCGATCTGGTGATGGCGGCCGTGGTCGTGGTGGGCACGGTCGGGTTGTTGATTGACCGAGGCTTCGAGTTCATCGAGCGGCGCCTCAATAAAGGTCGGGCGATGACACCAGGGAGGCTCGTATGAGTTCATTGGCATCCACTCAAGCGCCTCGCTCCACAGGTTATCGCGGCTGGGTTGTCCCGGTGTTGGGCGTCGCGGTCTGGTGGCTGGCGGCGAATCAGGGATGGAGCGATTCAGGCCTGCTGGTTTCGCCGCAAAAGGTCGCGCTGACCGCCTGGGAGCAGGTGTCTTCCGGGCAGTTCTGGCGAGCGATTTCGTCGAGTCTCGCGCGCAACCTCAGCGGCTTTTTCATCGGCACAGCACTCGGCCTGTTGCTCGGTTGCCTGCTGGGCTTCTCGCGGCTGTTCGAGCGGCTGGTCGGGCCCAGTTTCAATACCTTCAAACAGATTTCTTTGTTCGCCTGGATTCCGTTGATCTCGGTCTGGTTCGGCCTGGGCGATGTCGCCAAGGTGGTGTTCCTGTCCCTCGCAGCGCTGGTGCCGGTGGTGGTCAACACCTGCGATGGACTGCGCAACGTTCCCCCCGCGTTTCTAGAAGTGGCCAAGGTGTACGGCTTCAGTCGCTGGCAAACCATCATCGGCGTGATGCTGCCGGCGGCGTTGCCTTCGATCTTCACCGGGATCTATCTGGCGCTGGTGTATTCGTGGCTCGCGACCATTGGCGCGGAATACCTGCTCGTCTCGGGCGATGGCATCGGCAACACGCTGATCGACGGCAGCGAGCATTTCATGATGGATCTGGTGCTGTTCGGCATGGTCATCATCGGGCTGGTTGGCTGGGCGCTGAACGTCCTGGCCCGGCGCCTTGAACGACGCATGCAGCGGCTTTACGGCATCACGCCTCGCTAGATGTTCTTTTTGCTCATTCAGGACTTTACCCATGACGGCCAGCCAAGCGCTTCATCTTCCGACCCACCAAGGCAACGGTCTGCGCCTTGAGAACATCAGTAAGCGGTTTTCCGCCGCCAGCACCGACACGCAACTGCACGTGCTGGATAACATTCAACTGGACATCGCCCCCGGCGAATTCATCACCATCGTCGGCGCCAGCGGTTGCGGCAAGTCAACGCTGCTGCGGCTGATTCTGGGCCTGGATGAAGCGTTCGACGGGCGCATCCTGCTGGACGACAAGCCGATCAAGGGCACGGGGCTTGAGCGCGGCATCGTGTTCCAGGACCACCGGCTGTTTCCGTGGCTGACCGTGGAACAAAACGTCGCCGTGGGCCTGAAAAACGCGCCGCTGACACCCGCGCAGAAACGCGAGACGGTGCGCGAACATATTCACCTCGTGGGGCTGCAGGACTTCACCGAGTCTTACCCGCATCAGATCTCGGGCGGCATGGCACAGCGCGTGGCGATTGCCCGCGGCCTGGTGAACCGGCCCAGCGTCTTGCTGCTGGACGAGCCCTTCGGCGCACTGGATGCACTGACCCGCACGCGTCTGCAACGGGAGCTGCAACACATCTGGCAGCAGGAAAAAATCACCATGGTCCACGTCACCCACGACGTCGATGAGGCGGTGTACCTCGGTGATCGCGTGGTCGTGATGCAGCCGCACCCGGGCCGTATTCGACGCATCGTCGACATCGACCTGCCCCGCCCGCGCAACCGCAGCGACGCACGATTCATCGCGCTGCGCGATGACGTGCTGAGTGATTTTGCGGAAGTGTCCTAGGGCAGCAGACACCTTTCATTCACCCTGGGAGTGAGCTTGCTCACGAAGAGGGCGGCACGACCGGCCTGATCAGCGGCTCAAACGACGCCTTCGTGAGCAAGCTCACTCCCACAGACTCTGCGTCCGTCGGCAATACCGCCCTTCACCCCGCCTCGTGCAACGACACCTGATTGCGCCCGTTCTTTTTCGACGCATACAACGCCTGGTCAGCCCGCTCGATCAGGGTCTTGTGCTCGTTCAGGGGCGCGTTCATGTCAGCGACGCCCAAGCTGATGGTGCAGCGGATGATCTCGCCTTCGTGCATGATTTCCTGAGCCTCGATCGCCACGCGCAGCCGTTCGGCGAACATGCCGCCGCCATACTTGTCGGTGTCCGGCAACAGCACCGCGTACTCCTCTCCGCCATAGCGCCCGGCAATATCCGAATCGCGAATGTGCTCGCGAATCACATCGGCGACCCGTTGGATCACCTTGTCGCCGCACTGGTGACCGTAGGTGTCGTTGACGCGCTTGAAGTGATCGATGTCGAACATCACCAGCGCAGCCGAGGTGCCATAGCGAACATGCCGGGCATACTCCAGGCGCAGGGCCTCTTCCCAATGCCCTCGGTTATACAGCCCCGTCAGTCGATCCGTGCTGGACAGCTTCTGCAGTTCACGGTTGGCCGCCTGCAACTGCAAACGGTTGGTGGCGACGTCAGTCACGTCGTAGATCACCAGACACACATGGGTGACGTCGCCGCTGGTCGAGCGCAGCGGAAACATCGTGGTGTTCTGGTACATGAAGTCTTCTTGCCCGGTGATCGGCTGGTAGCTCTTGAAGCGCACCAGGTAGGGACGCTGTTCCCAGATCGTGAAGGCCGGCGTGCCCAGCGTGATCACGCTGTCGATCTTCTTTTTCAGCCAGTCCTGATTGACCTCGGGGAACAGGTCGAAAAACGAGCGGTTGGCCGCCTCGTACGGCAACACGCCAGAGCGGTTCTCCATGAACGTGTTCCATACCTGAACCTGGTATTCCTGATCCAGTACCACCACGCCGACGTCGATGCTCTGGGTAATGGTCAGCAGCCAATGCAGCTCTTTGATGTCGATACGATCGTTCATGAATCAGCTCATCAGGTAGGCGAGTTTTCGCGACAGCCGCTCTACCGAGTCTTCGGTGAACAACATCAACAGGTCGAAATGAATGTTGTGGCCCTCCAGGCTGTAACTGATCTCCACGGCGAGGGTTTTCTTCCAGCGTTGCTGGTTGATCCGTATCAGCTCTTCGATCCCGCTGTGCGCGCCAAGCACCTGCGGATGCCCTTGCGAGAAGGCGATATCGATTTGCTCGGCTATCCCGCTCAGACAGGCGCCGATCAGGATTGACGACAGATCCAGCAGCATTTCCATGTCGGAATAATCGCTGTCGCGGATTCGCATCAACTGCGCCATGTCGGCGATTTCGGAGTCGTGAAACAGCAGCAACGCTTCGCCCGCGATGCCACCGCCGATATACCCCTGACACACGGCAGTCAGCCGGTCACTGCCTTGGGCATCGGCCAACGCCATGTGCAATTCGCCGACTTCCAGCATGTTGACGTTAGGGACAGGCAACTGGACAAAGACACCCAGCACCCGCGCCAGCAACGCAGCCGCACGGCCCATGGCGACGTTGACGGTTTCACGGAACGCATCCTGAAAACTGATGGCGGTGCTTTCGACCCTGGGCGCCAACGCGACCGGCTGAGAAGGCTCGCCCAACAAGCCGAGCCGCTGCAGCGTCAATTGCAGCTCAAGCGGATCCGCCGGCTTCTTGAGAAACGCCAATGCGCCCAGTTCGAGCGTGCGCCGCACCGCTTCTTCCTGAACGTCGCCGGACACCACGATCACTTTGGCCTGCATGTTTTCCGCGCGCATGGCCGCCAATGCCTGATACCCGTCCATGTCCGGCATGGTCAGGTCGAGCAGCACCACATGGCCCAAACCCTGGCGAATGGCCTCCAGACCTTCATGTCCATTGGTCGCTGTCGTAACGGACACCCCCCAATCGGAAGGCAGCGCTCTTATCAGCTGTTTGCGCGCCATATTGGAGTCGTCGCAAATCAGCAAGGGAATCATGGGCATTGCTCTCAATCTCACGGCAAAAGAGTTTCAGGCATGGCCCGGAATATCTGCACAGTTAGTTGTTTTGCAACTCAGAAGGAAAGTGAGTCGAATCTTCACTCATTGTGTGATGCGCAGCGTGGTATGCAATATCCATGCTAAACATTATTTAAAGAGCACCCGACCATTTGAATGACCCCCAAGTGTTTGTTTTATGACGCCAATATTCCAGTCACTCAGAGAGTTGAGCCATTCGGAGACGCCACATCGGCCATAATCCGTACTGCTAACTTTGTGCTTATTGATACTCAAGTATTAGTCGGCTGTACCCAGGTAGTACTCCACTGTATTGACGTAGGAGTGAGGCTGGCCGCGTTCTGCTTTATTGTTTCTGTCACCGCGATGATTCAGATCAATGCCCTATCGGATGCGAGGACAGGTCGTCATGAACAGCCATAAAAGAGTGCAGGACAGTCGCCCCTATACCCTCGCCGTGAGCCAATACAGTGCTCCTCCCGCAGCGGGCGTGTCCGATCGCATGGCGTTGACTGAGTTGATGGAAGGGTACATGACGACCACGCTGGAGCTGCGGCAGTATGTGCGCAGCCTTGAGGCGCGGCTGCGCAACGTCAGTTTCGTGGATGTGCGCCAGCTGTTCCACAGGATCGGCGACGCGTCCGAACGCTGTGCTTCGTTTCTGGATGAGCGTATTCAGGACCTTGGCGGACACTCCCGGAACAGCGCCCTGAACGGAGTGAGTGCAGCACACGAGGATATCGCGGACACCCTCAGCTTTGCCGGCTGTATTCATCAGATTGGCGTTCGCACCAACACATTGGCGACGTTTGCTTCACACACAAAAAGCTTCATGGACCGGGCGGTCATTAATGGTGACTACAACAGTCTGCATGTCATGACCGATTGCGTGTATCAAATAAGCCAGTTGATTGCGCTGATTCAGATTCATTTGCCGACCGAACCGTCAATGCCGGCAACCCCGCCCTCCCCGTCGTTAGTGCGCCATTCGGTATAGCGGCAGCCCCCCTCAGGTTTCATCACGAAGTCTTTCTTCTTCGTGACGCGATATCGCCATGCGTGCGTATTCGCGCGCGCAAAAAATAAAGCATGAGTGCAACTCCGTGAACGTTCGGCGTTTTTTAAAGGACACCGATAACATTCATGTGGCACTCAGCAGCGATTTAAAAGAATTAATCGTTTCGCAACTCGCCATTAAAGGAAAGTCGACTCCAGACAATCGATCAGCGTTTGCGCCTGAAAGGGTTTGCTCAAGAAGCATATTGCGCTGCCTGTCATCGCACGCTTGCGCACGGACTCTTCTGGAAACGCGGTGATGAAGATGGTCGGGATCTGAATCCCTTTTGCGGTCAGGTGCTCGTGCAACTCGACGCCACTCATGGTGGGCATCTGCACATCGGTGATCAGGCAATCGGCGCTGCCGAATTCGACAGACTCCAGGAAGTCCTCGGCCGAGGGAAACGCACAGACGAGAAAACCCAGGGAGCGGACGAGGCTGTCGATGCTGGCGCGGACGGCGTTGTCGTCATCGACCACGGCGATCATTGGAGGGCTGGACAAACGGAATACCTTCGATTGCAAACTTAACGCAATGCGCAACGATGCACATCACAACAGCTCACACGGTACCGACCCAGCCGCAGCCCGAGAAGTATACAGGTGTATGACCGCGACGGACGGGCAGTTTCCTGACCATTGCGACAACATCCGAAGTCGCTTACCTGCCCGTTCAAACCCAACGCTCAACGGCAAACGGCGAGGCTGTCCGGCCTTCCATGTACACCGCAAAATCCCCCGGCGACAGCGCTTTGGCGTAGTAGTAACCCTGCGCCTCGTCACAACCGCGCAGGGCCAGCGCGTCGAGCAGGTCGAAGGTCTCGACCCCTTCGGCAATGACTTTCATGTCGAAGCTGTGCCCCAGGGTAATGACCGCTTGCACGATGGCCGCGTCCTGAGGATTGCTTAAAAGGCCGCGCACGAAGGACTGGTCGATTTTCAGCTTGTCCACGGCAAAGCGTTTCAAATACGCCATGCTCGAATAACCGGTGCCGAAATCGTCAATGGACATCCGCACGCCCAAGGCCTTGAGCCCCCGGATCGTTTCAAGGACGCCGTCCGAGTTCTCGATCAGGATCGACTCTGTCAGCTCAAGCTCAAGCAATTGGGGTTTGAGCCCACTGTCGTGAAGCGCCCTTCTGACCTCATTCACCAGATCGCCCTGACGAAACTGGACTGCCGAGCAGTTCATCGCCACGCTCAGCTCACCAAACCCCGCCTTCTGCCACGCCACGGCCTGATGGCAGACCTTGCTCAGCAGCCATCGGCTGATCGGGAGGATCAGCCCGCTGGACTCCGCAACCGGAATGAACTCGCCAGGCGCAATCGATCCCAGACCCGGGTGCGGCCAACGCAGCAACGCTTCGGCGCCGATGACTGCGCCGGTGCCCAGATCAATTTGCGGCTGATAAAAAACCTGCAGCTCGTTCTGCTCGAACGCCTGGCGTAACTCGGTTTGAACATACAGAAAGCGCAATTCACGCTCGCCCATGGCGGCTTCGTAGAACACCCAGGTATTGCGACCGTTACGCTTGGCCTGAGCGAGCGCCGTGTCAGCGGCCTTGAGCAGAGAGCCAAAGTCATGACCGTGAGCGGGATGAACAGCAATGCCGACCGAAGCACCGATCGACAAGGTATAGCCGGCCAGCTCGAGTGGCTGGCGCATGACCTGCAGGATTTGCTCGACCCGTTGCGTCAGACGCGCGGGATCATCGTCGTCCACAAGCACCAGAAACTCATCGCCGCTGAGCCGCGCGACCGTATCCACCAAAGGCTTCAATGACACCAGCCGCTGCGCCAGACGCTCGAGGATCGTGTCGCCTGCGACATGCCCCAGAGAGTCGTTGATGGTCTTGAAGTTATCCACGTCAACATACAGAAGCGTCAGACGCTGGCCCCGCCCGCACTCATTGATGGCTTGATTGACGCGCTCAAGAAGGTAACGCCGGTTAGGCAGACCTGTCAGTTCGTCGTGAAACGCACTGTGGCGCAACTCATCCATGATCTGCTGGCGCCGAATCCGGTTGGTCTGCAGGCGCAGCGTGAGGCCGACAATCAGCAGGTACAGCACACCGCAGACCACCGATGAGGCAATTACCGTGTATTTCCAGCTCAGGAGGTAATCCTCCGATGCCAGACCGATGACCAGAACCAATGGAAAGCCGCTGATTTGTTTGAAACCGTACAGTCGCTTGATCCCGTCAACCCGGGAGCGGTTGACCAGCGTCCCCTCATGAACGCCTTCGCTCAAATGCCGGTCGATCGCATCGGGCTGATAGGGGCCCGCCTGATTCTCCACCGCAGGTACACGCAACACGGTTTGCGGGCTGTCGGTACGGCGCAGGGTGATGACGCCATGCGCGCCCACATCCACCTGCCTGAATATGTCCTGGAGCTTTTCCAGGGACTGACCGGTTGCGATGCCGTGGAGCGCAGCGTGGGTGTCACGAAAGCTGCTGCTCAGACGCGCTTCCAGTACAAGGCTCAGATTGCTGACATCCGCGCGTGCCTGGCGCTGAGCCTGCTGGTACAGCAAGCCGAGCAGTACGCCCAGTAAACCGACGATGACCAGCGCCATGCCGAGCCACAGCCATGCCTGAGGCTTGACCACGGGGGCGCCGACGACCTTCCTCTCCGTTTCAGGCGTCAGCAGGCAAGTGATGTGCTCACCCTCGTTCAACACTTGCGCCGTCATCATGTCGCCTCGGCCCGATTCGGCATTGCGCTCAGTATCGGGCTGACCACGGTGTCGCACGATGCAAGCGATGTGACTCGCCAAGCACTGCCGGCGACCCGGGTTCCGATGCTGACTGACCAGAGTAACATGGTGTGTTTTCCTCTTGCGCTCGGCCCCTGCACCCGGCCACGCGGCAAACTGATGAACCCTGATGGGTAAACGGGTTTCAGGATCAAAAAAGGAAAACTAACACCGGAGCGAAGCGATGCCGATTAGCCATCAGGCTGTCGCCGTCATACTTCCGTATGAGCGACGCCTGAAGGCGCTCGGCCAAGTCGGTTCAGGGATCCACTGACGCCATTGCCGTTCAGACGGCCGCGAGTGCCTGCGACATTTTCACCAGATCGGCAAAGGTGCGCGCCTGCATCTTCTTCATCGCGTGCCCACGGTGGATCTTCACGGTGATCTCGCTCAACCCCATTTCGGAAGCGATTTGCTTGTTCATCAGGCCTTTCACCGCGTAGGCCATGACTTCCTGCTCGCGAGCGGTGAGCGTCTGATAGCGGGCAAGCAGATCGGCAACCGCCTTGCCGGTCTCGCGACGCTTGCCATCGGTCTGCAGTGCGAGCGTCACGGCGTCGAGCAGGTCCTGCTCGCGAAAGGGTTTGACCAGAAAATCCAGTGCGCCGGCTTTCATCGCTTTGACCGACATTGCGATATCACCGTGACCGCTGACGAACACGATGGGCATCGACACCTTCATCTCTGTCAGGCGCACTTGAAAGTCCAGGCCGCTCTCGCCTTGCAGACGCACATCGAGAATCAGGCAGGCGGGAACGTCCTCGAACGGGTGTTGCAAGAATTCCGCACCGGAGGCATACGTGTGGACGCGCATCCCCACAGAACGCAACAGACTGTCCAGCCCGGCGCGGATGGACGGGTCGTCGTCGACCACAAAGACAATGGGGCTCTGATCGGCGACAGTCATCACGGTATCTGCTCACAGGCGGGCAGAGAGAAGTTCAGCGCTGCGCCATGGCCCAGTTCGCTCTCCGCCCATATGCGGCCGCCGTGCGCATCAATGATCGAACGGCAAATCGACAGGCCCATGCCCATCCCCTCTGGTTTAGTAGTGAAAAACGGATTGAACAGGCTCGGCAAGTTCTGCGTGGAGATGCCTGGCCCGTTGTCTTGAACGCGCAGCATCACGTCACCATTGGGTGCCGTGGTCAACGACACCAGGAGCGCCCGCTCCTTGCCGTGCATTCCGGACATGGCTTGCATGGCGTTCATCAGCAGATTGATGATCACCTGCTGCAGTTGCACCTTGTCACCCTTGACCCACATCGGCTCGCTGGCGGGCGTGAAATCGAAGTTGACGCGATGCCGCAGCACTTCCCTGCGCACCAACGCGACCGACTCCAGCAAGACATCCTGCAGGTCGATCCGGACATGTTTGGGATCAGTCTTGCGCGACAATGCACGGATGCGCCGAATGACCTCGCTGGCGCGATGGGCTTCGCTCTTGATGCGTTCGATCGCGCTGCGCACTTCGCCCAGGTCAGGGACATTGCGATTCAACCAGCGCAGACCGGCCTCAGCGTTGGTGGTGACGGCCGACAACGGCTGATTGACTTCATGGGCGATGGACGCTGCCATCTCTCCCAATGTGGTGACGCGGGTGACGTGAGCGAGCTGACTTTGCGAGCGATGCAGCGCCTCTTCGGCAGTCTTGGAGGCCGTGACATCCATCAGCGCGCCGATGTACTCGCAATCGCCAGACGCGTCGTGAACCAGTTTTGCGAGCATTCGCACGCACTTGCACGAACCATCCGTCATGAGCAGCCGAAATTCCGCTTCCATGTTCGCGTGGCGCGCATAAGCCTGCTCGATGAGGGATTTCAGATCGTCAGTGTCTTCGGGATGCGTGCGACCGATCATGTACTCCAGAGTCGGCTGCAACTGGTCGTCGAACTGGAAAATGCGGCGCGCCTCGTCAGACCAGTACATTTCCGCGCTGGGCATTTTCAACCCGATGCTGCCGGTCTGGCTTAACCGTTGGGCGCCCGCCAAAAACGCCTCGCTGCGATGGAGCAAATGCACCTGCTCCTGCAACGCGTCGCGCGCGGCCTTGTTCTTCAGTGCCAGAAAGGCGGTGATTGCAATGGCGCACAAACTGACCAGACACCGGGCGAAGGGCGGGACGAGCCACTCCGGCCCATGGGAGAAAAGGAACGCGGCCAGCGTCAGCACACCACAAGCTACCGAGACGAGCGCAACCCCGCGACGGGAGAACAGATCGCTGGACATGAGAATGACCGCGACGTACAGCACGGCAATCGCGACATCGAGCGAGCTGAGCCAGTCGATCAGGAAAATGATCAACGCGAGTATCACTGCGCCGAGTCTCAGTAACCAGACGCTGGGCGAAACCTCAGCCCTGGGAGCCGCCGCCAGGGCAGCAGGGACAGTATTCATTGCGACCGTTATGCCTTGTTTTTAATCATTGGGATGGCAGCGCAAAATAAATCTTCGCGAACGTTGAAGGCCCGCGATGGCCTCTGCCGTCACGACAACGGGGGACGAAGCCAGAATAGTCGTTTTTGTATCGAACGAAGCCCTTAAGACGAACGTGTCGAACGGGCTCTAAATATACGCAGGATTGATACGAGGAGACAGGCTAAGGCTTGATTCGGAGGGAAATCTTGAGCGGATGTGCTGTATTGATGGGCTGTGTCTAATGAGTCGGGGGCTGAATAGAACAAGCCCCGACGCGAGCGCCAGGGCTTGTAATGGCCACATCCATATGGCCTTCGCATGAACCTTCAATCGACCAACCAACGGCCTCCCTGGCCGTCAATCGTCCGTTCTACCGGTTCTAGAGAATTGATTTACTCAGCTTTCAGGCCGTCAGCCGAAACAGCTTTCACGCCTTTGATTTTCTTGGTGATCGCAACAGCCGTAGTTTTCTGCGCTTCGGTGATCGCGACAGTCGACGACAGGGAAACCACGCCTTTGTTGGTTTCGACCTTGATGTCGGAGCCAGGAATGCCTTTCTCAGTCAGCAGGTCGGATTTGACCTTGGTAGTGATCCAGGTATCGGAAGTGGCTTCTTTGGTTTTTGCGACTTCACCTGCAGCGACCACCATCGGAGCTTGAGTAGAGGTCTGGGCCATGGCTACGTTTGCCATGGTCAGAGTCAGAGCAGTGGCGGTAGCGGCAGCAATAGCGAACTTCTTCATACGAGTAACTCCTGTTTTTCTCAGAATCTGCGCCAACCTCGTTGGCCGCAGGGTTACCGTATATATCGCAAGCGCTGTGCCAAACATGCCAACAGACATTTATCTATATATATCAATAGCTTATGATTTTTTGGATCCTGCATGATCGTGCAGATTGCCCGTTTATAAAAAGTTCCGCTTGCAAGATGCATGTTCGGGACAGATGACCGGGTGTAATTTTTGCGGTAAGCCATTAATTGCATTCGAAAAAAAAGAGCCCCGAAGGGCTCTTTTCTGTGCAGCGTTAGCAGCGTGCGATTAAACGCCCGACGCCTTCGCAGCGGCAACGTCTTTGATCGACAGCTTGATACGGCCGCGGTTGTCCACGTCCAGAACAAGCACTTCGACTTCCTGACCTTCTTTCAACACGTCGGTGACTTTCTCAACGCGAGCATCGCTCAGCATGGAGATGTGAACCAGACCGTCTTTACCCGGCAGGATGTTGACGAATGCGCCGAAGTCGACGATACGCTCGACCTTACCAACGTAGATCTTGCCGATCTCGGCTTCTGCGGTGATACCCAGAACGCGCTGACGTGCTGCTTCAGCGGCTTCCTTGGTTTCGCCGAAGATCTTGATCGAACCGTCGTCTTCGATGTCGATAGACGCTTTAGTCTCTTCACAGATGGCACGAATGGTCGCGCCGCCTTTACCGATGACGTCACGGATCTTGTCGGTGTCGATCTTCATCGCGATCATGGTCGGCGCGTTTTCCGACAGTTCGGTACGCGACTGGCCGATGATCTTGTTCATCTGACCGAGGATGTTCAGGCGAGCTTCCAGGGCCTGGCCCAGGGCGATCTCCATGATTTCTTCGGTGATGCCTTTGATCTTGATGTCCATCTGCAGCGCGGTGACGCCATTGGCGGTACCGGCTACTTTGAAGTCCATGTCGCCGAGGTGGTCTTCGTCACCCAGGATGTCGGTCAGAACAGCGAACTTCTCGCCTTCTTTAACCAGACCCATGGCGATACCGGCAACCGGGGCTTTCATCGGAACACCCGCGTCCATCAAGGCCAGGGAAGCGCCGCAGACCGAAGCCATGGAGCTGGAACCGTTGGACTCGGTGATTTCCGACACCACACGAATGGTGTACGGGAACGCGTCAGCCGGTGGCAGCATCGCTTGAACCGAACGACGGGCCAGACGGCCGTGACCGATTTCGCGACGACCCGCACCGCCCATGCGACCGCACTCGCCCACCGAGAACGGAGGGAAGTTGTAGTGCAGCATGAAGGGGTCTTTTTTCTCGCCTTCCAGGGTGTCCAGCAGCTGTGCATCACGCGCGGTACCCAGCGTGGCAACAACCAGCGCCTGGGTTTCGCCGCGGGTGAACAGGGCCGAACCGTGAGTCTTCGGCAGAACGCCGACTTCGATGTTCAGCGGACGCACGGTGCGAGTGTCGCGGCCGTCGATACGTGGCTTGCCGTTGACGATGTTTTCGCGAACGGTGCGGTATTCGATTTCGCCGAAGGCAGCTTTGACTTCGGAAGCCGACGGGCTGCCTTCTTCAACAGCCAGCTTGGCAACGACCTGATCCTTCAGCTCGCCCAGGCGCGCATAGCGATCAGCCTTGACGGTAATGGTGTAGGCCTCGGAAATGGCAGCGCCGAACTCGGAGCGGATAGCGCCCAGCAGTTCGGTGGCTTCAGCCTTAGGAGCCCAGGTCCAGGTTGGCTTGGCAGCTTCGGCGGCCAGCTCTTTAACAGCCTTGATCACCGACTGGAATTCGTCGTGGGCGAACAGTACGGCGCCCAGCATCTGGTCTTCGGTCAGTTCTTTGGCTTCCGACTCAACCATCAGTACCGCTTCTTCGGTACCGGCAACGACCATGTCCAGGCTCGACGCTTTCAGTTGTTCGTAAGTCGGGTTCAGCAGGTAACCGGTGCTTTCATGGAAAGCAACGCGAGCGGCGCCGATTGGGCCGTCGAAAGGAATACCCGAGATGGCCAGAGCAGCCGAGGTACCGATCATCGCAGCGATGTCCGGATCGGTTTTCTTGCTGGTGGAAACGACGGTGCAGACAACCTGCACTTCGTTCATGAAGCCTTCTGGAAACAGTGGGCGGATCGGACGGTCGATCAGACGCGAGGTCAGGGTTTCTTTTTCGGAAGGACGGCCTTCACGCTTGAAGAAACCGCCAGGAATCTTGCCGGCAGCGTAGGTTTTTTCTTGGTAGTGAACGGACAGTGGGAAGAAGCCTTTGCCGGCGTCTGCTTGTTTGGCGCCGACCACAGTCACGAGAACGGTGACGTCGTCGTCAACGGTGACCAATACTGCACCAGAAGCTTGACGGGCGATGCGGCCTGTCTCCAGGGTTACGGTCGATTGACCGAATTGAAATTTCTTGATTACCGGGTTCACGGTTTCCTACCTTCTTTGTGGCTCTTGGGGGAACTGGTTTCTTGCGAATTCTTGGGCAGTGAGGGGAATCGGCCCCTTCGTCAGTCCAGGGTAGAGCGTAAAACGTGTATCCAGATAAAACTTGAGGCTGGGAGCCTGCCCTACACCTGCGGGAGACCCGCAGATGTACGACAGACAACCAACCTCTAGCGCAATCGCTGATTAGCGACGCAGACCCAGGCGACCGATCAGAGCGCTGTAACGGCTCACGTCTTTGCCTTTCAGGTAGTCCAGCAGCTTACGGCGCTGGTTAACCATGCGGATCAGACCACGACGGGAGTGGT
>Ga0213828_1000102_pt1 | contig 110854 bp, 96 predicted proteins | sample MC6MC0897MG_FD_180664 | JGI IMG/M metagenome (GOLD analysis project Ga0213828, IMG submission 180664) | Enriched soil aggregate microbial communities from Iowa State University, Ames, United States - MC6-MC0897-MG | ecosystem: Environmental > Terrestrial > Soil > Unclassified | place: USA: Iowa...
CTGCCGCTGCTGCCCCGGTTGTGGCCGCCGCTGGCGACCGTACCGAGAAGCGCGTGCCGATGACCCGCCTGCGTGCCAAGATCGCCGAGCGCCTGGTCGAAGCCCAATCCAACATGGCGATGCTGACCACCTTCAACGAAGTCGACATGACCGAAGTCATGGCCCTGCGTTCGAAGTACAAGGACCTGTTCGAGAAGACCCACAACGGCGTGCGCCTGGGCTTCATGTCGTTCTTCGTCAAGGCCGCCACCGAGGCGCTGAAGCGCTTCCCGGCGGTCAACGCCTCGATCGACGGCAACGACATCGTCTACCACGGTTATGCAGACGTTGGCGTCGCTGTTTCCAGCGACCGTGGCCTGGTGGTACCGGTACTGCGCAACGCCGAGTCGATGAGCCTGGCGGAAATCGAGAACGGCATCGCTACCTTCGGCAAGAAGGCCCGTGACGGCAAGCTGGCCATCGAAGAAATGACTGGCGGTACCTTCACCATCACCAACGGTGGTACCTTCGGCTCGATGATGTCGACCCCGATCGTCAACCCGCCGCAGGCCGCGATCCTGGGCATGCACAACATCATCCAGCGCCCGATGGCCATCAATGGCCAAGTGGTAATCCGCCCAATGATGTACCTGGCGCTGTCCTACGACCACCGCCTGATCGACGGCAAGGAAGCGGTAACCTTCCTGGTGACCATCAAGAACCTGCTGGAAGATCCGTCTCGCCTGCTGCTGGACATCTAATCAACTAGCTGCGCGCCGCCGGCCCCGTTCTTCAAGAGACGGGGCCGTGCGGTACGCGGCTTGTAGCTTGTAGCTGATAAGGAATCTTTTATGACCCAGAAATTCGACGTAGTGGTGATTGGTGCAGGTCCTGGCGGCTATGTTGCCGCCATCAAGGCTGCCCAACTCGGTCTGAAGACTGCCTGTATCGAGAAGTACACCGACGCCGAGGGCAAGCTGGCCCTGGGCGGCACCTGCCTGAACGTAGGTTGCATTCCTTCCAAGGCGCTGCTGGACAGCTCCTGGAAGTACAAGGAAGCCAAAGAGAGCTTCAACGTCCACGGTATCTCCACTGGCGAAGTGAAGATGGACGTCGCCGCGATGGTTGGCCGCAAGGCTGGCATCGTCAAGAACCTGACCGGTGGCGTTGCCACCCTGTTCAAGGCCAACGGCGTTACCTCGATCCAGGGCCACGGCAAGCTGCTGGCTGGCAAGAAAGTCGAAGTCACCAAGGCTGACGGCACCACCGAAGTCATCGAAGCCGACAACGTGATCCTGGCTTCCGGCTCGCGCCCGATCGACATTCCACCGGCTCCGGTCGACCAGAACGTCATCGTCGACTCCACCGGCGCCCTGGAATTCCAGACCGTACCGAAGCGCCTGGGCGTTATCGGTGCCGGCGTGATCGGCCTGGAGCTGGGCTCGGTATGGGCTCGCCTGGGGGCTGAAGTCACCGTCCTGGAAGCCCTGGACACCTTCCTGATGGCTGCCGACACTGCCGTGTCGAAAGAAGCCCAGAAGACCCTGACCAAGCAAGGCCTGGACATCAAGCTGGGCGCTCGCGTCACCGGCTCGAAAGTCAACGGCAACGAAGTCGAAGTGACCTACACCAACGCCGAAGGCGAGCAGAAGATCACCTTCGACAAGCTGATCGTTGCGGTCGGCCGTCGCCCTGTAACCACCGACCTGCTGGCTTCCGACAGCGGCGTGACCATCGACGAGCGTGGCTACATCTTCGTTGACGATCACTGCGCCACCAGCGTTCCAGGCGTGTTCGCCATCGGTGACGTGGTACGCGGCATGATGCTGGCCCACAAGGCCTCGGAAGAGGGCATCATGGTCGTCGAGCGCATCAAGGGCCACAAGGCCCAGATGAACTATGACCTGATCCCGTCGGTTATCTACACCCACCCGGAAATTGCATGGGTCGGCAAGACCGAACAGTCCTTGAAGGCCGAGGGTGTTGAGGTTAACGTAGGCACCTTCCCGTTCGCGGCCAGCGGCCGTGCGATGGCAGCCAACGACACCGGTGGTTTCGTCAAGGTCATCGCCGATGCCAAGACCGACCGCGTTCTGGGTGTACACGTGATTGGCCCATCGGCTGCCGAACTGGTGCAGCAGGGTGCAATCGCAATGGAATTCGGCACCAGTGCCGAGGATCTGGGCATGATGGTCTTCAGCCATCCAACCCTGTCCGAAGCGTTGCATGAAGCAGCGCTGGCGGTGAATGGCGGCGCCATTCACGTGGCCAACCGTAAGAAGCGTTAATTATAAGAAACCACGGCGGGCAGCCCGTCGTGAGTCTTGCGTGCATGACTCACCGCGGAACGTCCGCCGGACCGGATCACACGGGAAAACCCGGGGTCAACGGTCACAGGTGGTGCGGCGCCAGTAATGGCGCAGCGCCGAAGCGCAGTACCTAACGAAGACGGTAAAAAGCATGAATCTTCACGAGTATCAGGGTAAGCAGCTGTTCGCTGAATACGGCCTGCCAGTTTCCAAGGGTTTCGCAGTCGATACCCCTGAAGCTGCAGCAGAAGCTTGCGACAAGATCGGCGGTTCCGAGTGGGTTGTAAAAGCCCAGGTTCACGCAGGTGGTCGCGGTAAAGCGGGCGGCGTCAAGCTGGTTCGCAGCAAGGAAGACGCCAAGGCGTTCGCTGCGCAATGGTTGGGCAAGCGCCTGGTAACCTACCAGACCGACGCCAACGGTCAGCCAGTGACCAAGATCCTGGTCGAATCCTGCACTGACATCGCCAAAGAGCTGTACCTGGGCGCTGTAGTCGATCGCTCGAGCCGCCGTATCGTGTTCATGGCCTCCACCGAAGGTGGCGTGGACATCGAGAAAGTCGCTCACGAAACTCCTGAGAAGATCATCAAGGCTACTATCGATCCACTGGTCGGCGCTCAGCCGTTCCAGGGTCGTGAACTGGCATTCCAGCTGGGTCTGGAAGGCAAGCAAGTTGCACAGTTCGCCAAGATTTTCGTAGGCCTGGCCAAGCTGTTCAAAGAACACGACCTGGCCCTGCTGGAAGTCAACCCGCTGGTCATCAAGGCCGACGGCGACCTGCACTGCCTGGATGCGAAGATCAACATCGACGCAAACGCCATGTACCGCCAGCCTAAGCTGAAAACCTTCCACGACCCGTCGCAGGACGATCCTCGTGAAGCCCACGCTGCCAGCTTCGAGCTGAACTACGTGGCCCTGGAAGGCAACATCGGCTGCATGGTCAACGGTGCTGGCCTGGCCATGGGTACCATGGACATCGTCAACCTGCACGGCGGCAAACCAGCCAACTTCCTCGACGTAGGCGGCGGTGCCACCAAAGAGCGCGTTACCGAAGCGTTCAAGATCATTCTGTCCGACAGCAATGTCGCGGCCGTTCTGGTCAACATCTTCGGCGGCATCGTTCGCTGCGACATGATTGCCGAAGGCATCATCGGTGCAGTGAAAGAAGTCGGCGTTAAAGTTCCGGTCGTCGTTCGCCTCGAAGGCAACAACGCCGAACTGGGCGCTAAAGTACTGGCAGAAAGCGGTTTGAACATCATTGCGGCAACCAGCCTGACCGACGCTGCTCAACAAGTTGTCAAAGCTGCGGAGGGCAAGTAATGAGCGTCCTGATCAATAAAGACACCAAAGTCATCTGCCAGGGCTTCACCGGCTCGCAGGGTACTTTCCACTCCGAACAAGCCATCGCCTACGGCACCAAGATGGTCGGCGGCGTCACCCCGGGCAAGGGTGGCACCACCCACCTGGGCCTGCCGGTGTTCAACACCGTGAAAGAAGCCGTAGAAGCTACCGGCGCTGACGCGTCGGTGATCTACGTACCGGCTCCTTTCTGCAAGGACTCGATCCTGGAAGCCGCCTTCGGTGGCATCAAGCTGATCGTCTGCATCACCGAGGGTATCCCTACCCTCGACATGCTGGACGCCAAGGTCAAGTGTGACGAGCTGGGCGTGACCCTGATCGGCCCGAACTGCCCAGGCGTGATCACTCCGGGCGAGTGCAAGATCGGCATCATGCCGGGTCACATCCACCTGCCAGGCAAGGTCGGTATCGTTTCGCGTTCCGGCACCCTGACCTACGAAGCTGTCAAGCAGACCACCGACGCCGGTTTCGGCCAGTCGACCTGCGTCGGCATCGGCGGTGACCCGATCCCGGGCTCCAACTTCATCGACATCCTGAAGCTGTTCCAGGAAGATCCGAAGACCGAAGCGATCGTCATGATCGGTGAGATCGGCGGTTCCGCTGAAGAAGAAGCCGCGGCCTACATCAAGGCCAACGTGACCAAGCCTGTCGTTTCCTACATCGCCGGTGTTACCGCACCTGCGGGCAAGCGCATGGGCCACGCTGGCGCCATCATTTCCGGTGGCAAGGGTACTGCGGACGAGAAGTTCGCCGCCCTGCAGGACGCTGGTGTGAAAACCGTGCGTTCCCTGGCTGACATCGGCAAGGCCCTGGCCGAGCTGACTGGCTGGGAAGTCAAGAAGTAAGTAACACGCAATACCCCCCACGCGCACAAAGGCCACCTTCGGGTGGCCTTTGTCGTTGATGGGGATCGCTTGGAAGCTGGGCTGTACACCTGAGGAAATTTCGGTGGTCGCTATCAGGGTTTTCACCCAGACATTCGTTTGAATACGCAATAAATTGTCGCCGAACACGTTCAACCAGACGACAAACACATACGCACATCGGACAAGCAGCACTGTGCCAGTGCGTTTGCCTGGCAAAACAGGTAGGCTACGCGTTCACTCTGTGCCCGTACCCCAAAAGGGAACGACACGCTAAACGGGTCTGGCTCACCAAGCCGGGCAGCATTTCCCTTCATCCTATGGGAAATCCCCTCCGACTCCCGATTTCAGCAGTGTGGTATTTCCTTAAATGAAAGTGTTAAAAGGCCAGGATATCCTGGCGCTTGGCTTTATGACGTTTGCGCTTTTCGTAGGCGCCGGCAACATCATCTTCCCGCCTATCGTCGGCCTGCAGTCTGGCCCGAACGTATGGATGGCCGCACTCGGCTTCCTGGTCACCGCCGTGGGCCTGCCGGTCATCACCGTGATCGCCCTGGCCAAGGTTGGTGGCGGCATGGACGCCCTGAGCAGCCCGATCGGCAAGTTCTTCGGCGGCCTGCTGGCGGCGGTGTGCTACCTCTCGGTCGGCCCGCTGTTCGCAACCCCACGCACCGCGACCGTGTCGTTCGAAGTAGGCGTGGCGCCGCTGACCGGTGAAAGCCCGCTGGCACTGCTCATCTACAGCGTGGTGTACTTCGCCTTGGTCCTGGCCGTGTCGATGTACCCGGGCAAGTTGCTCGACACCGTGGGGCGTTTCCTCGCGCCCTTGAAGATCATCGCCCTGGCTGTGCTGGGCATCGCGGCGTTCGCATTGCCGGCCGGCACGATCGGTGAGGCCCAGCCTGCCTACGCCGCCGCCGCGTTCTCCAAAGGTTTCTCCGATGGTTACCTGACCATGGACACGCTGGGGGCACTGGTCTTCGGTATCGTCATCGTCAATGCCATCCGTTCGCGTGGCGTCGAGTCGCCGAAGCTGATCACTCGCTATGCCATCATTGCGGGCCTGATTGCCGGCCTGGGTCTGGTCTTGGTGTATGTCAGCCTGTTCCGCCTCGGTGCGGGCAGCCATGACATCGCAGCCGATGCCACCAACGGTGCGATGGTATTGCATGCCTATGTGCAGCACACCTTCGGGTCGCTGGGCAGTGGTTTCCTGGCCGTACTGATCGCACTGGCCTGCCTGGTCACCGCCGTGGGGCTGACCTGCGCCTGTGCCGAATACTTCAGCCAGATCCTGCCGCTGTCGTACCGTGCCCTGGTGGTGATCCTGGCTGGTTTCTCGCTGGTGATCTCCAACCTGGGCCTGACCAAGCTGATCATGTTCTCGATCCCGGTGCTGACGGCGATCTACCCGCCGTGCATCGTGGTCGTGGGCCTGAGCTTCGTGAAGGACCTGTGGAACTCCCCAACCCGCATCCTGGCCCCGGTCATGCTGGTGTCGCTGGTGTTCGGCGTTGTCGACGCCATCAAGGGCAGCAGCTTCGCCCACGTACTGCCTGACGCCCTGGCTCACCTGCCGTTCAGCAACGAAGGCATGGCCTGGCTGGTGCCATCGGTGGTCACCCTGGCTGTCGCCGTGGTCTGCGACCGCATGCTGGGCAAGCCGCGCGAGGCGCTGGCCTGATGGATTGAAGCCTGATGGACGGGGCGCTGGCCAAAAGCCGAAGGGCCCCCGTCAAAGGTGGATATCGAAACCCCGCTGCCGAAAGGCGCGGGGTTTTTTGTGGCCTGGACCGACGCTATCGCTGATGCGACTTGCCCCACGATTTTTACTGGATGGCGTGTCTTTTAACGAATCCGGGCGTCGAAAACCGGTCTGTTTCTCTTTAAAGGGATTCCTGCATGACCTTCATCCAAAGCAACCTGGGCAACCTCCTGGCCGTCTGCTGGTTCGCCATCTGCTGGGGCGGCTACACCCGCTATGCCACCTGGAAGGGGCGCGATACTGCGTGCCTGGCCAGCGTGTTGCACCTTTACCGCGAGGATTGGATGCGCCGCATGCTGCTGCGCGACAACCGCATCGCTGATGCCAGCGTGATAGGCAACCTGGAGCGCAACGCATCGTTCTTCGCCTCCAGCACCCTGATCATTCTTGCCGGTATCCTCACCGTGCTCGGTGCGTCCGACCGCGCATTGTCGCTGTTGGCCGACCTGCCGCTGGTGCAGCAGGCGTCCCAAGGCATGTCGGAAATCAAGCTGCTGTGCCTGGCGACGGTGTTCGTCTATGCGTTCTTCACTTTCAGCTGGTGCATGCGTCAATACAACTTCGCCGCAGTGTTGGTGGGCTCGGCGCCGATGATAGGCGAACGCCAGGTCAACGAACTCGAGCGCAAGGCTTTCGCCTCCCGGGCGGCGCGGGTACTGTCGCTGGCCGCCAACCAGTTCAACCTGGGGTTGCGCTCGTATTACTTCGGCATGGCCATGTTGAGCTGGTTCATCAGCCCCTGGCTGTTCATGGCCATGAGCGTGGGCGTGGTGTTCATCCTGTATCGCCGTGAGTTCCACTCCCATGTACTGGAAGTGATGGTGTTCACGCCCACCGAAAGTGCACCGGTAGAGGCGAGTAGAGACTCTTCCGATAGTGCCGGCTGAAGCCTTTCAGCTTTAAATGACAGACATAAAAAAACCCGACAGTGTCGGGTTTTTTTATGTAGCGAGATTACTGCTTGGCAGGCTCGGCAGGTGCAGTGGCCGGCGCTGGAGTGGAAGGCGCGGCTTCCTCGGCGGCCTTCTGCTGCGCTTCGGCCTGATCTTTGGCGGCTTCGGCGTTTTCCTTGGCGGCGTCGTTCATCTTATCCTGAGCTTCGCCCATCTTCTCTTGGGCTTGCTCGGCATGTTGCTGTGCGTCCTGGGCTTTGTCTTCGCTCGCTTTATCGCAAGCAGCCAGGCCCATGGCAGCGGCCAGCATCAGAGCAAAAGCAAAAGGTTTACGCATGGGGTGTTTCTCCTGGGTGGAATAACTTTGTATGTTCCTTCGAGTACGCCCCTGGCGAATAAGTTCAACGCAGGTTACAGATATATAACTGCCCAGCCTATATAGACTTTTTACCCATTTTATGCGGCGGCGGACAATGAACGAGACTCCATTGATGGCGATGGCCGAGCGCTTTCTGTCGGCATTGAAACATTGCCAGGTATTACAGATGCGGGTGCAGCATGCCGACGCCGATGGCATGACCCTGGTGCTGCCCTGGTCGCCGGCCATTGTCGGCAATCCGCAGAATGGCGCGGTGCATGGGGGTGTGCTGACCACGCTGATGGACACCACCTGCGGCATGGCCACGCTCTGCGCGCTGCCCAGCTTCGAAGTGTGCCCGACTCTGGACCTGCGCATCGACTACATGCACCCGGCCGAGGCGGGCAAGGACATCTATGGCCATGCCCAGTGCTACCGGGTGACCCGCGATGTCATCTTCACCCGGGGGACGGCCTACCAGGATGACCCTTCGCAACCGATCTGCCAGGTGGTCGGCACCTTCATGCGCCTGGGGCAGGACGTCAAGGGCGGCTTCCGCTTCGGTAACAGCCTCAAGGAGCGGCGCACGTGATCCCCACCGATATCCGCCAACAGCTGAACCAGGCCCACGCCCGGGGTGATTACCAGCCCTTGCTGGCGTTGATCCCCTATGCCGGATTGATCGGTATCGAATGCGAGCGCCAGGGCGAAGACCTGCTGTTCCGTCTGCCGGCCAATCCGGACAATATCGGCAACCCGTTGCTGCCGGCGATCCATGGCGGCGTGATCGCCGGGTTCATGGAGCTGTCTGCGGCGCTCTACCTGCTGATCTACAGCGAAAGCGCGAGCATTCCGAAGATCATCGATTTCTCCATCGATTATCTGCGTGCCGGCCTTTACCGCGATACCTACGCCCAGTGCCAGCTGTGGCGCCAGGGGCGGCGGGTGACCAACGTCGCCATTACCGCCTGGCAGGGCGATCGCGACACCCCGATCGCCACGGCGCGCGCGCATTTCAAGATTGAACCCGAAAAGCCCTTGAAATAGTCAGGGCTGCCCCCATCTGCTGGACATCCGCCATCAAAAAACGGCCCGCTGGCCGCCAGGCGTCACCAACCAACAGATTGGAGTTTTGAAGACCATGAGTGTGGAGACTCAAAAAGAAACCCTGGGCTTTCAGACCGAGGTAAAGCAACTGCTGCACCTCATGATCCATTCCCTGTATTCGAACAAGGAGATCTTCCTGCGCGAGCTGATCTCCAACGCCTCCGACGCCGCCGACAAGCTGCGCTTCGAGGCCCTGGCCAAGCCTGAGCTGCTCGAAGGCGACGCCGACCTGAAGATTCGCGTCAGCTTCGACAAGGCCGCCAACACCGTGACCCTCGAGGACAACGGCATCGGCATGAGCCGCGAAGACGTGATCGCGCACCTGGGTACCATCGCCAAGTCCGGCACCGCCGACTTCATGAAGAACCTCACTGGCGACCAGAAAAAGGACTCGCACCTGATCGGTCAGTTCGGCGTGGGCTTCTACTCCGCGTTCATCGTCGCCGACAAGGTCGACGTGTTCAGCCGTCGCGCCGGCCTGCCGGCCGCCGAGGGCGTGCACTGGTCGTCGAAAGGCGAGGGCGAGTTCGAAGTCGCCACCGTCGACAAGCCGCAGCGCGGTACCCGCATCGTCCTGCACCTGAAGAAGGGTGAGGATGAATTCGCCGATGGCTGGCGCCTGCGCAACGTGGTCAAGAAGTACTCCGACCACATCGCCCTGCCGATCGAGCTGCCCAAGGAGCAGGGCGAGGCTGCCGAAGGCGAGGAAAAACCGGCGCAGGAATGGGAAACCGTCAACCGCGCCAGCGCCCTGTGGACCCGTTCGCGCACCGAGGTGAAGGACGAGGAGTACCAGGAGTTCTACAAGCACATCGGCCATGACTTCGAGAACCCGCTGGCCTGGAGCCACAACAAGGTCGAAGGCAAGCTGGAGTACAACTCGCTGCTGTACGTGCCGGCCCGCGCGCCGTTCGACCTGTACCAGCGCGAAGCGCCACGCGGCCTGAAGCTGTACGTGCAGCGCGTGTTCATCATGGACCAGGCAGAGTCGTTCCTGCCGCTGTACCTGCGCTTCATCAAGGGCGTGGTCGACTCCAACGACCTGTCGCTGAACGTTTCCCGCGAGATCCTGCAGAAAGACCCGATCATCGACTCGATGAAGACCGCGCTGACCAAGCGCGTGCTGGACATGCTGGAGAAACTGGCGAAGAACGAGCCCGAGCAGTACAAGGGCTTCTGGAAGAACTTCGGCCAGGTGTTGAAGGAAGGCCCGGCCGAAGACTTCGCCAACAAGGAGAAGATCGCCAGCCTGCTGCGCTTCGCCTCCACCCATGACGACAGCGGCGAGCAGAGCGTCGCCCTGGCCGACTACCTGGCCCGCGCCAAGGAAGGCCAGGACAAGATCTACTTCCTGACCGGCGAATCCTACGCCCAGGTCAAGAACAGCCCGCACCTGGAAGTCTTCCGCAAGAAAGGCATCGAAGTGCTGCTGCTGACCGACCGCATCGACGAGTGGCTGATGAGCTACCTCAACGAGTTCGACGGAAAGGCCTTCGTCGACGTCGCCCGCGGCGACCTGGACCTGGGCAAGCTGGACTCCGAAGAGGACAAGAAGGCCCAGGAAGAAGTCGCCAAGGACAAGGAAGGCCTGGTCGAGCGTCTCAAGGGCGCGCTGGGTGACAGCGTTGCCGAGGTGCGTGTCTCGCACCGCCTGACCGACTCGCCGGCGATCCTCGCCATCGGCGAACAGGACCTGGGCCTGCAGATGCGCCAGATCCTCGAGGCCAGCGGGCAGAAGGTGCCGGAGTCCAAGCCGATCTTCGAGTTCAACCCGAGCCACCCGCTGATCGAGAAGCTCGATGGCGAGCAGAGCGAAGACCGCTTCGCCGAGCTTTCGCACATCCTGTTCGACCAGGCGGCCCTGGCGGCCGGTGACAGCTTGAAGGATCCGGCGGCCTACGTGCGTCGCCTGAACAAGCTGCTGGTCGAGCTGTCGGCTTGACCTGAGGCAAGAAAAGCCCGCTTCGGCGGGCTTTTTCATGTCTGCCGTTCCCACGAATACATCTATCCTGTCCTGACCCGTGAACGCCCAAGGAGAGCTGAATGAGCAAGGTCATCGTCGAGTCGTTGGTCTATCACCTGTCAGGCAAGGCTTACGAAAGCCGCCTGGTCTACGCCCCGGGCGCGCTGCCGCAGCCGGGCCTAGTGATGGCGCCGAACTGGATGGGTATCGGCGAGGGCGCCGAACGTATCGCCAAGGAAGTGGCCGAGCAAGGCTATGTGGTGCTGATTGCCGACTTGTATGGCCAGTCGGTGCGGCCGTCCAATGCTGACGAAGCCGGTACGGCGATGATGCCGCTGAAGAACGACCGCGCCGAACTGCGCAAGCGCATGCAGGAAGCGCTGGCGCAGTTGGTGGGGCAATCGAAGGCCTTGTTGGAGCCTGGCAAGGTGGCCACCTTCGGCTTCTGCTTCGGCGGCTGCTGTGCCCTGGAGCTTGCCCGCACCGGCGCCGATCTGAAGGCAGCGGTGTCGTTCCACGGCACGCTGGATACTCCGAACCCCGAGGATGCCAAGCGCATCAAGGGTTCGGTGCTGGTGCTGCATGGTGCCTCCGATCCACTGGTGCCACGGGAGCAGTTGCCAGCCTTCGAAGAAGAGATGAATGCTGCCAAGGTTGACTGGCAGTTGCTCAGCTATGGCGGGGCAGTGCACTCGTTCACCGACTCGAACGCCAATGTGCCGGGCAAGATGCAGTATGACCGACGCACCTCGGAGCGGGCCTTCCGCTCGATGCATAACTTGCTCAAGGAAGTGTTCGCAGGCTGAAAGTTCAGGGGCCTGCCGCAAAGCGGCCCCCGTCAGCGCGGCAGTTCGATCCGCCCGTTTTCTCCCGCCACTGCCGGCCAATCCCCTGCTGCCCAGCGCGCCCGTGCCGCCTCTATCAATTCCGGGTCACTGGCCACGAAGTTCCAGTTCATCCGCCGCGGCCCATCCAGCGGCGCGCCGCCGATCAGCACCAGCTGGCTCGCTTCCTCGGCATACAGCACCACCTCTTCGCCCTCGGGCAGCACGATCAGGCTGCATGGCTCGACTTCCTCGTCATCCAGCATCAACTCGCCTTCGAGCAGATACAGTGCGCGCTGTGCGTGTTCCGTCGGCACGATCAGGGTGGTGGCCGCCTGCATGTGCACATGAGCGTAGAGCGTAGGGGAGAGCACCGGTACCGGTGAGGCCAGGCAGAAACCTGTGCCGGCGATCATGCGGATCCGCACGCCGAGGCTGTCACTGGCCGGCAGGCTGTCGGCCGGATGATGGCTGTAGCTTGCCGGGCCCTGCTCATCGGACTTCGGCGAGGCCAGCCAGACCTGCAGCCCATGCAGGCGCGAGCCGCGCTCGAACACCTCGGCCGGCGTGCGCTCGACATGCGCCACGCCCGCTCCGGCGGTCATCCAGCTGACGTCTCCCGGGCGCACGCGCTGGTCCGAGCCGAGGCTGTCCTTGTGCTGGATTTCACCCTCGATCAGGTAGGTGAGGGTGGAAAGGCCAATATGCGGGTGCTGGCGAATGTCCATGCCATGACCCGGTGCATAGTCGGTTTCCAACATATGGTCGAAGAACACGAAAGGCCCTACGCTGCGGCACTGCGCCGAGGGCAGCGGACGCAGGATCGGCTGGCCCTCGACCGATTCGGCGCGTGGGCGGATGACCAGGGGGCTGCTCATGGCGACACTCCTTGAGGGATGCCTGCAAGCATAGCGTTTTGCCGTCCGTGGCTGAACCGTCGCGCGCGCTGCCCGGTCTACTCTTGCGGTACTGGCAAAGGAGCCTGAGATGATTGCCCGCACATTGGCCTGCCTGCTGTTGAGCGCAAGCCTGCTCGACACTGCGCAAGCCCGCGACTACCGCTACAGCGACGCCCATCTGCACTACGTGGATTTCTTCCAGGAAACCGAGGGCATGCCGGCTTTGCTCAAGGCCATGGACGAGGCCGGGGTGGAACAGTCGATGATCTCCGGCCTTCCGGTGGCGAAGAAATGGCACGAGGACGAGCCCAAGCGTCCGCGCTACTACGCAGGCGATGATGCCGATGCCTACTGGTACAGCGCCACCGACCTGTACGTCGCCGCCGCGCTGGAGAAACTGCCTGCCGAGCAGCGCAGGCGCTTTCATCCGTTCCTTACCGGCTTCAACCCGGTGGACAAGAATGCGGTCAACCATATCGAGCGCATGCTCGAGCTTTATCCGGGGCTGTGGCAGGGCATCGGCGAGGTGTTCACCCGTCATGACGATCTCACCGCCCTGACCAGCGGCGATACGCCGCGGGCCAACAACGAGGCCATGACCCGTGTCTACCACCTCGCGGCCGAGCGCGACCTCCCTGTGCTGCTGCATTCGAACATCACCTCCAAGCGCGAGCGCAACCCGCTGTACCTGGCGGAAATCGAAGAACCGTTGCGCAACCATCCGCATACCCGCTTCATCTGGGCTCATGCTGGCAGCAGCATGGAGATTCACCGGCATCAGGAACGCATGGACTTTCTCCTGCCGGTGCTCACACGATTGCTAGAGGATTATCCCAACCTATACGTGGACCTGTCCTGGAGCGTGCTCGAGCCCTACCTGCTGGATGAGCAGGGCGTGCCACGCAAGGCCTGGGTCGAGTTGGTCCAACGCTTTCCCGAGCGCTTCATGCTCGGTTCCGATGTAGTGGGGCGCTTCGGCAGCATCGGCGAACAGATGCACGCTTTCGATCCCTTCCTCGATGCGTTGCCAGAAGCGGTGGCAGAGCGGGTGAGCCGCAGGAATTTTGTCGATTTGCTGCAAAAAAGCGCGAAATAACGAGTTTCATGCGCAGATAGCGATTTGATATCGCCTTTTCGTCTTACGCAATTTCCAGGCGGCCCGATACCTTTTTTAAGCAACGGAATATCACGCTTGGGAGGGATCCTGGAAATGAGCCTGAGACGCTTGAATATCGCGCCGCGCGCCGGCCTTGGCTTTGGCATCATGGCGCTGCTGGTAGTGGCGCTGGGCGGCTTCGCGCTGCAACAGATGACCAACATGCGCCAGCAGTCCGAGCAGGTCGACAACAACTGGTTGCCGAGCGTGATCTCGGTGGGCCGTATGACCCAGGACATGCTGCGCATCCGCGCCCTGACGCTGCGCCTGCTGGTCAACACCGACCCGGCCGCCCAGCAGCAGAACCGTGCCCGCATCGACGAGGTCAAGGGTGGCCTGAGCAAGGCTCAGAGTCACTACGATGCCTTGATCGTGCTTCCTGAGGAGCGGACCTTGTTCGACCGCTACCAGGGCCTCGAGCGTCAATACATGACCTTGCAGGGGCAGGTGGTGCAACTGGCCACCGATGGGCATGTCCAGGCAGCGGCGGCGCTGGTCAACGGTGAGATGAACCAGTTGGCCGACCAGATGACGGCGACCCTCAACGAGCTGATCGAACTGAACAATCATCAGGCCAACTCAGCCACCGACCTGGCCGAGGCCGTGTACAACGGCGCGAAGGTATGGGTCGGCGTGTTGCTGGTGATCGCCCTGAGCCTCACCGTGGTGCTCGCCCTGGCCTTGACCCGTAGCATCGTGCGGCCGCTCGGCCAGTCGCTGAAGGTCGCCGAGACGGTTGCCACCGGCGACCTGACCCCGCAGATCACCGTGCAGGGGGATGACGAGCCGGCGCGCCTGCTGGCGGCGCTCAAGAGTATGCAACTGAGCTTGCGCGAGACCATCGGGCGGATCTCCGACTCGGCCAGCCAGCTGGCTTCGGCCTCCGAAGAGCTGAGTGCGGTCACTGAGGATGCCACCCGTGGCCTGCAGCAACAGAGCATGGAAATCGAGCAGGCCGCTACGGCGGTCAATCAGATGACGGCGGCGGTGGAGGAGGTGGCGAGCAACGCGGTGGCCACCTCCGAGGCCTCGCGCGAGTCCGACCAGATCGCTCGGCGCGGGCGCGAACAGGTGCGAGCCACGGTTACCGCCATCGAGGCGTTGGCCACTGGCGTGGCAGGCAATGCCGAGGAGGTCGGACAATTGGCCCAGCAGGTACACGACATCAGCAAGGTGCTGGATGTGATCGGCTCGATCGCCGAGCAGACCAACCTGCTGGCGCTCAACGCGGCCATCGAGGCGGCGCGGGCCGGCGAGGCCGGGCGCGGGTTCGCCGTGGTCGCCGACGAGGTGCGGGCGCTTGCCCACCGTACGCAGAGTTCGACCCAGGAGATCGAACAGATGATCGTGGCCATCCGCAGCGGTGCCGAGCGGGCCGTGCAGGGCATGCAGCATAGCGATGCCCAGGCCCGTTCGACCCTCGACGGTGCCCATGCCGCAGGCCAGGCGCTGGAGGCGATCGCCGCGGCCATCGGCCAGATCAACGAGCGCAACCTGGTGATCGCCAGTGCCTCGGAGCAGCAGGCCCAGGTGGCGCGCGAGGTGGACCGCAACCTGACCACCATCCGCGACCTGGCGCATCAGTCGTCGGCGGGGGCCGAGGAGACGTCTGCAGCGAGCCAGGCCCTGTCGCGGCTGGCGGTGGACCTCAATACCCTGGTGCAGCGCTTCTCGGTGTAAGCCCCCCCCCGCGGGGCACAAACAAAAACGCCCCGACCTAAGTCGGGGCGTTCTCGTTCAGCGTGTCAGCCGATCACTTGCCTTCCCAGCGCTTGAGCACCAGGGTGGCGTTGGTGCCGCCGAAGCCGAAGCTGTTGCTCATCACGGTGGTGAGCTTGGCGTCTTCGGTCTTGCGCACGATCGGCAGGTCCGCGACTTCCGGATCCAGCTCGTCGATGTTGGCCGAGCCGGCGATGAAGTTGTTTTCCATCATCAGCAGGCAGTAGATCGCCTCGTGCACGCCTGCGGCGCCCAGCGAGTGACCGGACAGGCTCTTGGTCGAGCTGATCTTCGGTGCCTTGTCGCCGAACACTTCACGCACACCCTTCATCTCGGCGACGTCGCCGACCGGGGTAGAGGTGCCGTGGGTGTTCAGGTAGTCGATCGGGGTGTCGACGGTGGACAGTGCCTGCTGCATGCAGCGGATTGCGCCTTCGCCGCTTGGGGCGACCATGTCGTAGCCGTCCGAAGTTGCGCCGTAGCCGACGATCTCGGCGTAGATCTTGGCGCCACGGGCCAGGGCGTGCTCAAGTTCTTCGACCACGACCATGCCGCCGCCGCCGGCGATGACGAAACCGTCACGGTCGGCGTCGTAGGCGCGCGAGGCCAGCTCGGGGGTTTCGTTGCGCTTGGTCGACAAGGCACCCATGGCATCGAACAGGAACGACTGGCTCCAGTGCTCCTCTTCACCGCCGCCGGCGAAGACGATGTCCTGCTTGCCCCACTGGATCTGCTCCATGGCGGTGCCGATGCAGTGTGCGGAGGTGGCGCAGGCCGACGAGATCGAGTAGTTGATGCCCTTGATCTTGAACGGGGTGGCCAGGCACGCCGACACGGTGCTGCCCATGGTGCGGGTGACACGGTAGGGGCCGACGCGCTTGACGCCTTTTTCGCGCAGGGTGTCCAGGGCTTCCATCTGGTTCAGGGTGGAAGCGCCGCCGGAGCCGGCAACCAGGCCGGTGCGCGGGCTGGAGATCTGCTCTTCGCTCAGGCCGGAATCCTTGATCGCGTCCTGCATCGCCAGGTAGGCGTAGGCCGCGGCATGGCCGACGAAGCGGTAGACCTTGCGGTCGATCAGCTCTTCGAGGTTCAGGTCGATGGAACCGGAAACCTGGCTACGCAGCCCCATTTCCTTATATTCCGGGTTGTAACGGATACCCGGACGGCTGTTGCGCAGGTTTTCGGTGACGGTCTCTTTGTCATTGCCCAGGCACGAAACGATGCCCAGACCAGTGATAACGACGCGGCGCATGCGAATAACCCTTAGAAATTGTCAGTGGAGGTGAACACGCCGACCCGCAGGCCTTCGGCGGTGTAGATCTCGCGCCCGTCGACGCTGACCGAGCCATCGGCGATGGCCATGTTCAGCTTGCCCTTGAGGACGCGCTTGATGTGAATGTTGTAGGTGACTTTCTTGGCGGTGGGTAGTACCTGGCCGAAGAATTTCACTTCGCCCGAACCCAGCGCACGGCCACGGCCCGGCAGGCCCTGCCAACCGAGGAAGAAGCCGACCAGTTGCCACATGGCATCGAGGCCCAGGCAGCCTGGCATCACCGGGTCGCCTTCGAAGTGGCAGGCGAAGAACCACAGGTCCGGATTGATATCCAGCTCGGCGACCAATTCACCTTTGCCGAACTTGCCGCCTTCCTCGCTGATATGAGTGATGCGATCGACCATCAGCATGTTCGGGGCGGGCAGTTGCGCATTACCGGGTCCGAACAGCTCACCGCGACTGCAGCGCAGCAGGTCTTCCCGAGTAAAGGCGTGTTGTTTGGTCATGCGAGCTCCTCAATAACCCCCTGCGGCAGGGGACGAATCTTCCCGGCCGGCCCGAAGCGCGTTGCATTCGAGGCGGCAGCCTACAGGTAGACTATTGCGTTGTGGTGAAAGTCACAGCGCACCTGGCAAAAGAAGTACAGGTGTGCACTGAAATGTTATTTTCCGGCCCTGGGGCGGTCCTGTCCAGTCTTTAAGACTGCCGCACTTTAGCATTTATCGCCAGTCGCAACTGCCTGACCGGGCAACCAGCGGCGCAGGATGCGCTGCAGATCGGTACGTTTGAACGGCTTGCTCAGGTAATCGTTCATTCCGGCGGCCAGGCAGCGTTCGCGGTCGCCCTGCAGCGCGCTGGCGGTCAGGGCGATGATTGGCAGTCCTTCGCCGTGGGGCAGCAGGCGGATGCGACGGGTAGCCTCGTATCCGTCCACCTGGGGCAGGCGGCAATCCATCAGCACCGCGGCGAACCGTTGCTGGTCGACCAGATCGATCGCCTGGGCGCCGTCCATGGCCAGGCTGACCTCGAAGCCCAGGCTGCGCAGCATGGCCTCGATGACGCTCTGGTTGACCGGGTTGTCCTCCACCAGCAGGATCCGCCCGCCGCCTTCAGCCGCAGGGCTCTGCGCTGGCGCGGCCCCGGTCAGGGCGTTAGCGGCGCCAGCCAGTGCCAGCGGCATTTCCAGGGTGAAGGTCGAGCCCAGCCCTTCACGGCTTTCGCCGCGCAGCTGGCCACCCATGCGTTCGGCCAGGGTGCGGGCGATCGACAGACCCAGGCCGGTGCCGCCGTAGCGGCGGGAGATGGTGTTGTCGGCCTGCTGGAAGGCCACGAACATCATCTCCAGGCGGTTGCTGTCGATGCCGATGCCGGTGTCGCGCACGGTGCAGGTCAGCCAGATCAACTGGCGGTCGAGCACTTGCCAGCGCGCCTCGATCGCCACTTCGCCACGCTCGGTGAATTTCAGCGCGTTGCCCACCAGGTTGAGCAGGATCTGGCGGATCCGCGTCGGGTCGCCCACCACCAGCAGTTGGTTCATGCCGGGGGCCAGTTGCAGGCGAAGGTCGAGGTTGCGCTGCTGGGCGGTGTGCAGGAATGACTGCACGCTGCTGGTGATCAGGTCGCCGAGGTTGAAATCGATGTGCTCAAGCTCGAGGGTGGTGCGTTCGATCCGCGAGAAATCGAGGATGTCGTTGATCACCTTGAGCAGGTGCCCTGTGGATTCGCTGGCCACCGCGGTGTATTCGGCCTGCTCGCCGGTCAGTTCGGTGGTTTCCAGCAACTGCAGCATGCCCAGCACACCGTTCATGGGGGTGCGCAGCTCGTGGCTCATCATCGCCAGGAAGTCCGACTTGGCGCGGTTGGCCTGCTCGGCCTCTTCGCGAGCCTGGATCAGTTGGCCCATGGCCTGTTGTTGTTCATGAGCGGCCTGGTCGAGAGCGCTGGCCAGGTTGTTGATGTGCTGGGCCAGGTGGCCCAGCTCGCTGTCGTCGACCACCGGCAGGGGCGCGTTGAAGTCGCCCTGCTGGATGGCGCGGACCGCATGGCCCATTTCGCTGATCGGCCTGGAGAGGCTGGTGGCCAGGCGCCGGGCGAGCAGGAAAGTGAAGAGCAGGGCGAACAATGCGAGGATTGCGGCCTTGATCACGATCTCCTGTTGGCGCTGGCTGAAGGCATCGTCGGACATGCCGACGATCACCCGCCCCAGGTAGTCGTCGCCGATGTTTGGCGGCGGGGTCTTGCCTTGCAGGAAGTCGTTGTCCAGGCGGATCTGCTGCAGGCGGATCGGTGCCTGGAACACCTCGACCCGCTGGGCGCGGCTGAGGCTTTCATCGGGCTGCTCGACGTACACCAGGATATGGTTGCGGCTGTCCTGCACCTCGAGAAAGCGCACGTGGGGAATGCTCAAGGTGGCGCGCATCAGGCTCTCGAGCACCTCGTTGTTGCCCGAGATCACCCCGTACTCGGACGCCGGTGCCAGCTGGTTGGCGATCAGTTGCCCGGTGTGGTTAAGCTCCTGGCGCAAGTCCTGGATGCGTACGAAGGTAAAGAAGCTGATCAGCAGCAGGGTCAGCAACAGGGCGGGGCCCAGGCTGATGATCTGGGTGCGGGTGTGGATGTCCCAGCTCAGGCGCTTGCTCATGGGGTGGGGGCTCCTTCGGCAAGGGCCAGGGCGGCGGCGTCCGGGTCGATCGCTTCCAGGCCCAGGGCGCGGGCCACTTGCTGGTTGCCGCTGACACCAAAGTGCGTGGGGTAGAGGCTGCGCGGCCAGCGCGCCGGTGGCTGGTCGAGCAACTGCTCGAGCACCGCCAGCCAATCGTCCTGGTCGCTGTAGGTGCTGGCCAGGGCGCCGGCGCGGACGAAGCTGACGTTCGGGCCGATCAGCGCCATCTGCCGGCCATAGCTGCTGAGCAGCACGTTCTTGGCCGACTTGGAGTTGTACAGCTCGGGGTCGTCCAGCCCCAGCAGCACATCACTGTTGTTCAGCAACTGCTGCAAGGGGCGGCTGTCGCGCACGTCGGGCCAGTCCTGGGCGACGATCTCCAGGCCCAGCGGGCGGGCGACCTGGCGCAGCTCGTCGAGCAGGAAGCGGCTGTGTTCGCCATACAGCACGCCGATGCGCCGCGCCTGCGGTAGCAGGTAGCGGGCCAGGCGCAGTTGCCGGGCCAGGGGCGGGTCGCTCCACAGCAAGGTGAGGTAGGCGGGGCGCGACACGCCCAGGCGTTGTTCGGCCTGGACCCGGCTGATGCGCAGCGCCAGTGCCGATGGCCCGGTTGCCTCCGTCAGGCGCCATTCCAGGGCCGGGATGTCGAGCAGCACCAGGCGGGTGTCGGCCTTGAGCTTGCCCGGACCAGGCAACTGTTCGACGGTCTGGAACCGCACCTGGTCGTGGGGCCTGCGCTTTTCCAGGGCTGCGACGAAGCTGCGGATGCCGGGCTGGTCTTCGCCGCCGACCAGCAGGATCTCGCTGGCCGACAGCGATCCCAAGGGCCACAGGCACAACAGCAGCAGGCGCAGCAGGCGGACCATCAGAACTCCAGCTCCGCGCTGACGCTCAGGCGGTGGCGGCTGTCATAGCGGTTCTGCTCGAGGGTGACCGGTTCGTCATCCAGGCGCTGCTGCCACAGCGCGGCCAGTTCCAGGTTGCTGCCGTGGATCTTGAAGCGCTTGGCCACGCGCAGGTCGACCCGCTCGTAGCGGTACTGGTTGAGGGCATCGTCGCCGTAATAGAAGAGGGCGCTGGACCAGCCCTCGCCCCAGTCGCGCAACCAGCCGGCCGAGCCGCTGTTGCGCGCACTCAGGCGGCGATCGGCCGGGTTGCTGGCCCAGGCGTCGACATAGGCATAGGTTAGACGCAGGCGGTCGCGCTGGGTGGCGCGCCAGTCGAACTGCGCCTCGCTGCCGCTGAAACGGGCTTTGTTGGCGTTGCTGGCGATGAACTGGTTGTTCTTCAACGGCTCGCTGATCATGCCGGTGATTTCGTCGTAGAACAGTTTCACGTCGACGTTCAGGTCGATGTCGCTGAAGGCGCCGTTGTAGCCGAGTTCTCGCGAACGCATGCGTTCCTGGTCGAGGTTGCCGGGGCCGCGGGTCTTGACGAAATATTCGCCGTTCTGCAGCCCGTACAGATTGGGCGAGAGATTCTTGACCGTGTAGCTCCAGTTGACATTGTTCTCGAACATGTCCGGCGAGCGAATGGCCTCGGAATACACCGCGCGCAAACCATGGCGAGGGGTGATCAGGTAGTTCACCGCCACGCGCGGGGTCAGCGAGTTGCCCGACAGCTGCGAGTGTTCGTACATGGCGCCGCCCTGGAGGATCCAGTGCTCGTCGGCGCGCCATTCGAGCTGGCCGAACAGGCGCCAGGTCTGGTCGTCGATGCTGCCGTTGAAATAGGTCTGCGAATCGGCGCGGTCGTAGCGGTAGTTCATGCCGCTGACCAGGCGCAGGCTGTCGGTGAGGCTCAGGGTGTCCTGGATTTCCAGGTCATAGCGGGTTTCGCGGGTGCTCTGGTCGACGTCGCCGCAGATCGTGTTGCGGCCACCGCTGGCCCACTGGTTCTGCACCTGGCCCATCAGCGAGCCGAGCACGGGATCGCTGGTGCTGGGCAGGTTGCCGGTGTACAGGTTGCGCGCGACCTTCTCGGCGAAGTTCGGGTCGAGCTGCCACAGGCGTGTCAGTTCGGGGCTGAAAGCAATTGCCGCATCGCAGGCGCGCCACACCTGCTGGCGGTCGAAATGCTGCGCCGAGCCCTGCACATACAGGCTGTGCTCGGGGTTGAGGTCGAGGTTCCAGCGCACGGAGCCGGCGTAGTCCTTGGCGTTGACATCGGCGTTGTCGCCAGCGCGGTAGTTGCCGAACACCGGCTGGTAGGTGTAGGGGCGCTGGTTGCTGCCTTCCTTGGCCGCCAGTTGCCATTCCAGGGTCTGGTCAGGCGCCAGGGTATGCACGGCATTGATGTTGATGCGATTGGCGCGGCGGCTGTCGCGGTAGTCGCGGCCGAACTGGTCCTGGTCGAAGCCGTCGTCCTGCTGGCCGGAGAGCGACAGGCGCAGGTCGCCGCTGTCCCAGCCGAAGCCCTGGCTTGCGTAGTAATCGTTGATGCCGTCCTGGCCGCGGGTCAGCTTGACCCGCGTGCCGTGGCTGTCGGCCGGGTTGCGGGTGAGGATGTTGACCACCGCCATCAGCGCGTTGGCGCCGTAGCTGACGGTGTTCGGGCCGCGGAACACCTCGATGCGCTCGATATCCTCGATGGCCACGGGGATGTCGCTCCAGTCCACCGTGGCCAGGCCGGCGCGGTACACCGAGCGGCCATCGATCAGCACCTGCATGCGCCGGGCGTCGCTGACGTTGCTGCCGTGGTAGTTGACCGTCGGCTGGTTGCCGGCGCCGTAGCCGATCATCATGCCCGGTACCAGGCGCAGCAGCTCGGGGATGTCGCGGGCACCGCTGGCACGGATCAGCTCGTTGTCGAGCACGGTCATGCTGCCCGGAACCGCCGCCGGGGATTGTTTCAGGCGCGTGGCGGTCAGAACCTGCGGCAGATCCTGGTTGTCGATGAACAGGTCATCGGCCACGGCCGGGCCGCCGAGCAGGGCAGTCAGCAACAGCAGGCGGGGGTACGGGGGCGTGCCAGGGAACACGAAACGGCCTTGTTTCAGAAATGAATCAGGCATGTTAACCGACCGTGCGGCTTTTGCCAGTGACCGCGACACCATGACAGGCCCGCCCTGCGAATGGGCGGGTACTGCCACTGGCTCTGGCGCATGCGCGCCGTATAATGCGCACGTCGCCACTTACTTTATTGGTTAACGGATTGGATATGACTGAACAGCAACCTGTTGCAGTTCTTGGAGGCGGCAGCTTCGGCACCGCCGTGGCGAACCTCTTGGCACAGAACGGCCATCCGGTGCGGCAGTGGATGCGCGACCCGGCGCAAGCCGAGGCAATGCGCGTCGACCGCGAGAATCCGCGTTACCTCAAGGGCATCCGCCTGCATGACGGCGTCGAACCGGTCAACGACTTGCTCGCCACCCTGCAGGGCAGCGCGTTGATCTTCGTCGCCTTGCCCTCCAGCGCCTTGCGCAGCGTGCTGGCGCCCCACGCCGAATTGCTGCGTGGCAAGGGCCTGGTCAGCCTGACCAAGGGCATCGAGGCGAACACCTTCAAGCTGATGAGCCAGATCCTCGAAGAGATCGCCCCCCAGGCACGCATCGGCGTGCTGTCAGGCCCCAACCTGGCCCGCGAGATTGCCGAGCATGCGTTGACCGCCACCGTGGTCGCCAGCGAGGACGAAACGCTGTGCCAGCAGGTGCAGGCCGTGCTGCATGGCCGCACGTTCCGTGTCTACGCCAGCAGCGATCGCTTCGGCGTCGAACTGGGCGGCGCGTTGAAGAACGTCTACGCCATCATCGCCGGCATGGCCGTGGCCCTGGGGATGGGCGAGAACACCAAGAGCATGCTGATTACCCGGGCCCTGGCCGAGATGACCCGCTTCGCCGTGAGCCAGGGCGCCAACCCCATGACCTTCCTCGGCCTGGCCGGGGTTGGCGACCTGATCGTCACCTGTTCCTCGCCCAAGAGCCGCAACTACCAGGTCGGCCATGCGCTAGGCCAGGGCCTGAGCCTCGAGCAGGCGGTCAGCCGCCTGGGCGAGGTGGCCGAAGGCGTCAACACCCTCAAGGTGCTCAAGGCCAAGGCCCAGGAAGTGGGCGTATACATGCCGCTGGTGGCGGGGCTGCACGCGATCCTGTTCGAAGGCCGCACGCTCAACCAGGTGATCGAGCACCTGATGCGCGCCGAGCCGAAGACCGATGTCGATTTCATTTCCACCAGCGGTTTCAACTGAGGGAGAAACGTATGAACGATACCCCGGAGCGCGCCCAGCGCGAGTCGATCATCCTGCGCGTGCTGTGGATGCTGGTGTTCCTGGTGGCCTGGCAACTGGCCGAGCTGCTGCTTGGCGGCCTGGTGCTGGTGCAACTGATCTACCGCCTGATCTACGGCGCGCCCAGCGCCAGCCTGATGAACTTCGGTGACAGCCTGAGCCAGTACCTGGCACAGATCGGCCGTTTCGGCACTTTCCATAGCGACCAGAAACCCTGGCCGTTCGCCGACTGGCCGACCCCGCGCACCCCGGAAGGCGAAGCGCCCCACGCCGTCGCCCCGGCGCCACACCCGGTGCGTGACGAGGAGCCCAAGCTGTGAAGCTCTGGGTGCTGCGTCACGGCGAGGCCGAGCCAAGTGCCAACAGCGACGCCGAGCGGCGCCTGACAGCGCACGGTCGCGAGCAGGTGCTGCGCAGTGCCGCGCACCTGTTGGGCCAGCCGTTGCAGGCAATCATCGCCAGCCCCTATGTGCGTGCCCAGCAGACCGCCGCCCTGGTGCACGGCGCCCTCGGTTTTTCTGAGCCGGTGTGTACCGTGCCGTGGCTGACGCCAGAGAGCGACGTGCAGCAGGTGATCGGCGAGATCGAGCGCCTGGGGCTCGAGCATGTCCTGCTGGTCAGCCACCAACCCCTGGTGGGCAACCTGGTTGGTCAGCTTGAGCACGGCCATGGCCAGCAACCTGCACCGTTGAGCACGGCCAGCTTGGCCGAGCTGGAGGGCGACTGGCCACTGGCCGGCCTGATGACCCTGCGCAGCCTCAACCACGCTGGCTGACACCTGGCAACTGGCATTTATGCCAGTTGCCGTTCGGGTGGTGCGGGCCTTAGCGTGGCGGCGTGCATGATCGCAACGCCGCGCAAGGAATCATGGATGAGCAGGCAACGCCTGGAGCTGGTGCGCTCCGTCAATCCCCAGAGCGTGATCGACAAGCTGGACAGCCCCGCTGCGCTGGACTTCGCCGAGTACTGCCTGTTGCGCGACTGTGCCGATGCCAAGCTTGACCAGCTGCTGCGCCGCTTCGAAGGCCAGTACGAGCTCGAGCAACTGCGCCAGTCCGGCATCCGCATGGCGCACCTGCTGCAATCCAGTTGCCTGGCGCTGCGCCGGCTGGTGGAAACCCAGCAGGACTGCCAGCTGGCCCGCGAAGCCCTCGAGTGGCAACTGGCCTACATGCGTGCCTGCCTGCACCGTTCGATGGCCAGCTTCTAGTCGCGATGACCTGATCGTCACTGGCGATGACCGTTCAGGACGTTGCCGCCAGCCGATCGCTTGCCGACAATGGGCCATCCATCCCCGTGCAGAGCAGGCGGCCATGTCGCAGCAGATCTTCTTCGCCCACGCCAACGGCTTCCCTTCGGCCACCTACGGCAAGTTGTTTGCCGCGCTGGCGCCGGACTACCAGGTGCATCACCTGGATCAGCACGCCCACGATCCGCGCTTTCCGGTCAACGACAACTGGCAGAACCTGGTGGACGAGCTGCTGCATCACCTTGAGCAGCAGGATGCGCCGGTCTGGGGCGTCGGCCACTCCCTCGGCGGCGTGCTGCACCTGCATGCGGCGCTGCGTTGCCCGGAGTTCTACCGCGGGGTGGTGATGCTCGATTCTCCGGTGCTGACCCGCGCCGACGAATGGCTGATCCAGGCCGCCAAGCGCCTGGGCTTCATCGACCGCATCACTCCGGCCGGGCGTACCCTGGGCCGGCGCGAGGCCTTTCCCGACCGCGACAGTGCCCGCCGGTACTTTACCGGCAAGACCCTGTTCCGCCACTTCGACCCGGAGTGCCTGGAAGCCTACCTGGAGCATGGCCTGGCGCAGGACGAGAACGGTCTGCGCCTGCGCTTCGACCCGGCCACCGAAATCAGCATCTACCGCAGCATTCCGCATGTCAGCCCAGCCAGGCCTCGCCAGTTGCAGGTGCCCTTGGCGATGGTGCGTGGCGCCCAGAGCCGGGTGATCCGCAAACACCACGCCCTGGCCGTGCGCGGCATGGCCATGGGCGAGTATCACAGCCTGCCGGGCGGGCACATGTTCCCGCTGGAGCGGCCCACCGACACCGCCAGCCTGATCAAGGGCCTGTTCGAGCGCTGGAGCCAGGCATGAGCGCCCAGGTCGAGGAGATCCGCCTGACACTTGGCCATATCGAGCTGGCCGCGCACCTGTTCGGCCCGGCCGACGGCCTGCCGGTGATCGCCCTGCATGGCTGGCTGGACAACGCCAACAGCTTCGCCCGTCTGGCGCCGCAACTGAAGGGGCTGCGCATCGTCGCCCTGGACCTGGCCGGGCATGGCTACTCCGAGCATCGCCCGGTCGGTGCCGGCTATGCCCTGGCCGACTACGCCCACGACGTGTTGCGGGTTGCCGAGCAACTGGGCTGGGAGCGCTTCGGCCTGCTCGGCCATTCGCTCGGCGCGATCATCTCGGTGCAGTTGGCCGGTGCCTTGCCCGAGCGGGTCAGTCAGCTGGCGTTGATCGACGGGGTGATCCCACCGACGCTCAGCGAACAGGACGCTGCCGAGCGCCTGGGGCTGGCCTTGCAGGCGCAGCTGCGCCTGGAGGGCAAGCGCAAGTCGGTGTACCCGACCCTGGAGGAGGGCGTCGAGGCGCGCATGAAGGGCATGGTCGCGGTCAGTCGCGAAGCCGCCGAGCTGCTGGCCCAGCGCGGCCTGATGCCGGTGCCCGGCGGTTACAGCTGGCGCAGCGACAGCCGCCTTACCTTGCCTTCACCAACCCGACTGAACCAGGAGCAGGCCATGGCCTTCGTCAAGCGTATCGCCTGCCCGGCCTGCCTGGTGGTGGCCGCCGACGGCATGCTGGCGCGCCACACGGATTTGCTGGAGCAGCTACCCTTCGAGCAGGTGATCCTGCCGGGCGGGCACCATCTGCACCTGAACGACGCCGAGGGCGCGGCCCTTGTCGCAGACTGTTTCAATCGCTTCTTTGGCATTCCTTGACTTGCACCGGACAAGTGTCGAGGCTTGGCGGGTTGAAAGGGAGACAACCATGTACATGCCAGACATCCACGCACCTTGCCCCGCCACCTGCGAGGGCGGTCGATGAGCGCACCTGTTTTCGTTCGCGGCGCCGTCGCCGCCTGCCTCGCCATCGCCAGCCCCTTGCTCTGGGCCGGCAGCCTGCCGGTACCACCCGACGCCAAGGTGGTCGACCAACGCCCGGCAGTGGAGCAGGAGCGTGTCTACCCCATGGGTCCGCTGCGCAAGATCAGCGGCCGGCTACGGGTCGAGGACAAAGTCGAAAGTCGCGGCCAGGTGAGTTCCGTGACCTACGAGCTACCGGTCGAGCGCAGCGCCCGCGAAGCCTTCACCAGCGCCCGCGAGGCGTTGCAGCAGGACGGTGGCTACCCGTTGTTCTGGTGCCAGGGCCGCGATTGCGGCGAGGCCAGCCTGTGGGCCAACGACGTGTTCGCCAACGCCCGCCTCAATGGTGGTGACGAACAGCAGGCATTCATCCTGTTGCGCCGCTCCGCCGAAGAAGCCGACACCCTGGTGGCGCTGTACAGCGTGACGCGCGGCAACCGCCGCGCCTACCTGCATGTCGAGGAGTTCGTCGCCGGCAACCCGCTGGGCGAGCTGCTGCCCACCGCCGCCACGGTGCTGCGCGAACTGCGCGACACCGGCAAGCTCGACTACCCTGACCTGGCCGAGCCCCAGGCCGCCTGGGCGACGCTGCTGGCCCGCAGCCTGAACCTCGACAGCACCCTGCGCGCCAGCCTCAGTGGCAAGGGCGCCGAAGCCTGGCGCGAGCAACTGGTCAAGGCCGGCGTGCGCAGCGCCCGGCTGGAGGTGGGCGATGCTCTGACCGAAGGCCTGCACCTGGAACTGATCCGTTGAGTGAGGGCCACCATGGCCAACAATGACCGCCTGTTGATCCAGATCCTGCTGCTCACCTTGCTGGGCGCCGCGCTGTGGGTGATGGCGCCGTTCATCTCGGCGCTGCTGTGGGGCGCCATCCTGGCCTTCGCCAGCTGGCCGCTGATGCGCCTGTTGACCCGCGTGCTGGGCGGCCGGGAAACCCTTGCCGCAAGTCTGCTGACCACGGTGTGGATCCTGCTGGTGGCCATGCCGCTGGTGTGGCTGGGTTTCAACCTGGCCGACCATGTGCGTGATGCCACCGCGTTCATTCGCGATGTGCAGGTCGATGGCCTGCCGGACGCGCCCGCCTGGGTGGCTGGTATCCCATTCGTGGGCGAGCGCCTGGTTGGCTGGTGGGAGTCCTTCGACCAGCAGGGCGCGGCCTTGCTCGCCTCGGCAAAGCCATACCTGGGGCAGGTCGGCAACTGGTTGCTGGCCCGCAGCGCGCAGATCGGCGGCGGGGTGCTCGAGCTGACCCTGAGCCTGGTGTTCGTGTTCTTCTTCTACCGCGACGGGCCACGCCTGGCGGCGTTCGTGCACCGCCTGCTGCAACGGCTGGTGGGCGAGCGCGCCGAGTACTACGTCGACCTGGTCGCCGGCACCGTGCAGCGGGTGGTCAATGGTGTGATCGGTACTGCGGCGGCTCAGGCCCTGCTGGCGCTGATCGGCTTCCTGATCGCCGGCGTGCCGGGGGCCATTGTGCTGGGCCTGGTGACTTTCATGCTCAGCCTGATTCCCATGGGCCCACCACTGGCATGGATACCGGCCACCGCCTGGCTGGTCTGGAAGGGCGACTACGGCATGGCGGTGTTCCTGGGCATCTGGGGCACCTTCATCATCAGCGGCGTGGATAACGTGCTCAAGCCATACCTGATCAGCCGCGGCGGTAACCTGCCGCTGGTCATCGTGCTGCTCGGGGTGTTCGGCGGCCTGATCGCGTTCGGCTTCATCGGGCTGTTCATCGGGCCGACCTTGCTGGCGGTGGGGTACAGCCTGCTGCTGGACTGGAGTCGCAATACCGCGCAGCACACGCCGCAGCGCTGATCTCCATCGCGGGCTTGCCCCGCGATACATCAGCGATCTTTACGCTTTCTTTATGTCCTGACCCGACCCCCCATCTCGCCCCTTTACGCCCCTCCCTCGGACAATTTCCCCAAAGCGGCCTTCACGCCGCAACTAGGGGAGATTGCACATGTACATGCTCGACGGGCTGTCACTGCTTCTGGCGGTGGCGTTGGCGGTTTACCTGCTGGTGGCGCTGCTGCGCGCCGATCGCGGCTAAGGGGCGACCATGCACAGTTACGATTACCTGTTGCTGCTGGCGTTCTTCGCCATCGTGCTGCTGCCGGCGCCCTGGCTTGGGCGCTTCTACTTCAAGGTCATGGAGGGCCAGCGTACCTGGCTATCGCCGCTCCTGGGCCCGGTGGAGCGGGGCTGTTACCGTGTGGCCGGCGTGCGCGCCGACCAGGAGCAGAGCTGGAAGCAGTACACCCTGGCCCTGCTGGCCTTCAACCTGGCCGGTTTTTTGATGGTGTTCGGCGTCCTGCAACTGCAGGGCAGCCTGCCGCTCAACCCGCAGCACTTGCCGGGCCAGGAATGGTCGCTGGCGTTCAACACCGCGGTCAGCTTCATGACCAACACCAACTGGCAGGCCTACAGCGGTGAAGCCTCGGTCAGCTATCTGAGCCAGATGATCGGCCTTACCGTGCAGAACTTCGTCAGCGCCGCCACGGGCCTTGCCGTGCTGGTCGCCCTGTGCCGGGGCATCGCCCGCCGTTCGGCCAGCACCCTGGGCAACTTCTGGGTCGACCTGACCCGCGCCACCCTCTACGGCCTGCTGCCGCTTTGCCTGGTGCTGGCGCTGCTGCTGGTCTGGCAAGGCGTGCCGCAGACCTTTGCCGACTACGTCCACGCCCTGACCCTGCAAGGCACCGACCAGACCATCCCGCTGGGCCCAGCCGCCAGCCAGATCGCCATCAAGCAGTTGGGCACCAACGGTGGTGGTTTCTTCGGCGTCAACTCGGCGCACCCGTTCGAGAACCCCACGGCCTGGAGCAACCTGTTCGAAGTGGCTTCGATCATCCTGATCCCGGTGGCTCTGGTATTCACCTTTGGCCACTACGTGAAGGACCTGCGCCAGAGCCGCGCGATCATCGCCTGCATGCTCGCGCTGTTCCTGATCGGCGGCAGCACCGCGCTGTGGTCGGAACACCAGCCCAACCCGGCCCTGGAAAGCGCCCAGGTGCAGCAGAGCGCGCCACTCGAAGGCAAGGAGAGCCGTTTCGGCACTACCGGCTCCGTACTGTGGACGGTGACCACCACCTCGGCCTCCAACGGTTCGGTCAACGCCATGCACGACAGCCTCAACCCGCTGACCGGCATGGTGGCGATGGTCAACATGATGCTTGGCGAAGTGATTTTTGGCGGTGTCGGCGCGGGCCTCTACGGCATGCTGCTGTTCGTGCTGATCGCCGTGTTCCTGGCCGGCCTGATGATCGGCCGCACCCCGGAATACCTGGGCAAGAAGCTGCAGGCCCGTGAAGTACAGCTGTTGGTGGCGACCCTGCTGGTGATGCCGGTGGGCGTGCTGGTGCTCGGCGCCATCGCCGCCAGCCTGCCAGGGCCTGCCGGCGCGGTGACCAACCCCGGTGCCCACGGCTTCAGCCAACTGTTGTACGCCTACACCTCGGGTACCGCCAACAATGGCTCGGCCTTCGCCGGCTTCGGCGCCAACACGCCGTTCCACAACGTGATGATTGGCCTGGCCATGTTGATCGGCCGCTTCGGCTACATCCTGCCGGTGCTGGCCCTGGCCGGCAGCCTGGCCGCCAAGAAGAGCGCGCCGCAAGGCCTGAACAGCTTCCCCACCCACGGCCCGCTGTTCACCACGTTGCTGCTGGTGACCATCCTGCTGGTCGGTGGCCTGACCTTCCTGCCGACCCTGGCCCTGGGGCCGATTGCCGAACACCTGAGCCTGGGTTTCTGAGGAACACACCATGAACATGCCCATTCCCGAAGTGAAGGCGCGTCATAGCGCCAAGGACCAGACCCGTTTCGCCGCCCTGTGGCGCCCGGCGCTGGTGCAGGCCTTCGTCAAGCTCGACCCGCGCCAGCTCAAACGCGCCCCAGTGATGCTGGTGGTGGCCCTCACTGCCATGCTGACCACCGTGCTTTGCTTCGCCCCTGAAAGTGGCGTGAGCACTTCAGTGGCCGTGCAGATCACCGTATGGCTATGGTTCACCGTGCTGTTCGCCAACTTCGCCGAAGCCCTTGCCGAAGGCCGTGGCAAGGCCCGCGCCGACAGCCTCAAGGCTGGCAGCCAGGGGCTGGCCGCCAAGCGCCGCAAGAGTGACGGTACGTTCGAGACCGTCGCCGCCACCCAGTTGCGCAAGGACGACGTAGTGCGCGTTGTGGCCGGTGAGCTGATCCCCGGCGACGGCGAGGTGCTCGAAGGCATCGCCGCGGTCAACGAGGCGGCCATCACCGGCGAGTCCGCGCCGGTGATCCGCGAGTCCGGCGGCGACCGTTCGGCCGTTACCGGCAACACCCGCCTGGTCTCAGACTGGCTGCTGATCCGCATCACCAGCAACCCCGGCGAGTCGACCCTGGACCGCATGATCGCCCTGGTCGAAGGCGCCAAGCGGCAGAAGACCCCCAACGAGATCGCCCTCGACATCCTGCTGATCGGCCTGACGCTGATTTTCCTGATCGTGGTGGTGACCCTGCAGCCGTTCGCCCGTTTCGCCGGTGGCGAGTTGCCGCTGATCTTCCTCGCCGCGCTGCTGGTGACGTTGATCCCCACCACCATCGGCGGCCTGTTGTCGGCCATCGGCATTGCCGGCATGGATCGCCTGGTGCGTCTGAACGTGATCGCCCGCTCCGGCCGCGCCGTTGAAGCGGCAGGCGACGTGCACACGCTGATGCTCGACAAGACCGGTACCATCACCTTCGGCAACCGTCGCTGCAGCGCACTGCACGCAGCCTCCGGCGTGACCGCCAAGGAGCTGGGGGAGGGCGCCTTGCTCGCCTCGCTGGCCGATGACACTGCCGAAGGCAAGTCGATCGTCGAGTACCTGCGCCAGTTGCACGACTTCGCGGAACCTGCGACCAACCACTACGAAGCCATCGCCTTCAGCGCCGAGACGCGCCTGTCGGGTATCGACTTCCAGCAGCGCCGCTACCGCAAGGGCGCCGTCGACGCGGTACTGGCCTTCTGCGGCCTGCAACGCCTGGAGCTGCCCACCGCGCTGGCCCGTGAAGTGGAGCGCATCGCCCAGAGCGGCGGCACCCCGCTGCTGGTGTGCGTCGACAAGCACCTGCTCGGCGTGATCCACCTCAAGGACGTGGTCAAGCCCGGTATCCGCGAGCGCTTCGCCGAACTGCGCAAGCTCGGCATCCGCACCGTGATGGTCACCGGCGACAACCCGCTGACCGCCGCCGCCATTGCTGCCGAGGCGGGTGTCGATGACGTGCTCGCCGAGGCCACTCCGGAGAAGAAGCTGGCGCGGATCCGCCAGGAACAGAACGACGGCCGCCTGGTGGCCATGTGCGGCGACGGCGCCAACGACGCGCCGGCCCTGGCCCAGGCCGATGTCGGCATGGCCATGAACGACGGCACCCAGGCGGCCCGCGAGGCGGCCAACATGGTCGACCTGGACAGCGACCCGACCAAGCTGCTGGACGTGGTGCAGGTGGGCAAGGAGCTGCTGGTTACTCGCGGCGCGCTGACCACGTTCTCCATCGCCAACGACGTGGCCAAGTACTTCGCCATCCTGCCGGCGCTGTTCGCCGCCATCTACCCGCAGTTGGGCGTGCTCAACCTGATGCACCTGGCCAGCCCGCAGAGCGCGATCCTCTCGGCCATCGTGTTCAACGCGCTGATTATCATCGTGCTGATCCCCCTGGCGTTGCGTGGGGTGCGGGTGCAGGCCGCCAGCGCCGCCCATTTGCTGCGGCGCAACCTGCTGATCTACGGCCTGGGCGGCATTGTCGTGCCGTTCGCCGGGATCAAGCTGATCGACATGCTGCTCACTGCGCTGCACCTGGTCTGAGGAGAGACTGACATGACCGCTTATATACGCCCGGCCCTGAGCCTGGTCCTGCTGATGACCCTGGTCACCGGCGCGTTATACCCCCTGGCGGTGACCGGCATTGCCCAGGTCGCTTTCCCTGAACAGGCCAATGGCAGTCTGGTGCGCGATGACCGTGGCCAGGTGCGCGGTTCGGCGCTGATCGCCCAGGAGTTCAAGGGCGACGCCTGGTTCCAGTCGCGGCCTTCGGCGGGCGCCTATGCCACCGTGGCCAGTGGCGCCAGCAACCTGGCGCCGAGCAACCCGGCGCTGGTCGAGCGGGTCAAGACTGACGCCTCCCAGCAGTACCAGGCGCAGCAGGGGCCGGTGCCCCAGGCGCTGCTGACCACCTCTGGCAGCGGGCTGGACCCGCACCTGCCGCCTGAGGCCATCGCCTACCAGCTGCCGCGCGTGGCGGCGGCTCGGCAGGTCTCTGAGGAGCGCTTGCAAGCGTTGGTGAATGGGGCCACCCTGCGGCCATTGGTCGGGCCGCCGGTGGTGAATGTGCTGGCGTTGAACCAGGCGCTTGAACGCCTTGCTCCGAGCCACTGAAGCCGGGGCCGCTTTGCGGCCCATCGCCGCGGTTCGTCGCCACGACAAGCCGGCTCCCACAGGGTGCCAGGTGCGGTTCTTTGTGGGAGCCGGCTTGTCGGCGATGGCCTGCGCAGCAGGCCCTCATTTGTTACATTTTGAAGGATGAAGCATGAGCAACCCCACCCGCGCCGACGCGCTGTTGGCCGGCCTGCCCCGGGAAGGCCGCGGCAGGCTCAAGGTGTTCCTCGGCGCCGCGCCCGGGGTCGGCAAGACCTTTTCCATGCTCCAGGCCGCCCACGCCCAGCAACGCCAGGGCGTACGCGTGGTGGCCGGAGTGGTCGAGACCCACGGTCGCGCGGAGACCGAGGCCTTGCTCGGCGGGCTGACCCAACACCCCCTGCTGCGCAGCGAATACCGCGGCGTGATCCTCGAGGAAATGGACCTCGACGGCCTGCTCAAGGCCGCGCCACCGCTGGTGCTGGTCGACGAACTGGCGCACACCAACGCCCCCGGCAGCCGCCACGCCAAGCGCTGGCAGGACGTGCAGGAACTGCTCGCCGCCGGCATCGACGTATACACCACGGTCAACGTCCAGCACCTGGAAAGCCTCAACGACAAGGTCCGCGACATCACCGGCGTGCAGGTGCGCGAGACGCTGCCCGACTGGGTGTTGCAGGAAGCCTTCGAACTGGTGCTGATCGACCTGCCGCCGCGTGAACTGCTCGAGCGCCTGCGCGAGGGCAAGGTTTACGTACCCGAACAGGCACGGGCGGCCATCGAGGCCTATTTCTCCCAGACCAACCTCACCGCCCTGCGCGAACTGGCCATGCAGACCGCCGCCGCCCAGGTGGACGCGGACCTGGCCAGCGGCTATCGCCAGCGCGGTCAGGAAGCCCCGGCCCTGCGCGGCCGGCTGCTGGTGGGCATCGATGGCGACGAGCAGGCCGAACGCTTGGTGCGCCATGCCTGTCGCGTCGCCCAGCGTCGCCATCTGCCATGGAGCGTGGTCCATGTCGACAACGGCCGCCTGCGTGACGAGACGGCCCGCCATCGCTTGCAGGCCGCTCAGCAACTGGCCGAGCGCCTCGGCGGCGAAGTGGTGCTGCTGCGCGCCGGCGAAGTGGCGCGCACGCTGATCCAGCACGCCGCCGAGCGCCGCGCCAGCCTGGTGCTGGTGGGCCAGTCCCGTGACCTGTTGCGTCGGCGCCTGTTCGGCGCCGGCGTGGCGGCGCGCCTGCTGCGTGAGAGCCACGGCCTGGAGATCAACGTGCTCGACCGCGACGCCCAGCCGCCAGCGGCGCGTACGGCGGTAAAGCGTGTATGGGTGTGGCGCCACTACCTGCTCGCGCTACTCGCCACCGCGCTGGCGGCGGGCTTGTCCTGGGCGGTGTCGAGCGTGCTGGCGCTGCCCAACATCTCCCTGGTGTTCCTCGCCGCCGTGCTGCTGGTGGCAGTGCGCAGCAGCCTGGGGCCGGCCCTGGCGTGCGCGGCGCTGTCGTTCCTCACCTACGATTTCCTGTTCATCCCGCCGAACTTCTCCTTCGCCATCCAGCGCGAAGAGGACGTGCTGACCCTGGTGTTCTTCCTGCTGATGGCCGCGCTCACCGGCAACCTCGCCGCTCGCCAGCGTCGCCAACTGCAGGCCTTGCGCGAAACCCAGGCGCAGACCAACCAGTTGCTCGACCTGTCGCGCCGCCTGACCGTTGCCACCGACCGCCAAGCGGTGTTCAGTGCTGCCGGCCAGCATATGGATGGCTGGCAGGGCGTGCAGGTGTGTCTGCTCGAACGCAGTGCCGAGGGCCTGCTGCAGGTGGCCAGCGGTGGCGCTCCCGCCTTCACCGACAATGAACGCGCCGCCGCCGAATGGGCCTGGCAACATGGCCAGGCCGCGGGCTTCGGCAGTGACACATTGCCCCACGGCCGCTGGTGGTGGTGGCCGCTGGCCGTGGAGGAACAGCCCCTGGCACTGCTCGGCATACGCCCACGCGACGGCGAGCCCTTGAGCGACCAGCGCCGTCGGCTGTTGATGGCCCTGGCGCAACCCCTGGCCCAGGCCCTGGCCCGTGCCCGCCTGGGCGAGCAACTGGAAGCCGCCCGTCTGCACGGCGAAACCGAGCAACTGCGCAGCGCCTTGCTCGCCTCGGTGTCCCACGACCTGCGCACGCCGCTGACGTCGATGCGCGGCAGTATCGACAGCCTGCTGGCGCTGGGCGACGCCATCCCCCCGGATGACCGCCGCGAACTGCTCGAAGGCACCCGAAACGAAGCCGAGCGTCTGGACCGCTACATCCAGAACCTGCTGGACATGACCCGCCTGGGCCATGGCACGCTCAAGCTGGCCCGCGACTGGGTTGCCCCGGCCGATATCGTCGGCAGCGCCCTCAATCGCCTGCGCGTGGTGCTGGCCCCCCTGCGCGTGCACACCGACGTCCCGCCCGAACTGCCGCTGCTGTTCGTGCACGCGGCGTTGATCGAGCAGGCGCTGATCAACGTGCTGGAAAACGCCGCGCGTTTCTCTCCAACGCAAGGCCGCCTGGAACTTCAGGTCTCGGTGCGCGATGAGCAACTGTGCTTCGCCGTGGCCGATGAAGGCCCCGGCATCCCCCAGGATGAACGCGAGAAGATCTTCGACATGTTCTACACCGCCGCCCGCGGCGATCGGGGCGGGCAGGGCACCGGCCTGGGCCTGGCAATCTGCCAGGGCATGATCGGTGCCCATGGCGGGCGGATCCTGGTCGACGACGGCATCGATGGTCACGGCACCCGCATCACTCTATGCTTGCCGCTGCCGACCCAACCCGATACTGAAAGTGAAGCCCCATGAGCCAAGCCGCCACCCTGCTGGTGATCGACGACGAGCCGCAAATCCGCAAGTTCCTGCGCATCAGCCTGGCGTCCCAGGGCTACAAGGTGATCGAGGCCGGCACCGGCAGCGATGGCCTGGCCCAGGCCGCCTTGAACAAGCCCGACCTGGTGGTACTCGACCTCGGCCTGCCGGACATGGACGGCCAGCAGGTGCTGCGCGAGCTGCGTGAATGGAGCACGGTGCCGGTGATGGTGCTGTCGGTGCGTGCCAGCGAAGTGCAGAAGGTCGATGCCCTCGACGGCGGGGCCAACGACTACGTGACCAAGCCGTTCGGTATTCAGGAATTCCTCGCCCGGGTGCGGGCATTGCTGCGCCAGGCGCCCCAGGTGGGCAACCTCGCCTCGGCGGCGAGTTTCGGGCCGCTGGTGGTGGACTTCGCCTTTCGCAAGGTTACCCTGGATGGCATAGAGATAGCCTTGACGCGCAAGGAGTACGCGCTGCTGGCGCAGTTGGCCGGGCACCCCGGGCGGGTGATCACCCAGCAGCAATTGCTCAAGGACATCTGGGGGCCGACCCATGTCGACGACACCCACTACCTGCGCATCGTGGTGGGGCACCTGCGCCAGAAACTGGGCGACGACCCCACCGCGCCGCGATTCATCGTCACCGAGGCGGGCGTGGGATACCGGCTGGTGGCGCCGTCCGACCCGTGAACAGGCCGGGCGATGGGATCATGATTGGGCAACTGCCGATAGTTCTTTTTCCGTTACTACCCGATTGCGCCCCTGCGCCTTGGCTTGATAGAGCAACCGGTCCGATCTTTCCAGTGTGTCCGACATCGATTCGCCGGCTCTCCACAGGGCAACCCCCAGCGAAATCGTGATATGCCCGACGGTATCGAGTTCCGCGGCTTCGATCACGGTTCGAAGCCGCTCGGCAACCTCCGCGCCAGTAGCAATTGAACCGTTGGGCAGCAGCAGCAGGAATTCCTCGCCGCCCACCCTGCAGACCAAATCGTCTGGGCGCGAGGCCTGCCTCATCAACTGGGCCACGGTGCGCAGGGCTTCATCGCCGACGGCATGGCCGTAGGTATCGTTGACCCGTTTGAAATGGTCGATGTCCACTGCGATTGCAGCGAAGGTTTTCAGTGTTTGCTGCCACAACGCCAAGGTTTCTTCCATCGCCCGGCGATTCGCCAGACCGGTCAACGGGTCACTGTGTGCCTGTTGATTGAGCCGCCCGATCTTTTCTTGCAGAAGGTTGGCCCCCAGCAGCAGAGCGCGGCGGATCTGCCAGCTTTCAAAATAATCCGCAGGTACCGCGAGGATGCGCTCGTAGCTTTCAGGTGCATCCAGACGCTTGGCGCTCTCCGCCAGACGGGAAAGCGGGACGGAAATTTTCACGCCCAGCCACCAGATCAACAGCAGGCCGAACACACCGAGTGGGACGATGCCTTTGGCAACTTTGATCGTCGTCGCCTCCAGCGTTGCCTCAATGTTCGACAGCGGCCGCTGTGAAATCACGCTCCAACGGCTGCTGGGGATGCTGGCGAACCCGGCGAGCATCTCGTTGCCACTGCTGTTCATCGCTCGCATCGAGCCGTGACTGTGCTGGAGCGCCGCCTCGACGATAGGGTCGGTTGCCAGGATCGTACCGATGCGCTCCGGGTCAGGGTGGTACAGCACTTGCCGATGGCTGTCGACTAAATAGACATGCGCGCCATCTTCGCGGATGTTCAGGTCCATGAGCGCCTGCAACGTGTTTTTCTGCTCCAGGCGGATGCTGCCGCCCACAAGCCCAAGGTATTCACCATTGCGGCTGAAAATGGGATGGGAGACGAATACGACCAGGTTGCCGGCAAGGGACTTGAATGCGTCGCTGATCATCGGCTCTCGCCTCGTCAGCGGCGAGCGACGTTGCAGCACCTGGCCGTCCAGTTGCAGGCTGCTGGGGGCAGAAGCAATGATCTTTCCTTCGGCGTTGGCTATCAGTACCGAGTTGAAGCTGTGGTCCTGGCTCAGGAGGCGGTGCGCCTCATCGTGCAGGGCAGATCGGTCTGTGAAGGCGCGACCGATGACGGTGGATGCAAAACCCAGGCGATCGAGCTCGGAGCTCAATACCCCCTCCACACTGGTAGCGATTCGGGCAGCATAGGCTTCGTTGGTCTGGAGGGCGTTTTCCACCAGTTCGGCTTTCTGGGTGGTGAACATCACCACAAACGTATTGGCCAGGGTTGCGATGGCACAGATCAGCGCGAAGGCCAGCAGCAGCGTGCGCAGGGTGAGCTTGGGGCGTGGCCGTGTGGGCATGTGGCGCATCCGGATGCTGAAGGCATGCGATTTGGTGAAGTAGCGTCGCCGTGGGGTTGCAAACGCGCTCCTTGCGCCTTGTGGCGTATCCTGTGTGGCCTTCTGCATCAAAACGCGATAGTTCGAGCTGAGTATCTCACATCTGTTTTTGAGCCACCATTTTGACATTTATTCGACGGCGCATCGCCTTTCGGCGACCCGCCGCGAACAATCGCTTGCCCTTGCCGGCTAGTTCATTCGCTCGAGCTGCAACAATTCCTCTACCGTCTGCCTGCGGCGAATCATGCGCAATTCACCCTGATCGAGCAGGAACTCAGGCAACAATGGCCGGCTGTTGTAGTTCGACGACATGGACGCGCCATACGCCCCCGCATCGTGAATCACCAGCAGGTCACCGACCTTGGCCTGGGGCAGGTCCTGGGGGGTCAGCTCTTCGTCGTTCTGGGTGAACACATCTCCCGACTCGCACAGCGGCCCCGCCACCACGGTCGGTTGCAGCGGGCGGCTCACTGGTCGGCCCACGGCATCGAACAGGCTCATGCGGTGGTAGGCGCCGTACATGGCCGGGCGCATCAGGTCGTTGAAACCGGCGTCGACCAGGATGTAGTGGCGCTCGCCCATCTGCTTGACCGCGCGCACCTCGGCCACCAGGTAGCCGGACTCGGCCACAAGGAAGCGCCCCGGCTCGATCTCCATGCGTACGGAGTGGCCGAGCATCGCCTCGATTTCCGAGCGGGCCACCGCCCAGGTGTGGGCGTAGCGCTGCAGGTCCACCGGCTGGTCGCCGTCGCGGTAGGGGGTGGACAGGCCGCCACCGATGGAGAAGGCCTCGATGTCCATGCCCAGGCGGCCGATCAGCCCGACCATGGCTCCGGCCACCTGCTCCAGATGTGCGTAGTCCACCCCCGAACCGATGTGCATGTGCACGCCCACCAGGTGCAGGCCGTGCTCTTTCACGCAGGCCAGCGCCTCGGGCAGTTGTTCGTGCCAGATGCCGTGCTTGCTGTTCTCGCCGCCGGTGTTGGTCTTGCGGCTGTGACCATGGCCGAAGCCGGGGTTGATGCGCAGCCACACCCGGTGGCCGGGGGAGCGCTCGCCGAGCTGGCGGAGCATGTCGATGGAGCCGGCGTTGACCTCGATGCCAGTCTCCACGACCCGCGCCAGGGTTGGTTGGTCCAGCACGTCGCAGGTCAGCACCACGCCGGCCGGCTCGCCGCCCACCGATGCGCCAGCGGCGAAGGCGCGTTCCATTTCTCCCAGGGAGACCGCGTCGAGCACCAGGCCGCGTTCGCGGATCAGGCGCAGCACGTGCAGGTTGGGGTTGGCCTTCTGCGCGAAGCGCACGGTGTCGAAGTGCTGCTTGAGCTGGTCGATGCGCTGATGGATGGTCTGGGCGTCGTAGGCCCACAGCGGCGAGCCGTGCTGGCGGACGGCATCGGCCAGGAGGGTGGTGGTCATGGTGGCGTTCCTTGTTTTGGATACGCCGATGGTGAGGCAGTTTTAGTGATTCAGAAAAATAGCTATTGTTCTGAAGGTAATTCATATCTGATATGTAACAACCCCTCCAGATTTCTGGTTACGCACAGGTCTTGTTGCAGCCATGCGACTTTCCATTCGTCATATCGAAGTTTTCCGCGCCATCATGGCCGCCGGCAGTGTCACTGGCGCCGCGCGCCTGCTGTTCACCTCACAGCCCACGGTCAGCCGCGAGCTGGCGCGCATGGAGCAGGTCACCGGCCTGAGTTTGTTCGAGCGCGAAGGCGGGCGCCTGGTGCCCAGTGCCCAGGCCTTGTTGCTGATCGAGGAAGTCGAGCGTGCCTTCGTCGGCCTCGAGCGCATCGACCGCTTCGCCCAGGCCATCCGCAATTTCGAGCAGGGCCGGCTGGCCGTCACCTGCCTGCCGTTGTTCTCGCAAACCCTGCTGCCGAAGGCCTGCAAGGCGTTTCACCAGCACCATCCTGGGGTCAGCCTGAGCATCACCGCCCAGGAGTCGCCGTTGTTGGAGGAGTCGCTGGTCGCCCAGCAGCACGACCTCGGCCTGACCGAGACCGCGCAAGTGCCGCGGGGTGCGGTCGGCGAGCTGTTGTTCAACGCCGACATGGTCTGTGTGCTGCCCGCGCAGCACCCCTTGCTGGCCAAGCCGGTACTCCAGTTGCAGGACTTCCATGAGGTCGATTTCATCAACCTTGCCAGCTTGGACAGCTACCGCCAGCAACTCGACCGGCATTTCCGCGAGGCCGGCGTGAACCGGCGCACGATCATCGAGACCACCAGCGCCGCCTCGGTGTGCGCCATGGTCCGCCAGGGGCTGGGGGTGGCGATCATCAACCCGCTGAGCGGGCTGGAAGCGGGGCAGGCTGGGCTGGCGATCCGCCGCCTGAGCCTGTCGGTGCCGTACCAGGTGATGCTGATTCGGCCAGAGCTGCGGCCGGCGTCAGTGGTGCTGGAGCCGTTCTGCCAGGCGCTGCGGGTGCAGGCCAGGGCAATGGAGGCGGCTTTGGCGCAAGGCACTTGAGCGGTCGGGCGACCGATTGGAACGTTCTCAGCCACGCCAGGGTCAACCCCCTCAGCAGTGATCGAAAATGCTCCACAGCATGAGGAATCGCCATGAGTACGCTGACGATCGAAGGCTGGTTCAAAGCTGAGGGTGATCGCAGGTCCACCCCGGTGGGTGATATCCACTTCGACATCCAGGGTGTGAACCACCGCAAGTTGGAGCAGGCCGAGGAGCGCCTGCAACAGAGCCACGAGCCCGAGGCGATGGTGGATGTCGACATGGATAGCCTGAACCTGGTGTTGCCCGAGGGCTACGGCCCGTTGTCGGACTGCCGCCTGCGCGTCTATCTGAGCGACGACGAGCGTGGCCAGTTTCACCTGGTCGGGCATCGGGCCAGCGATGGCAGCCTGATCTACACCAATGCGGTGTTGATCGCTCAGCTGAGCTGAGTATCGGCTGCGCGGTCGCCGGTTTCCAGGCGTGCCGCCACTGACGTTGCCACTTCGATGAAAGCCCGCGCCGCCGCGCTCTGGTAGGCGCCCCTGCGCTGCATCAACACCGCAGTGCGCTGCAGGCGCAGTGGGTCCAGGGCAATGGCGGCCAGGTCGTCATGGGCCAGGGCGATGGTGGCGGGCAGCAGGGTCGACAGTGTCGTACGGCGCACCACTTCGATCACTGCGCCAATGGCGTTGGCCTCCATCCGCACCCGTGGGCGTATACCGTGCTGGCGGAAATAGCGCTCGATCTGCTCGCGCGTGGCGAACTCGGCGCTGAGCAGTATCAGCGACTCGTCGTTGAGCGCCTGCGGGCCAATGCTGCGGGCAGTGGCCAGCGGATGTGCGCGACCGACCACCAACGCCAGGGTTTCCACCAGCAGCGGGCGGCTGTCGATGTCCTGGCTGTGGACCTCATCGAAAGCGATGCCGACATCCAGCTCATCGGCCTGTAACAGCTCCTCCATGCGCTCTTGGGCGATTTCGCGCAGGTTCAGGGTGATGTTGGGGTAACGCGCATGGAAGGCCTCGACCAGCGGGCCGATCAGATAGCTGGTGAAGGTCGGCGTTACCGCCACCCGCAGCGATCCTCGGCTCAGGTCGCCCACGTCATGGATGGCGCGCCTGGCCTCCAGCAGTTCCTGTTCCGCCCGCTTGGCATAGCGCAGGTAGACCTCCCCGGCATCGGTCAGCCGCATGCTGCGCCCGGAACGGTCGAACAACTGCGCGCCAAGGCTTTCCTCCAGTTGCCTGACCTGTTGTGACAGCGCCGGCTGGGAGACATGCAGCGCCGCTGCGGCGCGGGTGAAACTGTGGTGTTGCGCCACTGCGAGAAAGTACTGGAGGTGCCGGGCAAGCATGACTGTTTCCATAAGATAATCTGATGCGCCTCATCATAAATGAGACTTTTACCTTATGTAATGCGCTGCGTAACCTTTGCCTCAACACACCGCGACATTGAGGCAAGCAGCCATGAAAGACATCATCGACGGTTTTCTGAAGTTCCAGCGCGACGCCTTCCCCGAGCGGGTCAAGCTGTTCAAGGACCTGGCCACCCAGCAAAGCCCCCGGGCGCTGTTCATCTCCTGCTCCGACAGCCGCCTGGTGCCCGAGCTGGTCACCCAGCGCGAGCCGGGCGACCTGTTCGTCATCCGCAACGCCGGCAACATCGTGCCTTCCTACGGCCCTGAGCCCGGCGGCGTATCGGCCTCGGTCGAATATGCCGTCGCCGCCCTGCAGGTGGCCGACATCGTCATCTGCGGCCACTCCGACTGCGGCGCCATGACCGCCATCGCCACCTGCAAGTGCCTGGACCACATGCCTGCCGTGGCCGGCTGGCTGCGTTACGCCGACTCCGCCCGGGTGGTCAACGAGGCGCGCCAGCATCACAGCCCGCAAGCCAAGGTCGAGGCCATGGTGCGCGAGAACGTGATCGCCCAGCTGGCCAACATCCAGACCCACCCCTCGGTGCGCCTGGCCCTGGAAGAGGGCCGCGTGCGCCTGCATGGCTGGATCTACGACATCGAAAGCGGCCGCATCGATGCCTTCGATGGGCGCACCGGCCAGTTCGTGACCCTGGCGCAGAACCCTGACGTCAACGCCGTTTCCCACCCCTCCAGGCACGTTGCCTGAACCTCTTTCAAACCCAAGGAGATACACCATGATCCAGTCGCAAATCAGCCAGAACGCCCGCCTTGCCCTGAGCGAAGTCATCCTCCTGGCCAAGGCCCGCAAGGACCTGTCGTTCGCCCAGATCACCGACGGCACCGGGCTGTCCGAAGCCTTCGTCACTGCCGCGCTGCTGGGCCAGCACCCGCTGCCGGCCAGCGCTGCCCAGGTGGTGGGTGACAAGCTCGGCCTGGACGCCGATGGCATTGCCCTGCTGCAGACCGTGCCACTGCGCGGCAGCATCCAAGGCGGCGTGCCGACCGACCCGACCATCTATCGCTTCTACGAGATGCTGCAGGTGTACGGCACCACCCTCAAGGCACTGGTCCACGAGAAGTTCGGCGACGGCATCATCAGCGCCATCAACTTCAAGCTCGACGTGAAGAAGGTCGACGACCCGGAAGGTGGTTCCCGCGCGGTGATCACCCTGGATGGCAAGTACCTGCCGACCAAACCGTTCTGATTCGCCCTTAGGGGAGTGGCCCGACCGCAGCAAGACGGCCGGGCCGCTCGCTAATGATCCCCTATCAGGAGTGACGGCATGGACCTGATCTTCAGAAATGTCCGCATCGACGATGCAAAACCCTTGATGGATGTGGCCGTGCGCAATGGCAAGATCACTGATATCGCCCAGACGATCACGGCAACGGCAAACCAGGAAATCCAGGGCAACGGCAATGTCCTGGTCCCCGGCTTCGTCGAAGCCCACCTGCACCTGGAAAAGCCAATGTCATGCAGCGCAAGGCCAACCGCTCCGGCACCTTGAAGGAAGCGATCGCCGTCACCGCCGCGCTCAAGCCCACCCTGACCCGCGACGATATTCGCGAGCGCTCTGTGCAGGTGTTGCGCGCCCTGGTGCAGGCCGGCACCACCCATGTGCGCGCCCACGCCGAGTTCGATCCGGCCCAGGGTTTTACCGGCCTGGACGTGGTCCTGGAGCTGCGCGAAACCTTGCGTGATGTCATCGATATCCAGGTGGTGGCGTTTCCCCAGGAAGGCATCCTGAAACTGCCCGGCATGAAAGCGATGATGGTCGATGCCATGGAGAGGGGCGCCGATGTGGTCGGCGGCATTCCCTACAATGACGTATCGCCCCTGGAGCACATCGATTTCGTCTTCGACCTGGCCCAGCGCTACGGCAAGGACATCGACCTGCACCAGGACTTCGCCGACGACGCCGAGCACATGACCATCGAGTACGTCGCCCGCCGGACCCTCGCCGCGGGCTACCAAGGACGCGTCAGCGTCGGCCACCTGACCAGCCTGGCGGCCGTGGAGCCAGCGCGCCAGGCGCGCATCATCGCGCTGCTGCGCGAAGCCGGCATCAGCGTGATGTGCCTGCCTGCCACCGACCTGCACCTGGGCGCCCGCGGCGACAGCCACAATGTGCGCCGCACCTTGACGCCGGTGCGGGCGTTGCGCGATGGCGGGGTGAACGTGTGCCTGGCCACCAACAACATCCGCAATGCCTTCACCCCCTACGGTACCGGCGACCTGCTGCACATCGCGCAACTGGCCATTCCCGCCTGCCACCTGGGCGGGGCGGACGACCAGGCCACGGTGCTGCCGATGCTCACCAGCAACCCGGCCAAGGCCCTGGGGTTGCAGAACCATGGCCTGGCGGTGGGCAACGACGCGGACCTGGTGCTGATGGATACCCACCGTGTCAGCGATGTGATCCTCGACCTGCCGGCGCGGCTGATGGTGCTCAAGCGCGGCAGGGTGGTGGCGACGGCCGAGCATCGCCGCTCGGTGGTGTTCTGAGCGGTTGTTACGGTAACTGCGTCAGGTGGGGTTGCAGCGTGTTGTCAGCCCTGAGCCGCCACGGCAGCTTGATCGTTGAAGCCCTGCTCCAGTTCGATCCCGTATTGAAACATCGCCATGTCCATGATCCGCGCGGTGGGGTATTGCAGCCCAAGGCGTCCGGTGCGCAGGGGCAGGGCAGGGACGGCGAGTTCCTCGACCAGTTCCGCCAATGCCGCCAGGCCTTTGCCACTGGCATTGGTGATTGAGGAGCGGCGGGGGAACAGATCGCGGCATGCCGCAATATAGAAACGGTCGAGCGCTGGGCACTCACCCCAGACGCCCATCAGAATCTTGGTCTTGAGGGTGTTCGTCCAGGAGACGTTGGTCGCCAGGGACTCCATGGAGCCCAGCACGGAATCCAGCAATTTCTGATGGCGGGCCCGGTTGCTGTTGTCAGGTCCGAAGTCCTCCAGCGAGAGATCAAGCAACTCGGCACCCTGACCTTCGAAGAGCAGTTTGGCCAAGGCCTTCATCAGGTCCAGATTGCTGTTCTGCAGGAGCCCCGAGGAACCTCGGAACATCCCCCAGTTCGCCAGGTAGAAACCGATGTGCAGCGCGGTCGTCTCTAGCTGTGTCTTGGATGTCAGGTCGGACCAGTGGGTACGGGAATCGTCCCAGATGTACTCGTACAGGAACTCCCAGGCCTTGAGCCTTGGGTAAAGATTGCCTGGCGCCGGCTGGATGTTGCCGTAGTAGGTCTTGGCGTAGTGATGCACATCGAAAGTCATGGGGCAACGTCCTGTCGAGATGGGGGTGGCATTCTAGTGGCGCATGATCCGCCAGTCGACCATGACGGATGTTCTGCCAACCCGTGTTCATAGGTCGTGCTCATGATCCGCCACGTGTCGCTGTCGGTGGGTAGCAGGTGCTCGATCCGCAGCGAAGCCGCCGCTTTCGCAAGGGAATGTCTCACTAAGGGTTTGGCTATCGCCCGGTATCAACGCGATCGATGTTGGCAGACGCGCCGCGTTCTCTCCCTCTAGTTTGCGCAGGGCGTGCTGGAACCCCGAACAACAATAACGAGGGACCCCGACCATGCCCACCGCCCCCCAAGCGTCCAACGCCTGGCGCATCCTGTTCCTGCTGTTCCTGGCCAACCTGTTCAATTTCTTCGACCGTACCATCCCCGCCATCGTCATCGAGCCGATCCGCCTGGAGTGGCACCTGAGCGACTTCCAGATCGGCATCATCGGCACCGCCTTCACCCTGGTCTACGCCATCGCCGGCCTGCCGCTGGCACGTATCGCCGACACCGGTTCACGCAGCAAGCTCATGGGTTGGGGCCTGCTGGTGTGGAGCGGGCTGACGGCGGTCAACGGCATGGTCGGCAGTTTCTGGAGCTTCCTGCTGGTGCGCATGGGCGTGGGCATCGGCGAGGCCAGCTACGCGCCCGCCGCCAACTCGCTGATCGGCGACCTGTTCCCCGCCGGGCGGCGGGCAAGGGCGATGGGCATCTTCATGCTCGGCTTGCCGTTGGGCCTGTTGCTGGCGTTCTTCAGCATCGGCGCGATGGTCGAGGCCTTCGGCAGCTGGCGCGCACCGTTCTTCATTGCCGCCGTGCCTGGCGTGCTGCTGGCGCTGTTCATCTTCATGATCCGCGAGCCTGCACGCGGTGCGGCGGAGTCTGTGGCCATCGCCCAGACCCCGCTCGACCGCCCGCTGCGCCGGGTGCTCAGCGTGCCCACCTTCGCCTGGCTGGTGTTGGCGGGGCTGACCTTCAATTTCGCCACCTATGCCTGCAACTCATTCATGGTGCCGATGCTGCAGCGTTACTTTGCGCTAACGCTGCACGACGCCGCAGTGGCCACCGGGCTGATCGTCGGCCTCAGCGGCCTGGTGGGCCTGACCCTCGGCGGCTGGGTGGCCGACAAGGTGCACCAGCGCTTCGCCAATGGCCGCCTGGTGTTTGCCGCGTTGAGCATGCTGGTAGCCAGCCTGTGCACCGCCTGGGCGCTGAATGCCGGGCGCATCGAGCTGGGGGTGTTCGTGGCGGTCTTTGGTATTGGCTGGCTGTTCTCGTACAACTTCTACACCTGCGTGTACACCGCCATCCAGGATGTGGTGCAACCGCGCTTGCGGGCCACGGCCATGGCACTGTTCTTCGCCGGGCTGTACCTGCTGGGCGGCGGGCTAGGGCCGGTGGTGGTCGGCGGGCTGTCGGACCACTTCGCCGTGGCGGCCATGACGGCGGCGGGTGAGGGCCTGATGAGCGAGGCGCTCAAGGCACAGGGGCTGCATGATGCGATGTACTTGATCCCCGTGGCGCTGATGTTGACCATGTTGTTCCTGCTGGCGGCTTCGAGGTGTTTCAGCCGGGATGCGCAGCGGATGCGCGAGGGCATGGTGCTGGAGGGCGGGGCGGTGGCGGGGCAGGCGGCACAGGCTTGAGTCCGTGCTTACCGGCCTGGACGCTAGCACTTGCTGGCATGTCCGCTGGCTTTCTCGCAGACTACCCTTCTTTGCGCAAGAGCAGGGGAGCAGCAGTCAATGCGCGTTGTGGTGGATACCCGGACAGACGAAATACTTAGACTGGAGCATTTGTTGGAGGGGGGAAACTATACGCTCTGGTTGAACAGTTACGGTCCCTTTCCCCTGGACAGGTCACTCGAGGCGCAGTTGCGTCATTCGGTGGGCAAAGGTTGTACCGTTGGTGGTGATTCATCGACCTGTGCAAGCGCCGCTCGCGGCGAAGTCATCGAGTCCCTGCTGCACTCAGGGGACGGCGGCTACGGGCCGTTGGAGCTACCTGCCAAGCGTTCGGAAGTGCTCAGGTTGGCAGAGGTGCTGCTCCGCCAGGTTCATCTTGACCGGGCCGACATTATCCGCAGGTTCTGGCTTGTCGAGGGGCACCCGGCATATCCCGTGTGGTGGGATTTTGCCTTCGACATTCAAGCCCAGGGGCAGCGCTGGATACTGATGGGCAGCGCGAGTGATTAAGCGGATCGCTTGGGTTATCAGTAATTGCTTGTAGTCGAGAAGGTTGGCACTGAGGTCATCGAGACCTGGCGCCGCGAATATTACTCAAATCTCGGCGTTGCGGATCACCCGTTGATACGCCGCCGTCATGGCTTGCCATGTTTCGCTGTCGGCGGGCACCAGGTGCTCGATACGCAGCGACGCCACCGTGATGTCCTGCGGCATGCCGAAGGTGGTGAAGGTGGACAGGAAGCGCAGCTCACCCTCGGCAGTGCGCACCCGGGTCAGCACCAATGGAGACATCGGCGTATCCGCCGCCAACGCGGGTGGCACGGGCAAGTCTTGCAGCAGTCTGGCCAGGTCAGGATTGCTCACCTCCTCCCTGGCCGCCCGCTGCCAGGCAATCGCCCGTATCTCGTCTGCATTGACCAGATGATCCCCCAGCCCGCCCGGGCGCAGCAGTGTGTCCAGCAGGTTGAGGCCCGAGGTGCTGGTGGTCGCTACGCTGGCCATTGCGAACAACAGTCCGGCACTGGCATTGGCCGCCGTGATGTCCCAGTTGCTGGCGATGACGATGGCCGGTGCGGGGTTGTTGGCCTGCAGGATGTGCTCCACGGCGTCGTGCACCATCTTCATGGCCGGGGCGTCCGCTGCAGAGGCCATGTAGCGCGGTGCATAGCCCGCCGCGAGGAACACTTCGTTGCACTGATCGAGCGGTACCTGCAGCGCGCTGAGCAAAGCATGCAGGGTACTTGTGCTGGCCTTGGCGCGGCCGGTTTCCACGCAGCTCAGGTGGCGTTGCGAAACACCGGCGAGCAACGCCAGGTCGAGCTGGCTGAGCCCGGCCTGGCGCCGCAGGCGGCGCAGATGAGCGCCCGCGTCGGTGGCGGTGGGCGGGTGCGGGGTGTGGAAGGGAAGAGGGCTCATGCTGCGACTCTGGCTGTCCTTGGCTGAAGCGTCCATGACCTGTGAGGTCATTGCTGCGCAGGCGACTGTATCACTACCGTGAGGCCAACTTCGCCCGCCAGATCGACAGGTATGGAATTCGACTATGAGAGCTGAATGGATCGCGCTGCCGCTGTTGCTGCTGTTTGCCCTGTACACCGGCTGGACCATGATGATTGCGGAGCAATCACTGATTGCCTTTGGCCTGGAGCTGATGTCCCGGCCGGACACCGCGCAGGTGGTTATCGACCTGTACGTGATGGCCGGGCTGGGCTGCGTCTGGATGGTCAGCGACCAGCGCAAGCGCAGGGGCTCTTTGCTTGGCGTCATGCCCTATCTGCTGCTGACGCTGGTGTTCGTCTGCATGGGGCCGCTGCTGTACATCGCGGTCAAGGGTGGCATGTCGAGGCACGGGCAATGAGTGTCGCCCTGTCGATCTATGCCTGCTGCGTGGTGGTGTTGTTCATCAAGATGCTGGCGATTTCCTGCTACCAGGGTTACTTCCGCCTGCGTTACCTGGCCTTCACCAACAGCGAGGATGCGGCGGTGTTCAGACGCTCGGCTTGTCCCGCGGAACTGCCGCAGGTCACGCGTGCCGCGCAGGCCTGGCGCAATGACCTGGAGAATATTCCGATGTTCATAGCCTTGGCCGGGCTTGCGGTTGCGCTCGAGGCGCCTGCAGCCAGTACCGCGTGGCTGAGTGGCGTGTTCACCGTGGCGCGGGTGCTGCATACGGTGACCTACCTGGCGCGGCTCCAGCCCTGGCGGACGCTGAGCTATGGCGTGGGCGTGCTGTGCCTGATCGGCTTGGCCACGGTGCTCGTCATACGGATGTACTCAGCCGTGGCTTTACATTGAATTATTCCAGGCCAATAATTATTGCCATGGAATAATTGCGGATAAACCCATGGCTGACATCTTCCTGCGACCTGAACTGGCGGCCGACATGGCTCGGCAACTGCTCGAGCCGTCAGCGCTGGATATCGGCCTGCGTTCCGGGTTGTTCCTGTCTGGCCTGCGGCGTACCGGCAAGACCACCTTTCTCAGGAACGACCTGATCCCGGCGCTGGAAGCCAAGGGGGCGCTGGTGATCTACGTCGACCTATGGAGCGACACCCAGACCAGCCCGGTGCAACTGGTGCTCGCCGCCGTGCGCAAGGCCCTGCGCGAGCTGCAGACGCCGGCCTCGTCGTTCATGCAGCGGCTCAGGGCCCTGCGCGGCGCCGAGGTGGAGCTGGCCGGGTTCAAGTTTGGCTTCAACCTCGACACCCTGGGCGAGGCGGGCGGCGTGACCTTGGCCCAGGCCCTGGGCGAGGTGGTCGACCAGGCCAAGGCCAATGTGGTGCTGATCGTCGACGAAGTGCAGCACGCCATCACCACCGAAGACGGGCAGCAGATGATGCTGGCGCTGAAGGCCGCGCGTGACGCCATCAACCCACGCCCAGCCCCGGCTGGGCATTTCCTGTTCATCGGCACCGGCTCGCACCGGGCAATGGTCAACGAGCTGACCGCCCGGCGTAACCAGGCCTTCGCCGGCGCCACCAACGTGGCCTATCCGGTACTGGGCGAGGACTATGTGGCGTTCTGGCTTGAACGGCTCGCAGCCGATGGCCTCGACAACCTGCCTTCGCTGGCGGTGGCGACCGAGGCGTTCCAGACGCTGGGCAGCCGCCCCGAAGAGTTCATCCGCGCCCTGCGCCAGTTGATTCATTCGCCCAGCCTGACTTCTGGAGCGGATGTGGTGCTGCCGGTGATCGCCGCCACGCTGCGTTCGGCGGCGGCGGACCTGGAACTGATGAAGGTCGAGGAGCTGGGCGTGCTGGCCCAGGCCATTTTCGCCCGGATCGCCTCCGTGGATGGCGAGACGCGGGGTGTGTTTTCCAGCGAGGCGGCGGGGGAGTATTCGACGTTCGTGGGGCGTGAAGTGCGGGTGGAGGAGATCCAGCCGGTGGCCAATGAGTTGCTGGCGGCGAACCTGATCATTCGCCGGGGGCATGGCCTGTATGGCGTGACCGATCCGTTCGTGCAGGAGATCTGGCGGGAGCGCCAGGCGATGCTGGGCAAGCGCTGATAGACGTTCAGGGCAGGCGAACACCGATGAAGATCGACTTTGAATTGCTCACATTGCCGGACGACATGTCGGGCTACAACGCGGCGGCCTTTACCGAAGGCCGTCTGCACATCGAAGTGAAGGGGCAGGTGTTCTTGCAGGTCGAGTATTGCCTGCTGCTCGAATTGGCGAACGTGATGACGCAATGGCTGGCGTCCGTGGCTACCTGTGGGGCTCAGGATTTTTACTACGCCTCGATGGACGAAGAAGAGGAGCCGATCATCGCGCTGCGCTACTGCCGCGCCAGATCGGTCTTCTCACTATGGTCCTGTTGGGCGGTGTGCGAGCATGGTCCCGAAACGACGCTGGAACAGGCTATCGAATGTTTCGAGCGGTATGTTCATGACTTGAGGCAGGCAATCGACCAGCGTCTGCGGGCTGTTTCATCCTGATAATCCGTTCAGGCCCACACGTGACCTGTAGGAGCGGCCTTGTGCCGCGAAAGGGCCGCAAAGCGGCCCCAGATCTGCGCATCATGCACCATTGCCGGGGCTGCTACGCACCCCTTTTCGCGGCACAAGGCCGCTCCTACAGAGCCCTCATGTACCTAGCGGTCAGTGCTTCATCCCCAACTCCGCATCATCCATCAGCGCCTTGGCCAGCGCGCTCAGGTAATACGATGCCCAGATCAGCTGAGGTTTTTCCTCCATGATCCCGGTGATGGTCAGGTCGCACACGCAGCCCATCAACTCCGAAGCCTGTTCCCGTGCGTGCTGGCAAGGGATGCCGGGTTCGATGCAGAACAGCGGGTCGGTATGCCCTTCACCCTGGTAGAACCGGGTCTTGCCCACGGTGGTGTGGGGCGTGGTGTCGTCTGTGCTCATTGCTCAATCTCCCTTAAATGATCGGTGCCTGGGCGAGCTCTCACAGTTAGATCCGCTATCAGCTACACAGCATCTGCCGCGCGGCCACGCCGATCCCCTGTGGGAGCCGGCTTGCCGGCGATGAGGCCAGCCCAGGCAACCCATGGCTAACGGCCTAGTGCAGTGTGCGAGGCTCCACCTGCGGCATCTGCACCTGAATCAACGCCGATTCGAGCAGCACCCGCAGCGCCTCCATTTCATGCATCGCAGCCATGACCAGAATCGACACGGGCGACTTGGGATGCAGCAGAACAGCCTGATGCGCCACGGTCTGCGCGCACAGGGCGTACTCCGTGGCCTGGATGATGGTGTCTTCGAGGGAGTGGTGGTTGTGGGGGGGATCGGGGACTATCTTTAGCATCTTCTTATTCCTTTTGGGGACTGCCACCTTTCTGCTGTCAAACAAAAGGGTGGCAGCTGTACGTGGGTTGACAGACCGGCGGAATAAGCAAAGTTCCGGCGCACGCAAGCGTGCCCGCACGTACAGCTACCATTGAGGGCTAGCCGTATGCTTAATACCGTTGCGACCTGTCAAAGTCGATCGCTGAATACCAGCGACTCGTCGAGACTAGAGCTCTGTTTGAGCTACCGCAACGAAAAAAAGGCAACGGGAGTATGTTTCGGAAATGGACTACATGGAAGAGGAGTAATCCGATTTTTATCTCTGATCTAGCAGCAGGCTCTTTTTTTGGTTTGCCCCTTGCTCGTCATGTCTGCTGCCTAGATCTCAAAATGCCGCTATGATCTAAGGGTGGATTTAAGGGTTGATGTGAAAATGTGTAAATGGCATAAGGTGTAAAGGATCAGGAAGAGAATCACTATGACGCAGAAAATTAATATTACATCAATAAGATTTACTAATTTTAAGGCTCTTAAAAATTATTCGCTATCACTGGATCAGTGTAATATTTTAGTTGGGCCGAATAATGCAGGTAAGTCTACGGTGATTAGTTCTTTCCGGATTCTAGAGGCGGCCCTACGTTCTGGGTATAGCCGGAAGCCGGAGTTTGTGTATTTAGGCGAAGAGCGTACTTTGGGTTACAAGGTGCCTGTTAGTAACTTGGCGGTTAGTCTTGAGAATGTGCATACGGATTATGAGTATGCTGAAACGAAGATTGAGTTTAGGTTTTCAAATGGGAATAAGTTATTTTTAAATTTCCCTGAGGATGGTGGCTGCATATTGACTTGGCAGTGTGTTGATAGCTATATAAGGACTTCAGCTGCTTTTAAAAAAGCATTTCCTTTTTCTGTTCAGGTGGTGCCAGTTCTTGGGCCTTTAGAGCATGAGGAGCCAATTGTTTCAGAGGATACTGTTCGAAGAAACTTAGCAACGCCTAGGGCGTGCCGGAATTTTAGAAATTTTTGGTTGCAGAATCCAGAGGGTTTTGAAGAGTTTCAATATATGGTTGAGCGAACTTGGCCTGGGTTAAGTGTAGCTGCTCCAGAGGTTTCTGGTAGTACTGTGGCTATGTTCTGTACCGAGAGTCGTATGCTTAGGGAATTGTTTTGGTCCGGCTTCGGATTTCAGATTTGGTGTCAGTTACTTACCCATTTATCTAGATCTAAGACCTATAATTTTACAGTTATTGATGAGCCGGAAGTGTACTTGCATCCTGATCTTCAGCGTCAGTTGCTCGCTATTCTTCGTGATCAGACTAATGAATTTTTAATTGCCACTCATTCTACCGAAATTATGGGGGAGGCTGATCCATCAGAAATCTTGATTGTTGATAAGTCTAAGCGCTCAGCCAGGAGGGTTAAAGATATTGAAGGGGTGCAGTTGGCAATGACCGCGCTCGGGTCAATACAGAATATTACTTTAACACAATTGGCGCGAAACAAGAAAATTCTGTTTTCTGAGGGGGCTGTGGATTATAAGATATTACGGAGGTTCTCGAGGAAGTTGAAGTACTCTGAATTATCTTCTGGGAATGATATTACTCAGTTGGCATCCGGAGGTTATAGCTCTTGGTCAAGGGTCGAGGCGCTAGCTTGGGGGCTGAAAGATACGCTTGGTTCGGAAATTAAAATAGCAGCTATTTATGATCGTGATTTTTGGTGCGAACACGAGATATCTGCCAATGAAGGTAGCTTAAAAGCGGCATTGAGTTTTGCACATGTGCATCGGCGAAAAGAAATCGAAAATTACCTGCTTGTGCCTGAAGTTTTGGAAAGGTGTATTAATAAGGCATGTGCTGAAAGATTGGCCAAGAAAGGGGGTGATGCTGAATATATAGATGTGCAGTTGCTATTGGGTGAAATCACAGAAAAACATAGAATTGGATTGCAGGGGCAGTATGTATCAAAGTATACGTCCTATCATCGATCTTCTGGGAAGGATAGTGGTACTCTGACAAGTGAGGTGTTGCACTGGTTTGACTCTAAATGGTTTAGTATGAAAGAGCGTATGGAGATAGTTGGAGGGAAGGATGTGTTGCGTGAGTTGCGTGCTCTAGTGTCGGAAAGGTACTCGATCACACTAACGGATTTCAAGATTATTGATGAATTTAAGGTCACTGAAATCCCTGAGGATTTGATTGGGCTGTTGTCTGGTCTTGAAGCTTATCGAGTATCTTAGCGTTTGCGGACTGCTGTATGGATTACTAGGAGATTTGTAATTTCTTGCCTGTGCTTATTTAGTGGTAAGTATGGAGGTGTTTTGTGATTAAGTCTGACGTTGCATTTAGATTCAAAGAGTCACTTCCGAGTACTCTTTCTCAGGGCGTTAAGGATGTGTTTGGTAACGAGAAGATTACGGTGGCGGGTGAATCTAGGCCGTCCAGTGGGACGTAGGCATCTCTGGAGTGGTTTATTATTCCAATGGTGTTGACTTACGTGTCAAAGCGATATTTCGATGCTCTTATTTTGGGGTTGCTAAAGGGTCGTTATGTTAAGGTCAAGAAAAAATCTCGGCTGCCGTCATTGATATAATAGTTCGCCCTAAAATCGAACCTGTTTTGACTGGTTTGTCAGGGTGAATCAATAAGGCTAGTCTTTATGGTTTGGTGTTTTCCATGTGTGCCGAGGTGCGCGATGTTTGTAAGCTTAAGTTTATTATTCCTAAAGATATTGCAGGGGAGTTATGATGAAGTCATATGTATTTTTAGATTTCGTGTCTGAGTATAATCCTGGTTCCAGGAGACTTGGTGAGATAGACTTTGATGAGAGTGTTAGGCCTTCCGATGGTTTGATTTTTGCGAATATTAATCCAGTTGCGAAAGCGTCGAGTGGATTGATTTTTATGTGCCGGTCGTGATGTCTGTATACTGGCCGTATGCAATTTCTTATGCAGTTACAGCCAGTCAAGGAAGGAGTAGCGTGCGTGTTGTTTTTAATAGCTATGTAGGATGGTTTGATTTTTTGGGGATGATGCATTGAGCTTCGTATTTGCTGTTGGAGATTTTTTTGTAAGTGACTTTTCCGCCAGCCAAATAGACGCTGCAGAAAATTTGATTCCAATGTGAGCCCTGTGTGAGTATTAGTATTTGGAGTTCGGTGGTATGAATCAAGGTTGTAGGGGGGTAACTCGAAGCCGGTGTAGAGTTTTTGTTCAATGTTCGGGAATGTTTCGAAGTCTGTATTTGTAGAAATGTCAGCGGGGTCTATTTCGAACTTTATTGTGCCTCCGTTTTTTTTGAATTCTTCCCATTCTAATTGTTTTTCAGCTGTGTATGTGAGTGCCATTTCTTCTCTCTATGGTTGCTGTGCTTGTGGGGCTATGTGTGAAGGCTTTCAATAGTGGAGTGACTTGGTTGCATGAACTGGTTGTGGTGTTCGGCTCTCTTGCTAATATATTTGGAATTTAGGCTTATAAATTCGCTGGCTTTTTAGGGCTGCTCCTCCAAAAACGCCGCCTCCAACAACTGCCTCGTATACCCATGCTGTGGTTCATGAAAAATCCCCCGCGCATCCCCCTGTTCCACTACCTGCCCATGCTTGATCACCATCAACTGATGACTCAACGCCTTGACCACCGCCAGGTCATGGCTGATAAACAGATAAGTCAGGTTGTACTTAACCTGCAAATTCCGCAGCAGCTCAACCACCTGCCGCTGCACTGTCCGATCCAGCGCCGAGGTCGGCTCGTCCAGCAGTATCAAAGCAGGCTTCAACACCAACGCCCGAGCAATCGCAATCCGCTGCCGCTGCCCGCCGGAAAACTCATGGGGATACCGGTGCCGCGTCCGGGGATCCAGCCCCACTTCCTCCAGCGCCGCGATAATCGCCGCTTCCTGCTCAGCCGGCGTGCCGATCTTGTGAATCCGTAACCCTTCGCCAACGATATCCGCCACGCACATGCGTGGGCTCAGGCTGCCAAAGGGGTCCTGAAACACTACCTGCATCTCCCGCCGCAGCGGCCGCACTTCCTTCTGGTTCAGCCCCTCAAGATTCTGCCCATGGAAGCGAATCCCGCCCTGGCTGGAGATCAACCGCAAGATGGCCAGCCCCAAGGTGGACTTGCCCGAACCACTCTCGCCAACGATGCCCAGCGTCTGCCCCTGGGGCAGGCTGAAGTTCACCCCGTCCACGGCCTTCACATGGTCCACGGTGCGGCGCAGCAGCCCCTTCTTGATCGGGAACCACACCTTCAAGTCCTTTACCTCCAGCAACGGCGCGCCTTCGGCATTCGCAGCCGGTGCACCGCTGGGCTCGGCATTGATCAGCATCTGCGTATACGGATGCTGCGGCTTGCTGAACAGCGTGGCGCAATCGGCCTGCTCGACGATCTTGCCGCACTGCATCACGCACACGCGGTGGGCGATGCGGCGTACCAGGTTGAGGTCGTGGCTGATCAGCAGCAGGGCCATGCCGAGGCGCGCCTGCAACGACTTGAGCAGGTCGAGGATCTTCAACTGCACGGTCACGTCGAGCGCCGTGGTGGGCTCGTCGGCGATCAGCAGTTCGGGTTCGTTGGCCAGGGCCATGGCGATCATCACCCGCTGGCGCTGGCCACCGGACAGTTCATGGGGCAGGGCTTTCAGGCGCTTCTGCGGCTCGGGAATGCCGACCAGCTCCAGCAGCTCCAGGGTGCGCACCGTGGCGGCCTTGCCGGTGAGGCCCTTGTGCAGCAAGAGGATCTCGTTGATCTGCTTCTCGATGCTGTGCAGCGGGTTCAGCGAGGTCATCGGCTCCTGGAAGATCATCGCGATGCGATTGCCGCGAATCCGCTGCATGGGCTTCTCGCCCAGGTGCAGCAGGTCCTTGCCGTCGTACTGGATGCTGCCGCTCGGGTGCCGCGCCAGCGGGTAGGGCAGCAGGCGCAGGATCGAGTGGGCGGTCACCGACTTGCCCGAGCCGCTTTCGCCGACCAGGGCCAGGGTCTCGCCCTTGCGGATGTCGAAGCTGATGCCGTCGACCACGCGGTTGACCTGCTCGCCGGTGACGAACTCCACCGCCAGGTCGCGGACTTCGATCAGGGTGTCTTGGCTCATGTCATTTCCTCGGGTCGAAGGCGTCGCGGGCGGATTCGCCGATGAATACCAGCAGGCTCAGCATCACCGCCAGCACGGCGAAGGCGCTGATGCCCAGCCAGGGGGCTTGCAGGTTGGACTTGCCCTGGGCCACCAGCTCGCCCAGCGAGGGGGAGCCAGCGGGCAGGCCGAAGCCGAGGAAGTCCAGGGCGGTGAGGGTGCCGATGGCGCCGGTGAGGATGAACGGCATGAAGGTCATGGTCGAGATCATCGCGTTGGGCAGGATATGCCGGTACATGATCGGGCCGTTGCGCATGCCCAGGGCGCGGGCGGCGCGCACGTATTCCAGGTTGCGCCCGCGCAGGAACTCGGCGCGCACCACGTCCACCAGGCTCATCCACGAGAACAACAGCATGATGCCCAGCAACCACCAGAAATTGGGCTGCACGAAACTGGCGAGGATGATCAGCAGGTACAGCACCGGCAGGCCGGACCAGATCTCCAGGAAGCGCTGGCCGGCCAGGTCCACCCAGCCGCCGTAGAAGCCCTGCAGGGCGCCGGCGATCACGCCGACAATGGAGCTGGCGATGGTCAGCGTCAGGGCGAACAACACCGAGATGCGGAAGCCGTAGATCACCCGGGCCAGCACGTCGCGACCCTGGTCGTCGGTGCCCAGCAGGTTGTCGGTGGAGGGCGGCGCGGGGGCGGGCACCTTCAGGTCGTAGTTGATGCTCTGGTAGCTGTAGGGGATCGGCGCCCACAGCACGAAGGCGTCTTTCTTGGCCAGCAACTCGCGGATGTACGGGCTCTTGTAGTTGGCCTCCAGCGGGAACTCGCCGCCGAAGGTGGTCTCCGGGTAGCGCTTGAAGGCCGGGAAGTACCACTCGCCGTCGTAGCGCACCGCGATGGGCTTGTCGTTGGCGATGAACTCGGCGCCCAGGCTGAGCACGAACAGCACCAGGAAGATCCACAGCGACCACCAGCCGCGGCGGTTGGCCTTGAAGCGCTCGAAGCGCCGGCGATTGAGGGGGGAGAGGGCCATGTCAGTGCTCCCGGCTGGCGAAGTCGATGCGCGGATCGACCAGGGTGTAGGTGAGGTCGCCGATCAGCTTCACCATCAGACCCAGCAGGGTGAAGATGAACAAGGTGCCGAACACCACCGGGTAGTCGCGGTTGATCGCCGCTTCGAAACTCATCAGGCCCAGGCCGTCGAGGCTGAAGATCACCTCGATCAGCAGGGAGCCGGTGAAGAAGATGCCGATGAACGCCGAGGGGAAGCCGGCGATCACCAGCAGCATGGCGTTGCGGAACACATGGCCATAGAGCACGCGGGTGCGGCTCAGGCCCTTGGCCTTGGCGGTGACCACATACTGCTTGTTGATCTCGTCGAGGAAGCTGTTCTTGGTCAGCAGGGTCATGGTGGCGAAGTTGCCGATCACCAGGGCGGTGATGGGCAGCACCAGGTGCCAGAAGTAGTCGAGGACCTTGCCGGTGGTGCTGAGCTCGTCGAAGTTGTTGGAGGTCAGCCCGCGCAGCGGGAACCAGTCGAAATAACTGCCGCCGGCGAACAGCACGATCAGCAGGATGGCGAACAGGAACGCCGGGATGGCGTAGCCGACGATGATCGCCGAGCTGGTCCACACGTCGAAGTGGCTGCCGTGGCGCACGGCCTTGGCGATCCCCAGCGGGATCGACACCAGGTACATGATCAGCGTGCTCCATAGCCCGAGGGAAATGGACACGGGCATCTTCTCGGCGATCAGGTCGATGACCTTGGCGTCGCGGAAGAAGCTGTTGCCGAAGTCCAGCTGGGCGTAGTTCTTGACCATGATCCACAGCCGCTCGGGCGCGGATTTGTCGAAGCCGTACATGCGCTCGATCTCGGCGATCAGCGCCGGGTCCAGGCCCTGCGCGCCACGGTAGTTGGAGCCGGCCACCGAGACTTCGGCGCCGCCGCCGGCGATGCGGCTGGTGGCGCCTTCGAAGCCTTCGAGCTTGGCGATCATCTGTTCCACCGGGCCGCCGGGGGCGGCCTGGACGATGATGAAGTTGATGATGAGAATGCCGAACAGGGTGGGGATGATCAGCAGCAGGCGCCGCAGGATATAGGCCAGCATGTCAGTTGGCCTCATCCGGTGCGGCGGCTTCGCTTACCGCGGGCGTGACGTCGGGCTTGATCCACCAGGTGTCGATGCCGATGTCGTACTTGGGCGATACGGCGGGGTGGCCGATATGGTTCCAGTAGGCCACGCGCCAGGTCTTGATATGCCAGTTGGGGATCACGTAGTAACCCCATTGCAGCACGCGGTCCAGGGCGCGGCAGTGCTCGATCAGGCTTTGCCGGGAGTCGGCGTTGATCAACTGCTCCACCAGCTGGTCGATGCCAGGGTCACGCAGGCCGATGAAGTTGCGGCTGCCGGGGTTGTCGGCGGCGGCGCTGTTCCAGTATTCGCGTTGCTCGTTGCCGGGCGAGTTGGATTGCGCGAAGCCGCCGACGATCATGTCGTAGTCACGCGAGCGCAGGCGGGTGATGTACTGCGACACGTCCACGCGGCGGATCTCGAGGTTGATGCCGAGGTCCGCGAGGTTGCGCTTGAACGGCAGCAGCACGCGCTCGAACTGGGTCTGGGCCAGGAGGAACTCGATGGTCATCGGCTTGCCATCTTTATCGACCATCTTGTCGTCGACGACCTTCCAGCCGGCCTCCTGCAGCAGCTTGTACGCCTGGCGCTGCTGGTCGCGGATCATGCCGCTGCCGTCGGTGACCGGGTTGTGGAAGGCGCCGTTGAACACCTCGTCCGGCACCTTGCCGCGCAGCGGCTCAAGGATCTTCAGCTCGGCGGGGCTGGGCAGGCCGCTGGCGGCCATTTCGGAGTTCTCGAAGTAGCTGCCGGTGCGGGTGTAGGCGCCGTTGAACAGCTGCTTGTTGGTCCACTCGAAGTCCAGCAGCAGGCTGATGGCGTGGCGCACGCGGATGTCCTGGAACATCGGCTTGCGCAGGTTGAAGATGAAGCCCTGCATGCCGACGGGGTTGCCGTTGGGCAGTTCTTCCTTGATCAGCCGGCCGTCGCGCACGGCGGGCACGTTGTAGGCGGTGGCCCAGTTCTTTGCGCTCACCTCCAGGCCGTAGTCGAACTGGCCGGCCTTGAGCGCTTCGAGGGCGACGGTGTTGTCGCGGTAGGAGTCGAAGGTCATCACGTCGAAATTGTAGAAGCCGCGGTTGATCGGCAGGTCCTTGGCCCAGTAGTCCTTGACCCGCTCGTAGCGGATCGAGCGGCCGGCCTTCACCTCGGCGACCTTGTACGGGCCGCTGCCGAGCGGGATCTCCAGGTTGCCGCGGTCGAAGTCGCGGCCTTGGTACCAGTGCTTGGGCAGCACCGGCAGCTGGCCGAGGATCAGCGGCAGCTCGCGGTTGTTGTTGTGCTTGAACTTGAACAGCACCTTGAGCGGCGCTTCGGCGACCACTTCGGCGACGTCGGCGTAGTACTGGCGGTACAGCGGCGCGCCATCCTTGATCAGGGCGTTGAAGGTGAATACCACGTCCTCGGCGCGCATCGGGTGGCCGTCGTGGAAGCGTGCCTCGGGGCGCAGGTAGAAGCGCACCCAGCTGTTGTCGGGGGCCTTTTCGATCTTGCCGGCCACCAGGCCGTACTCGGTGAAGGGTTCGTCCAGGCTCTGGCGCATCAGGGTGTCGTAGATGGCGCCGACGTTGTCGGCGGGCACGCCCTTGTTGATGAACGGGTTGAGGCTGTCGAAGCCGCCGAAGCTGGACTGGCGAAAGGTGCCGCCCTTCGGTGCGTCGGGGTTGACGTACTCGAAGTGCTTGAAGTTGGCCGGGTATTTCGGTGCCTCGTCGTACAGGGTCAGGGCGTGTTGCGGGGCGGCCACGGCCGGGAGCGTGAGGCAGGTCAGCAGCAGGCTCGCGGCCAGGCGGCGCAGGGTCGGCGTCATTTGGCTTTCTCCGAAGGCTTCTTGATCCACCAGCTGTTCAGCCCGAGGGTGTAGGGCGGCGTGGTGACGAAGGCGAACCGGTTGCGGTAGGCCAGGCGGTGATTGTCGAGGTACCAGTTGGGGATCATGTAGTACTGCCATGAGAGCACGCGGTCCAGGGCGCGCGCGGCGGCAATCTGGTCATCGCGGCTGCGGGCGGCGAGCAAGGTGTCGAGCAGGTGGTCGACCACCGGGTCCTTCACGCCAGCATAGTTCTTGCTGCCCTTGGTGGCAGCCTGGCTTGAGTGGAAATACAGCCACTGCTCGAGGCCCGGGCTCAGGGTCTGGTTCAGGGTCATCAGGATCATGTCGAAATCGAACTGGTCGAGCCGTTGTTTGTACTGGGCGCGGTCCACGGTGCGCAAGCGCGCATCGATGCCGATGCTGGCCAGATTTTCGACATAAGGTTGCAGGATGCGTTCGAGGTTGGGGTTCACCAGCAGCAGCTCCAGCCTGAACGGTTGGCCTTTGCTGTCCACCAGGCGCTGGCCGTTGAGCTTCCAGCCGGCCTGGGCGAACAGGGCCAGGGCCTGGCGCAGGGCGGGGCGGCTGATGCCGCTGCCGTCGGTGTGGCTGACCTGGTAGGGCTCGGTGAACAGCTTGTCCGGCAACTGGTCGCGGAATGGCTTGAGCAGCAGCCATTCCTTGCCGGTGGGCAGGCCGCTGGCGGTGAAGTCGCTGTTCGGGTAATAGCTGGTCGAGCGGCGGTAGGCGCTGCTGAACAGGGCGCGGTTGGTCCACTCGAAGTCGAGCATCAGGCCTAGCGCCTGGCGCACCCGTGGGTCGCTGAACGCGGCGCGGCGGCTGTTCATGAACAGGCCTTGGGTCTGGGTGGGGATCTTGTGCGGGATCTGCGCCTTGATCACCTCGCCACGGCGTACGGCGGGGAAGTTGTAGCCGTTGGCCCAGTTCTTCGCCTGGTGCTCGATGTAGATGTCGAATTCACCGGCCTTGAACGCCTCGAAGGCCACGGTGGCGTCGCGGTAGAACTCGTATTCGACGCGCTTGAAGTTGTATTTGCCGCGGTTAACCGCCAGGTCCTTGCCCCAGTAGTTGTTCACCCGTTCGAACACCAGGCGCCGGCCCGGCTGCACCTCGGTGATACGGTACGGGCCGCTACCCAGTGGTGGTTCGAAGGTGGTGGCCTTGAAATCGCGTTTCGCCCAGTAGTGCTTGGGCAGCACCGGCATCTCGCCCAGGCGCAGGATCAGCAGCGGGTTGCCGGCGCGCTTGAACACGAAGCGGATGCGCAGCGGGCCGAGGATATCGACCCGGGCCACCTCCTGCAGGTTGGTGCGGTAGATCGGGTGGCCGTCCTTGAGCAGGGTGCGGTAGGAAAACGCCACATCCTGCGCGGTGATCGGCACGCCGTCGTGGAAGCGCGCCTCGGGGCGCAGGTTGAACACCACCCAGCTGCGGTCCTCGCTGTACTCGACCGAGCGGGCGATCAGGCCGTAGCTGGAGGTGGGTTCGTCGCCGGACGGGTCGTACATGCCGGTGCCGACCATCAGCGGCTCGTTCAGCTCGCTGATGCCGTACTGCAGGAAGTTGGGCGTGGTGACCGGGCTCGAGCCCTTGAAGGTGTAAGGGTTGAGCGTGTCGAAGGTGCCGAAGGCCATGGCCCGCAACGTGCCGCCTTTGGGGGCTTGCGGGTTGACCCAGGCAAAGTGGGTAAAGCTGGCCGGGTACTTGAGCGTGCCGAACTGCGCGTATCCGTGGCTTTCGCTCACCATCGCGACGGCGGGGAAGCTCAAGGCCAGGCTGAGTGACAGCAGGAGGGGACGTATCAAGTCGGCATCCGATCCAGAGGGCGTTGGGCTTGGTTCGGGGTACAGTAACAGCTTGTCTGGAATGGAAAAAGGGTAGGGCGCGGGGCTTTGCTTCAGCCTTCAAAGCATCGTGGGGCCAGCCCGCTCCCACGCCGATCGTGACTGGCGTGGGAGGGGGGCTGGCCCCGCTATCGAGGTATCAGCGCGCGAGGTAGACGGTCAGGGTCTGGCCTGGCTTGAGCGCATGCCCGGTACGTGGGTTCCAGCGCTTGAGGTGCTTCATCTCGACGTTGAAACGCTTGGCCACCAGGTAGTACGAGTCGCCCTTGCGCACCTTGTACTGGGTGGAGCGCTGCTTGGAGTCGGCCACGCGGTTGGCTGCCGCGCTCGGCGCGCTGCCGCCACGCAGGGCCAGGACCTGGCCTACCTTGAGGCTGTTGCCGCGGATGCGGTTCCAGCTTTGCAGCTGCTTGACCGACACCCGGTTGGCCTTGGCGATGCTGCCCAGGTTGTCGCCACGCTTGACCCGGTAGCTGCGCGCCGCGGGTGCCTTGGCCTCGGCCAGGGCGGCCTGGAACACGGCCTTGTTCGGTTGCAGGCTGACCAGTTCCTCGGGCTTGAGGTTGGACATGCGGTCGCTGAGTAGTTGTGCCTTGGCAGTCGGCACCAGCAGTTGCTGGGGGCCGTCCACGGTCATGCGCTTCTTGAAGGCAGGGTTGAGCTGGATCAGTTCGTCTTCGTCGATGTCGGCGAAGGCGGCCACGCGGGACAGGTCGAGGCGGTCGTTGATGGCGACGGCTTCGAAGTACGGCTCGTTGGCAATCGGGTTCAGGTTGACCCCGTAGGCGGCCGGGGTGTTGACCACCTGCGACAGGGCCAGCAGCTTGGGCACGTAGTCGCGGGTTTCCTGCGGCAGCGGCAGGTTCCAGTAGTCGGTCGGCAGGCCCAGGCGCTCGTTGCGCTCGATGGCGCGGCTGACCGTGCCTTCACCGGCGTTGTAGGCCGCCAGGGCCAGCAGCCAGTCGCCGTTGAACATGTCGTGCAGGCGGTTCAGGTAATCCAGCGCGGCGTTGGTCGAGGCGGTGACGTCGCGACGGCCATCGTAGAAGTTGGTCTGGCGCAGGTTGAAGTGGCGCCCGGTGGACGGGATGAACTGCCACATGCCGGCGGCATGCGCCCGGGAGTAGGCCATCGGGTTGTAGGCGCTCTCGATGGCCGGCAGCAGGGCCAGTTCCAGTGGCATGTCGCGTTCTTCGAGGCGCTCGACGATGTAGTGCAGGTAGAGGCTGCCGCGCTCGCCGGCGTTCTCGAGGAACGACGGGTTGCTAGCGAACCACAGGCGCTGCTGTTCGATGCGCGGGTTGACGTCCATGCCGTCCTGCAGGGCGAAGCCCTGGCGCATGCGCTCCCAGACGTCCTGCGGCGGTGCCTGTTCTTTTGGCTTGACCACCAGCGGCGCCGGTTTGTGCTTGATCCGCGCCTGGTAGTTGTGCGCGCGAACGCTGTCGGCTTCGTCGAGCTGACGGGTGCTCTGGCAGCCGACCAGGGTGGCGGCCAGCGCCAGTGCACTGATCTGGGCCAGTCGCGTCAGGGCGACCGAATGAGAGGTTCTGCGGCTACGGGAAGACATCGGCTGGGACGGTTATCCGGGCGAAAAAGTTGGGCGATTCTAGAAACCGCTCCCCGCCGGGTCAACCATCGGGCCTATGATGCGATATATCTTGGGGTTATCAGAACACGTCCTTCCAAGACCTCAAGGCAGCAAAAACAGTGGCTTGGCTGGGGTTGGAATGTCCCTTCCATTCGTCTGCTTTTTGTTTAACGAATGTTTCAGCGGTGCGCAAAAACGGGTTGGTCAGGCGCTCCAGGCCAATGTTGGAGGGCAAGGTGATGCGATTGTCGGCGCGCAACCGGGTAACGTCCTCGAACCGTTGGCGAACGTGTTCATTGTCGGGTTCCACGGCACGGGCGAAGCGCAGGTTGCTCAGGGTGTATTCGTGGGCGCAGTACACTTCGGTCGCGGCGGGCAGGGCGGCCAGGCGTTGCAGCGAATGGTGCATCTGCTCGGGCGTGCCTTCGAACAAGCGGCCGCAGCCGGCGGCAAACAGGGTATCGCCACTGAACAGTAGCGGTGTGGGCGATTGCGCAGTGTAATAGGCGATGTGCCCCAGGGTGTGTCCGGGCATGGCCAGGACCTCGAAGGCCAGGCCCAGCACCTCGATGCGGGCGCCGTCTTCCAGAGCGATATCGCGGCCCGGGATAGGTTCGCTGGCCGGGCCGTACACCCGGGCGCCGGTGGCCTGTTTCAAGGCTTCGACGCCGCCGACGTGGTCATGGTGGTGGTGGGTGACGAGGATTGCCTGCAATGCCCAGTCCGGGTGCTGCTCCAGCCACGCGCGCACCGGCCCGGCGTCACCGGGGTCGACCACTGCGCAGTGGCGATTGGCAGTATCCTGTAACAACCAGATGTAGTTGTCGTTGAAAGCGGGTAGGGCATCGATCTGTATCATGTGCGGATCCGTATCGCCAAGCCTGGACATTGAGGGCATCTTAGCCGCGATGGCGCGAGCGGAGAACCTTCGAGGGAGAACGCAATGACCGACCAAGCCTTCGCCCAGGCCGACCCCGACTGGGTCGAGCTGATCCGCCTGGCCCGCGACTGGTTCGATGGGCCTCTTGGGCAGTTGATGCTCAAGGAGGAGGAAAAGTTGCTCGAAGAAGAGCTGCGGCGCTTCTTCGGTGGCTACCTTGTGCACTACGGCCCCTGCGCCGAACCTCCGCCCAATGCCCCGCAGGTGCAGCGCAACGTGCGCCTGGGCGCGCCGCTGCCGGGGGTGGAGATCGTCTGCGAGGAGCAGGCCTGGCCGCTGTCGGAGCACGCCGCCGATGTGGTGGTGCTGCAGCATGGCCTGGACTTCAGCCTGTCTCCCCACGGGCTGCTGCGTGAGGCCGCCAGTTCCGTGCGCCCGGGGGGGCACCTGCTGATCATCGGGATCAACCCCTGGAGCAGTTGGGGCGTGCGCCATTTCTTCAGCCACGGGGCCTTGCGCAAGGCCCGTTGCATCTCGCCGTCGCGGGTTGGCGACTGGCTCAACCTGCTGGGCTTCGCGCTGGAGAAACGCCGCTTCGGGTGTTATCGTCCGCCGCTTGCCTCGCCGGCCTGGCAACAGCGCCTGGCTGGCTGGGAGCGCGTGGCCGGGGGCTGGCAAACTGCCGGCGGCGGTGTCTACCTGCTGGTGGCGCGCAAGATGGTGGTGGGCCTGCGGCCGCTGCGCCTGGAGCGCCGCGAGCCGATGGGCAAGCTGCTGCCGCTGCCGCTGGCCAAGGTCAACCGCAGCGCCACCCATCCCGAATCCGAAAAGCACTGAACATGAGTGGTACATGAGCGATAGCGTCGAGATCTACACCGATGGTGCCTGCAAGGGCAACCCTGGCCCGGGCGGCTGGGGTGTGCTGATTGTCTACAAGGGCGTCGAGAAGGAATTGTGGGGCGGCGAGCGCGAGACCACCAACAACCGCATGGAGCTGATGGCGGCGATCGAGGGCCTCAAGGCGCTCAAGCGCGAGTGCGAGGTGCTGCTGACCACCGACTCGCAATACGTCATGAAGGGCATCAACGAGTGGATGGTCAACTGGAAGAAGCGCGGTTGGAAGACCGCGGCCAAGGAGCCGGTGAAGAACGCCGACCTGTGGGTGCAGCTCGATGAGCAGGTCAACCGGCACAAGGTGACCTGGAAGTGGGTCCGTGGACATATCGGCCATCCGGGCAACGAGCGGGCCGACCAACTGGCCAATCGTGGGGTTGATGAGGTTCGCGCGCAACGTTGATTGTGTTGCGGGCAATCGCGGGGCAAGTCGGGTCGCCGCATCGCCGCTCCCACGAGATGAGTGCTGGCTGCGTGGGAGCGGGCTTGCCCCGCGATGACCGCAAAACGGCCCCGATTTCGTTATACTCCCACCCCCGAATTCAAGCACCGCCAGTTGGAGTCCCCGCGTGGAGCAGCAGCAAGACAAACGGTTCGTCATCCTCGACACCGAGACCACCGGCATGCCGGTGGCCGAAGGCCACCGCATCATCGAGATCGGTTGCGTCGAGGTCGTGGGCCGGCGCCTGACCGGGCGGCACTTCCATGTCTACCTGCAGCCCGACCGCGAGAGTGACGAGGGCGCGATCAACGTCCACGGCATCACCGACGCTTTCCTGGTCGGCAAACCGCGTTTCGGCGATGTGGCCGAGGAGTTCTTCGAGTTCATCCAGGGCGCCACCCTGGTCATCCACAACGCGGCGTTCGACGTCGGCTTCATCAACAACGAGTTCGCCCTGATCGGCCAGCAGGATCGTGCCGATATCTCGCAGCATTGCCCGATCCTCGACACCTTGATGATGGCGCGCTCGCGCCACCCGGGGCAGCGCAACAGCCTCGATGCCCTGTGCAAACGCTACGGCATCGACAACTCCGGCCGTGAGCTGCACGGCGCACTGCTCGACTCGGAACTGCTGGCAGACGTCTACCTGGCGATGACCGGTGGCCAGACCAGCCTGTCGCTGGCGGGCGAGGGGGCGGGCGACGAGGAAGGGCAGGGCGGTACCGGCAGCGAGATCCGTCGTATCGTTGGGCGTGCGCCGGGGCGGGTGATCCTGGCCAGCGAGGAAGAGCTCGAGGCCCATGCCGAGCGGCTGGCGGCCATCGCCAAGTCGGCGGGTGGGCCGTCGATGTGGCAGGCATTGACCGAGCCAGCCGCCAGCTGACTCGAAGGCAGGACCGGCCCATCGCTGGCAAGCCAGCTCCCACAGGGACCGCATCCAGCGCTGCACCTTGTGAGCCGGCCTGGCGATGACAGCATCACACTCGACTACCCTGAGGGAAATTACCCGCAGAGGTAGCCGCCCGATGTACAAGGACCTGCAGTTCCCGATCCTCATCGTCCACCGGGCCATCAAGGCCGACAGCGTCGCCGGCGAGCGGGTGCGCGGCATTGCCGATGAACTGGCGCGTGACGGCTTCGCCATCCTTGCCGCCGCCGACCAGGCCGAAGCGCGGCTGGTGGCTGCCACTCATCATGGCCTGGCCTGCATGCTGATCGCCGCCGAGGGCGTCGGCGACAACAGCCACCTGCTGCAGAACATGGCCGAGCTGATTCGCCTGGCGCGGCTGCGGGCGCCCAACCTGCCGATCTTCGCCCTGGGCGAGCAGGTCACTCTGGAGAATGCCCCGGCCGAGGCCATGGGCGAGCTGAACCAGTTGCGCGGCATCCTCTACCTGTTCGAAGACACCGTGCCGTTTCTCGCCCGCCAGGTGGCGCGGGCCGCGCACAACTACCTCGACGGCCTGCTGCCGCCGTTCTTCAAGGCCCTGGTGCAGCACACCGCGCAATCCAACTACTCCTGGCACACACCGGGCCACGGCGGTGGCGTGGCCTACCGCAAGAGCCCGGTGGGGCAGGCCTTCCATCAGTTCTTCGGTGAAAACACCCTGCGCTCGGACCTGTCGGTCTCGGTGCCGGAACTGGGCTCGCTGCTCGACCACACTGGCCCACTGGCCGCCGCCGAGGCGCGGGCGGCACGCAACTTCGGCGCCGACCATACCTTCTTCGTCATCAATGGCACCTCCACCGCCAACAAGATCGTCTGGCACGCCATGGTCGGGCGCGGTGACCTGGTGCTGGTGGACCGCAACTGCCACAAATCGGTGGTGCATGCGATCATCATGACTGGCGCCATTCCTATCTACCTGTGCCCGGAACGCAACGAACTGGGCATCATCGGGCCAATCCCGCTCAGTGAGTTCAGCCCGGCGTCTATCCAGGCGAAGATCCAGGCCCATCCGCTGACCCAGGGAAAGCCTGCAAAGATCAAGCTGGCCGTGGTCACCAACTCCACCTACGACGGCCTGTGCTACCACGCCGGGATGATCAAGCAGGCACTGGGCGCCAGCGTCGAGGTGCTGCACTTCGACGAGGCCTGGTTCGCCTACGCTGCCTTCCATGAATTCTTCGCCGGCCGTTACGCCATGGGCACGCCGCGTGCCGACGATGGGCCGCTGCTATTCAGCACCCATTCCACCCACAAGCTGCTGGCGGCCTTCAGCCAGGCCTCGATGATCCATGTGCAGGACGGTGCCAGCCGCCAGTTGGACCGTGACCGTTTCAACGAAGCGTTCATGATGCATATCTCCACCTCGCCGCAATACAGCATTCTCGCTTCGCTGGACGTGGCCTCGGCGATGATGGAAGGCCCGGCGGGGCGTTCGCTGCTGCAGGAGATGTTCGACGAGGCCCTGAGCTTTCGCCGGGCGCTGGCCAACCTGCGCGAGCACCTCGCCGCCGATGACTGGTGGTTCAGCATCTGGCAGCCGCCGACGGTGCAGGCCGGCGAGCTGCAGGCGGCGGACTGGCTGCTGCAACCGGGGGCGGAGTGGCATGGCTTTGGCGGGTTGGGCGACGACTATGTCTTGCTCGACCCGCTCAAGGTCACCCTGGTGATGCCGGGCGCCGCTGGCGCAGCGGAGGGCCATGGAATTCCCGCGGCAGTGGTGGGCAAGTTTCTCTGGGAGCGCGGGCTGGTGGTGGAAAAGACCGGCCTGTACAGCTTCCTGGTGCTGTTCTCGATGGGGATCACCAAGGGCAAGTGGAGCACGCTGCTCACCGAGCTGCTGGAATTCAAGCGCCACTACGACGCCAATACCGCCCTGGCCGACTGCCTGCCCAGCGTGATGGTGGAGCAGCCGTCACGCTACCAGGGGCTGGGGCTGCGCGACCTGTGCCAGCAACTGCACGGTTTCTACCGTGGCAATGCCACATCCAGGCAGCTCAAGCAGCTGTTCACCCGTTTGCCCGAGGTGGCGATGACTCCGGCCGAGGCCTATGACCGGATGGTGCGCGGGGAGGTGGAGGCGGTGCCTATCGAGCATCTGCTGGGCCGGGTCGCGGCGGTGATGCTGGTGCCCTATCCACCAGGGATCCCGTTGATCATGCCGGGCGAGCGCTTCACCGAGGCGACCCGCTCGATCCTGGTCTACCTGGACTGCGCCCGGGCCTTTGACCAAGGCTTCCCGGGCTTCGTCGCCGACGTGCACGGCCTGCAACGGGCAGGACAGTTGTACACGGTGGACTGCGTCAAGGAATGCGAATGATCTCGACGCCGGTCTGGGCCAGCTCGAAGCGGTCGTCGCCCAGGTGGTTGACGCGGTCGCCGATAGCCAGGCGATAGCTGGTGACCGGCGCGCCGAGGGTGCTGCCGTCGGCCTGCAGGGTGGATTCCTGGAACTCGTGGACGGGGTAGATACGGCCTTCGGCGTCGCGGGCGTGGAACTGGCCGACCATTACTGCTGCCATTTAGGTGGAAACCTCTAAATCGTGTAAGAAATGTCTGTAGGCATAGACCAGTGAATCGCCCGGGAAGTTTTCAGCCGAATGGAAAAAAAACCGGGAGCCGAGGAATGGTCATCTATAACTAACAGGTCCCATTCCCAGAGCAGAGGTTGCAAAACGCCATGAGCCAGGTCTATTCGGTAGCGGTCGTCGTCGGCAGCTTGCGCAAGGACTCCTACAACCGCAAGGTGGCCCGCGCGCTGTCTGAGCTGGCACCGTCCAGCCTTGCCCTGCGAATCGTCGAGATCGGCGACCTGCCGTTGTACAACGAGGATGTCGAGGCCGAGGGCGCTCCCGAGGCGTGGAAGCATTTTCGCGATGAGATCCGCCGCAGCGACGCGGTGTTGTTCGTCACCCCGGAGTACAACCGTTCGGTGCCGGGGGGGTTGAAAAATGCCATTGATGTAGGATCGCGTCCCTATGGGCAGAGCGTGTGGGCTGGCAAGCCGGCGGCGGTGGCCAGCGTGTCGCCGGGGGCGATCGGCGGGTTTGGTGCCAATCATGCCGTGCGCCAGTCGCTGGTGTTCCTCGACATGCCGTGCATGCAGATGCCCGAGGCTTACCTCGGTGGGGCGGCAACGTTGTTCGATGACAGTGGCAAGTTGAGCGACAAGACCCGGCCGTTCCTGCAGGGGTTCATCGACAAGTTTGCCTCGTGGGTGAAGCTTAACCGGGCGGTCTGAAGATACCTCATCGCCGGCAAGCCGGCTCCTGTGGGAGCCGGCTTGCCGGCGATGGCCATCACGCGGACGATCAGCAAGCCTGCGGCATCTCCCCCTTGGCCAACCGCCGGTTGATATCGGCGATCACCTCGGGCAGCTCGTTGATGGTGTCGATCAGGTAGTGCGGGCGCGACCCTGCAAACATCGCGTGAATACGCTTGCGCTCGCTCTCCAGCTTTTCCGCACTCAAGGCCTGGTAACCTTCCCAGGTCAGCCCCAGGGCATTGCCCGAGCACACCAGCGCCACGGTCCACATCCCGGCGCGGCGGCCTTCGAGAATCCCCGGTACGGTGTCGTCGACCTTCACGCAGGCGGCCACATCGTCGATGCCCAGGGCAATCACGTTGGCCAGCGCCTGGGCGGGCCACGGGCGACCGTTCGGTGTCTCGTCGGTGGCCACCACGTGGTCGGCCACATAGCCGTTCTGCGCTGCCAGCTCGACCACCTTGTCCATCACCACCTTCGGGTAGCCCGAGCATGAGCCGATCTTCAAGCCGTCCTTGCGCAGGCCGGTAAGGGTGTCCAGCGCGCCGGGGATCAGCGCCGAGTGCAAGGCGATCTTCTCGATCTGCAGCGGCATGAAGCGTTCGTAGATGGCGGTGACGTCATCATCGCTCGGCGTGCGGCCGAACACCTTGCGATAGCGCTCGGCGATCTCGGGCACGTCGCACAGGGTACGGATATGGTCCCATTTGCCCATGCCCATCGGCCCACGGGCCTCTTCGATGGACACCTGAACGTCGAACTCGGCGAAAGCCTCGACGAAGATCTGCGTGGGGGCGAAGGAGCCGAAGTCGACCACGGTGCCGGCCCAGTCGAGGATGGCGGCTTGCAGCTGGGTAGGGTTGCTGTAGTTCATGTGCGCAGTTTCCTTGAATTGGGTAGGCAGAGGTCAGATGTCCAGTACTTCCATTTCCCGCAGCACCTCGGCCACGGCGTTCACGGCGGCCTGCATGCCCTCGGCGCCGACCACGCCGATGCAACCGACACGGAAGGTCTCGACCTGGGTCAGTTTGCCGGGGTAGAGGATGAAGCCCTTGGCCTTGACCCGCTCGTAGAAGTCCTTGAACTGGTAGCGCGCATCGTTCGGCGCGTGGAAGGTGACGATGATTGGTGCCTGGATTTCGGCGGGCAGGAAACTCTGCAGGCCGATTTTTGCCATGCCGTCGAGCAGGGTCTGGCAGTTGTCGGCGTAGCGCTGGTGGCGGGCGGGCAGGCCACCCTCTTCGTTGTATTGCTGCAGCGCCTCGTGCAGGGCGGCAACCACATGTGTCGGCGGGGTGAAGCGCCACTGGCCGGTCTTGGCCATGTAGGCGTGCTGGTCGTGCAGGTCCATGGCCAGCGAATGGGCGTTGCCTTCGGCGGCGGCCAGGGCGGCTTTTTCGGCGAAGACGAAGCCCATGCCCGGCACGCCTTCCAGGCACTTGCCGGAGGCGGCGATCAGCGCTTCGAAGGGGATCTGTCGGGCATCGATCGGCAACGCGCCGAACGAGCTCATGGCGTCGATGATCAGGCGTTTGCCGTGGCGCTGGACCACCTGGGCGATCTCGGCCAGCGGGTTGAGGATGCCGGTACTGGTTTCGCAGTGGATCAGCGCCACGTGGGTCACGGCGGGGTCGGCGGCGAGCAGGCGGTCGACGTCGGCGGCGGTGGTCGGCTGGTCCTCGGCGGTCTCGAAGGTGCTGTAGGCGCGGCCCAGTACCTTGCAGATCTTTGCCAGGCGCTGGCCATAGGCGCCGTTGATCAGCACCAGCACCTTGCCGTCGCGCGGCACCAGGGTGCCGATGGCCGCTTCCACGGCGAAGGTGCCGCTGCCTTGCAGCGGTACGCAGTGGTGGCTGGCGGCGCCGTCGATGATCGCCAGCAACTGCTCGCACACGCTGGCGGTCAGCTGGTTGAAGTCGCGGTCCCAGGAGCCCCAGTCCACAAGCATGGCCTGGCGGGTGCGCAGCGATGTGGTCAAAGGACCGGGGGTCAGCAGGATGGGGGCGTTGCTCATTCCGTGGTTCCTCACTTGCGGTGGGCTGGAAACTAGTGGGGTTAGGTTGCAATTCGCTGAGTCATCAATCAAATTGTTTGTAGATATGCCAGCCATAAGTCAGGCCGATAGATATGAACCTGTTCCAGCTCCGTGCCTTCGATGCCGTCGCCCGCGAGGGCAGCTTCACCCGTGCCGCCGAGCGCCTGTTCATCAGCCAGCCGGCGGTGACCGGGCACGTGAAGGCGCTGGAGGAGCACTACCAGATCACTCTGCTGCGGCGCACCGCCCGGCGGGTCGAGCTGACCGAGGAGGGCACGCGCCTGGCGGCCATCACTCGGGCCATGTTCGGTCTGGCCGAGGAGGCCCAGGCCATGCTCGAGGCCAACCGACAGTTGCTCACCGGACGGCTGGAGATCGCCGCCGATGGTCCGCACCGGGTCATGCCGATGCTGGCGCAACTGCGCGAGCGTTACCCGGGGATCACCGTCAACCTGCGGCTGGGCAATGCCCAGGAAACCTTGGCCGCATTACTGACCGAACATGCCGATGTGGCGGTGCTGACCGAAATCGAGCCACGCAAGGGGCTGCACCTGCAAAGCCTGTGCGAATCCCGCCTGTGTGCCTTGCTGCCGGTAGGGCATGCCTGGGCCACGGCCACCGACGACTTGCCGCTGGCCGAGCTGGACAAGCAGATCATGGTGCTGCGCGAACCCAGCTCGACCACCCGGCGCACCTTTGACAAGGCCTGCGCCGAGGCCTCGGTGCAGCCGCGGGTACTGCTGGAGCTGGGCAGCCGCGAGGCGGTGACCGAGGCCGTGGCGGCAGAGCTGGGTATCGGTGTGGTGTCGTCCACCGAGGTGGCGCATGACCCGCGGGTGGTGGCGCGGCCGTTGAGTGGCGCCGGGCTGGTCAACCAGCATATGGTCGGTTGCCTGGAGCGGCGCCGCGAGCTGCGCCTGATCCAGGCGTTTCTGGGCCTGGCGGCCGGCCTCTGATGGCTGTTTTCAACGGTGCGGCCTAAGATGGCCGGCAATGTGACGACAGGACGGTCGATGAGCGAGAAAGACACCATCTCCATGCAACTGGTGCGCGAGGCGCTGTTGCAGACGTGCCCGGCGGGTCCCGATACGGCATTGCTGGCGCGTGCCGGTATCGATGCCGGCCAGCTTGACCTGCCCGAGGCGCGTGTCGGCGCCGAGGCCTATGCCCGACTCTGGCGCCTGCTGGCGCGTCGCTGCAACGATGAGTTCTTCTCCATGGATTCGCGCGGCCTGCGCAGTGGTAGCCTGGCGTTCCTGTGCCGGGCGAGCATGGCACAGCCGACCCTGGCCGCTGGTATAGAGACCGCGCTGGCGTTCCTTGGCCTGATGCTCGAGGACCTGCAGCCAAGCCTGGTGCGCCAGCAGGGCCTGGCCGAAATCGTCATCAACGAGCCGCGTGACGTGCCACGCCGTGCGTTCACCTATTTCACCTTCTGGATGATCGTGCACGGTGTGGCCTGCTGGCTCGCCGGGCGCCGCATCCCGATCCTGGCCATCGAGTTGCGTTGTGCCGAGCCGCCATTCTGCGACGACTATCGGGTGATGTTCTCGGAAAACCTGCAGTTCGACCGGCCGCGCACGCGCATGATCCTCGCCGCCGATTGCCTGGACCTGCCATTGCGCCGCCACCCGGAGGAGTTGCAGCGCTTCCTCGCCGAAGCACCGGGCAACATCCTGGTCAAGTACCGCGACCCGGCAAGCCTGGCCCGGCGCCTGCGCGGCGACCTGCGTGGGCGGGACCCGGCCAGCTGGCCGGATGCCGAGGGCTTGGCCAGCGGCCTGTGCATGTCGGTATCGACCTTGCGCCGTCGCCTTGCCGAGGAGGGGCAGACCTACCAGGGGCTCAAGGATAGTGTTCGCCGCGAACTGGCCATCGCCTGGCTGGCCGACCCGGCCGTCGGGCTGGGCGATATCGCCGAGCGCCTCGGCTTCGCTGATAGCAGTTCGTTCTACAAGGCGTTTCGCAAGTGGTTTGGTTGCAACCCTGGCCAATACCGCTCGGTGGCGTTGGGGCAGGAAGGTTCCGGGGCCGTGGTTCCCGCTGCCCAACCCTGAGCGCTGTGATCAAAGTCTGGGCCTCCCTAACTTCTGATGGATGTCCAGCATGACCTCACCGATAGCCGCTTCGAAGGAAGGGGCCCATGCCACCAAACTGGCACATGCCACTGACGACTTCATCGCCGAGCACTTGCCCGGCTGGCTCAAGGAGGCTGGGACAAGTGGGATCGATCGGCTGCGTGGCAGTGCCCGGACGCATGGCGAAACCCAGGTGCAGCTCTCCGAGGTGTTGGACAAGCTCGAACCACTGGATCTGTTTTTCAAGCGCAAGCTGCAGGCAGAGGTGATCTCGCCACTGAAACTGACTGTGGGGGTGTCGGGGTTGCACTGGCGTGAAGGCCGTGGCAGGTTCGTACCGCCACAAGACCCGCTGGATATGCCAGGGGTCGATGTTCAATACCCTCTGGAAACCGTTGAGCAGCGGCTGATGCGCAATTTTGAGGCCAATGCCCACTTTTTCGAAGGCACAGGGCTGGTTTCGAAAGAGGGGACGCTGGTCTTCGATGATACCGACCGCCTCGTCGAACGCTGCCGCCAGGCCGATATCGGCAGGCAGTACCAGCAGCATCTGAGCGGGGTCTTCACACCGGCAGTGCGCGGTCGACTAGCCCGGGACAAGCGCCATGGGCTGGCGCTGGCCCTCGATATCGCAGTGCTGAAACAGCAAGTGCGGCCCGTGGATGAAGCACTGTGGCGCTTGATGCTGGACGACAGGCCGCTGATGCACCTCGAGGGAACGACGGTCCGGGTCTGTCGGCTTACGGTGATGGGGTTTGCAGTAACCGACGGCCTTGTGCTCGAGGTATCGGGTTCATGGCTGCCTGGGGGGTTGCCAGGGCAAGTCGAACCGATACAGGCGTTGTTGCTTTACCTTCCTGCAACGTCTTTACCGATCCAGCGCTTCGACTCTTGGGCAAGCTTGGGCATCGCGTTGGGGCGAGCACTGCGCAACGAGCATTACCGCCAACGTTTCATCCATCGGCTGGCTGTCACCGATCGTGCCATCTTTCTATCGACGCTGAGCCAGCGCCTGGCCGATGCCCACACCGACCTGGAACCGGCCGGCAGCACGATGACCACCGATGTGTTCGAGCAGATGGCGCTTGACCTGGAGTCGCGTATCAAGGGCGATGCCCGGCAACTGCTGGTGCCCACTGCCGATGCCGATCACGCCGCCAGCAGCGCCCGCTTCAAGGCTTTGCAAGGCGTGGGCCTTTCTGTACTCAATTTGGCGGGGATGTTCGTGCCCGTGGTCGGTGCCTTGCTGACGACCCAGATGGTGGCGCAGATCGTTGGCGAGGTGTTCGACGGTGTGGGCGACTGGGCCCGGGGGCATGATCATGAAGCCCTCGTGCACCTGCTTGGGGTTGCTGAAACGGTCGCGGTCGCGGCGGCCCTGGGGGTTGCGCTGCACTCGGTGCCGCGTGCGTTCGAGCGCAGCGCGCTGGTCGATACGATGGTGCCAGTGCACAGCGACGGGCAGGCAATGCTGGGTACGGCTCAATTGGGCGATTATCGGGACCCGCAGGGGCCGCCTGCGAGCGCAACACGTCAGGCCAATGGCTTGCTGTGGAGTGATGGCCGGTTCTGGTGGACGGACCGACATGTCAACTTTGAAGTGCGTAGATCGGATGGGCAATGGTACTTGCGCCACCCGACGCGGGAATCAGGCGCGCATCCCCGCTTGCTGTACAACGGTGAGCGGGGCTGGCGTCTTGCCAGCCAGCGACCGCTGGAATGGCAAGGCGCCCAGTATCTGCTGGGATACCTGTGGCCAGAGGCGGTGTCCATGGCGCCGGCCAGGGTCGCGCAGGTGCTCAAGGTCGCGGGAGTGGATGAGCCCCAATTAAGACGTTTGCTGGTTGAAAATCGGGCGTTACCGGTGCAATTGCGTGACACTCTCGAGCGGTTCTCTGTCGGTGCCCGTATCGAGGCCTTTATTGTACGGGCAGGTGCTGGTAGCGCCATCGACGAAGATGAGGCATTGCTTCAAGCGTGCCGTGAGCTGCTCGCTATCGGGTCTTTGGATGCGCATGCGCAACTGGACGCCATCGTCGAGCACGCCGCGCAGTTAAGGGAGGCGTTGCTGGACCGCCTTTCGCTAGCGTACCTGACTGAAGATTCGCTGCAATCCTTGATCCAGCGGGATTTTCCCGGCCTGCCGGACGCCTATGCCTTGCACTTGCTGGCACAGGCCAATGACGAACAGCGCGTGGTGATGACCCAGTCGGCGCGCATTCCGCTGGCGCTTGCTGAGCAGGCTCGGCTGTTGTTGCAGACTGCCCGGCTCACGCGTATTCGCGAAGCCCTGTATCTGCCGGGCAGCTATCGTGACGAGAGCGTCGAGTTGGTATTTGCATTACTGCGCCGTCATGCTGGTTGGCCGGTTTCGTCGAATCTGTTGCTGCGCCGTTCGGCACATGGCGGGCCAGTTCTGTCTCGACTTTACCCTGGCGACGAGGCCATCGTGCTGGTGCGCAAGACGGGCGGTTTTGAACTCTACACGGAGGATGGGCGGGCTCTGGGCCGCCAGCCGCAGGCGCCAGCGGACCTGTGCGAAACGCTCGTGGCATGCCTGCCGAGACAATGGGGTTTTGCCCAGCGCTGGCAAGGTCCAGAGGCAGCGCAGAGGATACGTGAAGACTTGCAGGCTTGGTTGCCGAGCGACCGTGAAGCGTTGGTCAGGCTCATGGGGATCCGTGAGATCAAGCCGTTCTTCAACCCGATGGTGCGGGTGGACGACGGGCTTCTCGGCTATCCGTTGAGCGGTCGGGGCGTGGCCCGAGGGCATTCCGAGCGATGGTTGCGTGATGAAATTCGTGCCTTGTACCCAAGCTTCGATGATGCGTCGGTCCAGACATACCTGGAGCAGATTCTCGACCTGCCTGGCTCACCGTTTACCCGTTTGCTCGAACAACGCCGGGCCTATCATGCCCTGGTCGATGCGATGGACAGTTGGGTTGCCCAGGAAACGGACGCTCACCTCGCACAGGTTCGACGCCTGATCGCCAGCCAGTTGCGACGTTGCTGGCGCAGGGAAGGCGAGCGATTGCTGGACATCAATGGTGACCCTGCCGGGATGCGATTGTCGTTGGTTGGCCTGCATGTAGGGGCGCTGCCGTTGTTGCCTGTCGGTGTGGAGTTCGTCCATGTGACTGACCTGATTCTCGTTGGTTTGCAGCTAAGCGAGATGCCGGTGGGGTTCCTGCGGGCGTTTTCCAGCGTCCGCTGGTTGAACCTGGGTAACAATCGTCTTGGCCAGATTCCGTCGGAGCTCACCCACATGCCTCGACTCAGGACCGTGCGTCTGCCCCGCAACCGTATTCGGCTGGATAGTGGCGGTGAGCAAGTGCTTGGGGGACTTGCCCGTCTGCACACGCTTGACCTGAGCGGCAACCGGCTACGCCAGGTGAATCTTGCCTTTGCGTCTTTTGTGCATCTGCGCGAAGTCGGTCTGCGCGATACCGGCTTGCTTGAGTGGCCGGCCGGGCTGCAGCACTGTCCATTGCTGCAGCATGCGGACCTGCGCGACAACCAAATCACCAGCTTGCCGGAATTTGTCTTCGCCTCGCCTTGGGCCTATCGGCAATGCCTGGCACTGGCAGGCAATCCGCTGGCCGCGAGGGACTTCCGGCGACTGGCTGAGCCGCGTGAGCCCGTGGCTGTCTTCGCGGCGTCACTGCAAGGTGCGCAGCCTTGGCATCAGGGATTGGAAGCTGGTGCATTGACGCGGCAGAGGGTGCAATGGGCTAGCCTGCAGGCCGAAACCGGTAGCAATGATCTGTTCGCCTTGCTCGATGAGCTCACCGGCACCCGCGAATACCAGCGGGTACCGCAGGACCTGCGCAGGCGTGTCGGGGTATTGCTGGATGCGCTTTGGCAAGACAGCGGTTTGCGTGAGGATGTCTTCACACTGGCCAGTGATCCGCGTTCGTGTGTCGACAGTGTGATTTCGTGCTTCAGCGCACTTGAAGTGCGGGTACTGGTGTTTCGCACATTGCGGGGTTTGGCTCCAGGCGAGGGAGAGGGCGTGCGTTTAGGTTTGGCGGGTCGGTTGTATCGTCTGGACCGTGTCGAACACCAGGCGCGCCTGCACATGCAGAGACTCGCGCATGGCTTGGCGGAGGGTGAGGGGGGCGTCGACGAGGTCGAGGTTAGTCTCGCCTACCGTATTGGTCTGGCACAGGTGCTGAATCTGCCTGGACAGCCGCAGACCATGCAGTTCTTCAACCGTGCCCAGATAAGCCAGGCCGACCTCGACAATGCCAGGGTCGCGATACTCGTGGAGGAAAGAGGTGCTGGACTGGCGCTATTTACAAGCCAGCGCGATTTTTGGCTCGACTACCTCAGGCAAGCGCATGAGGGGCTGTTCGAACAGGCAGAGCAGCCGTTTTGGGCTCAGGAGGAGCAACTCTACGACAGGCGCCAGGCGTTGAGCGATAGGGCTTATCTGGAGCACAGCACCCAGCTTTCTGGTGAACGCCAGCAGACGGTTGCGGCGTTGGCTCTGCGTTTGACGCAACAGGCGTTGGCGGCTCACCCGGGCCACTTTGGCTGAACCAACCCTTTGACTGCCTGGTACTTTTCCCCCTGCCGTGGCCAGGGATGCGACGTCATCGTGATGCCTCATTACTTCGGAGACTTCACGGATGAGCCAGAACCACCCGCCTGCCGAGGCCATGCAGGCAAAGATCGGCAATGCGACCGATGACTTTATCGCAAGCCGTCTGCCGACTTGGCTGGCCAGGGCATCACGCGGGCAGATCAGGACGTTACGGGCAAGTTTCGCCAGGCACAGGAGCAGCCAGGAAAAGTTGCGCAAAGCGACGCTGGACCTGATTCCCCCCCAGGCGTTTGCAAAGAAGAGATTCGAAACCCTGTTGCCCGACGGCCTCAGTGTGGACCAGTTGCTGTGGCGTGAAGTGGTACTGCGCAACATCACACGGTTTGCGAACTTGCAGACACCGCAGATGGAGGTGGGCGAGCGTGTGCAACCGGCCTTGCTGAGGTTGATGCAGAACTTTCACGAGGGCGCGAACTATTGGGCCGGTACTGGCCTGGTCAACGCCAAGAACAATGTGCTGGTTTACCAGCAAACGGACAAGCTGGTGCGCGACGTGCGTGAACTGGATGTCGGCAATCAGTATCAGGCGTTGCTGGCAAGCGTGCTCGTAGCCGCGCGTGCAGAGCTCGTCCAGGACAAGCGCGACGGCCTTGCGCTGGCCACCGAGATCGCGGCCTTGAAGGGCCAGGTGACGGCCTATGAGCAGATCGTGCTGCGAGCACTGGCCAAGGGCGAAGAGGCCTATGGCAGCAATCTACGCGCTCAGGTTGGTGTGCTGAAGATACTCGACCAGGTCATCTTCGACGCGTTGGTCGTCTACTTGCACACGGTCGACGGCAAGGAAGCGGGGGTCATCCTGTACTTGCCCAGCGACCCGCAGCGGGCGTTGCGAAGCTTCGCGTCGCGCCAGGCACTGAGCGACGCCCTGGCAGGGCAATTACGTCAGACGGCTTACCGCCAGTACTTCGGCAGCCTGGTCAGCCTTGGTGCGCGCGCGGCATTTCTCTCGAGACTGGAACTGCGCCTGCGGGATGAACGAACGGACCTGCAGCTCGATAGCCATACGCCAGATGGCGACACCTTCGAGGTGGTGGTCCAGCAGCAGATCGAGCGCGTCAAGGCCGATGCGTTGTTGTTGCTGGTACCGACCGCGCAAGCCGACCAGCAGGCGTCCAGAGCCCGGCTCGACACTTGGAAGGCCGTCGGGCTTGGGTTGTTCAATCTGGCGGGGCTGTTCATTCCGGAGGTCGGTGCCATCCTGCTCGGGCAGTTCGTGGTGCAAACCTTGGCGGAGGTCTACGAGGGGGCGATGGACTGGCACCATGGTCATCAGCACGAAGCGTTGAATCATATGCTCGGGGTTGCCGAGAATGTGGCGGTCGGTGCGGCGATCGGCGTGGGCGTTGGCCTGGTGCGCAGTGTGTTTGTCGATGAGCTGGTGCCGGTCAGCACGGAGAATGGACTCCGACTGTGGCATGACGATTTGCAGGCCTATGCCGTGCTGCGGGATGAGGAAGCGTTGCAGGGTGATGGCCTGTATGGCGACGGTGAGCAGCGGCTGATGCGCGATGGCGATCGCTACTACCAGATACACAGAGCCAGGCCAGATGGCCCGTGGCGTCTGCGCCATCCCGCGCGCGAGGGCGCCTATGGCCCGGTTGTCGAGCACAATGGCGAGCGTGGCTGGAGGCTGCGGCAGGCACATCCTTTGCTGTGCCAGGACAACAGCATCATGCTCAACAGCCTTTGGCAGCCGGTGAAGCCATTCGACGCGGCGCAGGCGGAGCAGATACTGCGGTGCTCCGGCCTCGACCAGGAGGCGTTGCGCGGCCTGCTGGTGGAAGGGCGGCGGGTACCTTTCAATCTGCGCGACACCTTGCAGCGTTTCGAGGCACATGCGCGCATCGAGGCATTCTTCGAGCATCTGGGCGGCGATGCATTGTCGCCCGAGGAAGGGGCATTGCTGCAATGGTGCGAGGCACGATTGGGCAAGCTGGGGCAGGGCATGGCATTGCGTTCGGCATTGATGCTCGAGGCACCGGTCCTACGTGGCGAGATGTTGACGTACCTGACCCAGGCGCGAGCCTCCGACGATCCGCTACTGGCTTTGCTCAGACGAGATTTCCCAGGGTTGCCCGAGCTGTACGCGCAAGCAGCCGTGAGCGATGCCAGCGATGCGCAGCGCTCGCTGGCAACCAGCGAGCAGCGGCTGCCGTTGGGGCTGGCTGTCCGGGCACGGACCTTATTGCGTCTGAGCCGGCTCAATCGCGCAGTCGAAGGGCTCTACCTGCCGGAGGCTTATCATGACACCTGCGGTGAGCTGCTGTTGGAGTCCTTGCGTACCCTGCCTACATGGCCGCACAGCGTTAACGTGCAATTGCGTGAAGGCTCCGCCACGGGGCGGATCATCGCGCAGATATTTCCCGATGCGAGCGCATCGAGGGATTTCAGTCTGGTGTTCAAGCGGGGGCGGTTCTCACTCTACGGTTCTCTGGGCGAAATGCTGCCTCTGGTCAACGCTCAGGCCGCTGATATTTTCGATGCGCTCTCGGCGGTGCTGACAGCGGATCACTTGCAGGCAATGGGGATTGCCGACGGCCAAACCCGCGAGCCATTGCGCAAGTATCTGCTCGGGCGCTTGCCCTCTTCGCATGAAGACCTCGCCCAACTGCTGGGATTACCGCCCAGCGCGGGCTGGATCAACCCTGGCCACCGTCTGCCGGATGGTCGTGTGGGATATCCACTCAGTGGGCGGCCTGGTGGTGGAAGTCCTCCCCGGCAGCGAATGCTTACCCGGTTGCGCGGTATATACCCGGGGCTTGATGACCAGCAACTCGAGCAGGAACTGGAGCGGCTGCTGCGGCTTGACGGTCCGGTCTTCCAACACCTGGCGAACCTTGAGGACGACGCAGAGCAGTTGGAGATGTACCTGAACCGGTGGGTCAGCGCCGAGCTCAACCCCGCCCGGCAAAGCGTGCGCGAGCGCTTCTCGATGAGCCTGCGGCGCGCCTGGCGCTTGCAAGGCGAGCCCATTGCGGCCGTGGGTGCGGTGCCTGCTGGGCAGCGCTTGAACCTCATCAACCTGCAGGTAAGCACGGTCCCGCCGCTACCGCCGCAGGTGGACTTTTCCCGCGTGACCGCGATGACCTTGGCTGACGGAAGCCTGACGCATGTTAACACGGAGTTCCTGCGCTGCTTTACCGCCTTGCGAGAGTTGAACATCAGCAGTAACCAGCTCCTGCAAGTGCCGCAGGGGCTCGCCTCCCTGGTCGGGTTACGCCGCTTGCGCCTGGCGCACAACAACATTCGTCTGGACCGCACCACCCTTGATGCACTCAATGGGTTGCCCCAATTGACGCATCTGGACCTGAGCTACAACCCGTTGGGAGCCTACCACTTCCGCTACGATCAGTTGTCGCACCTGGTTGACCTGAACCTGCGTCGCACTCGCCTGGTCGAGTGGCCATCGCAGATGGAGCTTTGCCAAAGGCTCGAGCGTGTGGATCTGCGAGACAACGATCTGGTTACGGTACCTGCACCGATACTGGCAATGCCCAACGTCCGGCGCCGAGCCTTTCTGGTGACGGGCAATAACCTGAGAATGCGCGATCTTCAGGGGTTGTACGCCTTGGACCTGATTCAGGAACACCACCATCTACCACAACCGTTGAGGGTGATCGATCCGATACTGACGCGCCAGGCCTGGATCGCCTCTGAAATTGAGGCAGACAGCAGCGCCAAGGCAATGCAATGGGACACGCTCCAGGGTTTACCGGGTAGCGATGGTCTGTTCATGCTACTCGGCCATCTGCGCCATACGGCCGATTACACCAATGCCCGAGAGGTGCTGAACCGGCGCGTCTGGCGGTTGCTTGGCGCACTGGCGCAGAGCGGCGGGCTGCGGAAGACGGTGTATGCCTTGGCGGCGCTGCCGCTGAGTTGCGAGAACAGCATTGCCGATCGGTTCAGCGAGCTGCTGATTCAGCAAGTCGTGAATAGAGCGGAGCATAATTCCTTGCATGAGCGTGGCGATGAACTGCTGGCATTGGGGCGTGGCCTGTTCCGCCTGGAGCAGGTCGAGCTGTTTGCCCGCCAGGACATCCTGGCGCGAATCACCGAGGGTGAGGATGTCGATCAGATCGCAACCGGGCTATGCTACCGTGTGCAATTGCGCGAGAGGCTGGGTTTGCCTGAACAACCCCACTCGATGTTGTTCGCCGAGGCCGCGGCGGTCGATGCCGCCCAGCTTGAAGCGGCGTTCAGGGCGGTACAGGTTGCCGAGGCGGCCGGTGGCCTTGCCGAGAGCCTCAGTCAGCGCCAGTTCTGGCAGCATTATCTGCGCGAGCGTCATCAACAGGTGTTCGACGCCCTCGAGCAGGTGTATGCCGACCGTCGTGCGCTGTTACTTGGCCGCCAGGTGCAGTTGCCGCCGGCGCAGTACAGCCAGTTAGTGGAAAGCCTGGAAATCGACAGGGCCTCGGACGAGCATGCGCAGATGCTGCAACTGACCCGTGAGTTTGTCATGGGGCGCGAGCGTGGGCGGGGCTGAGCCAGGCCAAACCGGTCATCCAGATTGACAGCTTTGGCCATTGCCGCGTGAAGTACGTGGCGCGAACATCGTCGGACCGATGGTTCAACTCCAAAAACAAGAAACCAGGAGTCCGACAATGCGCGATTATGCCGAGGCTGCTCGCTCGTTCGACCATGCCCGGGCCGCCGATGCGGCGCTGCATGGCAACTTCGAGGCCCTCAACGCCTGTGTCGAATGCTGCGACCGGCACACCGGCGGCGACCAGCCCGCCCTGATCTGGGAAGACCGTGACGGTAACAGTGGGCGTTACAGTTTCGACCAGTTGCAGGGTATGGCGAGCCGCCTGGCCAATGTGCTCAAAGACCAAGGGGTCCAGGCCGGCGACCGGGTCGCCGGGCTGATGCCGCGCACGCCCGAGTTGCTGGTAACCATCCTCGCCACCTGGCGCCTAGGTGCGGTCTACCAGCCGCTGTTCACTGCATTTGGCCCCAAGGCCATCGAGCACCGCCTCGAGCAGTCCCATGCCAAGGTAGTGATCACCGATTGCAACAACCGGCCCAAGCTCGATGACGTGGCGGATTGCCCGTTCATCATCACGGTCGGGGCAGGCAATGGCGAGCTGGATTTCCACCAGGCGCTGGAGGCTGCGAGCAGCGTCTGCGAGCCCGTGATGCGCCGCGGCGACGATCCGTTCCTGCTGATGTTCACCTCCGGCACCACGGGCCCGGCGAAGCCGCTGGAAGTGCCACTGCGGGCCATCGTCGCCTTTCAGGGCTACATGCGCGATGCCATTGGCTTGCGTCCCGAGGACAACTTCTGGAACCTGGCCGACCCGGGCTGGGCCTACGGCTTGTACTACGCGGTCACCGGACCGCTGTCACTGGGCCATGCCACCACTTTCTACGATGGACCGTTCAGCGTGGAGAGTTGCGCACGGGTCATCGACAAGCTCGGCATCACCAACCTGGCCGGTTCACCCACGGCCTACCGCTTGCTGATCGCTGCAGGCAGCACCTTCTCGGCGCCGATCAAGGGCCGCCTGCGGGTGGTCAGCAGCGCTGGCGAGCCACTGAACCCCGAAGTGATCCGCTGGTTCGCCGGCGAACTGGGGGTGACCATCCACGACCACTACGGCCAGACCGAGCTGGGCATGGTGTTGTGCAACCATCATGAACTCGAGCACCCGGTGCACATGGGGTCGGCCGGCTTCGCCATCCCTGGCCACCGCATCGTGGTGCTCGATGAGCAGGGCAACGAACTGCCCGCCGGCCAGCCCGGCATCCTCGCGGTGGACCGCGAGCAGTCGCCGCTGTACTGGTTTGCCGGCTACCACGGGCTGCCGACCAAGGCGTTCGTCGGCAAGTACTACCTCAGTGGCGACACGGTCGAACTGAACCCGGACGGCAGCATCAGCTTCGTCGGCCGCAGCGACGATGTGATCACCACTTCCGGCTACCGGGTCGGGCCGTTCGACGTGGAGAGCGCGCTGATCGAACACCCGGCGGTGGTCGAGGCGGCGGTGATCGGCAAGCCCGACCCGGAGCGCACCGAGCTGATCAAGGCCTTCGTGGTGCTCGGCCAGGGCTATCAAGGGAGTGCCGAGCTGGAGGAAACCCTGCGCCAACACGTGCGCCAGCGCTTGTACGCCCACGCCTACCCGCGTGAAATCGAATTCGTCGGCGAGCTGCCCAAGACCCCAAGCGGCAAGCTGCAACGCTTCATCCTGCGCAATCAGGAAATCGCCCGACAACAAGCCGCGCAGCCGATCGCTGCGGGCGTCTGAAGGAAAATCACCATGCAAATCCAGAACAGACACTTCATCGTCAGCGGCGCGGCCTCGGGCCTGGGCGCCGCCACCGCGCAGATGCTCATCGAGGCCGGCGCCGAGGTCATGCTGGTCGACCTGAATGCTGCGGCAGTTGAGGCCAAGGCCGCCGAGCTGGGCACAAATGCCCGATTCGCGGTGGCCGACATCAGTGACGAACAGGCGGCCAAGGCGGCCGTCGCTGCCGCCGTCAGCGCCTTCGGCAGCCTGCATGGTCTGGTCAACTGCGCCGGCATCGTCGGTGCCGAGAAGGTCCTGGGCAAGAACGGCCCGCACGCCCTGGGTAGCTTCGCCAAGGTTATCAACGTCAATCTGATCGGCAGCTTCAATCTGCTGCGCCTGGCTGCCGCGGCCATGGCAGAGGGGCAGTCGGACGAGGGCGGTGAGCGTGGCGTGATCATCAACACGGCCTCCATCGCCGCCTACGATGGGCAGATCGGCCAGGCGGCCTATGCCGCCTCCAAGGGCGCCATCGCCAGCCTGACCTTACCGGCCGCCCGTGAGCTGGCGCGTTTTGGCATCCGTGTGATGACCATCGCCCCAGGCATTTTCGAAACCCCGATGATGGCCGGCATGACCGAGGAAGTGCGAGCTTCGCTGGCTGCCGGGGTGCCGTTCCCGCCGCGCCTGGGCCGCCCGCAGGAATACGCGGCACTGGCCCGCCATATCATCGAGAACAGCATGCTCAACGGCGAGGTGATCCGCCTCGACGGCGCGCTGCGCATGGCTGCCAAGTAAGGAGCAAAGAACATGACCCTCGCCAATGATCCGATCGTTATCGTCAGCGCCGTGCGCACGCCCATGGGTGGCCTGCAGGGCGACCTCAAGAGTCTGACCGCCGCGCAGCTGGGCAGCGCGGCGATCCGTGCCGCCGTCGAGCGCGCCGGCATCGATGCCGCCAGCGTCCAGGAAGTATTGTTCGGCTGCGTGCTGCCGGCTGGCCAGGGCCAGGCTCCGGCACGCCAGGCGGCACTCGGCGCCGGGCTCGACAAGCACACCACCTGCACCACGCTGAACAAGATGTGCGGCTCGGGCATGCAGGCGGCGATCCTGGCCCATGACCAGTTGCTCGCCGGCAGCGCCGACGTCATCGTCGCCGGTGGCATGGAGAGCATGACCAACGCCCCGTACCTGCTGGACAAGGCCCGCGGCGGCTACCGCATGGGGCACGGCAAGATCATCGACCACATGTTCATGGATGGCTTGGAAGATGCCTACGACAAGGGTCGGCTGATGGGCACTTTCGCCGAGGACTGTGCGCAGAACGGTGCATTCAGCCGCGAGGCCCAGGACAACTTCGCCATCGCTTCGCTGACCCGGGCGCAGGACGCCATCAAGAATGGTCGCTTCGCTGCCGAGATCGTCCCGGTGGAAGTCACCGAGGGTAGGGAAAAGCGCGTCATCAAGGATGATGAACAGCCGCCGAAAGCGCGCCTGGACAAGATCCCGCAGCTCAAGCCGGCGTTCCGTGAAGGCGGTACCGTCACTGCGGCCAACTCCAGTTCCATCTCCGACGGTGCTGCGGCGCTGGTGCTGATGCGTCGCTCCGAAGCCGAGAAGCGTGGCCTGAAACCTCTGGCGGTGATCCATGGTCATGCGGCTTTCGCCGACACCCCGGCGCTGTTTCCGACAGCCCCCATAGGTGCCATCGACAAGCTGCTGGAACGCACCGGTTGGAGCCTTTCCGAGGTCGACCTGTTCGAGATCAACGAGGCCTTCGCCGTGGTCACCCTGGCGGCGATGAAACACCTCGACCTGCCCCACGACAAGGTCAACATCCATGGCGGCGCCTGCGCCCTGGGCCACCCGATCGGCGCCTCGGGCGCGCGTATCCTGGTGACCCTGCTGTCGGCCCTGCGCCAGAACAACCTGCGTCGTGGCGTGGCGGCCATCTGCATAGGCGGTGGCGAAGCGACGGCCATGGCCGTCGAATGCCTGTACTGAGGTGAATCATGCTGGTAACTGACGAGCAACAACAGATCGCTGACGCAGTGCGGGCGTTTGCCCAGGAGCGGCTGAAGCCGTTCGCCGAGCAGTGGGACAAGGAACACCGCTTCCCCAAGGAGGCCATTGAGGAAATGGCCGAGCTTGGCCTGTTCGGCATGCTGGTGCCGGAGCAGTACGGTGGCAGCGAAACAGGATATGTGGCCTACGCCATGGCTCTGGAAGAGATCGCCGCCGGCGACGGCGCCTGCTCGACCATCATGAGTGTGCACAACTCGGTGGGTTGCGTGCCGATCCTCAAGTTCGGCAGCGAGGCGCAGAAGCAGCAGTTCCTCGCGCCGCTGGCCAGCGGTTCGATGCTCGGCGCGTTCGCCCTGACCGAGCCCCAGGCCGGCTCCGATGCCAGCAGCCTGAAGACCCGCGCTCGCCTGGACGGCGACCATTACGTACTCAATGGCAGCAAGCAGTTCATCACCTCCGGACAGAATGCCGGGGTGGTGATTGTCTTCGCCGTCACCGACCCGGATGCCGGCAAGCGCGGTATCACGGCCTTCATCGTGCCCACCGATGCACCGGGTTACCAGGTGGCGCGGGTCGAGGACAAGCTCGGCCAGCATGCTTCCGACACCTGCCAGATCATCTTCGACAACGTGCGCGTGCCGGTGGCCAACCGCCTCGGTGAGGAAGGGCAGGGCTACAAGATCGCCCTGGCCAACCTCGAAGGCGGACGGATCGGCATCGCCTCGCAGTCGGTGGGCATGGCCCGCGCCGCCTTCGAAGTGGCCCGCGACTACGCCAACGAACGCCAGACCTTCGGCAAGCCGCTGATCGAACATCAGGCCGTGGCTTTCCGCCTGGCCGACATGGCGACGAAAATCGCCGTGGCGCGCCAGATGGTGCTGCACGCCGCCGCGTTGCGCGACGCCGGGCGCCCGGCGCTGGTGGAAGCCTCGATGGCCAAGCTTTTCGCCTCGGAAATGGCCGAAAAGGTCTGTTCGGATGCCTTGCAGACGCTTGGCGGTTATGGCTATCTGAGCGACTTCCCGCTGGAGCGCATCTACCGCGACGTGCGGGTCTGCCAGATCTACGAAGGCACCAGCGACATTCAGCGCATGGTCATTGCGCGCAATCTTTGAAGGAGCAGACTGCATGGCATTCGAAACCATCCTGTTGGACATCCACGGCAAGGTCGGCCTGATCACCCTCAACCGTCCGCAGGCGCTCAACGCGCTGAACGCGCAGATCGTCGGCGAGATCAACCAGGCCCTGGACCAGCTCGAGCGTGACCCGAACATCGGCTGCGTGGTGCTCACCGGTTCCGCCAAGGCCTTCGCCGCAGGCGCCGACATCAAGGAAATGGCCGAGCTGCAATACCCGCAGATCTACGTCGACGACCTGTTCAGCGATGCCGACCGGATTGCCAACCGGCGCAAGCCCATCATTGCCGCGGTATCGGGCTTCGCCCTGGGGGGCGGCTGCGAGCTGGCGATGATGTGCGATTTCATCCTCGCCGCCGACAATGCCAAGTTCGGCCAGCCGGAAATCAACTTGGGCGTGTTGCCGGGCATGGGCGGTACCCAGCGCCTGACCCGCGCGGTGGGCAAGGCCAAGGCCATGGAACTGTGCCTGACCGGGCGCCTGATGGGCGCCGAGGAAGCAGAGCGCGCTGGCCTGGTGGCGCGCATCGTGCCGCAGGCTGAGTTGGTGGAGGAGGCGCTGAAAGTGGCAGCGACTATTGCGGCCAAGTCGATCCCGGTGAGCATGATGGTCAAGGAGAGCGTCAATCGCGCCTTCGAAGTGACCTTGAGCGAAGGCGTGCGCTTCGAACGCCGGGTATTCCATGCCGCGTTTGCCACCGAAGACCAGAAAGAGGGCATGGCAGCCTTCATCGCCAAGCGCGAAGCACAGTTCAAGGACCGTTGACGTGACGGGCGCGGCATTCGCCGCGCCCGTCGGATCATAGGTTGAAGAAGTACCGTGCAGCGGCTGAAGCGGTGATCGGGGCGCGGTACACTTCCACCACTGTGCCGCTTACGTCGACGTAGCGATGCCCCGGCATATGGCGTTGCGCGGCGAGTTTGAGGTGCCCTGCGGTGAAGTCGGCTTTTGCAGCGTTCATCGCCCGATAATGAAAGTGCGCATACCACAACACCTGCCCGTCATGGCTGATACCATATTCGTCGAGGAAGTCCGCTGGCCTGCCCTTGACGCTGGCCAGGCGGGTACGGCTGCCGACCCTGCTGATCTGCACATGCTTACCCTCGACCAGGAACATTACTTCACCCATGCGCGGTTTCTGCGCCATGGCGGCCGCCACGCGCAGCTGCGTTGCCTGCCCTTGCAGCTCGTCGGCCAGCCTGCGCAGGGCACGCGCCACCTGCTCGGCATCCTTGCCGCCCAGCGCCTCATCGGTCTCGTTGTCCTCGGTCAGGCGGGCTTCGATGGCATCGGCACGGGCTTGCAAGCGTTCCTGCTGGTGGCGCACGCTCTCCTCTAGTTCAACCGGCAGGTAGCGGCTCGAAACCGCTTGCAGCCTTGCCACCTCATCGCGGGCAGATTTCATCAGCCTGTCGCTGCCGTTGAGCAGGCGCTTGAGGCTTTGCCCGGCGCGCTGGGTGGCTGCCTGGGCAGGTTGGAGCTCGACCCATTCGCCCTGTTTGAGGTGGTAGGTGCGGGTGATGGTCTTGTTGTCCGGGCCTGGAATGTCAACGGTGTTTGCGTCATCCGCTCGGGGCTCGGCCAGCAGCAGGCCGTGTTCTGTGGTGTCGATCAGCCCCGGTACTTTCTTGCGCAGTTGTTGCAGCGTGCTGATCGACGGGTAGTCAGGCAGTTCGGCGAGCTCCTGCTTGATGCGTGAGAGGATCCAGTCAACCTGTTCTTGTAGTTGGCGCATCGTCCGTTGCGCGGCATCTGCGCTGATCTGCTCGGCAAAGTGCCCCAGTTGACGGGCCGCGGCCTGGAACTGTTCGAGGATGCTGCGCAACAATCGGACTGCGACTTCCTCGTCGGCGTCAACCAACCTGAACAGTTTGGCGCGCTGGGCGATGCCCAGCTCGACGTTGCTCCAGAAACGGTCTCGCCAGAACGGCGCGTCGCCGCTGAGCCCGTGTACCAGCGTCATGCGGTTGACCAGCGCTTCGAGCCGCAGGAAGCGCAAGATCAGGTCGCGCTCTGCCGTGGCGGGCATGGTCGCAGCGAGCTTGCTCCATTGCAGTATCTCGGGTTGCTGCGGGCTCGCCAGCTTGTTCAGGGTGTCCTGGTTCTGGCGCAGGCGGGTGTTGTTGTCGATCATCTGCTCGATCAGCGGTGCCAGCGTGTCCAAGCGACTGGCAGCGATTCTCGCGTCGCTGGCAGAGAGGTCCATGCCCTGCTGTTGTTGCCTGGCAAGCTGCAGCAGTTGCTCGCGCACCGGCTGGTAGCGCATGTGCAGGATCTTGCGCTGCAAGCGCTGACAGAAACTGTCCTGATAGACCGCGAAGGCGTGGACCTTCTTGAAATCCTTGAGCGGTTCCAAGCTATTGCGGGTTTTCAGCCGCTCGATGTGCGTGGTCCAAAAGTCGGAAAGCGCCTGCAACTTCTCTTGGCAGGTCTGCAAGGTGGTGTCGTCCTGGGTCGCGGCGGCGATTTTCTCGACGGTGGTCTGCTGCTTGATCTTCTCGGATATGGTGTCCTTGTCCGCCTTTATCTGCTCATTGACTGTGCGCAGGGCACTTTCCTTGTCCAGTTGCATCCTGCGTATCCGCCCTGCCAATGGCATGCCCCCCTTGAGTGCCAGGCGCAGGTCCAGTTGCCAGCGACCCACCTCGTCGCGGCGTAACCACGGGCCATGCTCATGGTCTGGGCCGACGATACGCATCTGGTTGCGGGGCATGCCGAGCTCGACTTCGTACACTTTGCCGCCCAGTTGCGTGTAGAGCTTGCTGTCGTGCAGGTACAGGCCGCGCAGCGCGCCGCTGGGGACCGGAGTGCCGAGCGAGCTGGCGGCGACGGCGGCTTGTAACGCATTCAGCGAATCGCGCTGGGCGTTGGTCAGCGTTTGCGTGGGGCGCGCCCAAGCGAAATCGAGGTGGCTGTCGGCAGGCTGCCTGACCTTCGGTGGCTCGGGCACGAAGGATTCGGGTTCAGTGAGGTGGGCGGCGATAGCAGAGAACGGCGCCGTTTCACCTTGCTCCTGGCGCAGCCTGAACAACGAATGAGTGAACAGCAGCATGGAGATGTTGATCAACAGGTTGACGATGGAGAGGCGATACCTGCTCGGCTCGCGTTCGGCATCCGCGTCCACGTACTCGGCCAGCGCCACCTCCATCTGCGCCAGCCACGCCACTTTGCCCAGCGTGCCACCGGCGAGTGGCAGCAGGGTGTTGAACAGCAGCAATCCCAATTCCTTCCAGCGCGCCCAGCGGGTTTGCGCGGTGGTTGCTGCATGTTCTTCGAAGTGCTGCAGTGATTCGTTCACGCAAGCCAGGTAGAGCGCCGCACCAGGGTCGGCGACGGGGGCTTCCCTCGCCAGCTCCACCGGCGCCGGTGTGCCCCATGGCAGCGCATTGGTGTCCTCGAGTACCACGAACAGATGAGGCTCCAGAAAGCCGCCATGGGCATAGAATCGTCGGTTCTCGGGCGCCAGGCGTTGCAGCAGGTCATCCTGCAGCTTGCCGGGGCTGCTGATGGCGACGAACAGCGCCAGCCGATCGCTGAACTGCAGAAGTGTGTCCTCATGCAGCGGACGGTACAGCAGGCAGGTCTCGGCGCCGGCGGACAGCGGTTCGATCAGCCAGGTGTTGCAGGGGTGATCCACCGATGCTCCAGGCGACTTGATGAAACCCAGCGGGCGCATGATCCAGCGTCGGGCTTCGTCATCTTCGGCCGTCCAGAACACTTGGGCGATACGGCTGGCAGCTTGCTGGTCCGGCAGTTTGCCACGTAGATAAAGCTCCTGTGCCAACGCGGGCAGCTGGCTGCGCAATTGAGTGGTGAGCAGGCGCTGACGAGCCACGCGCCCGTTCGGATCGTCCAGCAGCTTGCGGCGCAGCATGGCAGGGTAGCTTGCACCGATGTCCAGCTCGCTGACCACGCTGCGCAGGTAGCTCTCGGTCATCCATTCGGGCAAGGGGCTCGGGTCAGTCGAACGCAGTTCGACCCGGCCCGGTCGGAGCAGGCCGAGGTTGCCGATTGCCAGCTGGGCCAGTGTGTACTCGACCGGCGTCACCTCGCCAGTGGTAAAGACCCCGCCTTGGGCAGGCGCGGCGACGCCGGTGGTCTGGTAGTTGCAAACCCTGACATGCATGGGATCGACACTGTCATCGGGGTGATCAGCCGCGAAGCGTGCAGCCAGTTGCCGGTTGGCAAAGCCTTGTGCGTTGTCGACGCCATCCAGCCAGAACTGGCCTTGGTTGTCCTGACACCCTTGGGCGACATCGAGGAGCAGCGTGCTGAAGTGTATCAGCGAGCGGCTCTGGGCATTGCGCAGCCAGTTTGGCAGATGCTGCAACAAACTCTGGCGTTTAGTGGCCTCGACTTCGCTGCACAGGGAGATCATGGAGGTCAGCCGGTCCAGGTCCAGGTTCATGTTGAGGGCATCGAGCCTGGTTCGATACTGCCCCGCACGGTGGGTGATGACCCGCAACTGCTGATCGAGCAGGCCCAGTGCCTGGGTTTCGAAGTGCCCTTGGCTCGATAGGCTGATGCTGACCTGGCGTGGGGCGTGGTGGGGCGCGGCGGGCCAGTAGCGGCCAATCGCCCCGAGCATGTCCTGACGGGACTTGAAACTGTACAGCTTGCCGGCCAACGTGAAGAGCAAGGTCAGATCGCGTGTGGGATCACCATCGGCGTGTTCGATGAGCAAGGCGCTGGCAAGGTCGATATCGAGCGTCCCATCGGCAGAGAAATCCACGCCAAGATGGGAAACCTTCAGACCTGCCGTGTTACTCCACCTGTCCAGTCCTTGCGCGAATGGCTGGTCATGCACCAAGGTGGCGACTGCCAGGGCGAAACCGGGAAGGCTCCCCGCGCTACGGTGAGCGTCGACAGCGGTTTGCAACTGAGCACGCAGGAACGCTGCATACCATTGCCAGGGTGTCTGCCCGCTGTTATCGAAGGCGCTCCAGTAGGCAGTCAGCGATTGTTCATAGGCCTCGAGCAGAAACGGCCCGGCCTCGTCGATCAGCAACTCGACCGGATGCAGGTCGATGTCCACCTGCCAGGCCGGATCCCCATCCACGTGGGTGGTGACGAAGTTTTCGCCATCGCTCAGGTTCATGGTCTTTTTTGCGCAGTAGCGCTCTACGAGCACGTGCGACAAGGGGCGCACCCAGGTGTCACCCGTGCGTGGATGGCGGCTTGCCAAATACAGCGCGAGCGGGTCATAGGGGTTGTCTGGCAAGTGCCGCTGCCATTGCTGGCGCAGGATCTGATCAGCGGCGTCGAGTAGTACCGGGCGATCACTGAAGCGTAGGGCGACCTTGCAATCCAGGTTGCTGGAGCGGGCTATACGGTGGTGCAGGTTGTCGGTCATGGTCCTGGCCTGGTGTTTGAAAGAGGCACATCAGGCGATTTTTCGTGCTTGCCGGGGCTTTAGCCGACTACTACCCAGTCCGCGGATAGCTGCGCAGAACCAGCGGTGGTGACTGCGTCCCGAGGTGTGGGACGTTGGGCGGGGCTGACAGCACCGTGTTTGTTGCGGCATATTGCACTGAGACGCCCGACAGACGCGCAAACCCGGCAAACCACGACGCCAATTAGCGGATTCCTGGCCATTTCGGTCAAATCCCCCGTCATTTCTGTTGCCCACTGCCGCGCGGCACCTTAGACTTCCGCCCCCTGTAAAAGAGTGCCGGTTGGCGCTTGAAGAATTCCGCCACCGACGTGCCACCGTCTGTGGCACCCGAATCGCCCATATGCACATTTTTTCATAGAGAAATCGATGACCAAGGAACAGTTGCTGGCCATGTCGGCCGATGACTACATGAACGCCGAGCAGCTCGCGTATTTCACCGCGCTGCTGCAGGCGATGAAAGTCGAAACTCACGAGCGCATCGAACTCAGCCGCACCGCCATCGAAAGCCTGGATACCCCGTCGGATCCCGCTGACGTGGCGTCGGTCGAGGAAGAACGCACCTGGTTGGTCAATGCCATCGACCGCGACCAGCGTCTGCTGCCGCAACTGGAGATGGCGCTGGACCGCATCACCGACGAAAGCTTCGGCTGGTGCGACGACAGCGGCGAGCCGATCGGCCTGAAGCGCCTGCTGATCAGCCCGACCACCAAGTACTGCATCGAAGCCCAGGAGCGTCACGAACAGCTCGACCGCCACCAGCGGCAGGTCTGATTCAACGCCTTGTGCAAGGCCCCGCGGAGCGATCCCTGGGGCCTTCGTGTTTTCTTGCCTTGCATCAAGCGTGGCCGCCGCCATCCAGGCGCCACGTGTCGGCGAGCACGGACGTGGCGTCGCGGTGGCCGATGAGCTAGGTACCGGGTCGAGCAAACCGGTGTGCAGCTTGCACAGATTACGGGGCTGGCAGCACGTGTCGAAGGCCAGATCCGCGCAATTGGATTGAGCGGATTTGTTGCCGGAATTGCAATACAGCTGTACCTGGCGGCGCTTTTTCCCAGGCAGGGCAGGCCGTATCATGCGTGCATCGTTAGGTTGCTAATTAAATTCCGGAGGGAATGATGAATAGCCAAGTCGATGTCGCCGTCATGATCGGGACTGGCGTGCCGCGCTCAATGCAGGCCCTGGGCAACCGTGTGTGTTGGGTGGTACTGGTCGATGGCGAGCGTCGCGGCACAGCATTCGCCAGCCGCGCCGAAGCCTTGGAATGCCGGGATGCCTGGCTGGACCTGCTGGACAGCTGCAACGCGGCCTGAGGCGTTCAGCGCTCGAATTGTCGGGCCAGTGCGCAAGCCTGCTCGTGGCACTGGCGAAAACCCCTGACCCGGCCCGTATCGCGTTCGGCGATGTGGTAGAAGGCGACACCGGCGGGAATGACGATATAGCGAGGCATATCATGGCCGGAAATGTTACGTGCCTCTCGACGGGTTTCAGTGTTTTCGTGCATATTCGCTCTCCTGTAATGCGCGACTGAAGGCCAGCATTCCTTTCTGGCGAAAGAACTGGTGCTGCTTGTCGCATCCTTTCCGGCATTTGCGCTGTCGGACATTACGTTTCCCTTTGCGGAATCGAGCCGAAGCTTACTTCGCATCGCCGGGCGGTGGCTGGGTGAACTGCTTCCTGGTTGCCCTTGCGCCGTTGCGCGTGGACGCTTTGTCGCTTGTTTCCACGGTCCTGCGGACCTTGACTAAAAAGTGCCTGTCACCTGACGCAACTTGTGTCCGTGGCGTGGCCGTTGCAATCGATGTGAGGAGCCCTTCATTGGCAGTCAGTACACTGGATACCCATGCGTTGTTCGCCCTGGGCGACTTGCGCGCACAGCTGGTCAAGCTGTTCCACGGGCGTTTCATCTATGTCACCGAGCAGAACCCGGAAGGCCTGTACATGGCCGAAATCGACACCGAAGACGCCATGGTGGTCGACGACAAGCAGCGCCTCGAATTGAAGGTGGGTGACCACTTCCGTGCCGCGGTGTTGCCCAGCCGTGAGGGTGGCAAGCTGGAGTTGCGCTTTCGCGAGATCAAGCTGAACGTCTATGGCCAGGGCGACTACGCCTTCGTCTCGGTACCGGAAGGCGACGGTATCGTGTTTCGCGACGGGCATGGCGTGATGCTGGTGTTCGCTGCCCAGCAACAGGTGCAGGAAGGCCTGGGCAAACTGCTCAAGGCGGTGACCGGCAAGGTCGCCAAATGGCGCAAGGGCGAGTTGACCACCTTCAAGGCCAGCGAATGATCGACGAGCCCACCGCGGGCTCGCGGGCCGACTTTCACCGCCTGCACCAGGCACGTGCGGTGGAGGAGGCCGAGCGCCTGCTTGCGCGCCGAGAGGCGCTGCACGGCGGCTGGCTGGCCTGGGTCGCCGGCGAGCTCTATCGGATGAGCCCGCCGCCTTTTGCCGCCATGGTACGCCGCGAGTTGCAGCGCTTGAGCCAAGCATGAGCCTCAGTTGCCGCGATCGCGCCCGCTGCTGACTTCCTCAGGTACGTTTTCACCCGAGGTGCGTTTGCGAAACAGCGCGGCCCTGGCCAACAGCAGCGTGGTCACCGGCACGGTGATCGACAGCAGGATCGGGATCAGCCACGCATGCAGCACCGGGCTCTGCTTGAGCACCGAGAAGTACAGGATCGAGGCCGCCGCCACGCACCACGCACCGATGGTCGAAGCCAGCGCGGGCGGGTGCATGCGCTGGAAGAAGTCTTTCAGACGAACCAGCCCGATGGCACCGATCAGCGCGAACAGGCTGCCCAGCAGCAGCAGCGTGGATACCAGCAGTTCCAGCCAGAACGGCAGTTCGATAGCTTCGTTCATTCGATCACCTCGCCACGCAGCAGGAATTTGGCCAGGGCGAACGAGCCGACGAAGCCGAACAGGGCGATCAGCAGCGCGCCCTCGAAGTAGGTGTCACTGGCGTAGCGAATACCCAGCACCAGCATCATCAGCATGCCCAGGATGTACAGGTAGTCCAGTGCCAGCACCCGGTCCTGGGCGGACGGCCCGCGGAACACCCGAATCAGCGCCAGGCCCATGGCGATGGCGAAGATGAACAGGCTGGTGAGGACGGCATAGGCGAGCAGGCCGCTCATTCGAAGATCTCCCTCAGCGGGCGTTCATAGGTGTGCTTGAAGTGTTCGATGAAGGCCGTTTCGTCTTCAAGGTCGAACACGTGCAGCAGCAGTACGCTGCGATCCAGCGCCAGTTCCGACCAGACGGTGCCGGGCACCACCGTAGTGATCATCGACAATGCTGCCAGGCCATGGGCATCGCGCAGATCCAGCGGGATGTGCACGAACGCCGAGCGCGGTGGGGTACTGCCCGCGCGCAGGACGCCACGGGCCACCAGCAGGTTGGAATGGATCACGTCGAGGCCTACCCGGCCAATCAGCTTGGCGATTGCCCAGGGGCGGCGCACGTGGGCGTGTTGCGGGCGCAGCGGGGCCATCAGGATCGGCGCGAGGACGCCCAGCACGGCACCCAGCAGCAGGTTACCTGGGCTGACAGAGAGGTTGAGCAGCAGCCACAGTACGAACAGTGCGACGGACAGCAGCGGCGCAGGGAACAGTCGGCTCATGGCTGCGCCTCCGCGCTGAGGGTGGTCGGGCCGGGCAGTGGCCGGGTGGCCATCACCGCCTTGACGTAGGCCTCCGGCGTGCTCAGGCTCGCGGCGGTGTCCTGGGTGTAGCGCAGCAGCGGCTCAGCTTTGAGACTGAGGAAGATGCACAGGCCCAGGAGAATGACGATAGGCACGCATTCATAGCGACGCAGCACCGGCGAGGGGCGTTCCTCGGGCTTCCAGAAGCGCTGGATGCCCACCCGGCCGAAGGCGATCAGCGAGGCCATGCCGGACAGCACCAACAGGGTGACCAGGGTCCAGCCCGCGACGCCCAGCGGTTGCTCCGGGCTGACACCCATGCCTTGCGGGTTGAACAACGCGCTGATCAGGTTCAGCTTGCCGATGAAGCCCGACAGGGGAGGCATGCCGATGATGAGCAGGGCGCAGGCGATGAAGGCAAGGCCGAGGAAGGCCATGGTCCAGGGAATGATCTGGCCGATCACCACCTGCTGCTCATCGTCGAGGTTGATGCCTTTGGGTGGGTGCAGCGACTCCAGCGGCGAAGGCATTGCGCCTTCTTCATCTTCCAGCGGCGCCTCGTTGGCCGAGCGCGAACGCTCCACCAGCTCGGCCAGCAGGAACAGCGCGCACAGGGCCAAGGTGGAACTGGCCAGGTAGAACAGCGCGGCGCCGGTGAGGATCGGCTGGCCGAAACCGACGGCGGCCAGCAGCGTGCCGGCGGATACCAGGATGCTGAGGGCCGCCAGGCGCTCCAGACGCTGCGCCGCGAGGATCGACATGGCCGCCACGGCAAGGGTCGCCAGGCCGCCATACACCAGCCAGTCCCCGCCGAAGAACGCCGAGGCGCCGGCCTGGCCGGAGAACAGCAGCGTCCACAGGCGCAGGATGGCGTACAACCCGACCTTGGTCATGATCGCGAACAGCGCGGCTACCGGCGCACTGGCCGACGAATACGCCGGTACCAGCCAGAAGTTCAACGGCCAGACCCCGGCCTTGGCCAGGAAGGCGACCGCCAGGATCGCCGCGCCGGCATGCAGCAGGCCGCGATCGGCTTCCGGCACCAGCGGCACTTTTAATGCCAGGTCGGCCATGTTCAGGGTGCCGGTCACGCCGTAGAGCATGGCCGCGCCCACCAGGAACAGCGACGAGGCGAACAGGTTGATGGCGATGTAGTGCAGCCCGGCCTTGACCCGTGCCCGCCCCGAGCCATGCAGCAGCAGGCCGTAGGAGGCCGCCAGCAGCACCTCGAAGAACACGAACAGGTTGAACAGGTCGGCCGTGAGGAAGGCGCCGTACAGGCCCATCAGCTGGATCTGGAACAGCGCGTGGAAGCTGGCGCCGGCACCATCCCAGCGGGCCCGGGCGAACAGCAGGGCGCTCAGGCCGATGATGCCGGTCAGCGTCAGCAGGAGCGCCGACAGGTGGTCGAGCACCAGGGCGATGCCGAACGGCGCCGGCCAGTTACCTGGCAGGTAGACGCCGATGGACTCGGCCTGGCCTTGGGTGCGCACCCACATCAGCAGGGTCACGGCGATGCCCAGGCCGAGGGCGGTGGACAACAGGTTCAGGCGCGCCTTCAGCCAGCGGTGCTTCTCACCAATCAGCAGCATCAGCGCCGCGGTGAGCAGCGGCAGCAGGATCGGCGCAATGATCAGTTGGTTCATCCCGCTCATTCGTCACGCTCCCGGCCATCGACGTGGTCGGTGCCGGTCAGGCCGCGCGAAGCCAGCAGCACCACCAGGAACAACGCGGTCATGGCGAAGCTGATGACAATGGCCGTCAGCACCAGCGCCTGGGGTAGCGGGTCGGTGTAGTGCAGCAAATCGTGGGGCACGCCGTCCTTGATGATAGGCTCCTTGCCGATGAACAGGCTGCCCATGCTGAAGATGAACAGGTTGACGCCGTAGGACAGCAGGCACAGGCCCATGATCACCTGGTAGGTACGCGGGCGCAGGATCAGCCAGACCCCCGAGGCGGCGAGGACACCGATGGCGACTGCTATGACTTCTTCCATCAGGCGGCTCCTGCTTGGCTGGACTTGGCGGGGCGGTAGGCACGCACCGACTGGTGGGCCAGCGCGGTGAGGATCAGCAGGGTCGAGCCGACCACCACGGTGTACACGCCGATGTCGAAGAACAGCGCGCTGGCCACATGCACGTCACCCAGCAGCGGCAGGTGCAGGTGGGCGGTGTGGGTGGTGAGGAACGGGTAGCCGAGCAGCATCGCGCCGGCGCCGGTAAGGGTGGCGCAGAGCAGGCCGGTGCCCATCCAGCGCAGCGGGCGCAGGCTCATCTGCGCCTCGACCCACTGGGTACCGGCGACCATGTACTGCAGGATGAATGCCACCGACATCACCAGGCCCGCGACGAAACCGCCGCCGGGCTGATTGTGGCCACGCATGAACAGGTACATTGACACCAGCAGGGCGATCGGCAGCAGCAGGCGCACCAGGGCGGCCGGCACCATCATGAAGCCCAACGCGGTGTCGGTGGCGTGGCGCGGGTTGACCAGGTCGGTGACCACGTCCGGTGCCAGCTGCCGCTGCTGAGCCGGCAACTGCATGCTCTCCTTGGGCGGGCGGAAACGGCGCAGCAGGGCGAACACGGTCAGCGCCACTGCCACCAGCACGGTGACTTCACCGAGGGTATCGAAGCCACGGAAGTCCACTAGCATCACATTGACCACGTTGGTGCCCCCGCCCTCCGGCAGCGCGCGGCTGAGGAAGAACGAGGAAATGTCGTTGGGCGTGGGGCGGGTGAGCATGGCGTAGGACAGCAGGGCCATGCCGCCGCCGACCAGCACCGCCAGCAGCAGGTCGCGCAAGCGACGCAGACGGGCGCGGTCCTGGCTGCCGGGCAGCGGCGAGACGCCTTCGATACGCCGTGGCAGCCAGCGCAGGCCGAGAAGGATCAGCACGGTGGTCACCACTTCGACTGCCAGCTGGGTCAGGGCCAGGTCGGGCGCGGAGAACCAGACGAAGGTGATGCAGGTCATCAAGCCGCAGACGCCGACCATGATCAGCGCCGCGAGACGGTGGTACTTGGCCTGGTAGGCGGCGCCGATGGCGCAGGCAATGGCGATCAGCCACAGCGCGACGAACACCCCGGAGCCGGGGATCTTCGGCCGCTCGCCCCAGCTCAGGCCGCTGTACAGCAGTGGCGTCAAGCCGGCGATGAAGGCCGCCAGCACCAGCATGAACAACTGCGTCTGCAGGCGGCGGGTGGTCAACAGGCGCTCGAGATGCCGTGCCAGCAGCATCAAGCGGACCAGGCCATGCTCGAACAGGCGCTTGCCATTGAAGCGCTCGATCAGTGGCGGGTGGGGGAAGCGACCGCGTTGCAGCTGCTTGCGCAGCAGCAGGTAGAGAACGATACCGCCGCTCATGGCGATCAGGCTCATGATCAATGGCGCATTCCAGCCGTGCCAGATGGCCAGGCTGTACTCCGGCAGGGTGCCGCCTACCACCGGCAGGGCGGCGGCGGCCAACAGCGGGCCGACCGATTGTGCCGGGAAGATGCCGACCACCAGGCAGGTGAGCACCAGCAGTTCGACCGGCGCGCGCATCCAGCGGGGTGGCTCGTGGGGCGTATGCGGCAGGTCTTCGGCCGTGGGCCCGAAGAACACGTCGACGGTGAAGCGCAGCGCATAGGCCACGCTGAAGGTCCCGGCGAGGGTGGCAATCACCGGCAAGGCGGCTTCGACCCAGGCGGTGGAGGTAATGAACACGGTTTCGGCGAAGAACATCTCCTTGGACAGGAAGCCGTTCATCAGCGGCACCCCGGCCATCGACGCGCTGGCGACCATGGCCAGGGTGGCGGTGAACGGCACCAGGCGGAACAGGCCGCTGAGGCGGCGGATGTCGCGGGTGCCGCTCTCGTGGTCGATGATCCCCGCAGCCATGAACAGCGAGGCCTTGAAGGTGGCGTGGTTGAGAATGTGGAACACCGCGGCGACCGCTGCCAGGGGGCTGTTCAGGCCCAGTAGCAGGGTGATCAGGCCCAGGTGGCTGATGGTCGAGTAGGCCAGCAGGCCCTTGAGGTCGTTCTGGAACATCGCGGCGAAGGCGCCGAGCAACAGGGTGGCGGCACCGGCGCCGCCGACGATCCAGAACCACTCCTCGCTGCCCGACAACACGGGCCACAGCCGGGCGAGCAGAAACACCCCGGCCTTGACCATGGTCGCCGAGTGCAGATAAGCCGATACGGGAGTGGGCGCCGCCATGGCATGGGGCAGCCAGAACTGGAAGGGGAATTGCGCGCTCTTGGTCAGGGCGCCGATCAGGATCAGGGGCAGCAGCACCGGGTACAGCGCATGCTGGCGGATGATGTCGCCGGCAGCCAGGACCTTGTCCAGGTCATAGCTGCCGACCACATGGCCGAGCAGCAGGGCCCCGACCAGCAGGCACAAGCCGCCGGCCCCTGTCACCATCAACGCCATGTAGGCGCCGCGGCGGGCGTCGGCGCGGTGGTGCCAGTAGCCGATCAGCAGGAACGAGAACAAGCTGGTCAGTTCCCAGAAGAACACCAGCTGGAGCAGGTTGCCGGAAATCACCAGGCCGAGCATGGCGCCCATGAATGCCAGGAAGAAGGCGAAGAATCGCGGCACCGGGTCCTGCGGCGACATGTAGTAGCGCGCATACAGCGCCACCAGGCTGCCGATACCCAGCACCAGCAGGCTGAACAGCCAGGCGAATCCGTCCATGCGCAGGACCAGGTTCAGGCCCAGGCTGGGCAGCCACAGGAATTCCTCGCGAATCACCCCGCCATCGGCCACCTGAGGGTACAGCAACGCCACCTGGACGGTGCCGACCAGGGCCACGAGCCCGGCGAGAATGGACTCGGCGTTGCGTGCGTTGTGCGGCAGGACAGCCGCCAGGCAACTGCCCACGAAGGGCAGAAGCAATAGCACAATCAATGACATAGCGTTCTGTTCTGAGAAGTTTGCCAAGGATCATACGTGCCGGGGGGGGGATCACCAACACGCAAGCAGTTGCAGGATCGTACAAAGGTGCTGTGAAAAGCTGTTTTTTTATAACAGTTTTTTACAAAGCATAGCGGGTGACAGCGTTGCCGTGGGGCTGCGTTGCAGCCCCGAGGAAGTGCAGGAGGGTTACAATCCCGTCTCGCGCTGACGCGTGTGATCGTCCGGCAACGCCTCTGCCTCATCCTGGCGACGAACCTTCAGTTCGCTCACCACCACCGCCAGCACGATCAGCACCCCGCCGATCAACGCCACGCCAGGCAAACGCTCGCCGGCAATCCGCCCGACAATACCTGCCCACACCGGCTCGCCGGCATAGATCAGCGTGGCGCGGGTCGGCGAGACCGACTTCTGCGCCCAGTTCATCGCCACCTGGATCACCGCGCTCATGGCGCCCAGGCCCACCGCGCTGGCCAGCAGCAGCCAGGAGAAGTCGGGGAGCTGCTCCTGGGTCGGCACGATCATCAGGAACGACAGCGCCGAGGCGGTGGCCAACTGCACCACGGTGACCCGACGCACATCCACCTTGCCCGCGTAGCGGCTGATCAGGATGATCTCGCCGGCGATTGCCACGGCGCTGACCAGCGTCACCAGCTCGCCTTCGCTGAAGTGCAGCGCGCCGCCCTCGGGGCCGGCCAGCAGCATCAGCCCGGCGAAGGCCAGGCCGATGCCCAGGCTCGGCATCAGGCCTGGGCGGCGGCCCAGCACCAGCCATTGCAGCAAGGGCACGAAGGGCACATAGAGCGCGGTGATGAATGCCGACTGGCTGCTGCTGATGGTCTGCAGGCCCATGGTCTGCAAGCCGTAGCCGAGCATGATCGACACGCCGATCAGGACCCCTGCCTTGAGTTCGGTGGCGGTCAGTCCTGCCAGCGAGCGGGCCGACACCAGGCCGACGAACAGCGCGGCGGCAGCGAAGCGCAGGCCGACGAAGAACATCGGGCCACTGACGGTCATGACGTTGTGCACGATAAGGAAGGTGCCGCCCCAGAGCATGGTGATGAACACCAGCACCAGTTCGGCCTTGCTCAGGCGGAAGGTGACGGCGGGCTTGCTGGGGGAGGCCTGGCTCATGGTCTTGCGCACTCGGAAGGGGCGGCGCACAATTCGCCGCAAAGTGGGCAGTATACTGCGCACCCCCTACCAGTGAGCAATATAGTGCACAAAGATTCCGAGCACCGGGCTTCGGTGCTGCAGCATGTCAGCCAGAATGTTCGCCGCCTGCGCGGTGACGCCAGCCTGAGCCAGGCCGCCCTGGCCGAACGCTCCGGGGTCAGCCGGCGCATGCTGGTGGCCATCGAGGCCGGCGAGAAGAATGTCAGCCTCACCACCCTGGACCTGATCGCCGAAGCGCTCGGGGTGGCGTTCAGCACCCTGATCCAGGCCCCCGACCGCCGCGATCCCAGCCGTATCGACGAGCTGGCCTGGGCCGGCGTGCACCCTGCCAGCCGCGCCGTGCTGCTGGGCAGCAGCCCGGCCCGGCGCGAGGTCGAGCTGTGGGAATGGACCCTCGCCCCTGGCGAGTGCTACGCCAGCGAGGCAGATGCCGCTGGGTGGAGCGAGCAGATCTATGTGACCGAAGGCCGCCTGACGCTGGTCATCGAAGGCGGCGAGCAGCAGTTGGGCAAGGGCGAGTTCTTCGTCTTCCCCAGCGATTGCCGCTACGCCTATCGCAACGATGGCGAGGAGGCGGTGCGTTTCGTGCGTAATGTGGTGATCTGAGGGGTAGAACGGGTGCTGAAGACATCGGCATAGGCGAACGCCAACGCGGTCATCGGTCTTCAGCGCCTGATCCTCAATCCTGGCTCGGTGGGTGGGGGCCGGGGCCTTCATCGGCCAGGCGATCATGGTGGTTGCGCAGCGGGCACTCTTTCAGCGACATGCAGCCACAGCCGATGCAGCCATCGAGCTGGTCGCGCAACATCACCAGCTCGTCGATACGCCGGCTCAGGTCGTCGCGCCAGCGTGCCGAGAGGCGCTGCCAGTCGTCGGCGGTGGGCGTGTGGTCGCAGGGCAGGGTATCCAGGGCGTTGGCGATGTCGGCCAGGGGGATGCCCAGGCGCTGGGCCATCTTGATTACCGCCACTCGGCGCAGCACGGCCCGTGGGTAGCGCCGCTGATTGCCGGCGTTGCGGGTGCTGTGGATCAGGCCCTTGGTCTCGTAGAAGTGCAGGGCGGTCACGGCCACGCCGCTACGGGCGGCCAGCTGGCCGACGCTGAGCAGGCGTTCCTGGGAGGAAGGTGGTTTCATCGTCAACAAAATCCTTGACCTTGAGTTAGCTGGAGGTTTTACCCTCCACGACCATCTGCTGCAAGAGCCCGAAACGAGGAGAAGCAACATGACGGCCAACACCCATTCCCTGTGGTTCACCCAGATGATCGAGTACGACGTGCCACCGCTGCGCCAGGATGCGCTGGCCGAGGCGCTGGTGGTGCGCAGCGAGCACCTGGCGCAACGCTGCGACGGCTTGCTGAGCGTCAGCATCCAGGTTAGTGACGACGGCCGGCGGGTGCTTCAGCTCCTGCGCTGGCAATCGCGCCAGGCGTGGGCGGCAGCCGCGGGAAGCTTCATCGAGGAGCCGTTCCTCGACCTGCTGGGCGAGCATCAGGCGCGGGGGGTGAATTTCGCCGCCTACCAGACCCTGCGCAGCCTTGTGCGCGGCGCCGATGGTGGCCTGCACTGCCAGTTGGGCAGCGCTCAGGCGTACCAAGGCGCATAGTGCGGGTAGCGGTCCAGGCGGGCACCAATGACCATCTCGCTGATCCAGGACGTGAGTATCGCGCTGTAGGCCTTCTGGCTTTCTTCGCTGGACAGGGCATGGTCGGCGCCGTCTACCAGGCGGTGGGTCATGGAATGGGCACTGACGAACGCCGAGCGGTAACTCATCAACGTGCTGTGAGGTACGTAGTCGTCCTGCTCGGACTCCACGAGCAGTACATCGCCGCCAAATTCGGCGCAGGCTGCCAGGGCACGGTTGTCGGCCGGGCCAAGGCTGAGCTGGCGGTAGGCGTTGAGGCGCTGGCGGTCGAGGGCCTGCTTGGGCGCGTTCCATTCGTCGTCCCAGTAGAGGGCGGGCACCCTGAGCGCCAGCCATTTGACCGGCCGGCGCGGGGTAAGCAAGGTGGCCAGGTAGCCACCGTAGCTACTGCCGATCACGGCAATGGCGGCGGGGTTCACCGAAGGGTGGTTGGCGAGCCGGTCGTAGGCGGCCAGCAGGTCGGCGAGGTTCTGCTCGCGGGTGACGCTCAGGCGCTGGCTTTCGGTCTTTTCATGGCCGCGCAGGTCGAAGGTCATGCAGACGCAACCTAGCCCGGTGATCTGCCGGGCACGGGCCAGGTCGCGCTGCTGGCTGCCGCCCCAGCCATGGACGAAGAGAATCCCTGGCATGCGGCTGCCGGGGCTGACCAGGGTGCCGGCAATGCTTTCCCCTTCGACTTGCAGTTCCACGGTTTCACTCTCGATGGTCATGGTCGCGTATCCGTGCATATTTGCTGAGTTGTCCAAGTTCACTGTCATGCCCCTGATAGAACAGCGTGGCATCGGCGGGTAGTCGCGCCTGGCCGAACACCTCGTGGGTCGATGCGCATAGCCGCTTCAGGGCCGGGTCGCCGGCGAACGTCGACAGCGCCAGGACCTCGGCCGGGCTGGCGCCCCCGATGCGCCACGACTGTTCGAGCACGCCGCTGCGCAGGTGGCCTTGGCGGTCGTTGCCCCGGGCGATGTCGTAGTTGCGGCGCGAAGCGATGAAGCCAGGGAAGTAGCGTTCGGCGGCCTGTTCGTAGGCCATGGCCTGATTGATGGCCAGGCGCAGATGATCGTCCAGCGGCAGTTGCAGCAGTTGCAGGTAGTCGCCCCGCACCACCACCAGGTCGGAGCCGCCGTAGACCTCGGTCCCTGCGTGGTCGCGGGTTAAGTGCTGGGTGCCGTGGTAACTGAGGGTGAGCCCGGCCACGCGCACCTGGCCGACGCTGAAGGTCTCGACCGCGTCCAGGTCCTCTTCCAGCACCAGGCCCCACAGCCCCAGGGCCTCGTCGTCCATTGCCTGCAGTAGCGGTTCCAGGGCCTGGGAATCGTTGATCACCTGCTGGCCTCTGCCTGCACAAGCCAGTACCGGCTTGACACGCACCGGGCCGTCGCGCAGCAGCAGCTCGGCGGCGCGGCGCGCGTCTGCCTTGGAGAACACCGTGTAGCCGCGCAGCAGGGCGTCGCTGGCCAGTTGGGCGAAGGCATCCGTCCAGCCGGGTGGAAAGCTGGCATCGGCTGGCAGGGGATGGGAAATCGCCTTGGTGGCCATGTGTGGATGGCTGACCGCACCGCCGAATAGGTCCTCTTCGCCATGGATGCCGAGTGCCATCTGGCGCGTCGGGTCGACCAGGGTGTCGCTCGGCACGTAGTAACAGCGGGCATCGGTGCTGGGCACGGGCGCTGACTCGACCCGATCGATGCCCAGCAGGTGTGCCAGGTACTGGGCGATTTTCAGGTGCGTCGCCTGCTCATGGTCCGGCGTGTGCGCCCGGGTGTCGAGGAGCACGACCGCGGTTTTCGGTGCGCGGGAGTGGGGCATGGCCAACCTCGCGTTCGCAGGGTGTGTAAGGGGTGTGAAGGCGCGTAGGCTGTTTAGTTCAGGAGGAAGGATCGACGGTCGGCAGGGTACTTGGGGCAATGCATGCCTTGTTACGGTCGTGGTGATTGCGGGCGCCTGCCAGCTGTTTCATTATCAACGGCTTGGACCCGTCGACACCTATCCGCAGGAGTGCGCATGAACAGTCAGTCCCCGCTTCACGAACCCGTACCGGCGCGCCTTGCCCGCGTGCGCGAGGCCATGGCCCGGGAGGGCGTGGCTGCCTTGCTGGTGCCTTCGGCCGACCCGCATTTGTCCGAGTACTTGCCTGGCTATTGGCAGGGACGGCAATGGTTGTCCGGCTTCGAGGGGTCGGTGGGCACGTTGGTGGTCACGGCGGATTTCGCTGGGCTCTGGGCTGACAGTCGCTATTGGGAACAAGCGAACAAGGAACTGGCCGGCAGTGGCATCGAGCTGATGAAGCTGCGGCCCGGCCAGCCAGGCGCGTTGGAGTGGTTGGGTGCGGAGGTCGATGGTACCGTTGCGGTGGACGGCGCGGTCATGGCAGTGGCCGCAGCCCGCCAGCTAAGCGAGCGTCTGCAGGCACGGGGCGCAAAGTTGCGTACGGACATCGATCTGCTGGCCGGGGTCTGGAGCGAGCGGCCATTGTTGCCGGGCAATCCGGTCTACCAGCACCTGCCGCCCCATGCGACCGTCAATCGTGCGCAAAAGCTTGCCGAGCTGCGGGGCACCCTGCAGGAAAAAGGCGCCGACTGGCATTTTATTGCCACGCTCGACGATATCGCCTGGCTGTTCAACCTGCGTGGCAGCGACGTTTCCTACAACCCTGTGTTCGTCTCTTTCGCGTTGGTCAGCCAGGACAAGGCGTACCTGTTCGTTGGGCGTGACAAGGTCGATGGGCACCTGCGCGATGTATTGGCGGCCGATGGTATCGAGGTCCGTGACTACGCAGCGGTCGGCGACGCGTTGTCGGCGATTCCGGCCACGGCCAGCCTGCTGGTGGATCCGGCGCGGGTCACCCGTGGGTTGCTGGATCACCTGCATGGGCAGGTTCGGCTGGTCGAGGGCATCAATCCGACGACCTTGAGCAAGTCGCGCAAGGGTGAAGGGGATCTCGCCCATATCCGCCAGGCCATGGAGCAGGACGGCGCGGCATTGTGCGAGTTCTTTGCCTGGTTCGAAGCGAACCAAGGGACCCAGCACATCACAGAGCTGACCATTGATGAGCGGTTGAGCGCGGCCCGTGCCCGCCGTCCGGGCTTTGTATCGCTGAGCTTTTCCACCATCGCGGCCTATAACGCCAATGGCGCCATGCCGCACTACCGCGCCACCGAGCAGTCCCATGCCGTGATCGAAGGCAACGGCCTGCTGTTGATCGATTCGGGTGGCCAATACCTGGGCGGAACAACCGATATCACGCGGATGGTGCCGATCGGCGAGCCCAGCCGCGAACAGCAGGCGGATTGCTCGCGGGTGCTCAAGGGCATGATCGCGCTGTCCAGGGCCAGGTTCCCGCGTGGGATCCTCTCGCCGCTGCTCGATGCCATCGCCCGGGCGCCGATCTGGGCTGACCAGGTCGATTACGGGCATGGCACCGGCCACGGTGTCGGCTATTTCATGAATGTGCATGAAGGTCCGCAGGTAATTGCCTACCAGGCAGCCGCCACGCCGCAGACGGCCATGCAACCGGGGATGATCAGCTCCATCGAGCCGGGGACCTACCGACCAGGGCAGTGGGGGGTGCGCATCGAAAACCTGGTAGTCAACCGCGAGGTCGGTACCAGCGAGTTTGGCGAGTTCCTGGCGTTCGAGACCTTGACCCTGTGCCCGATCGACACGCGCTGCCTGTTGGTCGAGGCGCTGGGCAGCGAGGATATTGCCTGGTTGAACAGCTATCACCAGACGGTGCGCGAGCGGCTTGCCCCTTTGCTGGAAGGTGAAGCGCTTGCGTGGCTGGAGCGGCGGACCGCGCCTCTCTGAACGTGAAAAGGGCAGCCATTGGCTGCCCTTCATGCATCTGTTACTTGCAAATCACGATCATGCTGCGGCTGGTGTATCCGGCAGGGTTGATGCCGAAAACGTAATCGCCAGGCTCTTCGTCGGAGTCACCGGAGCGGGCGATGACCTTGTAGCCCTTGCTGCTACAGGAGCTGGCGGCCTTGCTGTAGCACTTCTCCCACGACGAGGAGAGTCCCGAGCAATTGATATGCAGGCCTTTCTTCCCTCGTTTCACCTCGGTATTGGCTGTCGCGGCACATCCAGCGATGACCAGGATGCCCAGGATGAGCAAAATACGTTTCATTCCTGTCCTTATACGGCCCGACTACATTAACGGACCTGACGTTTGCGCGTTTCCTCTTCCTTGATGATCCCCGGCGTCCATGTACCGCTCAGTAGATAGCGTCAAGATTATGATCTGGTGACAGCTTAATCAGCCACGCCGGGCGGTACAAGGCTACAGGTTGGCTAAATGAAAATATTTCTCAAATCAGTCGGCAGCCACCGGTGGCGCCGCTTCCCGTTTCATGGAAAGGGTAGCGCCCACCGAGGCGGTGATGATGGCGAGAATGGCCAGCCACTGCCAGAGCGTGAGCTGCTCGCCCAGGAACAGTAACCCGGACAATGCGCCAAAGGCTGGTTCGATGCTCATCAGGGTGCCGAAGGTGCGTGCGGGCATGCGGGTCAGGGCCACCATTTCCAGGCTGTAGGGGAGCGCCGTGGACAGGATCGCCACGCCCAGGGCTACGGGCAGCAGGGCAGGGGTGAGCAACGCGGTGCCGGCATGGGCGATACCGATGGGGGCGACGAACAAGGCAGCGATCACTACGCCCAGTGCGGCGGTCTGGATGCCGTTCTCGGCACCGGCTTTCTGCCCGTAGAGGATATACAGCGCCCAGCACACACCGGCCCCTACGGCGTAAGCGGCGCCGATCGGGTCGAGCCCGCCACCGGTCTGGCCTACGGGGATCAGCAGCAACAGCCCGGCGACTGCCAGGGCGATCCACAGGAAGTCCAGCGCTCGTCGCGAGGCCCACAGCGCCACCGCGAGTGGCCCAGTGAACTCGAGTGCCACGGCGATGCCGAGAGGCACGCTGCGCAGGGACATATAGAAGAGGAAGTTCATGCCACCCAGGGCCATGCCGTAGATGATCACGCTGCGCAGGGTGCTGGCGTCCAGGCGCGCGCGCCAGGGCCTCAATATAAGCAGCATGATGATGCTGGCGAAGATGAGGCGCAGCGCTGTGGTGCCTTGGGCTCCGACAATGGGGAACATGCTCTTGGCCAGCGAGGCTCCGGACTGGATGGAAGCCATGGCGATCAGCAGCAGGCCGATAGGGAACAGCGTGGTGGCCAGGCTGCGGTGCGGGGTATTCATGTTGGGGTCCGTTGTTGTGCGCGCAAGGGTGCGCAATATAGTGCGCAGCAGGGTGTGGATTGGCAAGGTCGGGTGTGGTTTCAGTAAACGAGGTTCAGAATGATTGAACGCCTGGCAGCCTTCCTGCGGTCCAGCATCATAATCCTGTAATAAAAGGTTGACGGAGTTTCAGATCCCCTTATAATGCGCCCCACTTCCGACGTAGTCGAAACGCAAAACCTCTTGTTAATCAATAAGTTGAGTGTTTCAGGTAGTATCGGAAGTGCTTCGGTCATCTGATCGGCAGCGGTGA